>Ga0180009_10000075_pt1 | contig 181469 bp, 148 predicted proteins | sample OS_PC_MetaG_FD_123537 | JGI IMG/M metagenome (GOLD analysis project Ga0180009, IMG submission 123537) | Groundwater microbial communities from the Aspo Hard Rock Laboratory (HRL) deep subsurface site, Sweden - OS_PC_MetaG | ecosystem: Environmental > Aquatic > Deep subsurface > Groundwater...
CACTGTTCATTGACATGCTCCTGTAGATAATTTATTCAATGTTGCCGACAAAACTTGCGGCACTGAGCATGTTATGGCAGATTTTCAACCCTCCCGGAAGATGGGGTTAATTTAGCGCTTACGGACATTGGAGTGATTCCTATTGTATCTCGTTCAGATCAATTAATAACCAGTGATAGTCTTTATATCAAAGATTTGCCTGCGTATGACAACTCAGAAAAGAAAAATGATCAACTAGATTTCTGTCAGCAACAATTTAATAGATTGGCAAAGAATCAAAAAGCTATATCTTTAGCTGACAACATTATACCAGTGCTAGATATCGACAACAGCGAAGAATCAGAAGAAGTTAATAATAGCTGGAATGAGTATATAAGTGCTGAACCTTTTAAGTCAGCTGTTCTACGTTTAAGCTACCATGAAGGAAAGATTGGTGACGACGAGATCAATCAAGAGAGTATAGATGGGATATTGCCTTCAGTAGTTCTCCTGATGGACTCATTGGTCGTAAATTATTTCATTGATGATACTTGGATCTATGATGACATGAGTACTCCGACATATCAGGATACTCAAAAAAGCGTCCTTTATCTTCTCAATCAGGATGATGCTGAGGACATGTGTGAAAGCATTGCCAAGTTTATTAGTGATACGTCTAGATTAAATCGTGACAGTTTTAGCCTGATCAGCAGAATTCTTCGGTATCAATTAGATACTTTTGAAGAAATACACAAATTACTTGATAAGAAAAACATAAAATCATTACCAGAGAAAATAGAAATTGATGAGGATAATTCTCTTTATGGAAATAGCAATGTGGCAGAAGTCCTTGTAGAGGATGATGAGAAATCACATGACTATTCCTCAGAAGAGGAACAAGACTTATCTAAAGAAAATCAAGCCTCAAGAGTGAATGACGCTCAAAATGACTCTGATTTTATAGGTAGAACGCAACGTAAAGAGCGGTCAGGTGGAGAAATTCCACCTCCGACAAGTCCTAAAAAATCAAGCTTTTCTAATAAAAAAGGTGAAGATAGTTCGTTTGGAGAAAGAAATTCGCAGAATTACAATGCTGATAGAGGAAGACAAAAATCAAATGGTACTAATGGATCTCAAGGAACGAAGTCACATGGGAGTAGCAATAATAAGTCCAGTTCAAAAGCAAATAGAGGTAAAGCTGGCTCAAATGACAGACTACCTGTTTATGTTGGCAAAGAGAAAGATAATGATTCTAGCAACCAGCAGGATCAAAAAGAACATGCTACTGAAATTGGTAATAGAGGTGAAGCTTTCGTTTTAGACCATTCAACAGATTATCTTTTTTCTAAATCAAATATGTTTGAAAAGGCCCCAGCCAACAATAAGGGATACGATATTACAGAAGTAGATTCAAATGGAGAGATAGTAAGGTACATTGAAGTAAAAACTCTGACAGGAAGATGGGGAGAAGGTGGCGTTGGTGTTACCGAATTTCAATTAAAATTTGCTCAAGAATATGACAATTGGTGGCTATTTGTCGTTGAAAATATAAACACTGAAAATACTACCGTGTACAGGTTCAAAAATCCTGTACAACAAGCTAACCGCTTTATGTTTGACCATAGCTGGAAGCAGCTTGCTGAGACAAAACAAAAATACCAGTCAAGATCACCTAAGAAAGGTGATAAATATAAAATATCCGGTTCTGCATATGAAGTCACCAAAGTAAAATCAATGGGAAAGTTTTATAAAGTGAGGCTCAAAGATATTCAAACTGGTGAAAAAGTGAATAAAAAGTTTGATCCTTTATGGGAGAAATTTTGATGGCTAATATTATTCCAATGCTGTCTGATGATCAGATTGGAGAAATACCCTCAAGAGCTGAGCAGAAGGTATACAAATCACTGGTAGAACAATTACCTGATGACTTGTTGGTCGTTCACTCTCTTGAATTTATAAAACAAACATCTAGTTTCAAAAGTCATGGAGACCGAGAAGCTGATTTTGTGATTTTTTCACCACAATTTGGTGTCTTGGTTGTTGAGGTGAAAGGTGGGGGTATAGAATACGATAAATCGATAAATCAGTGGTATTCGATAGATCGAAACAATAATAAATACGGAATAAAGAACCCTGTTCGCCAGGCAAAAGACGCAAAATATGAAATAAGAAATCATCTTCAACAAAGACTTGGCCCCCAAAAACTACTTCTAGCTCATGCTGTGATGTTTCCTGATATTGAAAACGCAGCTTCTTTAGTTAGTTCTGATATGCCAATTGATATAATTGGAGTTAATAGGAACCTTATTGAACTAGAGAAATGGGTCAAGAAGATATTTGAATACTGGGCAGGTGATAAACCCGTTTTTGACGCTTTAGGAAAAAGAGGGATTGAGGTTGCGAAACGAATCTATGGCAAACAGGTTTCCATAAGACCTTCGCTACGGTCAGTTATAGAAGAAGAGATAAAAATACAAATTGAGCTAACTAATCAGCAAAAAAATATCCTTCGGCAACTTAAAAGAAGGAAAGAAGCCGTGATTGAGGGAGGAGCAGGAACTGGCAAGACAGTATTAGCCCTAGATCAAGCTCTGACGCTTGCAGATCAAGGATTAAAGGTTCTATTCCTCTGTTATAACCAAAAGCTGGGTAATGCTCTGAAAATAAAATCACAGCATGTTGATAATCTGCATTCCATGAGCTTTCATGAGTTTTGTTCTTGGAGAATCAGACAGGTTGAAAATGATACAAAGCGTGATTTAATTGAAGAATCCAAAGTCATTTACTCTGGAGAGGATTTGTATGACGTATTGATGCCCGACGCTTTGATTAACAGCTACGAATTAGCTCCTATTCAATACGACGCTATTTTAATTGATGAAGGGCAGGATTTTAAACCTGAATTTTGGTTAGCTATTGAAATGTTGCGAGATCAAAATGAAAATACAAAGCTCTATATATTTCAGGATAGTAATCAGGCAATTTATACAAATAGTAACGATCTCCCTATCGATTGTGAGTCTTTGTTTTTATTTGATAATTGTCGTAATACGAAGTATATCCATAATTCTGCCTACCAATATTATAAAGGAACTGAAGTAGATGCTCCAAATTTAGAAGGAGAACCTGTTCAGCTTATTAAAAAAGCTACACTGGAGACGCAAGCAAAAGAAATTGATAATAGGATATCACAACTAGTTAATACCGAAAATATTGAACCGGAAGATATTGCTATTATCGTAATGGGGCATTTTTACGAAGCACAACAGCTATTGGAAAATACAAAAAATCGTCATTGGTGGGCATTTAAAGAATTCTCTCCTGCATCAAAGGTATTAGTAGAAACTGTCAAGAGGTTCAAAGGATTGGAATCAAATATTATTTTCCTTTGGATAACTGATGAAAACTCCATTAACGAAAAGTTGTTATATATTTCCATATCTCGTGCTCGATTTAGATTGTGGGTAATAGGTACAGCATCAAGCATTAAATTAGCAAACCTTGATAATTCGCCTTAATGGACCTCATCTTCACCAAAATACCTTTCAATTTACTTCATACCATCTGGATAATCATCACTCCGTCCAATCATATAATTCGTATATCTCTTACAAAAAGCACTGCAATTAACTTTATGATTCGTCAACAATCAACCTGGATAACAATCCCTGCGTATTTCTCTCTCGATCTCGGTAGATCAAAAGCGTTTTGATATCTTTGTGATCTGAAAATTGCATTACCTCTTCAATGCCAATACCGTTCTCTTGAGCTCTTTTAACAGCTTCAGTGATGGCAGTATGGCGAATACCATGAGGCCGTGTTTTGACTCCGATCTGTTCACCAATTGATCTGACCATTCGATAAATACTAGTACCAGTGAGGCGTGAACCATTGTTTGCTCGATCAAGGTTGATAAACAGTGGCCCAGGCTGATCACCTCGAATTGCGATCCAGTTTTCAATCGCTCTGAGTGTCACCTCTGGTAAGTATTTCTGTACCTTCTCGGTTCTCTTTTTCAATGAAACCCATATCAATCGTTTGTTCAGCTCAAGGTCTTCTATATTTAGATTCACAATAGAACCTCGTCTTAATGCAAGATCATGTAGCAGTCTTAAAATTACATAATCACGAACCGCTTTCTTTTTGTTTTTTTGATTCTGGCAGACTGTCAGCATTTTTTGAAAACTGTTTTCACCAGGCCCTGAAGTATCTCTGTAAGCTTCTATCTGATCATTTTTTACTTCCAGCTGCCAATTAACCATACCAAGTGTATTCGCCAGGCGAACCAGAGAACGAATTGCAGAGAGTCTGCGATTGATGGTCGTTGGCCGCAATCTCCGTTTTTGCATCTCTGTTTTATAGTTTAGAGCTAACAGATTGGCTTCACCAAGCGGCAATTCAATCAGTTTTTTAGCCGATTCAGATAGGTTTTTAGCCCCGGTGAACTCTCGAAAAGCCTCAAGATCTGCCTTATATGCTTTCAATGTTGCTTCACTTTTGCCTTGAAAAAAAGCTCTCACCAAGGTGTATGCCAGATTAATATAATTGTTCGGTAAAATGAGATCTGTCTTCATCGCTGTATCTCTTTTATTAATAGGTGTTCATAAGGTTTCATTAATATAGATTATCGTACTCTTATAAAGCAGACCAAAAAATTGGCTAACCGCTGATCTAACTGGACCCTGCTTTCTGAATGTGAAATTGATTAAGTCAGCTTGATTTGGCCGGTTGTTGTGGTAAATCTGGTGGCTTCTAGAAAGTAACTATTTCGTGAAGATCATTTCAGCTGCTTTCTGAGCTTGGGAGGCTATTTTGAAGATAAGTCGATGGTCTTCTTGCAAAACATCAATCCAGTGACTGATGTAAGCTGAACTTTGAAAGACAGGTTTTATACCGAAATTGGCCAGCAACATCACTGAGCCAAGTTCGGCGGTCAACTCCTCAATGGCGTATTCTCTGTCACCAAACTCCTTACCTTTGACTCTGCAGAGTCGTTCGGGTGACCCCGTCCAGTGGATCGCTTCATGAGCCAGCACCCCAAAAAAGCTGGCTTCATCAGAGAACTGCTCAAATTCAGGCATTCTGATAAAATCACCAGATCTATCATAGTACGCTCTATCCGCTCCGTAACGAATGTCAATGTTAGCTGACTCAATCGCTTCAGAGAGTTTTCTAAAATCTGGGGAAACAGCAGGTTGCTTAGATGGTTGTAAGTTAGTTTGAGCGATATTAAAGACACTATAATATTTAAGTACCGGTATCGTGATTGATACCGGATTTCCATCCTCGTCTTCAATGACCACACCGGTTTTATCTCTTTTTTTGATGGTCATTGACCGGTAAAAGAAGACTCTCATCGCTCGTTCTTTCTTCATCACCTGCCCCTCACGGTCTAAAAACGATTTATAGGTTCCCCAGGTTGAAAATGGAAATCCAAACTTCTGTTGCAACGCCAACAGATGAACAGTATTAACACCGGTATAGAACCGGCCATCCAAATTACATGGCCATGATAAACCACCTTTGGCATCCCACGGTTTTAACCAAACCGGTATTTCGCCGGACTGTTCAAATTCTTTCAACTGTTCGACGATTAAAGCGGTTGCCTCTTGTTGAACGATCTTCAGTTTTTCATTCATCGCAGGCTCCTTTTTTGAATTTGCTGAGTCTTGCTGGCTGGAAATAAAGGTCACGCTCTATTGTCAGACCAAATGGTCGTTTGATGGATTCCAATTCAATAAGGCTGGTGTAGCCAAATTCGTCATGACTCAAGCCCATCACATAGCAAAAAGCAATCGCTTCTTTTGGGTCGTACTCTAATATTAGCCAGGTCGCTGAACCACATGGATCAAAAAACTTCGCAACCACAAGGGGATCTTCTTCATTTTCTTGCGAGTAGAGCGGATAATCTTTTAGCAACTCTTTGAATTCAGGTGTAATAAGTTTCATTTTTCGATCTCCGAAATCTGTTAAAAAGGCCACAAACCGGTGACAGACCAATCCCTTCATGACATTCGTCTGCCGTCGGTACCAGAATGAATGGCGAAATACTAAGCCTAATTGCCCAAAAATTGATTTGATTTGGTAAAAAATCGGGTTGAGAAAACAGCTGGTGATAGTTACTGCGGTTTTTTCAACCGTGATATCGCATCACGGCATGACTTTCTTCTGTTTGGCCTGACATTCTGAATTGATTTTCATGCATTCTGATCGATACACCGGATGCCAAACATCGTTGATCGGTGAGTCTGGTGTGTAATTCTGACGAGCGTGCTCCTGAAATTCTTTGACTTCATCAGCCGTCAAATTCCGAAACATTGGATTATGAGAAATGTATCCGCCTTCAAATCTGTCTGATAGAGATTTTGCCATATTGATCCTCCAATTATCGCATTAAGCAGACATGATATTCTCGTCTGCGAATGAAAAATAGATGTCTTGACCGATGATGACATGGTCCAGAACATTAACACCTAACAGGTTACCGGCTTCAATAAGCCTTTTGGTAATCTTGATATCTTGAGCGGAAGGCGTTGGGTCCCCTGTTGGATGATTATGAACGACAATAATAGCCGCTGCTCGCAGTTCGATTGCCGGTGCGAAAATCTCACGGGGATGAGCCAGACTCTGATTGATGGTCCCCAGCGAGACCATTCTTTCACCTATAATTCGGTGCTTATTGTTTAGAATGAGAATGTAAAAACTTTCTTGTTTCGCATTGCTCAACCGGACTCGATAATGCTGGTAAACCTGGTTTGAATTTGAGAACGAATCATCCGTCTGTAATCTTTTCTCACCATACCGTTCAGCGATCTCTCTGAGTATGAAAGCCCTATTTTGCTCAAAAGCGTCATTAGAGAGGTGATCGAGAATCTCTTTGACGGTACCGCCATGGAGTTCCTTTTCAGATAGGTTAAGGATCTGCTTAATCAAATCAAGGTCAGAGTACAAACGCATTTTTTCGAATTCTGTCATGGCTGCCTTAAATAAAATAGTTTGAAATCATTTAAAACAAAAAAGAAGAGAGTGGCACAACGCTTTGGCGGTTTATGTGCGCCAAAGAAGTTCATCGAACCGCTTTAGCGCCGCTGTTTTTATTAGAGATCAGTAATCTTGAATCTCAATGATTTGATAGTCATCGATATCTTCACCAACCTTCCTTTTAATAATCGTGTTGAGTTTTACTTCTGCCGAAAAAATCAATTCTGCGTATTGACAACCCATTGTTTTGTCAGGCGATTCACCTTTGCATTCATCTGGATCAGCATGCACATCACCATAGTTCAATATGATTTTCTTTTTTGATTTGTCCGTCAGGCTGACAAATGGCCACTTCAACAATACACCATCCTCGTTGTACTCATCGTGATATCCAAACATCTGTTTATCGGGGATGATTTTACCATCTGCCCCTAACTCACCGATCAGAACAATACACTCGTCTGTCGCAGACTTGTCTTCGTTCACAAATAGCGCTCGAATTCTGATAATTTTTTTACTCTTCATATCGTTGTCTCCTGATATAATTAAATAATTAAGTAAATAACCAGTATTCAAACCAGCACGCGCGAATGCCCTGGCGGTTTTTAAAGTGATTAGAGAACGAAAATTCGCTGACCTCAGTTACTGACTAACCAAGGTTGACTGGTGAGAATGGTGATACTTCAGGTAGGTCTTATACAGTCTGAGCAAAAGGTGCTGTTTTGAATACGACTTAAAAGAATAGCGAAAATGACTTGAAATGTCAAGTATAATCCATTATTTCAGAGCGTTAAGCACTGTATGGTGTAAAAAGAAAGGCTTTTTGAGGTGTGAAAATTTGATTGGCAGGTATCGATGAGGCAGGTTTTTAAAATGACGAGATTTGTAAAAGCAGAGGAGTCAATGCTAAGAATAAATTAGAAACTACAATGCCATCAATCGGCACTGATTTTACTGTTCCAGTATTCGATGTAAGCAATATACGCCTCTATTTCCGTTAAAAACTGAATATGCTGGTCAACATTGAGCTTGTAGGCTGGTATTGACCTTATCTTCATTCTTCTGGCTTTTTCCAGCCTGTGATGACCATCGATAAGGTTATAACGTCCGGGAGAGATTTCAGCGATAATTGCGGGTTTGGAAACATCAACCGAATCGAGGTGCGACTCATTGATTGATGAGTTGTAGATATGAAAATCTATGGTTTCTATTTCTAGGAGCTCGAATTCGTTTTTGTTTGATTCAATATGCTGAATCATTTTGGTGATATTGAATACAAAAACACCATTCGGATACAACTCATCATTGTCTTCAGTAATACACGGCGTAAAACTCTTATCAACCTTTAGTCGTTTAGCGGTCTGATACCTTTTAGAATTAAAACTTGATGGGGACAATTTCATCTTCAGTTTGTAACAAAGCGAATATGTGACTGGCTGATATGAACAGTTTCAAACGGCTCTGCAACTACTTTATTGCTTCGATTTTCTCAACAGTCTGAAATCCAGTTCATAATCAATATATTTAACAACCTCTTCCATCAAAGCTTCAGGTTGATATTTCTTACCATATCGACCATAAGTTTCCGAATCTCCCGTCGAATGACCAAGATATTCACTGACAAAAGTCTCTTGAATCCTTTTCTGCTTCAAACCATCCGATACGGTATGCCTGAAGCTATGAAAGCTTTTTTCCGGGTCTTTGATACCGGCTTTTTTTCTTAAATACGTCTGATTGAACCACCTGCCAATTTTTCTTGAGAAGCCATCTATACTGAGCGTTAACTCTGGAAATAGACGTACATGCCCGGCTTTCTTTTGTGTATTTACGAAATCGATAAATCCAAGTTCGATGAGTTGCAGATGAATTGGTATAACTCTATCTGAGGACCTATTCTTGAGTGATTTCGGATTTTCCGGATCATCGCTTTTCTCATTGATATCCAAGCACCATAAGTCGTCTTCTTTCTTCACATCACTGGTATGCAGCTGGCATAATTCGTTCAGTCTAGCACCAGTAAACATATCAAGAAGCGGTATCCAGTACCTGGCCGAACTAATTTCAGTTTCTTTTAGGTAAGTATCAGGATTAAATATCTTTACAATATCTTTGCTGCTAAACACCTTGCGTTCATCCTGCGGTTTCTTTTTGCTGACGACTTTCAAGCCTTCGAAGTAATTCTCGGTGATATAACCGTTTTTTCGAGCCCAAGTCATTAACGCTACGACTGCAGTAATATTGTTATTGACCGTATTCACCGCCACTGGTTTAACATCTTCCAGTTCTAGTATTTCCTTGATGCTTTTATCTCTATAGCGTTGGTCTTTTCGCATGTTAGCCGGTAGCTTCATCAAAATGCTCTTGTATTTTCTAGCGATTTCAAACGATAGCTGATCAACGGTAATATCTCCGACGATCTCAATAAATTTGCCAATCACTGTTTTCTTTTCTAATAATGATTTGGGTTTCCAGACCTTGGCTGCTATCATTTCTTCGAAATAGGCTTCGATCACCTTCGATATCTTGGGACTTTGCTTTGGTTTATGATCAACTCTCTCTTCAGAAGACCTGCTTGTTTTAACATCTTCGAGTAGAGTTTCAGCATTTGATACTTCCTCTTTAACTGTTGGATTATTGAGTTTTTGCCATACGTTATTAGCGGCATTATCGTTTTCTGCACCCATTTTGGTGTCTTTTACAACCGGCTCATTATCAGACACAAACAATGAATTCACTCCAATCTCAATCGCAAAATCAATCAAATCCTCATAGGTTTCATCAATCAGCTCTAAAACGTCATCAACACTCAGATTCTCATTATCTTCTTGAAGCTTTTGCAGCTCCCAGTTAGATATTTCAAGTTCGGACATATATTGTTTAAAACTAGTTTGATCTAGCGACGATAAATGGTTATCTATGATATCTCTTGCGAGGGCATCAGCCAGACAAAACAACAGCCCTTGCTGTTCGATCAGCTTTAATAGCGTATTTCTAGCCTGACGTATATGTCTTTGTGAAAAGGCATCTTCGCTATATTTTATGCCGTGCTCAGCGCAAAATTCTAAAATATCAGCATATTTCAGCCTCTTTACCACCATCTGCATCAGTTTTAATTCGGAAGGTAATTTCATCTCTTTCTGCAAATCTTGAGGAGGTGTATAGCCATTTTGTGGTTCAAATTGGTATTGAACCCCATTGATTCTACTAATACCCCTATTTATAGGCAATAGCTGTTCATCAAGATACTCTTTTAATACTTGCTTTATTAAACTTACACAAGTTGTTGAATTATCTCCATATCTAATATCTTCAAAAGCCTTATCCAACTGATATTTAAGTATCTGAGCAAACCGTTTTGCTTCAGATCTGACACCGGTTTTCAAAGAAATGCGTAATTCCCTAATTCCATTGAATTTTTCTCTCAAATCCAAAGGAATGATAGATCGAAAAAAATAGGCTGAAGTGGTGTTATTCCTGACGATGAAGGTAGGTTGTCGAGCACTCATGGTTCACCTCCACCACTATAACTTTTTCCTTCTAATTTCTGAAAATTGCGTAAGTTGCTAATTCTATGAATGTTTTTTGCTATTTCAAATCGGATAACAATTCGAGCAAAAAAGGCTGATATACTGATATTATTAACGATAAAGGTAGTTTGCCGGAGGTTCATAACAAACCTCTCTTAATTTCGCTTTTACCTGCGACAAGGAAAAGAAAACGCACCAATAAATAGTGCCTAAATCTCCCTGTAAGCCCTATCAATATTGAACTGAGAGGTTTTGGTAGAGTGTTACCTAGAGTGTGACTAAAAATGCAAAAATGAGCATTTTTGAGGTAAGTGAATCGCCCTGTAAGCCTTATGCAGCGTGGCTTAAGGCTCCAAAGCAGGCGTGGTGGAGGTGGCGGGAATTGAACCCGCGTCCCAAAGACAGGACCAATAGCTTTCTACAAGTTTAGTCAGTTTTTTTTTTCTCGCCTGGGCTGTTTTGCTTACTGACAAGCTCAAGTCAGGCTACCCAATTAAACTTCTCCCTTTCATAAATGGGGTATGAAAAAGATGAGCCTGATAAAATGACGTGATCTCCTGCTTATCAGGCGTCGCAGGCATCACGCTCGAATTACGCTGCTATTGCAGCAGTATTCAGAGAATAGTCGCTATTTTTAGCAATTAAAATATTTGGGCGATTTTTTCAGTGGCCCTTCGTCCAACCACTACTTGCTGACACTATCAATACCTCATCCAGGTCGAAATCCTTGACACCCCCAGGTGAGACTTGAGAAAATCGATCATTGGTTCTTCATTGCTCGATCAATTTCCATTTTTGCATCTTTGTCTTTTAAAGAAGCTCGTTTATCATGCAGCTTTTTCCCTCGACAAAGTGCTATTTCAACTTTTACGGTACCATCTTTAAAATACATGCTTAAGGGGACAAGCGTCAATCCTTTTTCTTTCACCTTTGAAAACAGCCGGATAATTTCCCGTTTATGCATCAGCAGTTTTCGTTTTCTTCTAGGTTGGTGGTTGTGAATATTACCGAATGTATATTGGCTGATCTCCATTTCCAGTAGGTCTATCTGTAGTTGATCATCAATATTGCAGTATGCTTCCGTGATTTTTACCTTTCCTTCCCTGATGCTTTTTACTTCTGTTCCAACCAAAGCTATCCCGGCTTCAAACTTCTCCAGGATTTCATACTCATGCCATGCTTTTCGGTTTCTAACAACGCTCTTTATTGCCATAGTTCGTTTAAAGCTTAATCCTATATTAATGGGTATTCCCGTTCTTTCCTGTAAATTGCACCTTTTGGATTCAGCACACTGGAAAACAGATGAAATGAATCCACCTCAAATTCCCCGGAATGATAAAGACTGTGATATCCCAGAAAGTCACCGATTCTTCCCGGCAGTTTACCTTTAACCCTTGCTAATGTTATGTGTGGAGAAAATCGTTTTTTCTCCTTCTGGATACCGATTTGATTTAATCTGGTTTCCACTTTTTTCTGCAGGTGTATCAGCTGTTCGTTTTTGGTAACACCTGCCCAAATCACCTTCGGGCTTTTTCCTTGCGGGAAAGTGCCGACGCCCGTGAGGCTCAACATAAACGGTTTTCCCTTAATTTTTATTAGGGTGTCTGCGATATTGTCAAATGTTCCCTGGTCTACTTCTCCAATAAATCGAAGTGACAGATGAAACTGGTTAGGATTAACCCAGTTTACACCTTGTATACCGTAAGAACATAAGCCATTTAGTCCCTCTTTTATCGACTCTGGCAACTCAATTGCTACAAACAATCGTGGCATGACACTTGTCTCCCAAGGATACTGATAAATATCACGGTTTTCATGATCGTCAACACAATCATCCGGCATATGGATTGAATTCAGATTTTAAAGGAGATAACGTTTTATTAATGCCATAATATGTTCATTCCAATAAAATTACAAACCTCTGATTTTCTTTCTCCAATTGATTGATATGATAAAAAATAACAAATCAAAGCATATTTCAAATTTTATCAACGAAAAAACCTATAAAAATCAAGATTTTCTAAATAGTCCGGAAGCGAGGCATATTCGGATTTTATGCGAATTAACTGCGCCTAAACAACGCTTTGAAGAGCAACAGATAGAAAACACAGTCGTTTTTTTTGGATCAGCGAGATCTGTCTCGATGGAGGAAGCCCAAAAAAAATTGGCAGCAATAAAATCGGACCTGGAAGAATCAAAGACAGATGACCTAAAGGAAGAATATGAGAAAGCAAAAATGCAGGTCAAGCTCTCTGAGTACTATGAAGCATCAGTTAGTCTGGCAGAAAAACTGACCCGATGGTCTTTGAATATTCCCCAAAAAGAAAACAGATTTTATGTATGCTCCGGTGGAGGTCCAGGGATGATGGAGGCCTCAAACAGGGGGGCGGCCAACGCCAATGGACGTTCAGTAGGATTAAATATCAGTCTCCCTTTTGAGCAGAGTCCCAACCCCTTTCAATCTCCGGACATCTCGTTTGTCTTCCATTACTTTTTTATCAGAAAATTCTGGTTTGCTTATCTGGCAAAAGGGCTGGTCGTCTTTCCCGGCGGTTTTGGCACGATGGACGAGCTGTTTGAAGTATTGACGCTCATACAAACTAAAAAGATTCACAAAGTCGTCCCAATCATTCTGTTTGGTAAGGAGTTCTGGGAGGGGTTCATCAATTTTGATCACCTGGTAAAATGGGGTGTCATCGGTGAGACGGATCTTAACCTTTTCAAGATATTCGACGATGTTGATGAAGCTTTTGAATACTTAAAAGATACCCTAACAAAGGAATACCTCCTGTAGTTTTGGGATTAGGGTATTGTTTTTCGTTAAGACTTGGGGATATGGTAAGGTTTTAAAACGTCATTCCTGTGCAGTTTTAGTTATGGAAAAAGGGGACACGTAACAAAGGTGCATACCTCGCTATTCCATGACTAAAGCTATTGAAATGATTGACAGACCAACCAATAATTTTGGGATCGGTAATTGCATTACGTATATTAAGATTCGCCAATGCTCAGGCGATTTGGCAACATGTCATCCCCATGGTTGACTCAGCCAAAGTAGATTTAGCTCCCTACAGGAAAAACAGGGATATACTACATGGGCATCTGACGAAATGCGGTTTTGATTGTATAAAGCCCGAAGGTGGATTTTATCTCTTCCCTAAATGTCCAATTGATGATGATAAGGTATTCGTAAGGACTGCCCAGGAGTTTAATCTTCTGCTGGTACCGAGATCCGGTTTTGGTACTCCGGGATTTTTCAGAATCGCTTACTGTTTCGATACGGATATGATTGAAAGATCGTTGCCGTTCTTCGCAAAACTGGCACAGCACTACCGGCTAATATGAGCATAGCAGTTATGGAAGTTGCGCAACTGAACCCTTACACCAAAGCCATGCTGAACTGTCTCCAGCAGTTTGAAGGTTGTGAGGGAACTCCAACATTAGATGACACCAATAGCCAGTTTCTGGCCAATATGATCCAGGGGCGATTCCTGCAATACCTGGCTAACAGGATCTGCAGGAATTATGATATCACAGGAAAGGATCTGGAGAAACGGTTGACCATGTCCCTGACGCGAATTCTAAGCGATAAGTTTTTCGCCGTTTTCCGGGAAAAAGTAAAGGAAAAGCCTGAAATTGTTTATATTCTTGCTAAAAAGATTACAGAACATGAAATCAGTTGCAGGAATGATTCAACCAGACTGGATGTATTTTTTAGAAATATCAGTCAAAAATACTTTAAATACCAGAATTTTAAAATCATTATGAGGTGGATTGACACCAATCCGGAGATTGAACGAATTGTCTTTTTGTCCAAAGTGCAAAAACGAATTAAGGATTCCTCCCTATTAAAAGCACTGATGTATATTGTGCAGAATGATAAGGATGGGATAACGCCGTCGGTTTTCAATCGCTATCTCAATAAAAACAAACTGGATCGATTAAAGAGTATAGTGAAGAACGGTGACTGGCAGATCGAAGCCCTGTTCGTGCAGCAGCAGAATGCAAAACTGATTAACTGGAGAAACTATATGAATTCAATTTGATAATATATCTAATTGATTTGAATAATCCTCGACTTCATTCCCATTCCCCCAATTACACTTTTTAATTTCTCATTCAACTGGGCAATCTCAGCTTTTGATTTTCTCCCGACTCTGACTCGATATATCTTTTGATTTTCGATTGTAGCTTCCGCAAGATAAGCATCAAACTCCTTCTGCCTTAAGAGTCTGACTATTCGATCGGCTTTATCCTTATCCTTGGTGGCAAAAACTTGAACGGTATATGATTCTTGTTGGCTTTTGCTGGTTGCTTGCTGTTCAGGCCATTGTTTCTTTGGGGCGACTTCTGCAACAGGATCAGCAGCTTCCTGGCTTTTCGTCTTGGTCAGTGCCGGTTCTTCTGTCTTTTGAGTGGTGAGTTGATTCTTTGATTCACTTATAATGCGATCAGCTTCGATTAGCGCACTTTTTGTATCACTTTGAAGGTTCTTCACTTTCTCACCATCGGACCTGATATCAAAAACTTCAAGGTCTTTGGTAGAGATCTCCTCTTCCGTCACGGTTTTCAATTCAGACTGGCCTTTACTTGAGGTAACGTGAGCATTAGGATTTCTTGAAGCCTTTCCGAATATCATTCCAAGATAAAAGATGACCAGGGCTGTAAGTAGCCCCAGACCAATAAACAGAATGATCCCCTTAATATCCAGGTCAACTGTAAATTGAGTTGGAGTCCTTTTAATCGGTTTAACTCTTCTGTTCTTGCTTGTTTTTTTTTCTTTCATATTAAAATCCCAATTGAAGCCAACGAGAATCACCCGAGCTTGTTTATTGAATCTGCTCCTTTTGATGAAATCTCTTCCGCATAAAAAGAGTATTATCTCCTTACACACTCCGTTTAGTAGGCGTTTTGATTAATCATCCCAGTAAAGAGTGTCATGAAACATATTTTTATATCAAACAAAATCGACCAATGAGTCAGGTAATAAATATCGTATTCTATGCGTTTTTCCAGGGATGTATTTCCCCTCCATCCGTTTACCTGAGCCCAGCCGGTAATTCCCGCTTTCATTTTATGCCTGAGCATATAATTGGGGATCTGCTTCTTAAATTCTTTTATAAACACGGGTCTTTCCGGTCGAGGCCCCACCAGACTCATGGATCCCCGCATTACGTTTAAAAACTGCGGAATCTCATCAAGGCTTGTTTTTCTAATAAAAGCACCAATCAGGGTTTTTCTGTCATCATCTTTTCTTGCCCAGACTGCACCTGTTTCCTCCTCTGCGTCAATTCTCATTGATCTGAATTTAATCATATTAAATGATTTTCCATCAAGCCCCATCCGTTCTTGAAGGTAAAAAACAGGTCCCGGGGAGGTCAACTTGATCAGGATAGGCAGGATAATCCAGACAGGGAGCAAAACAATAATGGCGATGGTTGCCCCCACAAGATCAAAAGCCCGTTTGAAGATCATATTCCAACCCTCTATTGTGCTTTGCCTGAGAGCTATTACCGGCATGCCGTCCAGATCTAGAACTTCCGGATTAATATTCAGGGTGTGGTAAATATCCGGAACAATGTGAATATCCACCACCTGTTCCGCCAATTGGTGGTTGATCTCCTCCAGATGTGACTGTTGGTTCGAGTCAAGGCAGATAAAAACCTGATCAATCGCTTTTTTCTCAAGGATATGGGGAAGCTCCTCGAAATTGCCAAGAAACGGCAGAGAAACCTGACAATTGCCATCATCCACATATGAAAACCCAATCACATCAAACCCCAGTCTTTTATTATCATGGACTTTTTTAATAAACGTGACCGCAGTTTTACCGGACCCAATTATCAGGATTCTCCTGAGGTTTTTCCCCGTGCGTCTTAAATAACTCAAAAACAAACGGACGCTTATTCTCAGTGATCCGATGCACCCTACTGTCAGAAGGAAAAAATAGAGAGACTGGATTCTTGAATAGGAAAATCTGCGATAATAGAATGTTAGCCCCAGCAAAACGATAAAAAGAAAGATGTTGGACTTCAAGACCGCTCTCAGCTCTCCTTTATACTGAGAGATCCGCTTTGGATTATACATTTTCCCATACACAAAGCAGATTGCCGCAGCAATTACCACAACTCCGGTTGCATTAAAATATTCTTTGTACCTGGGAATTTCTTCGGGATTTACATAGGGAATTTCAATCCCCAACAGTGGAATCGGTATATTTAACCAGTAAAACCGGACATAATAGGCGATGTTCCAACAAAATCCGACAATAAAGATATCTGCCAGAAACAAAAAGGTTATAATTACCTGGGCTTTTTTCTTAAGCATTAAGAACCTGTTACTTCGAAATTCTATTATTTAAAAAATCACAGATGTGACTCGAGATCTTTTCTATAAATCGGTCTTCACCAAAAGCTCTTGCGTGATTTCTTATCCAGTCAGGATCAAATTCACTTTCAACTGATTCAAAATATTCCAGTCCTTCTTGTAAGGAGTCTATTATCTGTTGTTCAAAGAATATGCCGGAAGACCGACTAATGTCATTCCTATTTTCGACAACGGTTTCCAAAGCACCGCCTTTCTTATATGCAATAACCGGCACTCCCTGTGACATCACCTCAAGTGGGATCAAACCAAAATCCTCTTCTCCTGGAAACAGAAGTGCCCTGGTATTTTGTATATACTCCACTACAGTATCGTAGGGGAGACTGCCCAAAAACTCAATATTGTCGTTTGCCATCGCCTGGAGTTTTTTCTTTTCACTCCCATCACCTATCACAATCAGTTTCTTGTTCAATTTGTTGAATGTTTCCACCAGAAGTCGAATCCCCTTATAGGGTGTCAATGCGCCAAAACTTAGATAGTAATCTCCTATCCTGCGTTTAGAGTTACCTGCAAAAAGATCCATGGCGATGGGAGGATAGCAGGTTGTTGCATCCTTGCCATAATATTGCTTGATGCGGTCTTTGACATTGTCCGAATTTGCCAGGTAAAAATCTACATTATCAATGGTTGTCAGATCCCATTCTTTCAACTTCCTGAATTGCCAGGCTGCAATAGACCGGCTCCACTTGGGAAGCGCCTCCAGGTACATATCAGTAAATCCCCAACAATACCGCATTGGTGAGTGTACATAACAGATGTGGGGAATTCTGTCGGGATTGGCTATCCCCTTTGCAGGCCCCGACTCGGAAGAGAAGATCAGGTCATATTTTTTTTTCAGTTTAAGGGATCGAATGCCGAGGGGATAGAGAGGAAATATTTTCTGGTACTGGAATCTCAGTTTGGGCAGGTTCAGACAGGAGGCATGTACAGCATGGTTCCCCAGATAAGGTCGGCAGGTTTTTTCATCATAAAAAAGGGTGTAAATATCAGCCTTTGGAAAAATCTTTAATAAAGACGCCAGTACCTTTTCACCTCCTCTCCAGGTTACCAGCCAGTAATGAACCAGGGCCACTTTAAGATCTTTTAGATCATCTATTGTATAGTTCCCCTGTTTAATGCCCGCTGCTGCCAAATCCCTTTTCCCCCCTTTCAGAGTTTGAAAGATCACCCACGATTTCGATTTCAAACGGTTCCAGTTTTTTCAGGATAAGCTGGGCGACCCTCGTTCCGATCAGATTCTCGGCTTCGGATAATCCATCTCCTTTGCCGAGATATCTCATTGGCAGGTATAAAATTCCCCGATACCCGGCATCTATCACACCAACGCTATTGGTCATCATAAAATCTGTTTTGTAAATACTGGAACGTGGAAACAGTTCCGTGTAATACCCCGGCGGAGGTTCAACTGATACTCCGGTATCAAAGAAAAACAGGTTATCACGTTTTTCGATAACCTTGATCAGGGTTAAATCCAACCCACTATCATCGGAATGAGCTTTCACGGGTACCGGCATTCCGGGGTAATGACATTTGATTTTCAATTTTGAGACAACCATTGATACCAATTATAAATGATTTTAAATTGCCGGAAGCCGGCTTCTAACACAAGGACCTTAACCAAAGCTCAAAAGACGATAGTTTTTCTTCCCCGACCTGATAATTAAGAAAGAAGGGGAAGACAGATCATTTTCGGTCAATATATAGTCAACATCCTTTTGGGAAATATTGTTTACATATGCTCCGCCCGATTGTATCAATTTCCTGGCCTGTCCTTTGGACTTACTGATGTCGCTTTCCACAAAAGCATCAATTAAACTTAATCCCTCCTTTAATCGGGATTTATCGATCCGGATGGAGGGCACATCTTTGAAGATTTGAGAAATCAGTTCATCATCCAGGTTTTCTATTTTCTCTCCAAATAGTGCACGGGATGCCTTTATTGCTTTCTCCAGAGCTTCCTCCCCATGGGCTACCCGGGTTGCCTCTTCAGCCAGTCTCTTCTGAGCCAGTCTCTTGTGGGGTTCTGTTCTGACAGACTCCTCAAGTTCTTCTATCTCATCCAAATCGAGTTCAGTAAATACTTTCAGAAATCGTATGACATCCTCATCGGCCTGATTCAAAAAAAACTGGTAGAATTCATAAGGTGATGTCTTTTCTGCCGACAACCAGACTGTACCCAGCTCAGATTTTCCGAACTTTTTACCATCCGCTTTTGTAATGAGTGGAATAGTAATCCCGTACGTCTGGCGATTTGCCATTCTCCTGGTAAGGTCTATTCCGGAGACAATATTCCCCCATTGATCAGATCCCCCCAGTTGTAGAACACAGTCGTATTTTTCATTAAGTTGATAAAAATCATATGCTTGAAGTAGCATGTAACTGAATTCCGTATATGAAATCCCTTCACCCTCTCTATTTAACCTGTTTTTAACGGATTCGCGTGTGATCATCGCATTGACGGAAAAATGTTTCCCGATATCCCTTAGGAAATCGATCAGGTTAAACTTCCCCAACCAATCATAATTATTTACCAGGATTGCTTTGTTTCCTTTTTCAAAATCAAGAAATCTTGCCAATTGTCCCTTGATTCCTGCGATATTCGCTTCAATCTCTTTCTGTGATAAAAGGTTTCGCTCAGCGCTTTTCCCGCCTGGATCTCCGATCATGCCGGTTCCTCCGCCCATCAATCCAATCGGCATATGCCCGTGCTTTTGCAGAATCCTCATCAGATTAAACATGGCAAAATGTCCAACATGAATACTATCGGCGGTTGGATCGAATCCCACATAAAAGGTTAATCCGCCGTTGTTCAGTTTTTCCGGTAATTCTTCATGAGTCATACGGTCAATGAAACCGCGTTTTTGTAATTCATCAAATAATTTCATACGCTTCAGACTATAGTAACAACATTGTACAATCCACTCGCAAGTGGCTGGGGAAAGGGGTGTGCCTTTAACACAATTGAATACTGGCACTTAGCATATCTAAATTGTTTTCATCCCACAAGTGTACAGCTCAACATAAAAACTCAACCAGACAATTTTGTCAAAACTATGATTCAGACATGGAGACCTCAATAAATTTCATTAATTCAATCAATTACAATAAAACAGAAAAACATAAAAAAAACAAGCCATCTGTAATGCAAATGCTAATGTTTACAAAATGTCCCGTTAGATGTTTAATTGGTTTCACAGCATGGAGAAAATAGACCTGATAGTGGTTGTCGTTAACTAAACTTATTTATCAAAGGACTCAACAATGAAATTTGGAATTATTGGTGGCAGTGGTTTATATGAAATCGAAGGACTTACAGATATAGAAAACACAAAAATATCAACCCCTTTTGGCGAACCTTCCGACGAGTATGTATCAGGAAGATTAGAAGGAAAGGAGGTTGTTTTCCTGCCCAGACACGGGAGAGGTCACAAATATCTTCCATCAGAAATAAACTACCGGGCTAATATCTGGGGAATGAAATCGCTGGGAGTGACCCACTTGATTGCAGTCAGTGCTGTCGGCAGTTTAAAAAAGAAGATCGAACCGGGTGATATCGTTCTTCCGGATCAGTTCATTGACCGTACCAAGGACAGACCATCTACTTTTTTTGGAAATGGCTTAGTGGCGCATCTGCAATTCGGAAACCCTACCTGCAATCATCTGTCTTCCGCCATTGCCGAAATTACAAGGAGTATCGGAATTACCTGTCACGAAAGTGGAACATATGTCTGCATGGAGGGCCCCATGTTTTCAACGCGAGCTGAATCGGAAATGTATCGAAGTTTTGGAGCTTCGGTTATTGGTATGACAAATCTGCAGGAAGCTAAACTGGCAAGAGAGGCTGAACTCTGTTTTTCTACTATTGCTTTAGCCACCGATTATGACTGCTGGCATGAATCGGAAGAGGAAGTTACTGTCGACGCTATTTTAGAAGTCATGCGAAAAAATGTAGAAAACACAAAGAATATTCTTAAAAATCTGGTAGGAAAATTCCAACCAAAAACCCCGGTGTGTCAGGATCAGAACTCTCTGCAAGGCGCTATTCTTACTTCGCTTGATCTGATCCCTGTCCAAGTAAAAGAAGATTTGAATATTATTATTGGTAGGTATCTTTAGTACCTTATATATTATTTTCTGCGTTTTTTGGCAGGAAGTTATTTTTTAAGGTACTTATCCAGCTTATATGGGTTAGATTTGAACCGAATAAAAACAGTGCAGTAACAATAGCGTTTTAATCCGGTTTTCAACATTTGATGGCACCGATTTTACTGGCAATATCATACGGTAAGGTAGCGGTGCCGTGCTTTGATCCGAGAACAATGGTCTTGGTCACTTCGGTCTTTTCCCTGATATGATGACGTTTGCCCGGTTTTATGTGTTTTTCCTGAAGGAATTTGAGCAGTTCAATTGATTCTTCAAGGACTTCCCCGATATTGATTATTTCAATTTCGTCTCCAACAATAAATCCATCCAGACTGTTTGTATTTTCAGGTAGGCGGTTGTGTTCACCAGGCATTGGGGTTCCATGCGGGCACGCATCGGGAAATCCCAGAAACTCGGCAAGTTTTTCTTCAACCAATGGTGTTAAACCATGTTCAAGAATGTGGGCATGGTGATGAACCTCATGCCAGGATATACCCAGGGTGTTGCATAAAAAGGATTCCACCAATCGATGGCGACGGGTGAGCTTCTCAGCTTTTGCTAAGCCCTGTGCCGTTAAGGTAATCTCCTTTTTATCATCGATCTTCACCATACGATCTCGCTGCAATCGGGATAAGGTGGCATGAACAGTTGAGGGACTGCTCTTGAGCCGCTTGGTAAGGTTAACGGCTTTGATCGGTTTTTCTTCGGAAAGTAACGAGTAGATAACCTGCAAATACTCTTCAACAACAACTGATGCTCTTTCTTTCATCTGAGCTGGTAGAAAGTTATAATTTCATTAGTTATTTTTCACTATATCTTAGTCTATTCATAATTTTTTGTCTTGGTATTTTACGAACTATTTGATCTAACGTACATTTTTGATTTGTTATTATCAATTGTGATTGTAAAAGAAAACAATTGGGGATAAATTAAGAAAATAGGTCGTCCAAAAAAATCCAAGATTCTTGTAAAGAGTAGCGATTACAATGTTTGTTCGCGAAACCATAAAATGACAACCGTCTTACCTTAAAATGTATCAAAAATCCGTTTTACTACCATTTTACTGCAACAACTGCAATCACTTGGCGTTTCTGTATAAAACCGAATCGGATCATAATGGGATTGTGATTGAATATGCCGAATCATCCTGGAAAAGACATCAATGCTTCTCAATAAAAGGGTCATCAATCTGGAATCCTGAAGATAAATTTTCCGCTATCTCCTGGGGAGGAACCGAGATCCAAATTGACTCCTCCAAACAGATCAAAAGACTTAAATCCAATAATCTGACACTGGGAGTTATAATCCAATTGCCTCAAAGAGAGGAAAAAGATGGCTTTATTAAGGTTCTTACTATAGAAAATAATTTGATTCTTCTGAGATCGAAACAACCGATAGAGGATCTGTCAGCCGGCATGCTGATTGACCTGAGCACCACAGAAAAGGTAGGAAAAAACAAGTTTAGAATTCCATCCATTCTCCAAGTTTCGCTACCTGATATTGGAGAAAACAAGATTGCTGACAAAAACAGGAACCTGTCATTAAAGATGTCTGCCAATGATCAGGAACAGTTGGAAGCATTTTTCAGTCTATTCTTAAAAAATCTCTCACAACATAACCTGTTCCCCATCAGTATCGTTCCATTAAAAATCGAATCTGTGTCATCTGAAATCTTCTATAGGAGAAAAATAATCCTTCCACCTGCATACAATCTGAAACAAACCATTGAATCCATGACAATTCCGGATGCCATTCAGATTGCAATTGTCTGAATCTTATAAACCCCAAAGCTAAAAATGCTTTGGACAGGTTCATCACTTTTCGCTGAAAAAAAGAGAAAAGTGCACCTATTTTTTTTTAGACCCCTAATTAAACTGGCTTTCAACACTCTTTAATTTTTGTTCTGATAGCCCTTTGACAACTACCTCTGAATAAGGTTTAGCAGGGGATTGAGGATTGACATGCTATCAAAATAGTGGTAAATATTAGCACTCAAGCAGGGTGAGTGCTAAGACCGAACAGTGATTTATAAAAAGTAAGTATTCGTTCTTATGTTTCTTATTTTAAAGAATTAATTCCTTTTGGATAATATGGATCAGCGTACAGAAGATATTCTTGAAAAGATCATAGTTCATTACATAGAGAATGCAGAACCTATCGGTTCGAGAGTGCTTTCAAAGATTATAGATCAAAGTCTTTCCCCGGCAACGATTAGGAATGTAATGTCCGATTTAACCGATATGGGGTTTATTGAACAGCCCCATACGTCAGCCGGAAGATTACCGACTGATCTTGGATATCGATATTACATCAACAAGCTTTTAAACAGTAAAAAGCGATATACAAGGGTTCCTTACCAGATCAAGATCATTAATTTTGAGGGGAATCAGCATTCAAGGCTTGAAGATATTCTACTTGATGCCACTGCTGAGTTATCTTCCATGACCAACTGTACCGGAGTGGTAATCTCTCCTAATTTATCGACATCAAGGCTTAAACAACTTCAGCTGATCAAGCTGAGTACCAAACAGATTTTGGTGGTGATTATAACCCAGATTGGCATGGTGCATAACAAAGTCATCCACGTTAGGTCGTGCCCTTCTCAAGACGACCTGAATAAAATGTCAGCCATTATTGTAGACCTGTTTGAGAGAGAACCGATTGCAGAAATTCGAGAGAGTCTGGTAAAAAGACTCACAAAAATCAGTGATGAAGAAAACAAATTGATTGTCCAGACTATTCGTCTTGGGAAAAAAGCCTTCGACATTGAAACTCCGGGTGAACTGTATATCACCTGCCGATCCAAAATGTGCTCATTTCCGGAATTTAGCAATCAGGACAAGCTTAAAGCCGTCTACAAGGCATTTGAAGAGAAAACAGCCTTAACGGATATTATGATCAGAGCCATGGACAACGAAGGAATCAAAATCAATATAGGAACCGAAAACCATCATCAGGGCCTGGATACGTGCAGTATCATTGCGGGAACCTACGGAAGCAAGGGCTATTTACTTGGGAGTATGGGGATTGTTGGTCCGACACGATTGAACTATCCCAAGGTTATATCTGCGATTCATTATTCCACACAAAAACTATCTTTTTCGTTAAGCCGTTTTTTGGAAAACAGTTAGGAATTAGGCTGGCGAACGAATCAAACATTCATTCGTCAGTCAGCAGATATTCCGTTTTTCATTGAATTATCCCCAATGAATTGTAAAACTGAGATTTTGCAGTAAAATATATACAATCGACTTTGTAATAAAGAGTATCAATACTATCATATTGTAGAATAAGTGGAGGAAACAATGGGTGAAGAGTCTACTGAACAAAAAGTAGAATCGGAAGAGGTAATACAATCGGTTGACACAACTGAAGCAAAGGAAGCTGCGGTTTCTACTGATGCAGAGGAATCTGAGAAGACTCAGCTTGCGGAAGACGAAGAGGAATCCAAGGAGGAGGAAAACAGCATAACTGATTTGCCCGAAACGATGGAACAATTAGAAGAACGATATAAAACTGAACTTGCTGAAATGGGAGACAAGTATATTCGTCTTGCGGCTGAATTCGAGAATTTCAAAAAACGGACAAATCAAGAGATGCAAAACCGTTTTAAGTTTGCAAATCAGCAATTGGCTTTAAACATCATAACCGGATTGGATAATCTGGAAAGGGCTTTGATACAGGCAAGTGAAGAGGAAGATAACAGTCAACTGCAGGAATTTGTTCTAGGTATTAAAATGGTTCAGCAACAGCTTCATGATGCATTAAAGCAAAATAATATTGAACGCGTCTATCCTAAGGGAGAGCTGTTCGATCCAAACAAACATGAGGCAATGGGTGTTATTGAGACTGAAGAGGTTGAACCCGATCATATCGCAGAGGTCTTTCAAGCCGGATACTTCCTGCATGACAGAGTAATACGTCCAGCTATGGTACAGGTCGCAAAAAAGAAATAACAGATTATTTTAAGTGATTACAAAGTAGAATTTACCCTATCAATTTTAACTAATTAATTGGAGAAACCTATGGGAAAAGTTATCGGTATTGATTTGGGAACCACTAATTCCTGTGTTGCCATTATGGAAGGTGGAGATCCAAAAGTGATTACCAATTCCGAAGGGGCAAGAACAACTCCTTCGGTTGTTGCATTTACTGATTCTAATGAGAGATTGGTCGGTCAGGTTGCCAGACGTCAAGCTATAACCAATCCGGAAAGAACTATCTACGCAGCGAAAAGATTGATCGGTCGGCAATTTGATTCAGCAACGGTAAAAGAGGATATGAACACCTTAAGCTACCAAATATCCAAAGCGCCTAATGGATTGGTCCAGATCAATGTTGGTGAAAAAAGATATTCACCCGCAGAGATATCTGCTTTTGTTCTGCAAAAAATGAAGCAAACGGCTGAAGATTACCTGGGAGAAGAGGTAAAGGATGCCGTTATTACCTGTCCAGCCTATTTTAACGATGCTCAAAGACAGGCGACAAAGGATGCCGGAAAAGTTGCCGGTTTAAACGTGTTGCGTGTCATTAACGAACCAACTGCTGCCGCGCTGGCATACGGTCTTGACAAGAAAAAAGAGCAACTGATTGCAATCTTTGACCTTGGTGGCGGTACATTTGATGTTTCTATTCTTGAAATCGGGGACGGGGTTTTTGAAGTAAAATCCACCAATGGTGACACTCACTTGGGAGGAGAGGACTTTGATCAGAGAATCATAGACTTTTTAGCCGATGAATTTAAGAAGGACTATGGAATTGATCTACGCGGAGACAAAATGGCTCTGCAGAGGTTAAAAGAGGGAGCTGAGAAAGCTAAACATGAATTGTCCTCTTCTGTTGAAACCGAGATTAACCTGCCTTTTATCACTGCAGATGCTTCGGGACCAAAACATTTAAATATTAAACTAACCCGCTCTAAACTGGAACAACTTGTAGATGATCTTATTCAATCATGTTTAGAACCAATGAAAGCGGCGATGAAAGATGCCGGCGTAACAACGAGTGATATCAGTGACGTGATTTTAGTTGGCGGGATGACAAGGATGCCAAAAGTCACTGAGATCGTTAAAGAGTTTTTTGGAAAAGCCCCCCATAAGGGAGTAAATCCGGACGAAGTAGTGGCCATCGGTGCAGCTATTCAAGGCGGTGTATTGACAGGCGACGTTAAGGATGTTCTATTGCTTGATGTAACCCCCCTTTCATTGGGGATTGAGACCCTTGGTGGAATTGCAACGCGTTTAATTGAAAGAAATACTACAATACCAACCAAGAAGAGCCAGATATTCTCCACAGCAACTGATAGTCAACCGGCAGTTAGTATTCACGTTGTACAGGGTGAGAGGGAAATGGCTGCCGATAATAAAACACTGGGTCGTTTTGAATTAGTGGGAATCCCTCCGGCACCAAGAGGAATACCCCAGATTGAAGTGACCTTTGACATTGATGCGAACGGTATTGTGCATGTATCTGCAAAAGATCTTGGAACCGGTAAAGAACAGAAAATCCAGATTACAACCTCCAGTGGACTCTCCAAGGAGGATATTGAAAGAATGGTTCAAGAAGCGGAAGTACATGCGGAAACGGATAAAAACCGACGTGAAATGATAGACCAGAAAAATCAGGCAGACAATTTGATCTATCAGTGTGAAAAGATCCTCAAGGAAAGTGGAGACAAGCTTACAGATGAAGATAAAAGTGCCATTGAACAGGCAATCAGTGAGTTGAAAACATCCCTTGAAGGTGATGATATTGAAGCACTTAAAGCCGGTATCGAAAAACTGACCAAAGCATTCCATAAAGCTTCGGAAACTTTATATAAAGCTACTGAGGAACAACAAGCTGATGCAGCTCAAAATGAGGGATCATCTCAAAATCAGCAGGATTCAGGTGCAGAGAAGTCAAAGGATAATCCGGATGACGTGGTAGATGCCGATTTCGAAGAAATTAAAGAATAATACCGCTTCCATAAGCCCTTTCGCTGGAATTTCAGCGAAAGGGCTTTTTTTCTGATTTCGAAAAACCCAAGGGAGATGGCTTGTCAAGTCTTACTCCCGAAAATAATTCAGTAATTAAGAATAGTCTTCCAACTTTGATTTATTTGGGGCTGAAAGTGTGAAAACAGTAAAAATTTCTTTAATCGATAACCAGCCTTCGGCCGCTTTTTTTCACCTGTCTAACATTTCAGATGTCTTCAGTAAAAACGCTGATCAAACACAATACGTTTACATCGTTCGAGACAGAGTGAATTTTAAAGTTAACAATCCGTACCAGGACAAATCAAGTCAAAGTACTAAATAATAGCGCAAGTAATAATCAGTATAAGGAGCCATCTTGGCAAAACGTGACTACTACGAAATTCTTGGTGTACCCCGTTCAGCTGATACAGCTGAACTTAAAAAAGCCTATCGAAAACTTGCATTAAAATACCATCCGGATCGAAACCCGGGCGATCAAAAGGCCGAGGAATCCTTTAAGGAGGCATCGGAAGCCTATGAGATCCTGTCAGATCCCCAGAAAAAAGCCCAATATGATCAGTTTGGTCATGTATCCAACAGTTTCGGTGGTGGTTCAGGAAATCCCTTCCAGGGAACAGGATTTGGCGATATTTTTGGCGACGTCTTTTCCGAATTCTTTGGCGGTTCTTCCCGTCAATCCGGTTCCAGGGGACAACCCGGCGCAGATCTGACCTATAACATGGATCTGACATTCGAGCAGGCGGCTTTTGGTTACTCCACAGAATTGGTTATTCCACGTATGGAGTTGTGCGATGCATGCGGTGGGTCGGGTGCCAAATCCTCTAAAGATATTGAAGTATGTCCGGTTTGTAATGGCTCAGGCCAGCAACGTATTCAGCAGGGATTCTTTAGCGTCTCAACCACCTGTAGTCAGTGTCGGGGAAATGGAAAAATTATAAGAAATCCCTGCCCGCGTTGTAGCGGTCGTGGCCGTACTAACGTCAAAAAGAAACTCAAGGTGAATATACCCGCAGGAATTGACACTGGCGCAAGAGTAAAACTGACGGGAGAGGGAGAGGCCGGTTCCGATGGCGGTCGCCGGGGAAATCTCTATTTGATCATAAATGTTCTTGAACACCCAATCTTTGAAAGAGATGGATATGATGTTTTCTGCAGGGTTCCAATCAGTATAACACAGGCAACTTTGGGTACCGACCTCGAGGTTCCTACCCTTGAAGGAAAAGCACGAATAAACGTGCCTGCAGGAACTCAAAATGATCGTATTTTCCGACTTAAGTTGAAAGGAATCCCCCGCCTCCAAAGAACCGGAAAAGGTGATTTGTATGTGAGAATTGTCGTTGAGGTTCCCACGAATCTTAATAAGAAACAGAAAGAGTTATTGGAGGAATTTGCTTCAATATCGGGAGAAGACTGCACCCCCATGAAAAAGTCATTTATGGAAAAAATCAGGGATTTTCTGATATGATCAATGTTAAACAGGAAATCGAGTTTATTCTGCCTGTACAAACCTTTCAAAAATTGCAAAACTTGTTAAACTGTTCTCGACCTTCATACAAAAATGAATATTCTGACACCTATTTAATGATTCATGCCTGATTTCAAGAATATTTACTGTATCATCAAGCGTTCAGAATGGGATTACTACCAGTCCAATAATTCGCGTGTGGCAATGTACAACCGCGTGAATCGGATTAACCAGGATAAGTTAAAGGCCAGCCACGAGAATCAATCAAGATTTATCTCGGATTTAAAAACAGAGACCGAAAAATTAGACCTGCAAATCGAATATATCCAGGAAAATGAAATGGATCGGATTCTGCCGCAAGCTGATGATTTAGTTATCAGCTGCGGAGGGGATGGTACGTTTTTGTCCTGTGCACAAAAATATCAGGATTCCATTCTGCTGGGCATGAATTCCGATTATAATCTTAAGGCCGGTTATGGCAGCTTTGGGGCTCTGACAACCACCAATAGAACCAATCTCAAACGTCATTTAATAAAACTGCTTGAAGGGAAATATCAGATCGACTATTGGAGCCGATTACAGGTGAAAGTGAATGGCAAGGTCATCGATCAGTATGCTGTCAATGACATCTATTTCGGTCATAACATCGCTTATAAAACAGCTGATATTACAGTTTATCAGTCCGGGATAGAACAGGATTTTAATTGTTCGGGAATCCTATGCTGCACAGGTATGGGCAGCCATGCATGGCACTATAACGCCGGAGGCAGCCCCTTCAGCAACGAATTAGACGCCTTCGGATTTCGAGTTCTTTTTCCCAACTTGAAGATTCCAACAAAGTTTTCCTCGGGGATAGTATCCAGTAGACACGACTTAATCATGATCCCCCAAAGAGATAATTATATCATTTCATTTGATTCCAAATCCGATGTTATTCAAACGGTATTGGGAGATGAGATCAGAATATCACTGGCCAGGGACCGGGCTGTGAGAGTTGTTCTTTTCGATGATGCAAGATTATCAAATAAATGATTCAGTGAAGATTTTTACCTGAATCGGGAACACAATACTGTTAAACAAACCAGGGTTTAACCCAAAAATCTGTTACACCAGTTCCATAAATCAAATAAAACGCTTTAGAAACGGGAATATTATGCTAGGGTCTCTAAAAATTATATCAGGAAGTTCTCATAAGGAGTTTGCAGAAGAGATTTGCAATCATATGGCGGTTGAATTATCTGAAATTGAAACCGTTCGATTTAGCAATGAAAATCTGCTGGTAAGAATATTGGACAATGTTAGGGAAACTGATATTTTCGTCATTCAAACCTCTTGTCCCCCAGTCAGTGATGGTATCATAGAAACATGTCTGCTGCTGGATGCACTCAAGCATTCATCAGCGGCGAGAGTTACTGCTGTTATCCCCTATTTCCCGTACGTAAGATCCGACAAAAAAGACCAACCTCGTATTTCCATTGCTGCAAAAATGATGGCCAATATGTTCCAGGTTGCCGGAGCGGATAAGTTTCTGTTAATGGAGCTGCACTCCCATCAGATACAAGGATTTTTCCATGTACCTGTTGACCAATTACTGGCGGTTGATGTTTTCTGCGATTACCTGCGAAAACAGGATCTGGATAACCATATCATTGTGGCAGCCGACGTCGGAGAAGCGAAACACCTGGGACGTTATGCCAACAGGCTGAATCTACCAATGGCTATCATCGATAAAAGACGAATAGGCAATACAGATACCGTTGTGCCCACGCATCTGATAGGGGACGTGACCGGTATGAACTGTCTATTAATAGACGATGAGATTGCTTCGGGAGGGACTCTTTGTAAGGCAGCAGACTTTTTGAAGGAGAAAGGAGCCAATTCCGTAAGAGCTGCAGTGGTTCATCCGGTACTAAGTGGAAATGCGCTGGATAAGATTAATACCAGCTCCCTGGATGAGCTAATTGTCACCAACACAATTCCACTGGGAGATAAACTGGAACAGTGCAAGAAAATAACAGTTCTTTCAGTTGCCCCACTTTTCGCCAAAGCCATTCAAAGAATTCATAACGGCGATTCCATCAGTGTTCTGTTTGGATCCGGCTCTCAATAACTCAGTTATTTTTCCTGTCTTACCTGATGCTGGAAAGCATCAGGTATGGAAAACCTACCGCTTCATTTGTATCAAATCCGCCAGGATCTCGTCGCTTGTTGTAACTGTCTTCGCATTTGCCTGGAAGGCGCGCTGTCCCTCAATCATCTTCACAAATTCAGTAGACAACTCGACATTTGAATTCTCAAGGCTTTTTGAATGTATGGACCCAAGCCCTGCAGTACCGGGATCATTTTGGATTGGCTGGCCGGACAGGTAAGATTCTTTATAGAAATTTTCACCCCTGATCTGCAATTTTTCCGGGGCTTTAAAATCGGCGATTATAATTCTTCCCAGTGATTTCACTTTCCCTGAGTCAAAGGCTCCGTCGATGATCCCGTCATCCCTGATATAAATACTTTCAATTGCACCCGACTTCATTCCATCAGCACCTACACTATGGACTTTAAAATCCGATGCAAATTGGGTTATACCATCCATACCTGTTCTTTGATCTTGAGGATCATCAGGATTTTTACCCAAACCCATGGCAATTCCGATGGTTTGGAGTGATCCTGTTCCAATAAAAGGAATCTCCACCTGGTTCGGGACACCAGGTGTTAACGGCAGACGGTTCATGGTTTTTGGAGGTAACGGGGTACCTGGAGGAGCACCAGGAGGTAATTGGGGTTGAGCAACCTGTCCCGATTGGTTTTGCACTAAACGACCATCATCTGTAAACTCAACAAATCCCCCACCAACAACTTTTTGTACACCGGGAAGACCGCCTTCCAACACTTCCCCTTGTGCTAATACCAACCACTGCCAATTATTTTTTATTTCTGTGTTGGGAATAGGTTGATTTGTAGCCGGATCGACTTGTGGCGGTCGATCCGGAATTTTCCTAAAGGCTATTTGAATATTACGCTCGTTTCCTTTATTGTCATATACCGTTACGGATGTTGAGTAGTTATACATCTCCGAACGAACATTGTCATAGTCTACAGCTATTTTGGGAACTTCTGAGTTTGAGTCAAGATTTGCTTTCAAGACCACACCTGTTCCCTCTTTGACACCATCACCCGTGGGAGTCGGTGGATCAAGCTGATTTAGTATATTGATATTTTTTAGATCTCCAACTGTTTCCTTGGTATCGGGATCAACATCCTTAACTTGTAAATAGTGCCCTTCCTGTGTTGTCAGAAATCCTTCTTTATCATACGTGAACTGCCCGGCTCTGGTATAAAGGACTTGTCCGTTTGCATCCTTAACAGAGAAAAAACCTTTCCCGTCGATCGCAACATCAGTTTCCATTTCTGTGACTTGAAATGCTCCCTGGGTTTGTATGTTTTGGATGTTACCTATCTTAACTCCCTTTGCTATTTTGGAATTTCCCCCCATGGAGGTTGCCAGAAGATCCTGGAAGTTAACCCGGTTGTATTTGTAACCGGTGGTATTAACATTTGCTATATTACTACCGGTTACGGTCATTGAGTCAGATTGTGTTTGAACTCCACTGGCACCGGAATATAACGAACTTATCATGCAATTACCTCCTTGTTTCCTTGGTATACCCTACAAGTTTTCTCTTAAAAACCGGTGAACGACAATTATTCTTTATAAAAAGTACTGCAACCCGGATTCACATCCTTGTGATGATTTCGGGTTGTTTGGTGTTAATATGCTTTTGGTTTTTCAATATTGAGCTGGGCGAAAGGTTTAGGAGCCAACTCCTGCATCGGTGGTAAAGGTGAAGCTCCACCAAATAGTCGTTTTGAAAGATTATCAATAGTGGAAACTTTGGAAAGTGGCAGCATGGTATCATTGATTCTAACCCATGGCTGACCTTTTCTGTATTCTACCTGTGAGATTCTTCCCGATTTATACAGATCCAGCTCTGCTGAGGTCCCGTCTGAAGTGGTTTTTCTCAGTCTTATATTGTAATTTCCATCGCCCATCAGAACGCCCTCATCGTTTTTGCCGTCCCAGGCATATTGATGGCGCCCGGCTGTAACCATCCCTAGATCCTTGGAAAACACAGGTGATCCATCCTTATCTTCAATTGTCAGTTTTACATTATCGACATCGTTATCCAGCGAATAATAAACCGGTCGACCACTTCCTTTTGACAGCTCAACTTGCTGGGTATCCAGCATGACATCCTTATCGAGAAAATTAACTGCTTGAAACCTTGATATCTCTTTTTGAGTACCATTCATCTCTTTGAGTTGACCGTTGATATGCTGCAGTTGCTCCATGCTTCCCAACTGGGCGAGCTGTGTCATCATGGCTCCACTATCCATAGGTTTTAGTGGATCTTGATGACTCATTTGAGTCATAAAAAGATTCATGAAGTCCTGTTTTTCCAACTCATCTGATTTATTTGTAGGAGTTGTTGCTTTTGCTCTCAGTGATGTTTCTAAACTGGAAACAACTGATTGAGGATCTATGTTCATTGAATCCCTCCTGGAATTATCATGCTAAAATATTCAAACCTGAATTGTTATTCGCTGAAGTTGAAGGTGTTTTAATTTGGGCTACCGATCTAACCGGATCCTTCTTTGCCCCCGTTTTTTCCGAATCCTTAGCAAATCGTTGATTCTTCTGTGTTTTAGACACTTCAGAATTGGCAAAATCCTCACCTTTTACATATATGGAGAAATTTTCCAGTTTAATTCCCTGGGTTTCCAGATCCTTTTGAAGTTGAACAAATTCGGATTGAAGCAAGTCTTTAGCCTCTTGATTTTCAACTCTCAATTCCCCTGACAAAACACCATTGGATTTTTTTAGTTTGATCTCCAGTTTTCCCAGGTGCTCCGGTGCCAATCTGATAATGATTGTATCCTTGCCGGTTGACAGTAGAATCTTTACATTATCGATAACCTCTTGAATGTTTGATTGTTTCGATACTTGCGAGGCAGTCTCTTTTGTGGCTTGATTTCCCTCCAGTTTCTGATTCTCCCTTGAAGCCAGGCTTAAATCATTCACAAATTTTTTATTGATGGAAGCCGGATTCTTCTCGGTTTGATTTTTTAACAAGGAACTATCCTTCTTCAGGCTGAACTGGGCTGATTGATCTGTCTTGCCGGATAATTGATCACTGTTGTTGATTTTAATATCACTCCCGTTCTCGGGTGCAATCTTCAATGAGCTATTCTGCCTGTTTAATTTGACTCCAAACTGAAAGGGTAAATTCTTGGGTAGCTCTGTTTCTTTAGAATTTTCGCTACTTTCAGGGAGATTAAAGTTTGATACCAGGGCTTTATTGACAGATTCGCTATTGGTTTTCAACAACTCCAGAAAATCCTCTTTTTCCTGACCTTGCTGCAAATTCTGTTGGACAATGGGATTTAACAGATGCGGCTTTTTGTTGAGTATTCGTTCCTGGGAGAATTCAGTATTTGCTTCTTTCTTATGCGTCGCCCCGTCAGCGGCATTTTGATTGGCAGATGTTTTCCCCCTCATCTCTTGATCTTTGACCTCCAGACCAAAACTCCTGGCTAGAAAATCATCTTCCATTTTGTTTTGTAACTTTTGATCATTCCAGTATTTAACTTCGATAGTTTTTTCAAGGTCTTCATCTCTTCTTTTCTCTTCAACAGCTTCTTCTGACTCACGTCTATTTTCAGGATTCAAGCGAACACTGTCAAAAAGATCGGTACATTGTTCGGCGAAGACTAACTGACCTTCAAAACACTCCAAAGCATTGATCCCTTTTTCGGGTTGCTTTAAGTCACTAGATGGGGAGGCATGGTGATGTTGATTTACCTGAGGTATATACATATTCTCTCCTACCTGGAAAATTAAGAGTTTTCTTCCTTGAAAACTAACGAATTTGATTTATGTATCATTACTGAACCGACATTGCCTCGGCTCGTCCTTGTTTAAATTGCGTGACACGTTCGGTGATATCAACGGCAACTTTTGGATCCAGCAATTCCAACACTGCTGATGCTTTCCTTGGATTCATCCTCATGATTAGATGTGTCGCCGTCACCCTATCCATTTGATTGAAAAAAACGGCTGTTCTTTCCGGATCCATGGTTTCATAATATTTCACCATACGGGAAATATCCTTTTCATCCAGTTCTTTACGATCGGATTGTCTGGTTTCAATTTCAGCCTGTAACCGTCTCATCTGATCCAGCTTCTGCTCAATCTGCTGGGAAAGTGATTTTAGTTCTTTTGCCCTTTGTTCATGCAACGCCTCTTTTACCTTAAGCTCCTCTTCTCTCTTTTTCAGAGCAGTCAAGACTTGCATTTCAGCCTCCGTGAATAGCTTTTGGCCGGAAGTCTCCGTGTCACCTGTCGCATCTTTTTGCTCAAAAGTTCCAGGCTTGATTGCATTAATCCAGCCCTTGACCCGTGTCATGGAATATACTTCACATGTTGTACCGAACATCAGCAAACAAATAATAAAAAACACCTGGTGTTTCATTTTCAATGCCTTAGCTATTACTAATTTCAAACACGATTGTTTACACTATTTCTAATGAAAAGATTTCCGGCAATTTCATCCATACTTTTTTGTTCAATTCTGGCAATTTTTTCCTGAAAACGCTTTATCTCCTTCTCTTTGAGTATTTCCAACGTTTTTCTCGCTTTACTTGCCTCAATCAGCTCTTTTTGTTTCTCTGCGACAACTCCCTGTGCGTCTTTGAGTCTCTTTCTTGTTTTTGCCAATACGATTTTCATTCGAGCTTTAAATCGGCTTAAAAACATCATCTGATCGATGGAGGTGATATTGGATTTCTTTTTCTCATTTAGATCCAAATCTGCCTGGTTGGTGTTCTCGTGTATCCTTTCTATCTCCTTTTGAATACTCTGTTCAAATGCTAAAGCTACTGCCAGATTTTTCATCTTGATCTTCTCCTGACGAGAGCGAACATCCAAAGCTGTCTGCAATGAAAATTTGAACATGATCTTAAAGAAGTTTCAGGTTACCAGCTGTCAATCGAAATAGAGTATACAAAAGATATGCCGATCAAACGTTCAATCCGCAAATAATGAATATAGATTTAGCTTGATATATTCGGTGCCAGCTTATATTCTTTGAACACAGAAGCATAGCAGGTTTAAATCCTTTGTTTTTACAGGCTATTTCCCGTGTTCCCCCAAAAAAAACAAGTTTCTCTTATATTATAGTCTGCACTTGCTTGTTTAATTATTGAATCAATCATGTTAAGACACTAAATATCATTGGCATTTTTCCAATTAAATCTTTTTTTACCTTGAACCGTAGATCTGCCTTCAAATGACAAATTCAACTTCATCATATTTTCAGGAACAATCCGGATCCTCAGAAATTGATGCCCGGGTTGCTTTGCTCAAAGAGATTTCATTTTTTAAACAGCTTGACACGACCAAACTCACGGAAATAGTCAAACATCTTCTAGCAAAGTCTTTTCCACCCGGAATACAGGTGTTGACTCAGGATCAACCCGTTGATGGTGTTTATTTCCTTCAATCCGGAGAAATACAGGTGTTGGTTTCAAATGAACAAACCGGGCAGGAAGAACTGATCACCCACGGTTATAAGGGTGAATGCTTTGGAGAGATGTCAACACTTCGGGGCGAGATGAAAGCTTCGGCTACCATTTTGACCACCATGTCCAGCCGCTTCCTGTACATTGCTCGCGATGATTTCGTGCAACTGGTGAAAGAGTTCAATTTATGGCCGCAGTTTGTAAATGTACTAGCATCACGACTTGAACAAACGAACCACAGAATGACCGAGGTAATGAAGCATCTCAAACAAGGGATGGTTCAAGTGGATACTAAGGGGATTATAACGGGGAAATTTTCAATGGGCTTCGTGCGTCTGATTGGTGGTGAAGCTAGTGAAATCCATGGGAATTCATTCCTCAAACTTGTATTTTCAGACTGTGATAATGCAAATAAAAAGTGGAAAGATAATTTTTCCCTGGCCATCATGTCAAACCCACAACAAGCCGAATTGATTTTAAATCTGTTACCAACGGAATGTACGTTTCAACACCCCGTCAATGGAGAAAGAATCTTTAAAATCAGTTACGATTTATGTACGTATCAAAAAAAGGTGATCGGTATGGATATCGGTCTGGAAGATGTAACAAGAGTGAGGGAACTGGCACAAAAAAGTGAAGAGCTGGAAAAAGAAAAAAGCATTATTAAGGAGATCTACACAAAACCGGAGACATTTCGAACCCTGTTGATGTTACTGGAAGATATAAATCGTGACCTGCAACTTGCAAATGAGGCTGTATCCTCACAAAATCTTTCCAAGGAAGACACAAGAATCTGGTTTGGACATATGCATTCCCTTAAGGGAACCAGCCATTTTTTAAGACTGGATGAGTTGGGATCAGCCGCTCATCAAATGGAAAACGTTTATACACGATTCAATGAGGGAAACCAGGATTATAATGAGCTTCGCAATTTCTTTGAGGAAGGAACTTCGAATCTGAATAAACAAATCGAGTATATCAATGATATTCTTCTTGGGATGAGCGAACAAACCAGAAAACGGTTAACCGCTGAGTTGGTAATGTCAAAGGAAGAAACGGAAAACCTTGAAAAAGTCCTTGATAAAAACAGCCCGGCAATGGAAATTCTGTTAAAAGCAAAGAAAATTCCATCGCATAAACTGGTTGAAGGCTGGAAAGAGGAACTGGAACGTATCTGTCAAAACTTGTCCAAAAAAATCATATTCAGGGTGATGGGAGAATCAATTCCTTTACCGGGAAATATCTATGACACCATGAAAGCCCCTCTTATTCATTTATTAAGGAATTGTGCGGAACATGGCATCGAAACTATAGAAGAGAGAAAACGCAGCGGAAAACCTTCGGTTGGTCTGATAACCTTTAGCGCGGACCTATCAGATGATCTGTACTCAATACATATTCAGGACAATGGGAGAGGAATCAGTCGGGACGAGATTCTTCGTAAAGCCAAACAAGTAAGTCAAAATGACCCATCATTAGGCCAAACAATTGAACAACTAATAAGAGAAAACAGATTGTTGGCTATCCTTTACCTGCCAGGTTTCAGCACATCAGAAAAGATAACCGAGCTTTCCGGAAGAGGCGTTGGCTTGGATGTTGTCCAAAGATCCACTGTCGAAGCCAATGGATCGATATCTATGAAAACAATTCCCGGGAAAGGCACCAAATTTACACTCTGTTTTCCACGACAGCAATAAAAAACCCCGTAAAATCCCAAAGGACCCTACGGGGCTTATTGATGGATTAGAATGGATTGTACCGGATCAAAATTCTCCGATCAATCCATTCTACTCTCCTTCCTCAGCTGATTTTCTACTGGCAATTACCTTTTCTGCAAAAACAGGGGCAAGTACTTCATAACTCTTTAATTTCATTGAGAACAAACCCAGTCCTGATGTCATGCCTCTCAGCGTCTGAGCATAATCGGTCAACTCTGCCAAGGGGGCTTCTGCATGAACGATTGTCGTCAAACCTTTGTAAGAGTAGCTGCTGACCTTGCCTCTTCTTCCGGAAAGATCTTTTGTGACTTTACCGACATCTGCTTCCAATACGTCAATTGCTATTTCCATAACCGGTTCAAGAATCACCGGTTTTGCCAGTGGCAATGCCTTATTGATTGCCATTACTCCTGCACGCTGAAATGCAAAGTCAGATGAATCGACAGCATGGAAAGTCCCATCAAACAGGATAACCCTGACATCATCAACAGGGCAGCCTGCCAAACAACCTGTAAGCAAAGCCTCCCTTACTCCCTTTTCAACACTTGGAATGTAGTTTCTTGGAATTGCGCCTCCTACAATCTTATCTACAAATTCAAAACCGGTTCCTCTGGGTGTCGGTTCAATGGTGATATGAACATCACCATATTGCCCGTGTCCACCGGATTGTTTTTTATACTTCCCCTGAACCGTTGCTTTGCCTACTATAGCCTCACGGTAGCTGATCTGGTAAGGAGCCAGATTAATCTCGACTTCATAGACGTTCTTTAAATGCTCTTGAGCGACTTCAAGGTGCACCGTTCCCTTACCGGAAAACAACACTTCTTTGGTATCCGGATCAACCCGCATTGTCATCGATGGATCCTGAGCAATCAGCTTGTTCAAAGCATCTATGATGCGGCCATCTTTACTGCTGTTGGTCAATTCCAGTTTATAGGTGCATCTTGGTTCCAGAAACTTGATTTTTTCGTAGCGGATAGGGCTGTTAACATCACAGATGGTTTGGTTTGAAGCAAGATCATCCTCCTTTTCAATAATAACGATATCTCCAGGATAAGCTTCTTCAATCTCATCACTTTTATCACCATTGACAATTGAAATCCTGCCGGTTGTTATTTTCTCCGAATTATCAATATTGAGAAATTTTACACCTTTTTTCAGAGTTCCTGAAAGAACCTTGATGAAGCTAAGTTTTCCTACATAACGATCAAACGTTGTTCTAAAAACAAATCCGGAGAAAGGTTCGGATGCATCAGGTTTCCGCTCAACCACCTCGGCTTCAACCTCCTTCGAGGCTTTTCCTACCCAGGTTTTACCTTTTGCATGGGAGGGAAAGTTTGTTTTTATATAGGTATAAAGTGTTTCCAGACCAATATTTAGTTCTGCAGATCCGACCATGACAGGGGTGATTTCACATGATTTTACACCTTCCGTCATAACTTTGATCAGCAAATCATCCGGAGCCGGTTTTTCCTCGATATAGAACTCCATCAGTTCATCATTCATTTCGGCCAGTCTTTCGTATGTGGAGCTTCTGTACTGTTCCACGCTTTCTTTGGCTTCATCCGGCAGATCGACTTCTTTCAATTTTCCCGGCTCTCCGGAGATAACCTTTTGATTGATAACATCAATGATGCCAACCAATGTATCGCCCTCAAAATAGGGAATATACAGCACAACAGGTCGAATTGAAAAACTGGATTCGAGGGACTGAAGCGTATTGTCCAGATTGGCTTCGGGATGATCAACCATGTTGATAAAAATCGCCCTGGGAGTATTACTCTCAACAACACTCTCCCATACTCTCAATGCCGACCCAACGCCGCTTAGCGCCGATGCAACAAAAACAGCGCCTGTGCTGGCAAAAAGTGCAGATTTAATGCTGGCTAGAAAATCAGTATTGCCAGGTGTATCCAAAATATTAAAAGTATTCTCTCCATCATCAAAATGAAACATACGGTTGTAGATTGTAAACCCCCGTGATTCTTCTTCTGGCTGAATCACATAGTCCAGGGATTTTTGTTTTGTGTTTATTTTTACCAGGTTGTCAGCTAAAGTGGTTTTGCCTACACCATCTTTACCAACGAATGCAATGTTATGAATATTTTGACCCAAATGACTATTATGCATCGAACCTCCTAAAACCGTTTGTTGACAATGAATCTGGATTGCAATTTGCCTTGAATAGAGCGGAAAGAAGTTCTGCAGATACGTGAATTGACAAGCTTTGTTTCTGAATACTCAGCTTGCGTAATCCCAGAAGGTGTTCTTCGTCTCTTTCTCAGTTATAATACCAAATATGGCATCCTTTTCCTTTTTTGGTCGTTGTCTTTAAGGACATAATACAAAATTGACTGTTTGTGAAGGAAAGAAAGCTTTTTTTTTTGACCTTATAACACCACTTTGGTCATTAACTTGATAGATAAAAGATGAAATCTCCATATTCCTTCAGCTTTTTCCAACCTACTTTTTTTTCCGGTTTGTTGGATGACCCACTCCTGGTCATTGGCATCAAACCGCTTAATACCAGCATTTTGGTAGATTGCGGACAAATCGACCACATTGCCAAAAGAACCCTCAAATCTGTTGATGCCGTTTTTATCACTCATACTCATATGGATCACTTCATTGGAATGGATTCTTTTATCAGAAACAACATTGTTTCCAACAGAACAATCCGAATCTATGGACCAGAATCGATTGCCAGGAGACTCCATTCAAAAATAATGGCATATAATTGGAATCTGGTTGAGGAGTATTTTTGTGATTTTGAAGTTTATGAAATTTCGGATCATTCAATTAGGAACTTCTGTCTTAAAGGTTCCGAACAATTCTCTTTTACGGAAAAAGAGACCATAAAACGAACAAGTTTCACTGTATATGAAAATGATCATTATCTTGCAGAAGCAGCGGTTTGTGATCACAAAATTCCGGTCTTAATCTTCAAGTTCACAGAAAAGCCCTCATTTCATGTTGATGACAAAAAAATCTCGGCAATGGGATTTAAAACAGGCCCCTGGCTGGAGCAACTGAAAAAGTGGTTTTATAAAAAACAATCCCCGGGTCAACTGGACATAAGGCTAGAAACCGATGATTCCGAAGTCCTTACCTTTGACAACCCAATACAATTATATGATTTAATAAAAAATGAGAGCAGATGCCTGAGCATAGGGTATGTTACCGATGTCGGTTTCACACAATCGAATATTAAAACCATTCTTGATCTCATGGAAAAAACAACCCTTTTTCTTTGTGAATGCACTTTCTTGAAATCCCACAAACAAAAAGCAAGAGAATCTTTTCATCTCTGTACAAGTGACCTCAATACCCTCTCTTCTGCAATCAGACCTGGTTTTTTGTTACCAATGCATCTTTCCAAAACTTACCTGAATAACTCCGGTTCCTTCTATGAAGAACTGGTGCTGCCGTTCGGATCAACGCTGATAAAACTTCCGGAAAGAATAAAAAATACTCCCCTGCTACCAAAAGATATTATAATGAATAACTTTTAGTAGCAAATTTCCGAAGTCCCGGATTGAAACCGGTTTTCTTACGGATGAAAAGGGATTAATTGGGAAAGATGTCGGAATAGTAAATGGAATCAGAGGTTTTTTGCTTCCATTGATGAAAGAAATCTTCCTTTGGTTGATAATGGGTTGCTTCCCGAAGAGAGACCATGAAATGTGACAGAGCGCGATCTTTAATTAAATTATGATCGTACAATCTGTTACAGATTTTTTCCAGGAGATTGAAATAGTAACTTTCCTTATCCAAGGCAAATCGTATTTTATGACCAATACCATTCAGCAACCTGTAGGCTAGCTTTCTGCCTGCAAACCGACTGAATCTGACAAAATGCGTGCATAGATCAGACGTTGTCCATTGATCACCATCGAATGGTTGCTGATTTTGAAGCCAGGAAGAGGACTGGTGCTTTTTCAAAGCAATCCAGTCGTCTAATTCCGGACATAAAAAGAAGCAACCGGAAAAATCGATATGATAGATATTTTCTTCGTCAATCTTTTTTTCCAATTCACCGCTTTTTACCAGCTTTTGTACTGCGTGCAGTCTAGCCTCCCTGTTTTGAAAACTCTTTTGATAAAGAACAGGAATATCCAGGATTACATTTTTTGGAGTGGCATCTCTAAACGGTATCGTTGATTTGATTTGATATTCAGCAGCGATTGCATCTAAATCGGCAATATCAAGTTTGATGGATAACAATGAACTTAATAGACCGTATAGATTTCGGAGTTTCGCCTGCACGGGATAAGGTTTTGTAGTTGAAACCCTTGTCTTTTGATCCCGATAGACCTCCTGAAATTCTTTTAAATCACCGGAGAGGATATCAATGAGCTTTTCTGCAATGACAAAGTAGATGCCTTTAGGATCAGATGCGTACAGTTCTGATAAGTCTGCTAATAAATTGAAAGCCCTTGTTCCTTTAATGTATTCGAAAGTGATGTAAGAATTTGTGTGGTTCAATATCTTGGGGATCTTAAACGAGACTTTATCTTTTATCTCTTTCAGGAATCGGACTTCATCCTCAATTGATCCCTGTTGATCTGAATACCTGGAAATAGCTGTTTTTCCATTATAGGAGATTAACTTCAGTTTTCTTGCATCCTTCCAAAGGTCTTTTTCATATAACTCAAGGATGCTGTTTGTAACTTTCAAATCCAATTCAATCCTTCTGATTATCTCAAATCTTGTGACGGTGTAGGTATTTGCATCACATAGCGTAGGTTCAGGTTACCGAAAACCCCTTAATAAAGTGAAGACAATAATTCTTTTGAATCAAGAATTATTGTCACCGGACCGTCATTCTGCAAATGCACCTGCATATAAGCGCCGAAAACACCGCCTTTTATGGAAATATTCCTTTGGATACAAGCATCAAAAAATTCATTGTACAGAGTGTTAGCTTTTTCCGGGTCAAGAGCTTTGGAAAGACTGGGCTTTTTCCCCTTTTTGAGATCGGCAAAAAGGGTAAATTGGGAAATGGCCAGAAGTTCTCCCTTCCTTTCTTCAAGCGAATAGGCAAATCGGCCTTCACTATCAGGAAAAAGTTTTATTTTTAAAATTTTATCAATCATCGGATTAATAAAACGGGAGTCATCTCCTCTTTCAAAGCCGATCAATAAAAGATATCCCTCGTTTATTTCGCTAACTACCTCGTTGTCAATCTCAACACTGGCTTGACAAACCCTTTGCAATACAATTTTCATTTACATTCTCATTATTTGATAATTAAAGCTGATTGCCTGACTGTTAAGTGAAAAACAGATTTTTATGAGGAAGGGGTTCGGATCTGATCGCAGAATGACTGCCAATTAACCCTGCATAAAAGGTCTTGATTCTAAATTATTAACCCAATGTTAACAATGAAAAAACCTTCATCAAAATCACGTTAAAATTCTCTTTCAATCCCTATGGTTTTTAAGTAATTTGAGGGTATGGAAAAAACCGAAGATCAAACTGATCATCTTTGAATTTAGATAAACATTTGTTACCAAAACCTGGATATTACTTAAAGTGTCATTTCAACATACGCCTGTTTTACTTGATGAAATAATCTCATTTATTCCTGAATCCGCTGAGATAATAATCGATTTTACCTTGGGAGGAGCTAATCATTCACAAGCAATACTTGAGAAGTTCGGAAATGCGTATTTATATGGGATTGACCGGGATCAGGATGCAATAGAAGCATCAAGAACCAGATTAGCTGCCTATAAAGACCGCCTGGAGTTAAGACAGGAATCCTTTTCACAGGCAAGTAACACACTGATAGCACAAGGTATTAAAGCCGATTTTATCCTGGCTGACCTGGGGGCTTCCTCCCATCAATTATTATCAGAAAAACGAGGATTTTCTTTCAGACAAAATGGTCCCCTTGACATGAGAATGAATAGCGATGATCCATTTTCAGCTGCTGATATCGTTAACACTTTTTCAGAGCAGGAGATAAATGGAATCATCAGAACATTTGGTGAGGAGCAATTCTCGCAACGGATAGCAAGGAATATCATTACCTCCAGAGACAAAAAGCCATTTACAACAACTAAAGAATTGTCGGATTGTATTCTTCAGTCAATTCCCAAAAAATTCCAGTTTAAAAAAACCCACGCTGCGACAAAAACATTTCAGGCATTGCGAATTAAAGTCAATGAAGAGATAGCAGAGTTGGGAATTCTGATAAAAAACTCCATTGATCTCCTAAAACCAAAAGGACGAATAGCGATTATCACTTTTCATTCATTGGAAGACAGGCCGGTAAAACAGGCTTTTAAAAGATGGCAGGATCCCTGCACCTGCCCAAAAAATATACCGTTATGCATTTGTAATCTAAAATCGCAGGGCAGGTTGATTACACGTAAAGCTGTAAAAGCTACTGACAGAGAGATCGAAATCAATAACCGGTCTCGCAGTGCAAGATTGAGAGTATTTGAAAAATCATGAAAGAATATCCCATAGTCAAGAATAAAAAATCTCAGAGTCTTATTCGCAAAAAGACCGTTGCTGCCAAAAAATCCTCTTTCAAACTTGCCATAACCTGGATCATCATGATTCTGGTAGCCTTGGCTTTTGTTCAGCAAAGAATAAGCTTTATCCGAATTGAAAAACAGGTGACCGAGTTAATTCGGGAAAAAGACAGAATGCAACTTTCCATTTTGCCATTAAAGCTGGAGGAACGCTACCTGACACAATACGATAGAATTGAAAAAATTGCAGAAGAGAAACTCAATCTGCAGATTCCAAGGAAAGTCCAGACGATCTCAATTATTGTTAATGATAAAAAACAAGAGGATTAGTTGCTGGAATATACTGACAAAAAACATGATAATATTACAGGTCAGAATTGATACCATTTACTAAAAGATTATTATCCAGAGGCTTCTCTCAACGGACAGTTTGGATTAAGTCGTTTTTTTTGCTGATAGTATTGATTATTATTCTGAGAGCTTTTTATCTGCAGATTATTGATAGATCGAATCTGCAAAAACAAGCAGATAATCAGTGGAACCATTCTATCTCGGTCAACCTCAGGCGGGGACCGATATATGATACTGACGGTAATCTGTTGGCAGTTTCCCTGCCGCTGAATTCCGTATTTGCAATTCCCGGAGAACTGAGTAACTCCAGTCAAACAGCAAAAGACCTGGCTTCAGTTATACAGGTTCCTGCAACCCAGATTCAAAAAAAATTGGACGCTAATGTATCGTTTGTCTGGATTGAACGCAATATTACTCCCGCAGAGAGCGAAAAATTAAAGGAGATGGATCTAAAGGGGATTCATTTTTTAAAGGAGTACCAACGGTTTTACCCTATGAAAGACCATGCAGCACAATTACTTGGGTTTTCCGGTATAGATTCGCAGGGTCTTGAAGGAATAGAATATCAATACAATGAGCATCTTATGGATAATTCCGGTCATACGGCTGTATGGGATTATCTGTATGAAAGCCCAAAATTGAGTTCCTTGTCAGGAGGATCACTTAATCTGACTATTCGTTCCAAGTTGCAGTACATGACCGAAAAAGAACTGCGCAAAGCTGTTCAGACGATGAATGCAAAAAACGGGGTTGCCATCATCATGAAATCTCAAACCGGTGAAATCCTATCGATGGCCAATATTCCCGACTATGACCCGAATAATTTTGATCAATATCCACCCTCCAGATATTTTAACAGGGCTGTGAGCGCCACTTATGAACCCGGTTCAACGTTCAAAATCATAACCATGGCTGCTGCCATGGATAACAAGGTCATCGATAAGGACAGCATTTTCTTTTGTGAAGAGGGCGAATACCAAATACAGGACAGGGTTATTCATGACGTTTCTCAATTTGGCTGGCTTCCTATCAAAAATATTATTCAGAAATCATCCAATATCTGCGCTGCCAAAATTGGACAACGAATTCCAAAACCTATATTCTACAAAATGATACGGGAATTCGGATTTGGATCAAAAACAGGTATAACCTTACCAGGAGAAGTAAGCGGCAAGGTTCACAGTTATCAAAGCTGGTCCGACACGGATGTAGCAACCATATCTTTTGGTCATACTATCTCAGCCACTCCGATTCAGGTTCTTATGGCCATTAATGCCATTGCAACAGGTGGCATTCTTGTAAAACCAAAGATCGTCAAGTCAGCTGTCTCTGCGAACAATGAAATTCTTTCCAATGAATCTGAATCATGGCGTAAGCAGATATTAAAACCTGAAACGGCAGAAATCATCAAAGGTTTCATGGTTAGCGTTACCCAAAAAGGCGGTACAGGGTATTTGGCAAGGATTAATGGCGTATCCATAGCTGGCAAAACCGGGACATCACGGAAATTTGATATCAGAAAACGCGAATATTCAAATACCGATCATATTACTTCTTTTGTCGGCTTTTTTCCTGCCGAGAATCCGGTTTTTTCCATTTTGGTAGTCATAGATGAACCTCAGAAAGAATATTTGCATTCGAAAGGAGCTGCTCCGGTTTTTAGAAAAATTGCACAACACGCAATGCGTTTTTATGAGGATACTGCCGAAACTCAGCCATCATTTGATAACAGCGTTACCGAAGACCAAAATCTGTTTTTCACCAGGGAAACATATGAAAACTGGGAACAGGCACAAAAATCCATACCAGCCTGTTTACAGGGAATGACACTCAGAGAGGCACTTGCATTTGCTAATTTTAAAGATCTAAATCTGGAGATTAATGGATCTGGAAGAGTGATCAAGACGATTCCAATAAACAAAGGATCAAACAGGTACCGAATAGATCTCGAATAAAATTTTTGAAACTTTTGGTGAATGTCCGGAACAGTATTTTAGAGCGATATATCAACCCTTTTAGCATAAATTTCATTCATTATTTTGCACTAATCTATCTCATTGGCACGATTTTTCCTTTTCTGCCTTAACCATATATAGTTCTTACTCCTTAAAAATAATTCGAATCAGAGAATCATTAATATGCAAGTAAAAAAGTATACCGCTTTAAACATGCAGGAAGCAATAAAGATGATTAAGGAGGATTTAGGACCCAGAGCAATTATTGTTTCTACCAGAAAAGTCCGTACAGGAAGCGGTGCATTCGGAATGTTTGGCAAAAATGCATTGGAAGTAACCGCTGCCAGAGATGAGAGCGTTCATGCTACTCAACCAAAAAATTATGACGGATTGCTCCAAAAACAGACGCCAAGCTCCGAGTATCAGAAGGAGATAAAATATAATGCTCCCAGCCAACCTCGTCATACAAACAACGGTGGGGGGAGTTTTCAACTTGATGATCTTCAATCCGATATTACAGAGCTAAAAGACCTGGTTCAGGATATGCGGAAAGGTTACCGTCGACAAGTAAACGACGATGCCAGTATTACCTACCTGCGATATGAGCTGTCCGAATTAAAGAACATAGTAAAATCTCTGGTGACCCAATCCGGAGAATTGAGATCGGGAGACATGCATGAAAACCTGATCACACTTTTTCAACAACTATGCTTTAATGGAGTGGAAGATAGATTCGCTCGACGGTTAATAGAGGAGATTAATAAAAAAATTCCCCGCAAGGAAATTGATAACTTCTCCTATGTTAAAATATACGTCGCCAGAATGTTCATGCAAGTTCTGAAAATTAACGCAGCGCCAACCGCGAAACGGAATCCCGGAAAACCAAAAATCCTAACATTTCTGGGTCCGACAGGAGTAGGAAAGACCACAACACTTGCCAAAATCGCCGGATCGGAAAAAATAAACTATCCCAATAAAAAAATCGGGCTGATCACCCTGGATACTTTCAGAATAGCTGCAGTTCAACAATTGCAGGAATACGCCAGGATTATTAAAGTCCCGATTCGTGTTGTCAGTGATACAGGTCAGATGGAAAATGCCCTTAAGGAGTTCAGTAAAAAAGACCTGATCCTGATTGATACCGCAGGAAGATCTCAGAGGGATGAGATGCAGATGTCCCAACTTAGGGAAATTCTAAGAACTTTTCCCGACTTTTCCAACCATTTGGTTTTAAGTGCCACTACTAAGGACAATGATCTTATTGAAATAACTAAACGTTTTAGTACGGTCCCTCTCAACGGCATTATATTTACTAAATTGGATGAATCAACAAGTTATGGTTCCATCTTTAATCATTCCATTCGCTTCAAACTGCCTCTTACATATTTAACAACAGGACAGAATGTCCCGGATGATATAGAAAATGCTTCAAGAGAAAGACTTATCGATTTATTGCTTAATATTTCAACCATAGAAAACTAGATTTTTTGATCTATTTCCTTAAAGACTAATTCTATTAAAATTGAGTATTATTAGTCATCAAAACCATTCACATTCCCATAATACCGGCTCTGTAATATGATTAACGACCAGGCTTCAATGCTACGTAAAAAGTTCTCCGATTCCAACAATCTGAACAATCGTACAAAAACCAATTCAGTACGTTCGTTAAGTTTTACAAGCGGTAAAGGTGGAGTAGGGAAAACAAATATTGTGGTTAATCTGGCTATTCAATTAGCCCAGATGGGGAAAAAAGTCTTTCTTATCGATGCGGATCTCGGTCTTGCAAACATCGACATCATGCTAAACCTGGCTCCTCAATTCACAATCGAGGATGTACTGGCAGGTACAAAAAACATCAACGATATCATCATGGAAGGCCCGCTTGGAGTCCATGTCCTTCCTGCCTCTTCCGGTATCAGCGAGATGCAGTCACTGACGGCAGAGCAACAAATGTCAATGCTAAAAGAATTAAGTTGCCTGAAAACACAATATGATTACATCTTGATAGACACTGGAGCTGGTATTGCTGCCAATGTCCTTCGCTTTAATGCAGCTGTGGATGAAGTCTGTGTCATAACCAATACCGAACCTACATCTATCACTGATGCTTATGCATTAATGAAGATCATGTCATCCAAATACCACGTGAACACTTTCAATCTAATTGTAAACGAATCCAATCTTCAACAGGCAAAATCAGTCTTTTCCAGGCTAGTGACGGTATTAAACAAATTTCTGACAGTAAACCTTGAACTGATTGGTTTTATTCCCAGAGACATTAATTTTGTCAAAGCAGTAAAACGACAAACTCCATTGTCTCTGTTGGCTCCGAAATCACCCACTGTTAAATCCTTCACCGATCTCGCAAGGCAGATTGACATACATCCGGGAAAATCAATCGATACCGATATGAAAGGATCGTTCTGGAATCGTTTGGGAAACTGGAACAGAAATAGCGATCTTTGAGAGACAATTGTCAATTGAATTAATATAGGCACACCATTTGCTTTGCATGGATAGTCATTATCATGGAATTACGGATAATGTAATTGAATAGCTCACTTTTTGTGAACTCTATTTTTGACTGATACGACCATGCTTAACCCGTATGTAAACCAATCCAGCAAATCAACTGAAGAGATAGCAATTGAATATGCTCCCGTTGTAAAGCATATCGCTCTCAAACTATCCGCTCGTCTGCCGTCCAACATCGAATTGGATGATTTAATTCAAGCCGGAATGATTGGATTGCTGGAGTCTATTGATCGCTTTGATCCCAAAAAAGGGGTAAAATTTAAGACCTTTGCGGAAATCCGGGTTAGAGGAGCAATGCTCGATGAACTCCGAGACAGGGATTGGATTCCAAGATCTGTCAGGGAAAACTGTACAAAACTGGAAGGGGCTTATACTGAACTTAGGGCACAAAATATCGATCATCCAACTGATAAACAATTGGCCAAACAACTGGACATCAAACCGAAAGAGCTTCCCGATTTTCTCAATAAATCGAAACCTATTCCGCTTTTATCATTGGAAAACCTGGGAAAACAAGGCGATTCATATTCTCAACTCGATATTCTGGATACAATATCTGATCCTGAAGAGGAGAGTCCGGCCGAAAAATTATTGGGAAGCGAGGCAAAAGAATTGGTTATGGAAGCCTTAACAAAACTCCCCGAGAAAGAAAAGCTGGTGCTTTCACTCTATTTTGTTGAAGATATGAACTTAAAGGAAATTGGGGCGATATTGGATGTTTCAGAATCAAGGGTGTCCCAAATGAGAACCAAAGCAATTGCCATGTTACGATCCTACATGAAATCATACATCAGTGAGTAACCCTGAGAACCTCCCAACTTTCAAGTCGATAAACCGACTTCAAGCGTCCCTAAGATAACAAACCCCGGCAAGTGAATATTCACAAGAACTGATAAAGACTGGAAATTAAGAATGTGCTTTGAGAAGATCGGCTTGATAATTGGCTGCAAGTGCATCAACAATCCCGTTAATATCACCGCTGTTCAATATTTCTTCCAATTTGTACAGGGACAAATTAATGCGATGATCGGTTATCCTGCCTTGTGGAAAGTTGTATGTTCTGATTCGTTCACTTCTGTCACCACTGCCAACCATACTCTTGCGTAGCTTTGCCTCTGTATCAGCTGCTTCTCTCACCTCTTTTTCATAAAGTTTCGCCTTGAGATATTTCATGGCTTTATTGCGGTTTTTCAACTGCGAGCGCTCTTCCTGGCAGGTTACCACTATTCCGGTAGGATTGTGAATAATTCGAATAGCCGAATCGGTGGTATTGACATGCTGGCCACCTGCTCCCTGAGATCTATAGGTATCGATTCGTAAATCGGCTTGTTTGATTTCGATATCAATATCTTCAGCTTCCGGAAGAATGGCTACCGTAACCGCCGAAGTATGGACTCGACCCTGTGTTTCTGTCACTGGAACTCTCTGGACACGGTGCGTGCCAGCTTCATATTTCAAACGACTGTATACATTCTTGCCTTCAATTGATGCGACAATCTCTTTAAATCCCCCAATTCCAGTAGGATTACTGTCAACAACATCAATTCTCCACTTATTGTATTCAGCAAATTTAGTGTACATTTTGAACAGATCTGCCACAAACAATGCAGCTTCATCTCCGCCAGTACCGGCTCTGATTTCAAGAATTATGTTCTTTTCGTCATCGGGATCTTTGGGCAATAGTAATAATTGAGCCTTTTGCTTCAGCTCGGCTACCTCACTCTTCAGTGAAATAACTTCCTCTTTTGCCAAATCCCTCATCTCATGATCCTCATTGGGATCATTGGCTATTTTAGTGTTTTCTTCCAGCTCCTGCTGTTTTTTTGAAAGCAGTAGGAAAACCTCAACAATCGGAACCAATTTGGCTTGTTCCTTTGATAACTCTTGGAGTTTACTGGAATCTCCAATAGCTTCAGGCTGATTCAACAAAGCCGTGATCTCTTCGTATCTATCTGATATTTTAGCAAGTTTACCGAGCATTAGATACTTCTTTAGAATTGAATTGTTGAAAAACAGCGATTAAGTGAGGAAGTAACTGTAGTTTTTCAGAAGAGTTTTTCATCACGAACAAACTCTTCTGAAAGTAGGGTTTATTGTTGGTGAAATCTCTATTTGCCAATTTTCTGGTATTTCTTTTTAAATCTTTCGATCCTTCCTTCGGTATCTACAAGCTTTTCCTTGCCCGTATATAAAGGGTGGCATTGAGAACAGATTTCAATCTTTACGTCACCACTCATTGTGGAACCGATTTCAAATGAAGCACCGCAAGCGCATTTATAGGTTGCCTGCTCGTATTTTGGATGAATCCCCTCTTTCATGTCGATTTTCAGGTTAAATTTGTTGTTAATCTATTTTGCAGTGAAATGCGATTTTAACTGCGATAACGCTTTCTTCAGCCAGATATTCAATTTGAATATAATCTTGTATTATTAAACGAAAATTTTAATATGACAACCAATTATTTTTATACTCATTTAATATCACTTGTTTACCATACTCAATAATTCCGCATTAGTTGGAAATTTATCCAGTTTATCCAGCAGAAATTCCATTGCTTCCTGGGAATTTGAAGCTGAAAGGATTCGTCTCAATTTCCAGATCTCAGTGGTATTCTTAAGCAGAAGCTCCTCTTTTCGCGTACTTGACCTATCAATATCCATTGCAGGAAATGTTCTTTTCTCCGACAGTCTGCGGTCCAGTGTTAATTCCATATTACCGGTTCCTTTAAACTCCTCGAAGATCACCTCATCCATTCTACTGCCTGTTTCAATAAGTGCAGTAGCCAAAATGGTTAACGACCCGCCTCCCTCAATATTTCTGGCAGCTCCAAAAAACCGTTTCGGTTTATGTAGAGCATTGGCATCCACCCCACCGGAAAGTATCTTGCCGCTGGCAGGTATAACAGTATTATAAGCCCTGGCGAGTCGAGTAACTGAATCCAATAGAATAACAACATCCTGTTTGTGTTCTACCAATCGTTTTGCTTTTTCGATCACCATCTCAGCAACCTGAACGTGTCGTGATGCGGGCTCGTCAAAAGTTGAGCTGATAACCTCTCCCCTTACCGAACGCTTCATATCCGTCACCTCTTCAGGTCGTTCATCAATCAGCAATACAATCAGGGTAACATCGGGATGATTTTCGGTAATGCTGTTGGCAATACTTTGAAGAATCATTGTTTTTCCAGTGAAAGGAGGAGCAACAATTAATCCTCTTTGGCCTTTTCCAATCGGGCAAAACAGGTCAATGATTCGGGTGGTTTTATCCCCGTCTCTTCGTTCCAGTTTCATTATTTCATCAGGATGCAACGGCGTCAGATTTTCAAACAGTGTTTTATCCTTTGCTTTTTCCGGATCTTCAAAATTAAGCTTCTCGACTTTTAACAATGCATAATATCGCTCACTCTCTTTCGGAGGTCTCACCTGACCTTCAATGGTATCGCCAGTTCTCAGGTTAAAACGGCGAATCTGAGAGGGTGACACGTAAATGTCATCCGGTCCGGGAATATAGCTGAAGTCATGTGATCTTAAGAAACCAAATCCATCTGGAAGCGTTTCCAGCACACCTTGGCTGAATATAGCACCACCCCTTGCGGTCTGTGCGTTTAATAGGGCAAAAATAAGCTCCTGACGGAGCATATTATTGGCATTTTCAACGTTAAAAGATCTGGCCATTTCTTCCAGCTCTTTAATATCCATTCCTTTAACTTCGGATAGGATTAACGATTTAACACTTTCATCGACCTGGACACTAGAAGAATTGCTGATTTTCCTGCGTCCTACGTGAGTTTCTCTCTTGGCAGGATGCTTATTTGAAGAATTTTCTGGTTTTAAACGTTGCACTGTTGTTTTAAGTTTTGAAGGTTTTGTGTAAAATCCGATGGAGTGAGTAGTAAGATTTCTCAAATAAAAAGATTTCTCAATTTCAATGATTTATCACTTTTGAAAGGATAGCTGCGACTTGTAGCTTTTGATTATTGGAAGAATTACTAATCTTGCAGCGATCTGAGGCGTGTTGCGTTTGTTATCATCATGTTTAAGTTATATCCAACCTATTTCAAAAGTCAACCCTTATTTTACAATATACTACAAGATTAAATGAGTATCTCCTCTTCATGTATCTGAAAAGCTGCCTGATCCAACTTGAAGTATAAATCGCTGTATTTATAAAATATTTCTTCCATCAATAGCTCTCTATCGATCGCCGGAGGATCGGTATCATTATTACAATCCAAATCAACCCCCAACTGCTTTTCTATTTTTTTCCTAAAAAGAATAGATCCCACCGACTGTATGATAACGCTGGGAAGATCAATGTCAGCAAGAGTCAGCCTTGTGTTATCCAACCTCTGTTTAACTTTTTCATGCATGGTTTCGAACTGCCGCAAGAGAGAATATTTCAGGGGTGTAATCCAGTTGACGACATAGTATTTTGATGATTTATCGATGTTTTGATTTATGAGTTTTAGCAGATACCGAAAAAACCTATACGTTAAGAATAGCAGCAGATTGATCAAGCTAATAAAGGATAGGTCAAGCCTGTTCTCTTTAAAGTAGACAAGCTGGTATGCGCCTAAGACTCCCAGGCTGATCAGTTTACCGGGAAAGTCTGTCAGATAAAAACTTGACAGATGCCCCCAGAGTCCAACGATCTGAATCCTGCTGGTTTGATCATTGGGAATCAACAGTGCAACCAGTGTAACCAGTGACAACAGTTCAAGAATTTCTGGAAGCAACAGCCTGAAATTAAGAGACTCCTGTTTCCGCCCTGAAAAAACAATAATTAAAGGTATACTAAACCCCAGGAATCCGAACATCTCAATCAAAAATCCCGCCAATAAAGCGCCCGAAAGCCCAAGAATATTTTGAATACCCCCAATGGGGAAAAGGAGATTGAAAGGACCGGGATCTGCCGGATTGAAACTTATCAAAGCCAGCAAAATCAAAATACCAATCACGGCTTTGAATACTGCGATCTTGGATATTCTGTTTCTGGCAACAATATGATGGATAATCGAGTTCTCTTTATGTGAGTTCATTAAACTTCGATAACGTTAGTCATTGACTTTCTTTAAGTATAAGTCATAATTCCGGCCGATTGAATCAACCTCATGGGCATCGGAACCATAGATCAGCTTTATTCCGAAATGTTTACACCATTTCAGCATCGAATCATTGATGTATACCTCACCACACATCTCTTTTCTTAATCCGGCTACGTTAAAATCAAGATCCCAACCTTTTTCTTTTATTTGAAAAAACAACTCTTTATAAAAAGATTGATAATGTGCTTCTTCAAAATTTGCAGGATACATTTTCTGATACTTGTTAATCAGACCAAGGTGCCCGATTCTTTTATTATTGTGTTTTGTCTTAATCGGCTTATCCAATAATCTTTTGACGTCATTCCAATAGGCTTTGTGCACCTCTTCAACTGAACCATAGAATTGAATAAGTTCCGAGTCAAAGGATTCCGGAAGATAATCAATGGGACTGATGCCATTCTTCCCTTTAATCATATGCAGAGAGATGATCAGATCATCCAGATAAGGCAGATACTGGTCAAGAAAGTCATCAAAAAAAGAATCATAATCGATTATATAATCCAATTCCAATCCGGACAATATTTCGATTCGATCTGAATAGATCTTTTTTAAATCTTTAATATGACTAAAATAATCCGGCAGTTCATCCATTGATAAGGCGAAATCTGCAGCTAATTCAGGATCATCAAAAATTTCAAGAGGTAAGGGAGCGTGTTCCGTGATGGAGTACCGCTCAAATTTGAGTTCTATTGCTTTCTCGATCATTTTACCGGTATCTTCACCACTACCATGCCTGCAAAACATGGAATGGCTATGACCATCCCATTTAATCATTCCCTCTTCCCATTATAACATCCTGATTATCATACCGAAACGTATATATAGACCTTATTTGGCTGACGGAATCACCAGTTTATTAATCCAGTTTTCAAACTCACACTGTCTGATTTTTTTGTCCAATACATCATTGTCAACTGCCAGCTGCCATCTTAAATCCTTTCGATTCGGTTCTTTATGCAATTCCTGCAATCTGCTGACATAGTTTACAAAATCATCATGCCCTTTGAAATAGCCTATTTCCGTAAGCTTTGCCTCTCTTGCTATCATCAGACTGGCCATTTCATTGAGGTTATATTCAGGGTGATATTGAGTAGCCCAGAAGGTTCCGTTTTTATGCTTAACTTCCATAGCCTGCACATGAGTAAAATCGTTGCTGGCAAGAAGAGTTGCCCCTTCCGGAATCTTGGATATCATGTCATCATGGCTGATAAACGCTTCAAATATTCTGGGTTTTCCTTCATACATTGGATGATTGTAAGCTTCAGGTGTAAGTCCGATTTTTCTGGCAAATCCCATCTCTCGTCCTTTCGGGTTCTCAATAACTTCTCCGCCAGCCGCAACTACTGCAATTTGAACCCCCCAACAACTTCCCCAACTTGGAATTCCTATTTCAAACAAACGTTTCGCCAATTCTATCTGGTTTTTAACACTTGGATTGTCCGTATCGTTAATGCAAAGATTACATCCGGTCCAGATGATACCGTTATACTTTTTTAGATTATCATCAGTCGGCATGGAAACGCCTTCATCACTGGGTAATAGCACTTCATATTCGGCATTGGGAAAAAACTGCAGCAACATATTGGCATAGAGCTTCCAAGCCATCTGCATTCCTGCTTTTTCCAGATCCTCACGACTCTTCTTTGAATATCCGTCGATAATTAAGAACTGTAATTTTCCTGTCATCTTTTTTTCCGGTTATGGTTAAAGTGTAGAAACACAATCAAGTAGATTATTGTAATTGTTGCAGATAACATCCGCTTTACTGCTTTTACTCCCCCTGTCTAATACAACGGTCGTCAAGATTGCTTTAGCGTTTACAGCATGTGGTCCGTCTATATCTTTTTCCTCCCGATCACCAATATGCGCAATTTCTGATGGTTTAACCTTAAAATGTTTCGCAATAATATTAAATACTTCGGGATTTGGTTTGGCGCAGCCGACTTCATCAGAAAACACAAAAGACTCAAAATATTGTAAGAGGCCATAGTTTTCCAAAATGCCGCGAAGTACCCTTCCAGGGGAAAAAATAGCATCTGAAATGACGGCAAGTTTATATTTTTTACTTAATTCTTGTATGGCTTCGGTAATATTCGGTGCCAGATCAGGCATGATGTCCAGTTCCATCTCTTCATGCAGCCTGACCATCTCCTTAAAATCCTCTTCCGGTATTTTTTGTCCCAGTCCTTTTAACAACACATCAAGTCTCTCTGCAACTGTCCAGGTTGTATTCTGTTGATACCAAACATGTCGAAAAGCAGTATCCGTAACATTATAAGCAACGTTGATGTGTTCTCGGGAGATGGAAGTTGATTTTTCAAGGATATTTTGGACAATGTTCCGTCTCTCGACAGGTTTGGGATCCAATCCCATTTTTTTTCGTTTGGGCTCATCTGAATCATCTATAAAAACAGTATCCCAGAGATCGAACGTTATAACTTTAATCATAAGGTCAGTTGATATAATATTTTATTAAATTTACTATCTGACAAAAAAAAACATTTACTTCCCATTAATGGTAAAGATGCGTATCAGCTATAATGACAAAATATTACACTTTTTTGTCATTACTAATAATTGGCTGTTTCCTTAAATAGGCAAACAATTAACGGTTAATCACCCATAGCGTAAACCTATTGAGGATTCAACATTATGTTGAATCAATATTCTCCTGTCAACCAAGCGTTTGTAGTATTTGGATTTACAACAATATTTAATAATCACCAGATTTCTCTTCATGAAAAGATAAAAATAAACCAAGAAAAAATCATTTACGAATTGAGTTTCCATCAAATAGTGATTAATCTCTAAGTTTGATGATTAATATCATTCAGCTTTTAATACGTTTCAACCAATGCAACTCTCAGTGTGTTTGTATGTGATACAATTTTCTTTTATACAATTATGGATTTGTCAGAAATAAAACCCAAAATACTTATAATCCTTTTGAATCATTCAATTTAAACATTCTTTTAATCTCCTTGTTTATGACCTTAAAATACCATATTCCATTTTTTATCATTTTTTTAGCAGCTGTCTTATTTGCAGTTCAGGTGCCAGCTGATGACCAGCTCGATCAATTGGAAAATATAATAAAAAAAATAGAACCTTTTTCCACAACTTTTTCCCAGGAATACTTTGATGCTTTCCAGGGTAAAACCATACAATCCAAAGGGTTACTTAAGTTTATGCAACCTGGTTTGATGGCTTGGAGTTACCAGGAACCTGAGGAGATGCTGTTCGTCGTCGGAAAAGAGTTCGCCTGGTTGTATGATCCTATCATGGAAAATGTTACTATTCAAGAGCTTGACAAAATATCCGGAATTAAATCAATGCGGTTTTTATCAAAAGATGAAAATATCAGTCAGCATTTTATTACCACAACTCCGCAGGCAATCCTGGTTGAAGTATCAGAAGGCCAGTACGCGATGTTTCTAAAACCTGTTCAGCCCAATCCATCTCTGGCTGAACTGCAAATTGTATTTGATCCAGCAAAATCGGAAATCAGGCAATTTGTTATCATCGACCATAATTCCAGTTATAGAAGAGTTACATTCGAAGACGTTAAACAGGATCCAACCCTCAATGTATCCGATTTTGAATTTATCGTAACCGAAGATATGGAGGTAATCCAAGGTATTGGCAATTGACTATTGTTTACTAGCTTAATTTTCTGTAGAATCTCAGTTATTTCATAAAACTTAATATTTGGACGAACAAGGAAGATGATATGCAAAAACAGTTTAAAATAGTTGTACTGCTATCCTTTGTGCTTTCCTTTCTGCTAATTACGCCATTACTTGCGCAAACGATTGAAAAGAGTAAAAATAACACAGTTGGAGGAATAAAAGAGTTAAAAAACGGATTTCAGGTGTTCCCGGAAGGTAAGCTGGGAAATACCTTATATAAGGACAAGAACAAGCTTATTTCCAGAGATGACCTTGTATTACATGATATAGTCGAAGCGCCTGAAGGTCACATATACTATGGTACGAATGAGCTGAATGAACCTGTGCTGGGTTTTGTAGGCAATACTAAGGTTCAGTTTGTTCCTTTGGAAGGTGGATTTTACCAATTACAGACAGAATCCGGATTAAAAAGAATATTCCGTTTGAATCCACAAAATGAGATTCAAAACGTCTTACCAAACTCAAATACTGCTTCAGGATTGGTATACAACGGTGAGAATAAAGCGGCTTTCTTCCACATAACAAAAGGAGAGACAATCGAGACTGAAGATGAAGGCCCCAAATTTCAATATACTTTTAGAATTCATGTCGTTAAAGATGGAGATGACAAGATCATACATTTACCGGAGACAGTTAGTGATTTCAAATCCAAACTCAAATTGATCTGGATAGACAGGAATACACTTCAATACACTCTGAGTAATAATCAAAAAGAAACCATCGTTATTAATTGACGTCATCTTCAGGTTATTTCTCATAATTTTTAATTATTTCAAACAGGAGAAAGAATGGAATTTGTAGACTCTCCAGAACTCACCCCGGAAGAGGTTGAATACTTCAGGAAAAAACTCGAAGAGATGCAACAAAAGATTTATGACGATTCGGGGGAAACAGTACAGCAAATGAAGACTAGCAATAAAGGCTTTCCCGATCCCAGTGACCGAGCTCACCTGGAAGCTGAATCAATTACAACATTGCGCATTCGTGATAGAGAGAGAAAACTATTGAAGAAGATTCAGGAAGCCTTGCAACGTCTTGAAGATAAAGAGTACAATATTTGTGAAGAATGTGATGAAATCATTCGTAAGGAAAGACTTGATGCACGACCTGTCACAACCTTGTGCATCGACTGCAAAGAGAAAGAAGAGCAGATAGAAAAAGCTCAGCATCCATAATGATAATGGAATACAAATGATGGCAATCACAAATATTGTCCTTATCACCTGAAATAGAGTTATTTTTCTGTTTTTATTGTAAAACGACAGGCCGGATTGACCCTATGAGCATCCCTGAAAAATTAGAAAAACTTCAATTGTTAATCGATTCACTCACAACCAAAGACAAAAAAGTCACTCGGTTTTTCAGTTTACTGAAGAATGATATAGCCGAACATGAAAGACAACTTAAGATACTCTCAATCGCAGGCGCTGAGCTCAGTAAAGAGCAGGAACAAAGCTCCGCTTTGGAGCTTATTCTATACACTGCCCGTGATTTAACAAATGCAGACGCAGGAACTGTATACAGTGTCAAGGAAGAATACTATGATGACCCCTTTAATCCCGGTGAATTAAAATCAATTTCATTGGTATTCGAAGTAATGCATACCGAATCAAAAGGATTTTTCGTCACCAAACCTTCCGGATTACCCCCGGTTCCCATGGAGATCAACGGTAAGCCAAACAATTCACATGTTTCCGCCTACTGCGGCAACACGGGCAATATCGTTAATATTCCCGATGTTTATCATGCCAAGGGATTTGATTTTAGTGGTCCAAAAGAATATGACAAGAAAACAAATTATCGTTCCAAATCCATGCTGGTCATCCCCTTAAGAGACCATGAAAACCAGATAAACGGTGTGCTGCAATTGTTAAACCGGCAAACATTGGATGGAAAGGTTATTCCTTTTTCTAAAAACGATCAGACAATTGTTCAGGCGATGTCCTATCAAGCTGCCATCTCCCTGACAACCCAAAAGTTGTTAAGAGAGCAGATCGATCTGTTTGATGCATTTGTCAGGGTTTTGGCTGAGGGACTGGGGGAAAAATCTCCTTACACGTTTGGGCATATTAATCGTGTTGCCGATCTTTCCTGCTCTCTAGCTGAAACCATCAGCAATTATAAAAAAGGTACTTATAAATCCATTGCCTTTAATAAATCACAAATGGAAGAGCTCCACCTCGCTGGATGGATGCATGATATTGGAAAGCTCACCTCACCTGAACATGTTGTTTCAAAGCCTATTAAGCTGCAAACCCTGGTGGATCGTTTTGAACTTATAGTCCAACGCTTTAACTCCAAAATCAAAGATCTTGAAATTGAGTACTTAAAAAAAGAAGTGGCTGGATTAAAATCCAAAAAAGGTAAAGATTATTTCGTCACTTTGAAAAAAGATAAAGAGGAAAAGGTTAACACGCTTATTTCAGATCTGCAGATGCTAAATAAATCCAACATAGGTGGAGAGTTTTTGGAGAAAAAAGACAAGGAATTGATCTTCTCCAAGAATACTGAGACATCCGACCAGAATATCCGGGTTAAGACAAAAAAGATAAATGGTGAAAACCGGATCATCGATGTCGGATTGGCAAAAAGAAAGATCAAAGAGCCACTCGTAAACGATGAAGAGCGAGATTATCTTGCCATTACCAAAGGGACCCTTTCTGACAAAGAGCGGCAAATAATTAATGACCATGCCGATCGCTCGTGGAGATGGCTGATGAAGCTGCCCTTTCCGAAAAAAAAGATGAAACTGCCATTGTACGCTGGCGCTCATCATGAAACCCTGATAGGTGAAGGATACCCAAATAAATTAAAAGCGAATCAACTTCCGATCCAATCAAGAATCATCGCGATAGCTGATATTTTCGAAGCCCTAACCGCTAACGACCGACCCTACAAATCCCCCATGAAGCTTTCCAAAGCAATGGCCATTATGGGGCACATGGTGCAAGAGCACCTTTTGGACGCAGAAGTGGTAAAAATATTCCTCAAATCGGACTTATATAAAAAATATGCAAGAAAGTACCTGAGTAAAAGTCAGATCGATTCTATCGATATTGATCAGTGGCTGAAAACCTATTACCCAAAGAATTTCGATCCTGATTTACCGGTACATAAGAGCTAGTAGACACAACCATCTCTTTTTGAAATTACCCCCAATGGTCCAATGAAGTTCCAGAAACTAATACTCACGTTTATTGTAATACTCCTTTGCCCTGTTTTTGTTCAAAAAGCTTTCTCAAGGGAGTTAAAGGCATACCAGGGAGAAATCACGGTTCCCATTCAGGAAAAGGATATTGTACACGCCCGAAACAGAGCTTTCCAGACTCTACAGAACCTTTTATTGTCAGCAGCCATCCAGGATTTGGTTGGTCCCTCCCTATTTGAGGAATACCGATTCGATATATCGAGAAACAAATCTCTCAGCCCTTCGGAATTTCTAGTTTCAGCCAAAGTATTGGCTGAAAGAAATGAAACAAGCAATTTTTACATGAAACTAGAAGGGAAAATTGAGATATCCTCCCTGTCAGATGCTTTACGCAATTTGAATCTTATTCTGAAAGACGACCCTTGGCATCCGGTCACCATTCTGGTGGAATCCAACCTTGCCATCCCTCAGGATCGTCTAAAAGACCGCCTATCATTGTTTCACATTAGATTAAGAGAGTTTAACTTCGCGAACCTGGAAAATTTTGACTGGCAGGTTCGGGAAAAAAAAGAATTTATTGAAGCGTTATTACATCTGTTTCCCGACAGTAAAATCATTTACCTGGTAGATACAATTCCCGGTGAAGACAAAAGCCAGGTAACTGCGCTCAGAGCTCAGATATACAGGATGTCAGACTTAAAGCAGATCAACTCATTCCAGTTAAACCTGGCCTCACCTGTTGCCAAAGAGAAACTGACTGAAAACAACATCGATAATTTTATCAAGTTGTTTACCATTCAATCCGTTGTTGCTGGTCTGTACGATGAAGGAAGCGAATCCAATCTTACAATCAGCGTTGAGGGGCTAAGTGACTCTTATATCCGCTACATGTTTGAAAATAATGTGTTAACCGCCAACCGGGCGATAAAGTCATACATATTGACCACAATCTCTCATGAGATTGCCACATACGAAATCCAGTCGAGCTACAGTATCAAGGAGCTTGAAGACTTTTTTAGAAAAAAGAATCCGGATTTTTACTTTATCACGGAAAAAGGTGATACCAGTAACCTGATCATCGAAACCTTTTATAGATTTAATGATGAAGTAAGTGAATTAACAGAATGGGAGAGGGATGAAAGCGTTCTGAATCTGATTCGGGATTCTCAGGCTGAGAATGAAATCGATCCCAATCAATCAACTGCTGATAGCCTTTTTAATCAGGCGCCGGATAATGAGAACTATATCCCGGAGTGGATCGAAACTGAGCCTAACAATAGCAGTAGAAACCTGAATAATATGCCTCCCGCATCCCTTGTACTTGGGTATATCTCTTCAAGGGCTGATGAAGATGTTTACCAGCTGAAGAGATCCGTGAATAGCTCAAAACTGGTAGTTGAATGGATCAGGGTTGGAAAAACCACCCTTTCCCCTCAATTGCGACTTTATGATCAGGAGTTTGCCTTTATCAACAACTACAATCTGACCGGATCACAAAACAGACTGAGATTCCAGTATACGTTTAAAGAGAATCCGCCCCATAAGGTATTTTTAAGAATTACCGACAAAGTGGGATTCATCCAGGGGGAAACGGGCGGGTTTAAGTCTTTTTACTATTTACTGAGGTGCTACTGGGATACGGGTGAGGCACAGGTGGGAGCGCCTCTTTCCGGTTTTTGACCGTTAGTCGGAAACAATAGGGATCACTGGAAAATAAGTATTCTTGGGCATGGAAACATTGGTAACCACTATTTTCGCAATCTCTCTGGGAGAGAGCATTTTCTCCCGGGGCACATGATTGGGAACATTGTCAAAAAAAGGTGTATCAACACTTCCCAACCGATAAAGCCAGACTCTCCCACCTTGTGATTTGATATCCTGATGAAGAGACTGGGCAAAAGCTTCGAGCCCTGCTTTGCTGGCTCCATAGAGTCCGTTTTTCGGCCACGCCTTGCTCAACGAAGCGGAACTGAAATAAACAAGCTCCATGTCATTCTTTTCCCTGACCTCCCAAATCAGTTTAAAAAAGGCAAAAGACGAGGTCAGGTTGATATCGATTATTTCAGTCCAGTCGTTCAGACTTAGCGTGAAGGCATTTTTCATCAATCCCTGTCCGGCAGCATGCACCGCATAACTGAATACTTTCTTTCGAGTTTTCAGCCAATTAAGGGTTTTCAAATAATCTTGATCGGTAGTAATAGTCTTGGTGTTAAATATCTGAAACGGTTTAAGTTTAAACTCTGCAGCAAGTTCTCTGAGTTTAGTCCCGGATCTAGCAATCAAAAAGACATTTACACCTCTATTGATGAATTCTTGGCAGAGGGAGTGCCCTAAACCACCTGTTGCACCATAAATAATTGCGTTTTTTCCAATCATGGATTCCATAAATGATTTATAAGAACATCGTAATAAGCCAGATCGACTTTGATGATCATCTATTTTTTTTGGCCAACCAACATGCGGGCATTCATTGGGATCAAGATTCCCAAGTATTCAACCCTGTTTGGTTGCAGGAAATTTCACCTGAAAAATTTCGCATTATAGATGGGTTCATAATAGCAAACGCCATAAGAGAATTTAATCACAATATCAGTGTACCCGCACTCATCTTTAATAAAGATGCATCCCTTGTTGAAATATGGCAAAAACGAGGACTCAAAAGGCTCAATGAGCAGAATCTTTCTGTGCTGGCTTTTTTAGAAGGATTAATCAACATTCTGGAATACTTGAATATTGAAACCGTACCTTCGGAGTTTTTGATTTTGACTCAAGAACTAGGTATTACAGAGAAACATATTAAGCTCATTCCCTTGAAGAAAGATCTGAATAAAATCAAGCAGAATTGCTCATTTGCTGATTTATATTCACTAAACTACAAGGATATCACCGACCTATCAAGTAGAAAAAAGGAAGACCTGCAGAGTTTGAGCTGCCTGTTCGGCGAATTAAATATCAAGGGAAACAAACTGAATAGCATCATACAGATGGTAGATGACCTTTCAAAGGGATATAATCTGTCCATTAAGGATTTGCTCAACAATGCAGAGATAACCGCTATTCTAGAAGCCACTCCCCTGCATCAACGGTATAAACAATTAAAGATTATTCTCTCATCATTGAGATGGCCGACTCTTACTGCGCTAAAAAAAGACTGGGCAATTACCATTAAAAAACTTAAACTGCCAAAACAGATCACCATCACCATTGATCCCTTTTTTGAAGCGGATGAAATTGAATTTAAATTCAATGCATCCTCAGCTGGTGAATACAAAATGTTATTGGATAACCTTCGGGAAAAGGCCGAATCGCAAGAGATACATCACCTGTTTAAATTGATTTAATAATGGACAGTTTCCCCTTCACTAAGAAAAAACTGTTACAGCAACCTCAAGCCAGAAGACATAGAATTATATCCGACTGGTTAAAAGAGATCTATCTGATGGCTCTCGACAGTGATATAAAAACTGACAAACTTGAATTTATTAAAAAAAATTATTTATCAATCCTTGAATGGATTGATGAAGAGAAGTCAGGATCACTAACGGACATTGACGAAAGACGATGGATTGAATATGTAGCTGACCGTTATCACTATCACAAACAAAAAAGTGGGATTGGGATTGCTGAACACAATTTCCTGCCAACGGTTAAAACCGGGGATATCATAGATCAATCCCCCTGGCGTCCGATCATTGATTATAAAGTTGCTTTGGATAACCTGAGGAGTGCATTTAATGTGGGGTCGATTTTCAGATTGGCGGATGCCACCGGTTTCGGTTCCGTGATCACAGGAGGAAAAACCCCCGGCAAAGAAAGCCAACAGGTAATAAATACCTCAATGGGAAGTACGGATTGGATACCGGAGGAAAAACTCGATGATTTGCCGTCTCTTTTACTGACTGATAAAAAAAATAATTATCGTGTTATTGGAGTTGAGACCGTCGAAAATTCAGAATCTTATCTCGAATACCCCTGGCCAGGAAAAGGTATTGTCGTGATGGGAAATGAAGAATATGGATTATCACAAGAGGTGTTAAAGGTTTGTGATGATTTTATCCACCTGCCGATGTTTGGAAGAAAAAACTCGATTAACGTTGCCAATGCTTTTGCCGTTATTGCTTTCCAGATTGTCATTAAACTCACCCGTACCGGAAACACTTAATCTGTTATGTTAAGCGGAAACCTTAATCTATCCCGATTCCGAAATGGCTTTGCCTATCCTCAGGTCTTAAAACCGGATACCAAAAACCTGAATATATCCTCCAGCCTCGTTGAGTTATTTGCGAATTCAGTTAACAGAAAACGGTTTGAAATAGAAGAAGAAATAAAGGCTTTTTACATAGAAAAGGTGAATCCTAAAATTGTGCAGGGATTTGCCAGGATTCTGTTTAACCGCTGTGAATTTTCTCATGCGAACGATAGCGACCCGGTTTTAAACCGGGAAAAGATTTTTTCCGTATCAGCCTCTTATTGGAAAGACAGCGCTAGTCCGGGGATTTCAATTGACCGGCACAAAATATCAATCCTTCAAAAAGCAAATATAAAAAGCCGATCCGCAGCAGAGGAAACAGAGGTCTGGCTATTCGGCGATGTGTTAAGCAATCAGAAAGTAGTAGAATTCCGGGAGATCTCAGCAGAAGATCTTGTTCACAGGTTCAACATCGAACAGGTTCAAGGACTACTACTCCATGCCCAATCACTGGAATTCAAGATCAAGACAAATCATGACGCTGCATTTCGTCAGGTTTTCCAAATGCTGAAGTTTTTTCAGTTAATGTATGAAGTGAGAGATGCAGAGAAAGAATGGCTGACCATTAGAATCGATGGTCCCGCCTCAATTCTGGAAAACGCACGATCCTACGGACTGGAGATTGCGAATTTCTTCCCTGCAATCTTGCTCCTGACCATACCATGGACCTTGTCAGCCACTCTGAAAATCCCAGGTCGTCATCGACGGTTCACCCTGGAATTAACAGATGGAAATCCTTATCGAACATTTTACCGGGAAAGAGGGGTCTGGAAGAATGAGAAAATCGAACAACTCGTGCGGCGATTTAATGATAAATATCCAGACCAATATGATGCCAATATCGAAAATCAATTGATCCCTCTGCGTAACAATCGGTTTTTAATTCCTGATCTGATTATTAGAAATCAAGAGGATATTAACCAATTGATAATGGTAGAGTGGATTCAATATGTCTCCGATGCGAAAATTCAATGGTTAAAAAAGGTTGCGGTAGAATTACCGGACAACTACGTTTTTGCGGTGAAAGGGAAAAAAGAAAAATTTGCCCAACTGGAGAAAAAACTGAGGAAAAACCTCTTGTTGTTTACAAAAGAATTAACCGCTCCGGCTCTTCTTAAAAAACTGAAAGAGTTTTAAAAGGATTCTGCTAATTAATCCGCAATTTTATATTTGGCCAACTCCCTTTCAAGCTTTGCCAATCTTAACCAGGATTTTAGCAGGGGGGTAACAATAAAATAGTTGATGTCTTCCTTAGCCAGAAAGCCCATGGCTCCTGCTGCAAATGCCCGTTTTTTTTCCTCTCTTGATGCAGATAAAAAAGCAAAAAAGCAGAAAAGGTTGTTAAACCTGCTGAACTCATTAAAATGCTGGAGTACTTCAAATCCATCCTTTTTGGGCATGCCAATGTCGCAGAGAATCAGCTCTGGTTGAGCAATATCCAGCATTTGTATGGCTTCTTCACCATCCGCAGCTTCAATTATATCACAGATTAAATCGCCCCGTTCATTAGCCTTCTCAAAAAAACGCTTTAACAGAGCCCTGGTTTGAGCATTATCCTCTGCAATCAAAACGGCCGGTTTTGAATCGCCGGCTTTACCACCAGAATTATTAGACATGGAGATCCCCATTTACACTTTGGTTTTTTTTCAACGTTTGAAATTAGGCCAACCTCTGGGTTTAAGAATAAATCTACAATTTAAATCGATCTTATACCGAATTCTCAAAATTAAACAACCTAAAATAAGATCGATCTAGGATAACTGATCCTCAGTGGTTCCTCTTTTATGAAAGCCGTTAAGATTGGTTTTGAAATAATTCTCCTTCTGCTCGAAAATGAGTTCAATGCGCCGGGTAATTTCGTAGAGGTTTGCATGCGCCCCATTCCCATTATTTTCTTCAGCTGTTTTCAAAGCATCTATAAAGAAGTTGTAGTAACCGGTGGCTTTTTCTTTTTCTTCAAAGTATAGGGCAATTAAAAACAATAGCTTCGCAGACTTAAAAGAGGAAACGCCAAGCCTGTGTTTTAAACGGCAAAACTCATCATTAGCAAGCCCGGCCGCCTGCATCAACTGCTTCTCCGCATCCTCTCTCCTTCCATCTTTCATCAGGATTTCAGCCATGTGAAGTCTTAACGAAATAATCTCTTCATTTTGCTCATGCCCCCGGTCTTTTTCTCCAAAGAACTGCGCCGATTCAATAGCTTGCCGATAGATCATTAAAGCACCATTTACACTCCTTTCTGCAAAATCGCTTAGATCCACTTCGCTTTTTATTCTCGATTTGGTTTCTATGGATCGGTTGATCCATTTTTTCCGAGATTCCTTATCTTTGAATGGTTGAGGCAAAACCCGAGATGAATCATTCATGAACAAGTCCTGATTACTACTGGCAAAATAGCAGGACGGACAAATCGCAACTCTATATAGGTTATAATCCGCCAGTTTAACGAAAGATGTCTGTTCATAATAAGGGATCTCAAAAATATTCCTGCCGGATTCTTCCACACCTTTTTTTAATTTGTATATTGAAACAAGGGATTCATGCTCGCAAATGAAGCAACGGTGATGCAATACTCCTAAGTGGTTACTGTTAAGGGTGCAACGTTTCTTTTTGGCTTTAACAGGTGAATCGGAGTCTGCCTCTAATTGAAACCCAGATTTGATGAACTTGGATTTACTATTTTTCCATTGAATACCCTGCTGACACCAGGTCATCATTTTTGAATATTGCTCTTCAGAAAAACCGCAGGTTTCAGCAAACCTTCTTAGATAGCTCATCTCTATGACAGACAAGGATTCATCAGCGGATACAATCAGAAGCATCTCCATAAAAATCAGAACAAGCACAACATGGGGAATTTCAGGGGGGTGATCAATAGTCGGTACCATTTTGTTACTGACATAGCCCATGAGTTGTTTCTGCCTGTCAGCATCCTCAACAATGGAAACCGCTTTATTAACGAATCTGATTTCGTTTTCATCAACATTCCCGTCGCAGATGATTGCTGAAATAAGAGCCTTGGCATACCAGAATTTTTGTTCCTCACTAAATTTATCCAAGGGAACCTTAAGGTATGGGTCGGCCTCCTTCTCTGTTACCATAAATCTGCGAAAGTTTTTCCATTTTAACCCCTCCTCCCCCCAATTTATCATCTTCTGGTATAATGAATCCGGAAAACCGAAGAGCTTGGAAACGGTTTCCAGGAACTTTCTTTCCAGATCCAACAGCTCAAAATCAGAGATCATAATGAGTATCAGTTCTATAAAAACAATAACTAACTGCCCTGTTTGCAGACTTTTGGGGCGTTCCAATTCCGGGATGCTTCTATTTCTGATTGATTCAATGAGATACGACCGCTCCATGGGATCAGATACAATATTCATGACATACCTGATATACTCTACTTCAGGAATACTGATCTCGTTATCAGCCAATATTGCGGCGACGATAAAACGTGCGTACCAGCTTTTTTGATCTTCTGAAAACAGGTGTATCGGGATACTCATATGTACAATTTTATTGAGGACAAAAGAACTTCGTATAGCGTTACAATAACATACGGGATGATAAATGGAACCCTATTCAGTCCCCTTCACAGATTAGCATTCACAAGTTCGCGACCCCAGGCTGTGAATATTTAAACCCGTTGGGGCGCTTTCTCTGGACATATCAGGACAGCATTCCCGGAAGGGGATACAGATCAATAGCCCAGGGTCAGGGAGCTTGCGAACGCCACCCTGGGTATTCAATCTCCCCCAGCCAAAGGAACGCTGAAGGTGTTCAATAGGATAAAAGCTTGCCTCATATAACATTGGGCTTAACAGAAGATCAGATTTGCTCCATGAATGAAAACCGGTCAATAGTTTGCTAAGTAGAACAAATTTACCCTGTTTTATCAACGTATATATCTTGTGATTTTTTGAAACTGAATGTAATATCAAAAAAGTCATAAATTCTCTTAATTATAGCAAATCAAATAATGGAAGCGAGTAAAGAAGGCACAACTTTAAAGCTTGACCCCAAAGTTCAGGAACTGTACGCAAGGCTTGAAGAAGAAAAACGGAAAAACAGGCAACTGGAAGACATAAAACGACAAAATGCGCAGTTGGTCGCGAAGATTAATCAACTGGAAAATGATAAGGCACTGGGCAAAAAACAGGACGCCCTGCTGGCAGCCCAGAAGACCAAAAAAAAGATCGCCATTCAAGAACAGTTGGAGGAACAAAAGATCCGTAATCGGATAATCGATACCAAGCAAAAACGGATTGAGCTTTTAATAGACTCCCTTGATGACCATGAGGATCTACACGAATTTGACACAAAAACCATCGATGAACTAAAAACCGCACTGGATACACTTGTCCAGAGTCGAAAGAAAAGATCATACCTAATCAAAAAGCTGAATGACCAGAATAAGGAGCTTTCACGAAAAAACGAAGACCTTCTCTTCACGCGCGATAAACTGGCGCACGATTTAAGATCCCTTATGTCTTCGATTCTTAGCACTCTCTCTCTGATCGATTTAGGAGAGGCGGAGATCGTCGAGCAGTTGCTTCCCTCTTTGGAAGCGAAATGTAAAGTATTTATGGATCTTGTCGTTACCCTGAGTGAAAACAAAATAGAAAAAGATTTCTTATATATTAATGATGTGGTTGGACTTCTTAATTTGACCCCCTACAATGAACCGGAGAAGATTCGGCTTGATGTCACCGGAATTGATATTCCCATATTTGGAGACAAAGCAGCTCTATATGATGTCGCTCAAAACCTGATTAACAACGCTGCCAAATACTCCGGCAAATCCGGCGATCAACTAAAAATTGACCTGTCCATATCACAAGACTCCAGCAAAACCTTTATCAAAATAGCTGATAACGGCAAGGGCATAGCCAGAGAGAAAAGTGACCAGATTTTTGATCTTTATAATCGCGCAGATATTGATGACGGAGAAGGAAAAGGGATTGGTTTGTTCATGGTGCAAAAGCTCATAGAAGGACATAACGGAACAATCAGTTACGATAATGATTACACTGAAGGAGCTCAGTTTGTGATAACCTTACCCAACCCTCCTCAAATCTGATCCATATAATGTTTTAATGTTTTTCTTCACCCCGGTGGAGTGAGAAGGGAAGAAAGGGGTCAAGTCTTGGAAAGGGGTCAAGTCTTGTTTTATGGCAAGTTCTCCGAATTTCCAAACAATACGACGAAAATTAAAGAGATATTGCAAAAGCACATGACAGTTGCCAGTAGCAATCGAAGGATTGAAGACGATATATTCAAAATAATTGCAGGAGAAGGTTTTTTACAAAGCCAGAAATGTAGACATCGGCGTTTTTCAATACAAGTTCTTAAAATAAGCCACAAAATGAGACTTGACCCCTTATCCTCTTCTCTGAACTCAGCATGGATTCCGGCCCGGGGCCGGAATGACAATAGGTTTATATTCTAAGATAACTCACTCATTCTTGAATTGAATTGTGATACAACCTAATCGCTAAGATTGGTGTAATTAATCGCACTTAGGAACCGGTCAGAAAAGATTCGTCAGTTATCCAACCATTACCGTCCACAATACACCAGCCGCTATTGCTGATCCAATAACACCGGCAACGTTGGGAGCCATTGCATGCATCAGCAGGAAGTTGGTAGGATCTTCTTTCTGTCCAACCATCTGAACAACCCGGGCAGAATCGGGCACCGCCGAGACACCTGCTGCACCAACCAGCGGATTGATTTTGTTCTCCTCTTTGACAAACAGATTCATAAGTTTTGCAAATAAAACACCACCAGCAGTTGCAACACAGAATGATGCCGCACCCAGTCCGAAAATCAGAATGGAATCAGGGGTTAAAAAGTGACTGGCTTGTGTGCTGGCACCAACAGAAAAGCCCAATAGAATGGTTACGATATCGATCAAAGAATTACGAGCCGTATTTGCCAACCGCTCAGTAACCCCACTCTCCTTCAACAGGTTTCCAAACATTAACATTCCAACCAGAGGCAGAGACCCGGGGGCAATCATGCCACAGATTAAAAAGGCTGCGATGGGGAAAATGATTTTTTCTCTTGTTGGTACGGTTCTGGGGGGTTTCATCTTCATCAACCGCTCTTTTTTTGTCGTCAAAAGCTTCATAATGGGAGGTTGAATCACAGGAACCAATGCCATATAAGAGTAGGCAGCAATTGCAATAGCGCCAAGAAGGTGCGGGGCCAGCTTGGCAGACAGGAAAATCGCCGTTGGCCCATCAGCACCACCAATAATCCCGATTGCGCCCGCTTCACTCGGAGTAAAACCAAGATACATGGCACCGATCAGTGTGACAAAAATGCCGATCTGGGCTGCGGCGCCCAGTAAAATCAGCTTTGGATTCGATAACATTGTGGAAAAATCGGTCATAGCCCCGATTCCCAAAAAAATCAAGGGAGGAAAAATCCCCTGTTTAACCCCAAAATACAAGTAATATAAAACGCTTCCCTCATCGTAAACTCCCAGGGCCATGCTGGAGATATGCGGGATATTTCCAACAATAATTCCAAAACCGATTGGCAATAACAACAACGGTTCATAATCTTTTACGATTGCCAGGGTTATAAAGATAATGCCAATGACAATCATGATGGCATAACCGGGTGTCATCAACATTAAGCCAGATGCATCCGCAAAACTTATCAATGTTTCCATTCAGCTCCTCCAAAAAATTAAAGCATCAAAATCTTAATGGTTTGATTTACTCAATAACCATTAAGTCCTGACCCTGGTTAACAGCATCTCCAACTTTTACGTTAATGGCTTTAACAACACCGGGAGTGGTGGTATTGATATCGTTTTCCATTTTCATGGCTTCCATTTTAAATACAGTTTGTCCGTCTGCAACTGTATCTCCCACGTTCACTAAAACTTCCAAAATTGAACCTGGAATAGGAGCCTTGATAACTTCTGCCCCTGCAGAAGTTGGCGTTGGAGTATTGTTAGCCGGGCGGGTTACAGGTTGAGTTTGTGTAACCGGTGCAGGCTGAACAGGTTGTGCAGATTGCATGGGATAGGCTTGAGGTTGAGAATATACGGGGGAACTCGAAACAATTGGTGTGTCAAGTTTGACAAAATATGGTTTACCGTTAATTTCCATCTCAGCATTCTGTCCCGTATAGTTTTTAACAACCACAGAATACTGCTTGCTATTGATTTCCACTTCATATTTACGCATTAGTCCTCCTCTGAGGCATTTTCCTCATTCTACCAGCGTTGCCCCACATGGACGATTGCTGACTATTTCTTGAAAGGGTGATCTGTTCGTTTTCGATCCTGGCGAGTCGTTCTTGCTCCAGTTGAAGTACTAATCCAATAACACTGGCGATATCATTGGATTCATCTTCAGCGGATTTTAACTGATTACGTGTATTTTCCGCCTGCTCTTCTTTCTTCTGTGCTGCTGATTCCGTCAAAGCTTTGGATTCTTCTGTTTTCCTGCTTTTGCGTTCACTGAAAAACTGTAGAATAACAGGCAAAAGGGCGATGTAGCTGCTTATCAATACCAGTCCTGCGAAAACAATAGACATTCCGGTCAGGCTGATGTTTATGGCTTGCCCATCAATAATATTCTGTATATTGAACGAATTCATGAAATTCTTCCTATTAAACTGTTTTTATGGAATGAAGGCAATTCCAATCAATTTTGATATTGCCGGAGCAGTTGTTTTATAACGGAATATTTCCATGTTTTTTAGGAGGATTGGAATCTTGCTTGTCTTTTAGCATGATCAGGGCTCTGATAATTCTGAACCGAGTCCGGTTGGGAAGAATAATATCATCAACGTATCCTCTCTTGGCCGCTATATAAGGGTTGGCAAAGTTCTCAGCGTATTCCACTTCCTTCACTTTCAAAAACTCTGCTCTGTCTCCTTCATAGGCATTTGCTTCCCTGGCATAAAGAATTTCTGCTGCTCCTTTTGCTCCCATTACAGCTATTTCAGCAGTTGGCCAGGCATAGTTGATGTCTCCCCGCAGGTGCTTTGAACTCATGACACAATAGGCTCCACCGTAGGCTTTTCTGGTAATAACCGTCACCTTGGGCACAGTGGCCTCTGCATAAGCATACAACATCTTGGCGCCGTTTCGAATGACACCGCCATGTTCCTGAATCGTCCCGGGCAAGAACCCTGGTACATCAACAAAGGTAACCACCGGTATATTAAAGGCATCACAGAAGCGTACAAACCGTGCTCCCTTGATGGATGAATCGATATCCAGAACGCCGGCCAGATATTTGGGCTGGTTGGCGACAATGCCGACGGACATTCCACCATACCTGGCAAAACCGATCACCAGATTGGCAGCAAAATTCGGCTGAATCTCCATAAAATTGGCATCATCGATGGTTCGATAGATGACTTCTTTGATATCATAAGCTTCATTCGGGTTTTCCGGAATGATATGATCCAGAACTTCATCGGTTCGGTTATCGGGGTCATTGGTAGGAACAAAAGGTGGGTTTTCCATGTTATTCTGGGGAACAAAGGAGAAGATTGTTCTCAAATACTCGATAGCCTGCTCTTCGCTCTCGGCAGCCAGATGAGCTACGCCACTTTTTGTTGTGTGCACTTCAGCCCCACCTAAAGAATCAGTATCAACCTCCTCATGAGTTACCGTTTTAACCACCTTCGGTCCGGTGAGAAACATATAGCTGTTTTTTTTGACCATGACGGTGAAATCCGTCAGCGCAGGAGAGTAAACGGCTCCCCCGGCACAAGGACCAAATATCCCGGATAATTGTGGGACCACACCGGACGACATCACGTTTCTGAGGAAAATGTCAGTGTAGCCTGCCAGACTCTCAATCCCTTCCTGAATCCTGGCTCCGCCCGAATCATTGAGACCGATAACCGGGGCGCCGTTTTTAACAGCCAGATCCATAATTTTACAGATTTTTTCGGCAAATGTTTCCGATAAAGCTCCTCCAAAAATAGTAAAATCTTGTGAAAAGACATAGACCAGTCGTCCTTGAATCGTTCCATATCCTGTTACAACACCATCACCCAGGTATTCGGTTTGTTCCATCCCAAAATGGACACAGCGGTGGGCTTTGAACATATCAAATTCTTCAAAGCTACCTTCATCTAAAAGAAGCGCTATTCTTTCACGAGCAGTTTTTCGTCCATTGTCATGATGCCGTTTGATTCGCTCAGCCCCACCCCCTTCCTTAGCTTTTTCACGAAGCTTTACAAGTTCCTTAACCTTTTCATGGTTATTCATCACTATTTCTCCTGTTTCAGCACTATGCTATCATCATGGCTTTCACCATGATCTCATACACTGATTGTTTTATTAGACGTCCTTGAACAAAAAAGTAAATCCCTTAAGACTGTATTACAGTACACTTGAAACGATTAACCGAATCAGTTGTGACTATTGTTTTTCAGAGCAAAACTCGCTGAGTACTCCAAAGGTGGATTTTGGATGGAGGAATGCAACTTTTTTCCCCCCAGCACCCTCAATGGGAGTCTCATTGATCAACTTGCATCCTGCAGCTGTTGCGGTCTCCAGTTGTTTCTGGACGTCATTGCTACGATAAGCGATATGATGCACACCCGGTCCTTTTTTTTCGAGAAATTTGGCGATCGGACTATCCGGAGATGTTGGCTCCAACAGTTCAAGATGGACTTCTCCCAAAGCGAAAAATGCTGTTTTTACCTTCTGGGAAGGCACCTCTTCGATGTTTTCACATTTTAATCCAAGTACGTTCTCATAAAATGGAACTGCTTCGTCAATGGAATTAACTGCGATTCCAATATGATCTACTTTAGTTAACATATTCAATTCCTATTCTTGTTTTACTGTATTGTTGACTATAATTGATTCTCCTCTTCCCGTAAATCTCGAAATCGAGACATAATCTTTTCAACCGCTGATGTTACTGGTAAGCGGCCTTCAGATACCATCTTCTCCAGTTCTGGCAACTCCTTTTTGATATCTGAGTTTTCGAAAAATGATCTTTTAATTCGTTCGACAATCATTTCATGCATCCAGTTCAGGGACTGCTCCCGACGTCTGGCAAAAAAATCTCCGGATGTCTGCATCCTTTCTTTAAACTCCAGAATAACATGCCAGATCTCTTCAATGCCTTCCCCGGTAAGCGCAGAGCAACAATAAGCTTGTGTTTGCCATCCCTCTTTTACCGGTTTTAGGAGATGCAAGGCTTGGTTGAACTCTTGTCTGGTTCTCTGGGCAGGAATTTTGTTGTCACCATCCGCTTTGTTAATCAAAACGGCATCCGCCATTTCGATAACCCCTTTTTTAATATTTTGCAGTTCGTCGCCAGCTCCTGTCAGTGTCAAGAGTAGAAAGAAGTCCACCATTGTGCTGACCATGGCTTCACTCTGCCCCACACCCACGGTTTCAACCAGAATCACATCGAATCCGGCGGCTTCGCAAACCAGAATGGTCTCCCTCGTTTTCCTGTTAACTCCGCCAAGCGTACCACTTGAAGGGGAAGGTCTGATGAAACAATTGGGTTCCTGGCTCAAATTCTCCATCCGGGTTTTATCACCCAGGATACTCCCCCGACTCAGTGAGCTGCTGGGATCAACGGCCAGGACAGCAACCCGATGTCCTTTACGGCACAGTTCGGAACCCAAGACATTGATAAACGTGCTTTTTCCGGCACCGGGGACTCCGGTAATGCCAACACGAATTGCCTTGCCGGTGGAAGGCAAAATCTTTCGTAGCACTTGCTGAGCTGTTTCAAGGTGACGTTTCGCACTGCTTTCGACTAAGGTAATGGTTCGCGCAAGAATCATACGATCATCCCGCAAAACACCATCAACATAATCTTGAATCGTCAAGTTTCTGCGTTTTATTGCCGGTTTTTCTGTTTGATTCCGACCGCTTGTTTCCATCCCGTCATGTCCCCCCTCCACGCCTTCCATTACTGATGAGGCAAAGGATTCATTATCTTCTTTTGGTGTCCAGGCGGGTTTTTTCTTTTTGGTTTTCACGGTTTGTTTAATCGACATCTATTCGCTTTAAGAGTTCTGTCAGCACTTTCTCAGCTGCAACCGGAATAACGGTTCCCGGTCCGAAAATAGCAATGGCGCCATTTTCTTTTAAGAAATCATAATCCTGTGCAGGAATAACTCCTCCAACGACAACCGCAATATCTTCGCGTCCGAGTTTTTTAAGTTCTGCCACCAGTTGTGGCAACAGGGTCTTATGCCCTCCGGCCAGGGAACTCATACCGATGACGTGAACGTCATTTTCAACAGCCTGTTTTGCGACTTCTTCCGGTGTTTGAAACAGGGGGCCAATATCCACATCAAATCCCAGATCGGCAAAAGCGGTCGAGATTACTTTTGCTCCTCTGTCATGTCCATCCTGACCGAGTTTTGCTACCATAATCCGTGGTCGCCTTCCCTCTTTCTCTGCAAATTGATCCGCCAGTTTGATTACATTTTTCACAGCGTCCTTTTCTCCAAAAGCATTGCTATAAATACCGGAAATTGAGCGGATAATAGCCTTGTGTCTTCCATAAACCTTCTCCAATGCAAAGGAAATCTCACCCAGGGTAGCTCTTGCCCTGGCAGCTTCAATGGATAGCGCCAGCAGATTGCCATCTTTTTTATCTGCACATTCGGTCAGTCGATTAAGGATCGCCTGAACCCTGCTTTCATCCCTTTCCGCTTTCAACTTCTTGAGGCGCTTGATCTGTGATTCACGAACAGCTGTGTTATCAACCTCCAGAATTTCAATGGGGGCTTCTTTATCAAGTCTGTATTTATTAACTCCGACAATAATCTCTTTTCCCGAATCGATCAAAGCCTGTCTTCTGGCAGCTGCTTCCTCGATCCGCATTTTCGGCAGCCCGGTTTCAATTGCTTTGGCCATACCGCCTAATGATTCCACCTCCTGAATATGCTCCCAAGCCTTATGCATGATCTGATGGGTTAATGATTCAAGATAATAGGAACCGGCCCAGGGATCAACGACATCGCAAATCCCTGTTTCATGTTGCAGATATAACTGGGTATTTCTGGCGATTCTTGCTGAAAAGTCGGTGGGCAAGGCGATCGCTTCATCCAGCGAGTTGGTATGAAGAGACTGGGTATGACCTAATGCTGCGGCCATTGCCTCAATACACGTTCTAGCCACATTATTGAAAGGATCCTGCTCTGTCAAACTCCACCCCGAAGTCTGGGTATGGGTTCTTAATGCCATCGATTTGATATTTTGAGGATTAAATCCTTTTATCATTTTTGCCCAGAGCAACCTGGCAGCCCTCATTTTGGCAATTTCCATGAAGAAATTAGTTCCAGCTCCCCAGAAGAATGATAAACGGGGAGCAAAATCATCGATTTTGATTCCGGCATCAATCCCGGTTTTCACATACTGGAGACCGTCCGCCAGGGTATACCCCATTTCCAGATCGGCGGATGCTCCCGCTTCCAGCATGTGATAGCCAGAGATACTGATACTGTTATATTTCGGCATATGCTGGGAGGTAAATTCGAAGATATCGGCGATAATCTTCATGGAGGGCTCAGGAGGGTAAATATAGGTATTACGTACCATGTACTCTTTCAAAATATCATTTTGAATCGTACCGGTCAGTTGTTCATGGCTAACCCCCTGCTCTTCAGCCGCAACAATATAAAAAGCCAACACCGGAAGAACGGCACCATTCATGGTCATTGAAACCGACATTTTATCCAGCGGGATTTCATCAAACAGGATTTTCATGTCCAGAATCGAATCGATGGCAACTCCGGCTTTTCCAATATCTCCCTCTACTCTTGGATGGTCCGAATCATAGCCACGATGAGTTGCCAGATCAAAGGCAACAGATAAGCCCTTTTGGCCAGCAGCCAGATTTCTTCTGTAAAAGGCGTTGCTTTCCTCGGCGGTGGAGAAACCTGCATATTGTCTTACGGTCCAAGGTCTGGTGACATACATGGTAGGGTAGGGTCCGCGAAGATAGGGCGGTATTCCCGGAAGAAAATCAAGATGTTCGCATTCTTTCAGGTCATCTTTAGTATACAGTGGCTTAATGGGAATCTGTTCCAGCGAAATCCTGGATAGATCCGTACAGGAACTGCCGGTTTCCTTTTTAACATTCTCTTGCCAGGTAGCACCGTCATAATTGGTTGCTTCCTGCTCAAAACTGATGGTTGTAAAATCGGGTATCTGTTTCATGGTTACACTCCTGCCTTATCCTGGAATTGTTGCAATAATTGGAGGTTATTCGCCTTCAAATGTATAAACTCGTCAACACCAACCTCTCGAAACTGATCAATATGGTCTTTCGGATAACCGGCTACAACCACAGTTATTTCCGGTCTCTCTTTTTTGATCTGTTTCGCAAAGTCAGGTACCAGGTCAGGATAGGTATCATCCGTCGAACATATTACAACAATCTTGGCGGTAGAAGACAGTGTAGCTTTAACAGCTTCTTCAACCGTTTTAAAACCTTCCGGTGAAATCACTGAAAAGCCACCGGGTTGAAGAAACCCGGTGGAAAAATCAGCCCGGGCTTTGTGCTGTTTGAGCGGACCCATATTGGCCAGGAAGACCTGGGGCCAAAATCCCTTCTTATCTTTGTAATCTTGCGCTTTTGTGCGCAACTCCTCGTAATCCTCGGAAACCCTCCGCATCTTAAGCGGCTCAATTGAAATTGGACTGTTTTCTTTATTGACCAGGGCGGAATTGAGTTCACCGAGAGTCACTCCTTGTGCCGTCAATTTGAGACAGGCTTCCAGGTTGAGTTTTTCTTCACGGCCGCTTAAACCGGTTAAGGCATTACTAAAATCCCGTTTGGACTTATATAGCTTGGCTTCGTCAGCTCGATTCAGATGGATTTTCTCAAAGTTGGGCATTCTGATAGGCATGAAGGGCTCATCAAGATTAGGGTACATATTGGTTCCAACGATGATTTTTTTCCGGTAGGCTGTTTCGTTCTTTGTTTCCGCGGTTACATTCAATATCTGCTTTTGAATATAACCCTGTTTTAAAGCATTTGAAGTTCCACCCAGTTTCTCAATCTCCTGAAATTCGCACCAGGCTTTTTCGGCCAATTGATCTGTCAGAGCTTCAACATACCAGGCTCCACCAGCAGGATCGATAACTTTGTCGCCGTAACATTCCTCTTTCAGAATCACTTGGATATTCCGTGATACTCTTCTGGACAATTCACTCGGTAAACCGAAAACACTGTCGAATGATTCGACAGCCAGGGAATCGCACCCCCCAAGAATGGCCGAATAGGCTTCTGTTGTGGCTCTCAGCAAGTTAACATGGGGATCATGCTTTGTTTTATTGTATCTCACCGTACTCACATGAAGCCTGGTTTTTTGCGCCTGTTCGCTACCTCCGCTGGCAGAGACTATTTTCGCCCACAATATGCGTAAGGCTCTCAGTTTGGCAATATTCAAAAAGAAATCTGAACCGACTGCCATGTGAAAACCGATGCTAAGTGCTGTTTTCTCAACATCAACTCCCCGGGACAACATCTCTCTCAAATACTCTACCCCGGTTGCCAGTGCGATGGCCAGTTCCTGTGAATTACTGGCCCCGCTTTCGCTATAAGGGCAAGTATCTATCCCTATTACTCCGAAGTTCGGGGTGTTTTGACTTGACCATTCCACACAGGCTGCCATGTTATTGTAACAGGCTTCCAAGGAAACGCTTAGTCCCCCGTTGGTAGTCAATAGGGAGATCGGATCAACAACCAGATGTCCTTTCAGGTCTGTATAGCTGATATTTCTTGAGTTTAGAACGTTAAGCAGGAAACAATAAAGCGGTAAAAAAGAAATACCGGGTCGAATTACCAGGGATACTTTAGTTAAATCTATGTTTTCCAAGGCTTTTGCAACATCTTCCAAGCAAAAGAGTGAGATGCCATCACATCCGACAGCTCCCGATTCGGCTTCATCGGGGTCCAATCCGTTGGCACCCGCTAAATCCAACCTTGTTGAGATAGCCGTTAACCCTCTTTCCAGGTCATAGCGTACAGCCTGGTTAAACTCGGAGGCATCAGGAGATAGATAGTGTTGTGAAATACCCCAACCCGCCTTAACGTGGCCGATGGTTGTCGTTCCTCGTCTAAATGGATATTTACCCGGGATAGATTGTTTGAGTTCATCACTATCTGAGTTACAATAGATGGGTAGTTTTGAAAAGCCATCAACCATCTTTTTAACCAGCTTTTTTTCAAAAGAGGCTCCTTTGAGCTGCTTCTCCACTAATTCCAACCACTGCTCATAGGTCGGAACAGCAAACTCATCCAAGAGTTTTTGATTTTTAATGTTATCTTCCATATTTAAGGCCATGTATGAATGCTAACTCTTTTGTGCCGCTGTGTTTGTTAAAAATCCGGTGTCAACAGATTATTAAACTCACTTTTAAATCGAACTGAAGGCTTAAAAACCTTGAATTTAAGGTATGTAATTAGTACGAATCGTTTATTCTTGTAAATAAATAATTCTCTCAACCATTAAGTTTAATCATCTGCAAAGCCATATAATAGTTAACTTTTCACCTAATAAGAAGATATGTAAAACTTATGTATTAATTTATCGATTTAAGAAAGATTTCAGAAACTGGAATCGAAGAGTGGAAGAGTGATTTTTGTTACCGAAATCCTCCGGTATTTCTGTTTGCATCTAAATGATCATCTCTTCATCTTTTTTCATGCCTGGCATAGCCTGCATTACTGCACAGGTTATACACAATCTGTCTGAAGGAAGGTTTCGCTCTGGTTTGTTGTCCCAACTGTGCGCATGAGTTTTTGCTTCAATTTTCTGCAAAGTCCGCTGTTTTTGTCCCTCCTGTCAATCCAAACGGGTAATAGTATTTGGTCATCACCCAAAGGAGAATGTCTACTACCCGGTTCCAGATCGGCAATACGTGTTCAGCATCCCGATCATGCTCAGAGTTTGTTTCAAACACAATCGGCCCCTGCTAACAGGTTTATGTCAATGTGCTTATAAAAGCTTGATGACCTTTTTGCAGAAAGCGGTGCTACTGAACGATGGGATTCCCGGTGTGATGGCGATTCACACCTTTGGAGAGTAACCCCATATTTGATTTTAAAGGGATAGCTGGTAGGCAGTGGCAGATCAGTAGCAAAAACACACTCTGAAATTGGAAAGGATTGTGAATTTTTGGACTTGAGGATTTTATCACTAATACAAATTCAAAATCATATGTCCAATAATCTTAGACCTGCGACATAATTAAAATGATCATCAAAGGTAATTAACACCGATCCTGTTTCCATTGCTTGCGAGGATATCCAGACATCATTAATCGGAATAGGGGTTCCGGCTTGCTTTAAACTATTCTTTATTTGGCCAAAAATCAATGAGGTTTCTTCTGTAACAGACAAAACACTTACAGTAGGCTTTGAGATGAAGCGATTTAAAATCTCAATATTATACACATACTTGGTTCCACCCCGGAAACCTGCATATAATTCACCGAGGACAATGACAGACAAAAAAACATTATCTGCTTCCGTAATGGCTCGAAACACACTCTTATCACCAGTTAAATAAGCTGAGTAAGCATTTGTATCCATCAGAACTTTTTTCATTTCCAATCCTGTTGATCAATTTCCTCAAATTGAGCTATTGCATTTTTGAATTCCTCTGCGTCTTGTTTTGTCCAGATTCCAAATAGATCATCGAAGTCTTTTGACCGATCAGGTCTCCCCTTTTTATTCAATCCTAAAGCCTCTTCCAGTAACGCTTTTATTGTTTTGTTCAGGCTGGTGTTTTGCCTTTCGGCTTTCTTGCGAATCATCTCGTCTAATTCTTCACTGAGACCATGAATAGTGATTGATTTCATAATATTCTCCAAAAATAGTGAGAAAAGTGAACCATTTCTATCCAAAATTATAGTTCATTTTAATCCAAGAGTAAAGATTGGATTAAAGCTTCAAGCTGAGATTTTGATTGGCAACTGCAGGAAAAAAGTCGCACCTCCTTGCTGATTGTTTTCTGCCCAAATCTTCCCATGGTGGTGCTTTATGATTTCCTTACAAATGGCCAGCCCGAGTCCTGTTCCTCCTTGGCCTTTGTCTGTTTTGCTACTCTGAACAAACTTGTCAAAAATAACTGTCTTTTCCTTGGGTGGAATTCCCATACCCTGATCGGAAACTGAGACGATGAGTTGTGATTCTTCCCGTTTAGGTCCGAGTAAGTTTTGAAAGTTAATTTTGATATTGCTTTGCTGAGGCGAGAATTTCACAGCGTTGGAAAGTAGATTTCGAAAGACCTGTCCTAATCTAAAAGAGTCACATTTGACAGTTGTTTCAAGATCCAAATCGGGCTCTATAATGTTCACGCTAATCTCTTTTTCATTCAAAAGGGGTTCAAACTCTTTAGTGACTTCGGTCACGATTGTTTTCACGTCACTCGCGTCAAAACTGAAATCCATTTTTTGTGCTTCCAGTTTGGACAAATCGAGCAGATTGTTGAGGAGTCTCATCAGCCGTTCGGCGGATGCTCTGATTTGAGAAAAGTAGTGCTTGAGTTTTGATTTTTCTGTGAAATCGAGTTTTTCGACACCATATTTTGAATAGCTCAGAATATGGTGCATCGGGTTTCGCAGCTCATGGGAGATATTGGCTAGAAATTCCGATTTTGCTTGATTTGCAGATTCGGCGACTTGGGTTGTATAGCGTAATTTTTCCTCTGTTTGGCGATGTTCTGCTATTTCCCGTTTGAGTGCTTCGTTTGTGTTTGAAAGCTGGATTGTCCGCTTTTCTACCTGAGCCTCCATTTCGTTTAATGACGCCTGCAACTCTTCCTGGGCCTTTTTTCGTTTTGTTATCTCTGAAATAAAACACAGCGCTGCCTCTTCTCCTTTCCAGACAATTCCGACAGACTTGATTTCAATCCATTTGATTTCGCCTTTTTGGGTTTGGAATCGTCGTTCATAGATGTCTTGGATGGGATTGCCATCTTGATCCCTGACAGAATTCAAGATGATATCCCAGTTACAACCATCACAAAGCTGGTAGGCGATCGTCACCGGCTGGTTTAATATGATATCATTCGAATAGCCGGTGAGCTCCTCAGTTTTCGGATTAGAATAGCTGATCTGTTGACGCTCAATCACAAGAATGGATTCATTGGCATTCTGAAGAACCTGGCTATAATTGTACTCACTTTCTCTCAGCGCTTCTATGGCGTCTTCTCTCTCCTGTTTTTCTTTGTTCACTCTGAGCAACAACCCATTAATAGCATTTAAAACCAAATCCAATTCATCATGATTTTTAGCATGAAATCGTTTGCGGCTTAATTGGATGGGATTATAACCTTCAGTTAGATCAGGGTTACCAAGATTTTTGGCGATAACCTCCAAATGATGGGTTATCAAATAATAGATGATTAGATAAAAGAAAAGGCCTGCGACGATAATTTTCGTTGCTAATGTGAGCAGAATAACGAATAACCGTCGAAATAGATGTCCGTACAGACTGTTGAGATCTATCCTGACCTCCAAATTTCCAAAATGGAATGCTGGTTTGGTTTTAGTTGCAATGGTCAGGTCAAACTCCCAAACCAGCACTCGCCGGTTAAATTTCTCTCCGAGTGTTACCTTAAACGAATCAGCCTGACCCGCTGATGAAACTTGCACATACTTAACATGGGGTAAAATGAGCAAACCTTCCAATTGAATTTGGAGCAAATCCTCATTAAAATTGTAGAGGCTAATGGCTATGGCCTCTACATAACTTTTCTCGATGAGTTGCCGGGTTCGGTGCACCTCATCCATTTCAATCCCGTATTCATTATGAAGCTGGACGGCAGTTGCCAATAACGCCAAAATGATACTGCAGCCAAGAATGTATAAGAGCAGTTTAAAGGATAGTCGATATTTAATCGGATCAGACAAATGAAATCTCATGGTGGAACCCGTTGTGTTTCATGTGTTACGACGCATTTCGTTTCCAAAAGTCGTCCATGGAAAGGAACCTGGTCGTTTCAATGGTATACGATCAGATCCTTTTCTCCCTATTCAGGAGACAACAAGGTGCTGTTATAGTGAAACGGCTTTCGATTGCTCAGCCCTTCAAAACGGAACATCTACTATTCTCACAGAACACCAGATCATTGGTAAAAGACCAAATACAAAGGATGGCTTGAACGCCTTACCACCTCAGTTCTCATATTGCTTCAAATCCTGATAGATGGTTTCATAGAGTCCGTTGTTAATAATTATCTTCATTCCGTTGTTAAAGGCTTCAATCCTCTTTTCGTTTTCAGGGTGACGTTTTGAGAGCAATAAATGGTATAGTCGGCTTTGGATTACCTTTTTAAACGAGGTGATCCGTTCGCGTTCGTTTTCAGGAAAGTGATTATTCAGGTAATAGTAGCCCACTTCACGAATCTGCGGGACCAGGTTGATATCGGAATAGAGCAGTTTTTTGAAAACGGATCTGTAGCTTCCTCCTCTTTCAACACTGACAATGCCCCTTCGTTCTGCATTTTCCAGCGTCGGATAGGTTGCAGAATCCGGTAATCCGATAGTTAGTCCTCTTAGATCCTGCAAATCATTCCAGACAAACGGAAAGGTTTTCAGATGAAAGAAAACGGCATCTGCCTGGAAAATAACACCACTGATAAAAAAGTCCTCGACTCTTTTTTCGGTAAGAATCCACCCGGGTGTGCCGTGCCATTGTTTTCCCTCCTCATCTTCTCCCAGCAATGCGTAACGATAAGATCGTTTCCAGGGGAAAAAACCATAAACCACCTTAATATTTACCGCTGAAAAGGCTTCGGTTACTATTCTGGATGCAATTCCATAATCCGCAATTTGCTCCGACAAGAAGGGAGCCCACTCTCCACTTGTAAGTCTTACCGTATCCTCGGCCACCACCTGTTTTACTGTCAAAAGCCCAACAATCAAGCATAAAAAGTAAACGCCGAGATAACTGTTTTTCATGCGGGACCAAAAGAGAGAGTTTTTTGATAGCAATTAATGATTCAATACTGCTGATGGTTAATGATTATCGTTTCTGTCCAAGGTGTCGGTTTATTTTATTAGTAGGTTAATTAAAGGTCAATTTTTTTTCATTTTGTTCTTGGGTCAAGTATTTAGAACTGTAAAAAAAGACTTTATTTTGCTATTGTTGGGCCTTCACAAGATGGATTATCATCACGGGAACTATTCTATTTATTACCTGCAATCAAAAACTTTACGCCTAGAACAGTCCGGCCTTAATTAAACGCAATAACGCAAGCCTGACCCCCTTTTCTTTCTCTTTCCTAACTTGGTTTTTTTCTGTTCAGAGTTTCCTGGAGTAATATTCCAAGGGTGTCCTGATCAAGTGGTTTCATGATGACCTGGTCAACACCTATCTGTTTTGCTTCCGTTTCTATCATCTGATCGTCGTATCCGGTCAAGATAATGACCGGAAAGTTTTTTCGCAGGTTCAGTAGTTCTTCGGCTAACTGCAGGCCCGTCATTTCGGGAATTCCATGGTCCGTCAGCACAACGTCGAACAGGTGGGGCTGTTTTTTGAACAATTCCAGGGCTTTTATGCTGCTGGTAACGGCTGTTACTTCATAACCAAAATCCTCTAGTATTTCTGCATGCATCTCGATGATCATCTCTTCATCATCAACCAGAAGCACATGGCCACTTCCTTTTTGCGGTGATTTACCGGAATCAATTTCAATTTTGCCAATCTCCTCGGATTCGGGCATAAAAACATTAAATCTACTGCCTTTTCCGATTTCACTGAAAGCTGTAATAGTACCCCCGATGTTTTTCACAATCCCCTGGATTACGGAGAGTCCCATTCCTGTACCCTCACCCACCGGTTTGGTTGTGAAGAAGGGATCAAAGATGCGTTCAAGGTCCATTTTTTCTATGCCGGAACCGTTATCTACAACAGAGAGTTGAAGGTATTCTCCTTTTTTTATCTGGTGAGAAGAGGCGAAATCGGCATCCAGGGTGACTTTATCGATTGTTAGAGTAATAGTCCCTTTTTCCCCCCGCATTGCATATCCGGCATTACTGCAAAGATTATAAATGATCTGATGAATCTGACTTCCCTTCAGCTGCACCATTGCCATTTCCACCTTTTTTTCAAGACGAACCCGGATCATGGCAGGCAAGGTTGACCGTACCAGTTTTACGGCTTCTTCAATAACAGGAATCACGTTGATGGCATCAGATTGCTTTTCCTCCTTGTGTGTATAACTTAAAATCTGACGAATCATTTCTGCAGCTCGTTTGCCGGTTTTCTGACAGGATTCAATATATTTCCTGGCCGGATCTGAATCGGATGTTTTTTGTTCCAGTAAATTCAGGTTTAGAAGAAGAATATGAAGAATATTGTTGAACTCATGAGCCACTCCTCCCGCAAGAGTTCCCAACGCTTCCATTTTATGTGAATGACGTAATTGTGTTTCCAATTGTCTCAGTCTGGTTATATCGGTTACAACCGTTCTGATATGGTTGCGATCGGCCTCTGAACTTTTGTCAATGATACTTTCCAGGCGGGCATTAAAAAGAGTACCGTCTGGTTTTTTTAGCTCAAGTTCACAGGTTTCTTTCTGATCGCTATCCAAGACCTTCTGATTATGAAAGTAATATTTATCCTGATCATCTCTGAGGATAAAGTCGGTAAATCGAGTGTTGATTACAGCACTTCTATCCAAATTCAAAAGACGGCAGAACGTCAAATTCGCTTTCAGAATCAGACTTTCCTTTCCTGTGGTCAAATAACCCACCGGGGCGAAGTCGTATAGATCTTCATATCTGTTCCGGGCAGATACCAATTCGGACTGAGCCAAACGCAATTCTTCATTCTGCATCTCCAGTTCGATTTGATGAACATGCAACTCCTCAATTAATCGATGAACCTCTTCGGAAGGCATCTCTCCAGCAATAACTGGATTGCGTTTGTAGAGCAGTTCAGCATTTTTTCTCAGTTCATTAAATTTATTTGATGATTTGCTTTCTTTTTTCATTGGTTTATCGACCTCTTTTAATCCATCTCCGGTTGACAACCTACGTCAAGATACTTTCTCCTGACTTATTATCTCTATATTTATATAACATTCATCTTGAAACAAATTTCTGTAAAACCTGAATTCTTATTCCGAAAATGCCCCAATGCCGGAGATATTTCGTTCAGTGGTGGCAATTGCATTCGGTTTTCCGTTCTCGTCCACCAATTTGGTGGCTGTAAGCCACACATCAATAATCTTACCGTTTTTTGTGATACGCTGGGTTTTGAATGACTCTGCGATTCCTTCGCGTTTCAGATTTCTGATGAGGTCCGACATCTGTTTTTGTCCATTTTCCGGAATGATATCAAAAACCTTCATTTTTAAAGCCTCAGTCTCACTATAACCATAGACTGTTTCAGCAGCCTTATTCCACTCTATAATGTTGCCTTCAAAGTCCTGCACGGTGATTGCATCATTTGAATCCATTACGACTGTTGCTAACCGGCGAAGTTTTTCTTCGGACAGGATCACCTCTGAGATATCGGAGAATGTTAGCACTACACCATCGATAATATTGTCTAAGGTTCGATAGGGAATTATCTGTACTGAGTACCATTGATTATCCCTGGATACTATCTTCAATGTTATTTTTTGCAGTGTTCTCAGAACATGCTGCATACTATTTTGAAGATCTTCAAAGGAAACGGTAGATGTAATATCGCCAATGGATCGGCCGACATCCGTGGCAATCAGGTTGAAGATTCTGGTGGCTGCAGGGGTGAATCGTTTAATTTTTAGATTGGTATCCAAAAAGAGGGTGCCGATCTCGGTACTTGCCAGCAAATTATTGATATCATTATTCGCTTTAGACAGTTCATCAACTTTTTTTTGAAGTTCTGTGTTGACTGTTACCAATTCCTCATTGGTTGATTGTAACTCTTCCTTTGAGGTTTCCAGTTCCTCGTTTGTACTCTGCAATTCCTCATTGACCGATTGTAACTCTTCGTTGGTGGACTTCTGTTCTTCGTTTGAGGTTTCCAGTTCTTCAATGGTAATCTGCAGATGCTCTTTGGTGGCATTTAACTCCAATTCAAGAGCTTCTATGGCCGGATCAACTCTCCCCTTTTTTTCCTTTGGTCCTTTTTTCCTGGCCGGTTTTGTGACTGGCATTTTTTCTTCAAACATCACCAGATAAAATCCCGAAGGAGTCCCGGCTTCCAAAAGAGGTCTAACGGTTAAGTCGATTATACGAATATTGCCATTGTTTATGACTTGAATAGCCTTGGAAGTAGTGAGCTTTTTTTGCTGGATGGCTTTGTTGAGCGTGTTACTCAGTTTAAAACGCAGACCTTCACGAGCCATGGATAAAATATCAAAGCTGGCTTTTCCCACAGGGATCTCCAGAAAATTGTCTGTTTTTCCTAAAAAATGGACAATCTCATAATGCTCATTAACCAGAACCCCTGGGGGGGCATATTCGTTGAGAATAACTCTTTCGGCTACATTTTGGATTTCAAGACCCAGGTTTACTTTGTCACTTGAGATAGTATGGGTTCGAGGGTTATAAAAGGGAATAATGGGATAATCAATTGCCTTTTCAGCAGATCCTGCCAGTTTTTTAAATATCTTCCATTTGCCACTTATGGGGTTGAAAAGCTCATTGAACTCTCTAATACTTTCGGAAGTTCCCAATAATAAAACACCGTCATGTTTTAGCGTGTAATGGAATAAGGGTAGTATCTTCTTTTGCAGAGGAGCATCTATATAGATCAACAGATTGCGGCAACTTAACAGATCTATTTTTGAAAAAGGCGGGTCCTTAATCACATTATGTACCGCAAACACTACTGTTTCCCGAATTTGCCTATTAACCCGATAGGTGTTCTCTTCTTTTACAAAATATTTTCTCAGCCTCTGCTCTGACACATCAGCTGCAATACTGTCAGGAAAGATCCCCAAGCGAGCCTTTTCAACAGCATCGGCATCGATGTCGCTGGCGAAAACCTGAATATTGTAAAAATGACCGGTCATTTCCATAACTTCCAACATTAGAATAGCCAGCGAATAGGCTTCTTCACCTGTTGAACAACCGACAATCCAGATACGAATTATTGAATCGGGCGGTCTGTTTTTTAGCAACTGGGGCAGTACTTGTTCCTTAAGCACCTTAAAAACTTCGTCGTCTCTAAAAAAACTGGTTACACCTATGAGTAAATCCTTAAAAAGAAAATTAACTTCGGCAGGATTGTTTTCCAGGTGTTTGATATAGGTCGAGACCTTGCTGATCTGATGAACGGCCATACGTCGCTCAATCCTTCTACTGATTGTCGTCTGCTTATAGTGAGACAAATCGTGTCCTGTTGATTTTTGAATTAAGGCAAAGATATTCTCCAGATACTGGGTGTGATGATTCTGTCCAGCCTTTACATGCCTGACGGTTGATATGTAAGGTGCTTTGATGTATTTGATTACTTCTCCCGGCAATTTGTCTGCCGACAGAATAAAATCAACCATTCCGGTGGCAATAGCACTTTTGGGCATGCCATCGTATTTGGCCGAATCCGGGTCTTGAACCATGGCAATCCCGCCACTGCCCTTAATTGCTTTTAATCCCAGGGTCCCATCGGTTGCTGTTCCGGAAAGAATGATGCAAATGGCTTTCTCAGCAAGCTCAGATGCCATTGATCTGAAAAAACAGTCAATGGGCAGGTTGATGCTGCTGCTGGTTTTGACAGGCGATATTAGCTTAAGTTTACCATTTTGAATGACTACATTTTTGTTGGGAGGGTTGAGATAGACACGGTTTGGCTCAATTTCCACCCCATTTTCTATTGTTACAAACTCCATATTACTTGTTTTGGATAACAGGCTTCCCATGATGCTTTTATGTTTCGGACTCAAATGCTGGATGACGATAAACGCCATATTGGTGTTTGACGGCATATTGGAGAAGAAGATTTCCAATGCTTCCAAACCGCCAGCGGATGCACCCAATCCGACCACGGGAAAATCTGTTTTCATAGATGCTTTGGTCTTGGAAGCTTTTTTTGACATTACCTTTTTAGTTTTAACGGAATTAATCACTGTCTTGGTATTTTTCTTGTTTGGTTTTTTCTTTTCAGTCATTTCGGCTACTGTATCTGTGTTTACCAGTTTAGAATCATTTTGAGATTGATAACATATGAATTGATTTAATTTAAGACCGATTTTACCGTGGGCTTTTTTCTTTTGCCAACTTACACAAAAAGACGTCAATCATAAAGGAATAAATTGTGACTATTTCTTTATAGAACCCAATGAATAAATGGATATCTTAATAGATGGTAGAAACCAACCCGGAGAGAAAAAAGCCAGGGATGTTCTAAGGGAAGATTCTGGGGGAAATGGATATACTGCAAAATTCCCTGGAAAGGCATGATGAACTCTTTCTTCAGCTTTTCCTGTGAAATGGAAATTCTATATGGTTTTTAAATTAGGGTTAAAAACCTTGCAGATGTATGGAAACAAAAAGAAAGAGTCGGGATTCATAGTCTGTATCCAATAAAAATGGAATCAAGAATCATACTACCGTTTGCACTGCCCCACAGATCCTTTTTGGCAAATGCTTCCGTCAATCCATATAGCTCCATCAAACAAAGTCCCTTCCATATATGCTTTATCCATATTGGCCCCGGTGAGATTTGCTTTTTCCAACCGGGTATTTTTCAAATTTGTACGGGTGAGGTCGGCATAGGAAAGATCCACCCAGCTGAGGTCTGAATCTTGAAAGCTTGTCCCTCTCAGATTGGTATGTTTAAAATTGCTTCTCTTAAGATCCGCATTTTCCAAAAACGCCCCCTCTAAATTGGCCCTTTCCAGATCGGTTTGCAGGATGATGGCGGAGTTCAGGGTAGCTCCTGACAGGTTGGAATGAGTGAAGATTGACCAGCTCAGATCCGCTTCAATTAAAACCGCCTTGCTGAAATCAGCCGACCAGAAATTTGCCCACCGCAAGCTGGATCTACTCAAACGAGATCCCTTCAAGATCGAACCTCTCAAGGAGGCATAATCAAGATCAGCGTTCGTCAGATCACACTGTTTGCATGAATTTGTTTTAAACAGATCGGTAAGATCCCCAGGGCTATACGCATGGAGTTGCGGGTGAAAAAAAAACCAGAACAGAAAGATGAACAGAAGGGTTTTTTGCATGGTAAAATATGACATTAATCGGTTAATTGTCAGAGTCTATTCTTACAATCCGTTTCTCAAGCTGTTCGGCGATCTGGTGCAGGTTCTCGATTGTATTGGCATTATCCTCAATTGATCGGTTTAGATTTTGAATTAAGGTAATATTTTCTTCACTGGAATGTGCTATTTCATCAGTCCCCTGGGCAATTTCCCTAATTCCGATATTCTGCTCCTCAATGGCAATGGTGATGGCTTTAATCTGCCTGGTCAAACTGCTGACCAATTGGCCAACAATATCAAAGATTTCAGAAAGAGATGATATAACGCTTTTTCCTCTGATAATGACATATCCACCCTGTTTCATTACCCGGCGAATGTCGACCACGGCATCATTACTCCGTTTGGCCAGATCTCGAATCTCCTCAACAACAACAAAAAAGCCTTTTCCGAACTCCCCTGCCTTAGCCGCTTCAATAGCTGCATTTAGCGATAACAAATGCGCGGAGTCTGCAATATCAGTAATGGCCTGTAAAATGATATTGTACTCCTGTCGTCCCTCGTTGATTTTTGCAATTGCCTTTGCTGACTGATTGAGCGTGACAGATCCTTCTGTTCCGGTGGTTTCAATGGAAACTGCCAGTTTTTCCAACTCCTTCATTTTCTTAACGGTTTCATCCAAAGAAGCGGCTAATTCCTGGATGGTTTGTGTGCTCTGATTGATGGCAGTAGCACCCTCCTCCTCGATTCTGGCGATCTCCTGTGCCCCGGATTTCATTCGTTGCATTGAATTGGTCAATTCATTTGAGGTGGAATAGACCGTCTTCGAGTTTCGTTTGATCTCAAGCCCGATATTCTGCATGTCATCTGCCAGCCGTTTGGAACGATTTGCTTCCTCCAGACGAATTTTCATGGCGCTATTTTTACTTCTTTCCAAATACAGACATACAATCGTGAGAATAACAACCAAAGAAATGATATTAAACATTATTTCATCATTGCCCAGTCTGTCTGAGCCCGGAATCTCAATCCGGTTGGATTCGAAATAGGAAAAACTGAAAATACCAACGGCATTGACCACCAGCCAGAAAAAAGCGCTCCTGTTTCCAAGCAGAAGCACTGCAACAACGGGACTGATCACATACCACCACAATACTGAAGATTCAAAACCTCCGTTCCAATATGCCCTGTAGTAACTGGTTAAAGCAATCACCAGCACCAATCCGTGTCCAGCCAGAAACAGGGATGAGGTCCATCTCTGAAAAAACGGCATCAACAGCACAAATGCCGCTAATACAAATCCAAGGGTAATCGATAACGGACCATAGCGAAACACAAATGGAATCCAGACTACAGCCACTATAACAGATATCATTACAATCATTCTGCTTCGGAGTAATTTATCCTGATCCTCGAAGAATGCTTGCGGTACAAACCAATCGATTATCCTGTTGAGTATATCGGCGATATTCATAGACTCTCTCCACTGTCTAAAACATTAATATTCAATTAACCGTTGTGATACAAATTGCCGAAGGTAGTCTTATGCTCTGTAGAGTGTCACATGGCTATCCAACTGATCTGCAATCTGACTGATGTTGGATATGGATTTATTACTTTCATTGATCAGTCCGACCAGTTGGGTAATCAGTTCCAGGTTCCTGTCATTCTTGGACGAAATCTCCTCCGCTCCCTTTGCAACTTCCCGAGTTCCAATGTCTTGCTCAGAGATGGCGATAACCAGCTCATTCACCTGATTGGCGATGGTTCGAATATGGCCGATGATTTCCTCCAGCATAAGCCCTGTTTTGCTGATAACCTCTTTTCCTTCCTGGACATTGATATCATTCGTTTTGATAAGATCACTGATTTTCTGGGCGGCGTCATTACTCCTTTCAGCCAATTCACCCACCTCTTCCGCCACAACCGCAAAACCCTTTCCGTAATCTCCTGCCTTATCGGCTTCGATCGCTGCATTAAGAGACAACAGGTTGGTCTGTTCCGCAATATCCGTAATAATCAGGGTAATCTTTTCGATTTGCTGACTGCTGGTTTCAATCTGAGTCATCATTTTATTTGATTCTGCAATAATTTCAGAACCATATTCTCCTTCATCGGTGGCCGTATTCGCTGTTCTGCGGAGTTCGTTCATTCTCTTCGATATTTCTCTCAGTGAAGCGGATAACTCTTGAATAGTGCCGGCACTTTGATTGGTGGAAGCAGCGGATTGGGACTCGCTGGTTGATATCTGCTCCGCATTTTTCTGCATTTCAACCGATGTTTTGGATAACTCTTCGGAAGATGAAGCCAAAGCTGAAGAATTAATCCCGATCTCATTGATTATTCCCTGGATATCCGAGGCCAATAACTGGGATCTCTCTTGAACCTCCCTTTGGGATCGGACGGAATTGTTTTTGATCACCTGAAATACCATTGCGATCAAAGAATATGCGATTAATACCGCAATCGCGTAGTAGTATTTTTCCTTAAAAAGTGCGCTGGTAGTAACGTTATAGGCTGGAAAAACATGCCCTATCTGGATCAGATAATTCTGCATCCAGATAAACCCTATCAGCAGCAACAGGAAAAAAATCCCTGAGCGATACCCGATTAATATAATACCTCCCATTGGGATTACCAGAATCAATCCCATAACATTAGATGTTAGTCCGCCGGTAAAATAGACCGAGGTGGCTTCCTGCAGAAAAAGTGTGATTATCAAAAGCGATGCCAACAGGGAGGTCCTCCCGGTCAATTTCATTAAGATCAACAGAATAATACAGACGATAATATGAGCGAAATTTACATACACAGCCGGGGAATTTAAAGCCAGGAACTTAATAATCGGACCGATATGGAACGGAATAACGATTATTAACATGGTAGTGGTCAGTTGCGCCTTAATCCGTTTATCAATATCCTTCTTTGCATGATCCGGGATAAACCATTCAATCAAATTAAGGAAAAACCTTTGGAAATTCATACTCTAGTCTCCTGTTTTTGTTGGCTGACCAGTTTGAGTATAAGCTGTGATACGTCTCAAAATGGACTATTGGAAGAATCAGTGTTTCATTTGGCAAGTCTGACAGTATATTTAACTGTTTGTTTTTGATTAACTTAATACTCCTTATGTTTCCTGTTTGACGCTCTTCTGTTCTCCAATTTTGATATAACTCATTCGATCACACTTGATGAGTCGAAAGATGTAGGCTCTTGCAAAGAACAATCTAAATAAACATCAGGCTAAATGTCAATTACCTTTATGTTCAACAGGGTTAGAATCCAACTCATTATGATCGGGGGTGAGCCGGAAATAAGGGTAATTTGCGCTACTTTTCGTTTTAATTAACTGATTTTTTACAGATTATGTTTTTTAATCTCAAGATTGTGGTTTTTCGGAATTAAAAAACTGGTGGATTACAGCGGCATCTTTTCCGGAAATCCCTGTGATTGATTCAAGGATATTGAGTTTTGCGTTCCGGATATTTTTTAAACTATTGAATTTTTGGAGCAAAATTTTCCTTTTTTTAGGGCCGATTCCGGGTATCAGCTCCAGTTCGGATTCGATCGTCTTTTTACCGTGAAGTTTTCGATAGTAGCTGATGGCAAACCGATGGGCTTCATCTCGGATTCTCTGCAGAAAAAAGAGTGTTGAGGAGTTCTTTTTTAGCCTGATAATATTTTTAAGACGGGGTTTGACAACATATTCATAGTCTTCTTCCTCTTTTTCCATTCCCACTTTTTTTTCCGATCTGCCTTTGGCTAATCCGATCAGATCAACCAATGTCAAGTCGACTCCCTGTTCGGTTAAGATTCTCTCGGCGATGGCCAGTTGACCTTTTCCGCCATCAACCAGTATAAGGTCCGGCAGTGGTAGGTTGTTTTCCTGTACTCTTTTATAATGTCTTTGCAGCACCTCCTCCATTGCAGCATAGTCATTGATTCCCTCCACCGTTTTTATCCTGAATTTGCGATAATCCGCCTTTTTTGAGTGATTGCCTTCCCAGACCACCATGGAAGCCACCATATTCACTCCGGAAATATTGGAGATGTCAAAGCATTCAACGCGATTGGGCAGGTTTTGCAGTTTTAAATAGTGTTTCACCTCCTGTAATACCAATTCGTCAGCCTGGAGAGATCTCATCTCCACTGCGATATTGTGCTCTCCGTTTTTTTCCGCCATTTCCAATAGGACTTTTTTTTCTCCTTTCTTGGGAAACAGCACTTTGACATTGCTGTTTCTGCGATTGCTGCAATAAGCCTCCAACATGGTGGCATCGTCATATTCAAACGGCAGGATGATCTCCCTGGGGATGACTTTGCCTCCGGAGACATAAAACCTGGACAATACCGAGCGTAGAATTTCGGCATCATCATAGAGTTCTGCCTGCTGAATAAAGACAAAATCATCGCTAAGCAGCATTCCATTGCGAACAAACAGAACCTGCACCCCCGCGAAACCGCCCGAACGCACAATGGCAAAAATATCACGATCAATTCTAAGTTGGGAGACAACCTGCTGTTTTTGAAGTGTGCTTGTTACCGCTTGAATCTGATCCCTGATGTCAGCGGCCTCCTCAAACTGAAGATTGACGGATTTTGCCTCCATATCTGTTTTCAGGCTGGAAATCAACTCCTGATAGTTTCCTTTAAGGAGTTGAATAACATGCTGAACAATTTTGCCATACTCTTCCGGTGATATCAGCCCCGCGCAGGGAGCCAAACACTGTTTCATCTGGTAGTTCAGACAGGGTCGATATGTTTTTTTGCCATCAAGAGGCATGGAGCTTTGTCTCAACGGAAAATATCTCTTGATGACCCTGGAAGTTTCCCTGGCTTTGCCTGCTGCAACGTAGGGTCCGAAATAAAGCGCCCCATCCTTCTTTAATTCTCGCACCAGTGTCAGTCTGGGATACAACTCGTTAACCGATAGTTTAAAATAGGGATAAGACTTATCATCCTTAAGTCGGATATTAAATTTGGGACGATGGGTTTTAATCAGTTGATCTTCCAGAATAAGAGCTTCGGCTTCCGAATGGGTAACTATCCATTCGACATCCTCGATTTGAGGCACCAAAAACCTGATTCTGTACTCCAATCGATTGGACTCAAGAAAATAACTCCGAATCCTGTTCTTCAGGTTTTTTGCTTTTCCGATGTAGATAATCTTTCCGGATTTGGAAAAAAAGCGATAGATTCCGGGTTGATCCGGCAGGTTTTCTAATTTCTCTTCAATTGTCATGGAGATGGATTGAATAAATGATACTTTTTGGATTTTTTAAAAATCTTATAATAAATTATAGGACCTGATTTTTTAGAAAATCAATAGATCGAAATTGATATTTGGTGTTACTGCATGATTCCAAAACAGTGGGGCGACCAAACGAGGTCGCCATTTTGCGGAAAATTGTGTTAAAGAAATCATGCAGCGGTTTTTACATCTTTCACGTTTGTTCGGTGGGCATTTAAGAGCGCCCTATCGTTAAAAGCAGGCATGATTCCCGGATTTTGACTTCCGTCTAATTATGGTTGTTCATCCAGTTTATGATACGATCTGCAACCTTCTGCCACTCTTTTTCCAACATCATATCGTGGGCCATTCCTTTAAACATTTCCAGTTCCGCACCATAGGATTCAGCCGTTGATTTCATTTCTGTCGGGGAGATGATATTATCCGCCTCTCCACCCAGAACCAGCATTCGTGTCTTGATTCGGGAGACTTTGGGCAGGTTAAGAATCATCATATCAAGATAAGCCCTGTATGCCTCATCCTGCATCTGTGAATGATACCGCGCAATATCCCGGTCAGGCATCTCACTGGAGAAAAAGAACTCTTTGCAGAGAGCGGTGGTCGAAATAATCGGGTACATACTCAAGGTGAGATTAGCTTTTAAAAAAGCCAGGGGATGTTTGGACAGAACCCTCATTGTGGCAGCCAGGACGCCTTTGGCAGGTGCAGGTGCTAATAAAACCGCCGATGGAACTGAGTATTGCTCCAAGTACTTCTGGACTATGAATCCGCCCATGGAATGCCCTACCAGAACAGGAGAATCCCTGATCTGCTCCACAACCTGGTGAACATCTTCCACATAGTTATTGATTGAATTCCATCGCAGTTTTTCACGACCCTCACTTTTCCCATGCCCCCGCAAACTTAAAGCAAATACATGAAATCCTCGGGAAACCAGATAGGGCAGGAAAAATTCATCCCAGCACCAGGCTCCATGCCACATTCCATGAACAAACAGTATCGGAGTTTTATGGGCTATAGAGTCCGGTTTTTTTTCTATCAGTTCCAGTTTCATATTCGCTCCTGTTTTTGGTTTGCATTGAATGTAATATTAAAGCATCTTCAGTTTGATAGCCCTGCTTTATCACACCAGTATGCTAATTCGCAAGGTCAGAGTCGTGCTAAAGCAGGGCTAATTTGTTCAACGTTACAAAACATTGACTGGTTTGGCTCTTGGGACGAATCTGAATGGTTTGTATTGATCTAATGGAACGCCTTCAGCGTTACTTTGTCTGGGGGTGGCTAAAAACCCAAAAAACCTGGTCCTCTGAGCCATGTTAAGTTCAAAGGTTTTGCCATTATCTGTTAACCGTGCTTGTGGACGTGCTCGTAAACGTAAACGTACTCGGAAAAACAAAAACTCATTTTAAACACAGGATATTTGACTTTGGAACATAGCACGGTTCAATGAAAGTTTTGAGTTCTGTAAAAAATAATCGTGCACGAATACGATCACGATCACGTTCACGGTTTAAAAGTCTATCCCCTTATATAGGGGTAATCAAAACCGGCCTCTCTGAGGTCGGTTTTTTATTGTTGGGTTTGTTCAACCAGGGGTATCTTGGAACATATGGGTTGTTTAACCGAGGGAATTAAGATAGTTTTATGGTTCAATCTCAATTTAGTACCTTATAAGTTATATTCAGCGTTTTTTTTGCAGAAAATAACTTATAAGGTACTAATCCAGTTTATCTGGGCTAGGTTTAACGATATCCAACCGGGGTTATAAGCCCAAAAAAATATGATTGCATTTTGACGCAGCTAATCGTTCTGCGAACAACCACAGTTTTATCCCCCGTAATATCACGCTGACCATGTGAGTAAACGCTACTTGAAAAAACAATAGAAAATTCTACATGTTAAGGAGGTTTTAATGATTGTCACATGCCTTGATCTGGAAGGTGTCCTGTTTCCCGAAGTATGGATAAATGTCGCAGAAAAAACCGGTATAGAGGAGTTAAGGTTTACTACTCGTGATATATCGGACTACAACCAGCTGATGCAATATCGACTTAAAATCATTGAAGAAAAAAACCTGACGCTAAAAACTATTCAGGATACCATTGCCACCATGAAACCGTTTGATGGTGCCGTTGAATTTCTGGACTGGTTAAGAGGTGTGGGACAAGTGATTATCCTGTCGGATACCTTTGGGGAATTCGCAGAACCTATCATGAAAATGTTAAAAATGCCGACCATATTCTGTCACTCACTGGGTGTCAATGAAAACAATATTATAACCTCCTATCATTTACGCATTGAAGACGCCAAGAAAAAAGCGGTTCAAGCGCTGAAGCAACTCAATTTTAAAACAATTGCTGCAGGTGATTCATTTAATGATATCAGCATGCTTGAAGAGGCTGATTGTGGGATTTTTTATTGCCCGCCTCTTGAAATTGCCGAACAGTTTCCGGCCATTCCCGTCACCATGAATTATGACGAGCTTAAAGAGAAGATCACCGGATTTATTGCAAAAACCACTTCAGACACCCAGACTTAAAAAGGTTTCAACAGGTAACGAAGCTGCAGGTAATGGATGATTTCTCTTCCGAAAAATTACTATCCAGATTAAAAGTTGCCATGTTATTTTTAAGTTTACGTGTTTATAAAAATCATCCAGTAGATTTTATTTGGCTGAGTCACCGATAATCGGTTCCTCTTTTTCAGATTAATGAAACCCTAAGCAATTGGACAGCAAGATAATGACACCGCAAGAGTTTGACACATTACTTAAAGAACAAGTGTTATTAATCGATGGGGCCATGGGCACCATGACACAAAACCTTGGTTTTAATGCCAAAATTTATGGCGGAGCGGATTTTCAGATGTTGTCGGATATTCTGGTTTTATCCAGACCCGATGCTATTCGCAATATTCACCTTGAGTATTTTAAATCCGGGGCTTCCGCAGTCGAAACCAATACCCTGTGTTCGTCGCCATTAAGATTGGAGGAGCATGATTTTTCAAGAATTGATATTTCCGAGTTTCCCTCTTTTTCGGGGGGTAAAGTTCTTTCAGATCTATCCATTACGGAAATCTCCTACCTTCTGAACAAACAGGCGGCTGAAATTGCTTGCACCGCCAGGGAAGATTATCGAAGAGACTCCTCCTATGATCAACGGTCCCTGCTGGTGCTTGGTTCCATTGGACCTTCAAACTGGGTTTTATCCAGCACCCGGGCTAACCTGAAAAAAGGCACCTTTGATCAGATCAGAGAGAATTTTTATCACCAGGTTCTGGGGCTGGTTGATGGGGGTGTGGATGCTTTATTGTTTGAAACTCAGCAGGATATTCTGGAACTAAAAGCTGCCATTCTGGGGGCAAAATCGGCTCTTAAGGAGAAGAATGTCGATATTCCGATCATTGCCCAGGTTACCGTTGATCAGAATGCCAGAATGCAGATTTTTAACACCGATATCCTGGCAGCTTATACAACCTTGCGGCATATTGGTATTCATGCTTTTGGGATAAACTGCGGGCTTGGTCCTGACCAGATGCTGCCGGCAGTAAAAAAACTCAGCCAATATTCAGAGATTCCCATCTCTGTGGTACCTAACGCAGGACTGCCTGAATCGATCGGAGGAAAAACCGTCTTCAATATGACACCGGGGAAAATGCCCGAATTTATGAAACTGTTTGTCGAAGAGTATGGTGTTAACATTATTGGCGGTTGCTGTGGAACAACACCCGAGCATATCAGAAAAATCAGGGAGGCGATTGGATTCCGGAAACCGAAAGAACGAAAAGTTGAAAAATCGTTTTACATATCCGGCCCGCAACAGGCTGTTAAACTGGACAGCAGTAGCGCCATCATCCGAATTGGAGAACGACTGAATGTCAGGGGATCAAAAAAAGTAAGGGAAGCGGTTGAAGAGGTTTACCCCATCAATCATGATGCCCTGGAAGAGGTTGTTTCCGAACAGACAAGGGATCTGGGGATTGAAATCATTGATGTCTGTATGGATTCCAATACGGTTGATACCCGGCAAACAATGGTTGAAGTCATAAAGTCCCAGACCATGGATTTTTCCGGTGCCATGTCCATCGACTCCTTTGATGTTAAGGTATTGGAAGAAGCGATCAAAGTCTACCCGGGTCGGCCGATCGTTAACTCCATCTCTTTGGAAGAGTATTCGCCGGGAGTCAACAAGCTGGATGCCGTTCTGGAAGTAACCAAAGAGCATGCTCCAGTATACATCGCTCTGACAACAGACATGAAGGGGCCAGCGATCACTGCTGAAAAGAAAGTGGAACTCGCCGGAAAAATCGTGGAAAAAGCAGCGGTTCACCAGGTGACACCGGACCAGATTTTCATTGATATCAATGCATTTCCCATTGGGTCCGAATCGGAAGATACTGTCAATTTTGCCTTGGAATCCTTAAACGCAATCCCTCAAATCAAGAAAATCCATCCGGATCTGAAAATTGTTATAGGTGTTGGCAATCTGACCAACGGTCTGGCCAAAAAGCCGTACATGAGAAAGGTGTTAACTTCCATTTTTCTTGATGAAGGGAAAAAAAAGGGATTGGATGCTGCAATTGTTAATCCGAACCATTTTGTTCCGGTGGACAGTCTTCCCAAATCGGACTATGATCTGGGCCTCAAAATAATTCTGGAAAGAGATCTGGATGCCTTTGCCGAATTAGAGGAGATCGCCATCCACAAAAAGGGAGTTACTGTCAAAAAGAAGATCAGCTACGACGATCTGGATCTGATAACAGCGGTATGTACAAAAATAAAAGACGGTTATAAGGAACGATCTCAGGGATCAGTTGTTTTCGGAAAACATGAGTTTCCCTATGAGGATAAAATCGTAGTCCAGGCAGCCAAGATAATTGAGGAGATGGAACCCCTTGAATTGATCAATAATCACTTAATGCCGTCCATGGAAGAGTTGGGGGCCGAATTTGCCTCCGGCACGGTTTCCCTGCCGCACCTTCTGAAATCGGCAGACGTAATGAAACAGGTCATGGGATTTCTGGAGCTTTACCTTAAACAGGTTTCAGGAGTTGACCCCAATGACGCATCCGGATCAAAAGGGACAATAGTACTCGGCACGGTCTATCAGGATGTCCATAGTATTGGAAAAGATCTGACCAAAACCCTGATGGAGAATTATGGCTTCAGGGTCATTGATCTGGGGGTGCAGGTACCTGTTCGGGATTTTATCGAAACGGCTAAAAAGCACAATGCCATGGCAATCGGAATGTCCGCCCTGCTCGTTCAGACCTCAAATCATATGATTACCGTCTCCGCCTTATTGGAAGAGGAAGGTATGCAGGAGGTTTCCCTCCTCATCGGCGGAGCTCCGGTTAATGAACGACATGCTTCATTTGTGGCATTGGCCGGACGTGATGATGAAGAAACGATGAGAGAGAATGTGTTCTATTGCAGATCCGGCATGGATGGAGTAAATATCTTGAATCAGCTGCTGGACAGTGAGCAGAATAAACAATTGCTCTTAAGAAACAAACCCGGGTTGATCAAGGCTTATCGATCCGGATTAAGGCTGGACAAGGAAAGGGGTAACCTGTTGGCGACCCTGCCCAAAAGAAAGGTTGGATTTGACAAACCCAATTCCTATGATGGCAAATTAGGTCAAATAGAGAAAATAGAGCGTACCATTGTCGATTTTAAAGACAATCTGAATCTTTTGCTTCTTTTTACGCTTAACTGGAAATACGGTGGAAAGAAGAGCTGGGAGAAAAAAGGGATCTCTTACGAATATCTGGTTGAAAAAGCGGAGGAGTGGGTGCAAAGATCCGGTGAAAACCAATGGGTTCAACCGCAAGCAGTTTTTTCCGTGCTCCCCTGCCGAGGAGGCGAAGATTCAGTAACCATTAAAGATCCGATCTCGGGAAAACCTATTGCGACATTGACCTTTAACGATGTCATCGGACAGGGTAAAAAAGATATCTTCAATGTTGCCCGGTTTTTCAATCCGGATAAAGATGATATCATCGGATTGCAGGTGAGTACTGGCGGTCCCAATGTTACGGAAGCCATAAACCGGTTGAAAGAAAATGACAGAGAAGGGGCACTGCTTCTCCAGGGATTATCCGACAGAGTAGCGGAAGATATGGCGGAATATACCAATCAGATTGTTAACACTATGGTATATAATAATCCGGAAGCTTCCAGCACCCGTTATTCGCCCGGTTATCCAGCCATGACTGAGATCGCTAACAATAAAACAATTGCGGATCTTTTGGATGCAACAAATCAGTTGGGTATTAAGTTAACCGATGGTTTTGAGTTCAGTCCAACCGGAACCACTGCCGCCATCATCTGCTTTCATCAGGACGCGGATTATCATTAAAAAGCAAACGGGGTCACGAGCTTCACGAACCGTAAGGGAAGGATTTGGGTAGAAATTAGTGATAAGCGGGCAATATTGAGGTTTTTAATTCCTTATTAAGTTTCTTTAGACTTCCCTTTTTTATGTTTGTGCTTTGGATTACTCATGACCTGGAAAATCGCGTATTTCACTATCTCTTCCACATTCTCGGTCATCAGTTCATCATCATCAAATACCTGACTCACATCTTTCACATAAACCGAAGGAATTCTGCTCAATGAAAGTGCATAGACATCTTCCGTGCAGATGGGACAGTTGTCAAATTCGGCAAACTGGGGGAAGTTTTTTTCCATTAATTTGATGACAATAACTTCAAAACGATTGCGGATATTTTGCAGAGAAATGCCATTGATCATATAGTTATTGTCTTCCACCTCAAGCTCCATTTTTTAAAGACTTGGTACACCGGTTTCCCGGAGTATTTACCTAACGATTTATGATTTTTTTCCAATCACTGTAACCACCACGAATCACCTGGCCATTGATTCCACAGGATTCAAGAAGCTTGAGCGCCTGGAAGCTGAGGTCGCCATCCGAACAAATAATAAGTGTTCTCCTTCTACTGTCCAGGTTTGGTATCTCCTGACTGAGTTTGCTTAAGGGAATATTGATGAATCCTTGAAGCGCTTCCGCTTCAAATGCCTCTTGACTTCTGACGTCGATCAATTGCAGATCCTTTTCTGCCTGTATTAAATCTCTTGCTTCTATGACTGTAATTTCCTTTTCCATACTACTCCCGAATGATTTTAAGTGTTCCCTGTGATTCTTAAATAAAACAAGTGAATACTAGTACTCTTGTTGAAGAGGTACCTCAACCTGTAGTGTCGTACCTTTCTTCAATTCAGTTTGAATAGAAACTGTTCCATTGAGGTCTTCAATAGCTGATCCAACAGCGCTTAATCCGACCCCTCTCCCAAAGATACCGCTTGAATCCTTCTTTGTGGAAAATCCTTTGGTAAACATGATTCTTAATATATCTTCATCAGAGCTTTCTGCCGCTTCTTTTTCTGTCATAATCCTGTTTCTGATTGCGGCTGCTTTAATTTTCTTAACATCTATACCTCGTCCATCGTCAGAAATGACTATTTTCAACCTGTTTTCTTCCTCAGAAGCTTCAATGCTGATATTCCCTTCCAATGATTTATCCAGGTCGATGCGCTCCTCCATGGTTTCCAGTCCGTGCTCTACACAATTTCGAATGGCAAACGTTAACCCGGTGAAAAGATGCTCCAAAGTGTGAAATGGAACCTCAATTTCAGCTCCCTTTATTTCCACCTCCACTCTCTTCTTCTGTCTTTCCCCCAGATTCACAGCAATGATAGCGTATCTTTTAAACATTAACCCGATTGGCTGCCGTCTCAAACCGGCCATCAGTCTGGCAATATCTTTGACACTCGGTTTGGCAATATGATTCCAAAGATAGAGTTTGATTCGTTCCAACCTTTTTTGCGTGATCTCCTCCAGACTCTTGAGATGAGTGAACGGTTTGAAATTTTTCTCGAATACGAGCTCCAGTTCGCTCATTCGCTTATTAATAATATTTTCCGATATCTCATCCCGGATCTGATATATTTTTGATTTTGTAATCCTGTAGACAGTTTTATCGAGAATTTGTTCATCGGATACCAGGTTATCCAGATATTGTGTTTGTAATAACTGAAACCTGTCTTGTAAGAGCCCAACATGCCTGTTTACACTGTCTACGTCTTCCTGTGTCGCCGAATAATCGCTACGTAACAGGTTTTCCAGGATTGACAGAATCGATTCTGTCAATTGGGTGATCTCATTGATCTCATAAATCTCAGCTCCTCCCTGGATTGCCTGGATATGATGTAAAACGGACTTAAGATTTAATTCCGAAAGAGGCTTCTCAAGTTCGGCTGTTATCAGCTCAAAGGTTTTTTCAGTGCTCCTTCTATACTGATAATACCCATCGATATCAAGAGCCACCTTGACGATCATGTTAGCCCGGTCTATCTCATTATTATATTTAAATTCCAGTGTTTTCTCATGGGTAACATCTTCAAAGACAATCAGGATTTTGTCATCTTCTACTGAGTCCGAAGACTTGAAATAGTGATAATCCAGTCCGTAGGTCACATCCTTGACGGCAATCTCAGCAGGCAGCATCTCTTTTAAGACGTCGATATCAGTGATGCGCGCAAAAACGGTCTGCATGAGATCCCTGATCATATCAAAGTCAGGATCTTTTTCAAAACTTGCAGAGTCTTTATTAGTAGGAATGCCCCATTTAAAAAGAATATCCAGTGCGGATTTTTCCTTAAGTGAACCGCCGAAAACCTTGGAATTGGTTAGAACGTGATCGTGTTGAATGACACAATCCCTGTTAAAAGCTAAGAAATTAAGACCCGATACCCGCAGAAATAAATCCGGTAATTCCTTATAAATATTCTCAATCTGTTCAGGCTTCGCATCCACCTCTTTGACTGCAGATCCGTCATCGATCCCCTTCACCTCGTCAATCCCTTCGGAGAACTCAACCGAGATAAAATCGCTGCTCTCCCTGTTACTGTCTCTAACAAATGCTGAATCGATCTCTGTTTTATCTGCAGGAATCTGCTCGCGGATATCTGCTGCAGGCCCGGCTTCCAATTCATTATTGCTACCTGAGCGCAACTTCTCACTTTGGAGAGCCAGGATAATTTTTGCCACCATCAGCCCTATCATATCCAGAAACCGCTTATCATCATCAACAACATAATCGGCTTCAGCTCTCCCCCAAAATGCCAGTATCCCGACCTTCTGTTTCTCCCTGACCAGCGGAATCAAAATCTGCAGTTGCCGAATGCCATCTTTGGGCTTCACAATGATCAGAGGCTTAAGAATAGCACCCATCATTGACGGACTAAGCGAAAATTGATCGCCGCCACTTGCTCCTTCTTTGATGGAGATAGTAGCTTTGGTCTCCAGGGTGTTCTGATCATTTTGCCAATACAAGGCTGAGAAGTTTAAGGAGTATTTTAAGGAAAGAGCGTCTGAAGCAATTCGGAGTATCTGTTGGTAATTGTTATCCATTTTATCCCAGCTGAAATAATCAAATGTCGCACTAATGCAGGGTTCTATGACAAGAATTGAAACTTTGTAATACCAGCGTTATCCTATTTAGGGTTGAGAATTCCAACCAGTGGAAAAAATATTCACCCTTATATGTCAGGGAACTATTCCGAATACTGACCCTATTTAACATTCGTAGGTTTGAACATTTCATTTTCTAGCCAATTTGTCCAACCTATTTTGACCCCTGATCTTGTAAAGTCTTGTCTCTTCAACTGATTGAAACCTGACATGAAAATACGGTCTGATGATAACCGTTTGATTAAAGAATAAGTATAACCAATACTCTCTCATTGTCGAAGGCAGGTAATTCTGTTTGACGTCAGAAAAAGTAAGATCTAAGCTTTATCTAATTGTTTATCGATTTTTGTGTTCACACCATCTCTTGAAGGCTGGGTGTTAGAAGAAGATTAGAGTCATTAATAAAAACAATGTAACTGTTCAGATTCAGCGTGGACAAAGCTCTGCCCACCCTACGGATACTGCGCGCTTTGCGTAGGTCGGACAATGCTTTGTTCGACGATACAAGATCTATCTCTGCCTTTGACAGGCCTGCTTTATCAAGCTGAATAGATTCAAAAAAACAAGACCCAACCTGATGAGATCCCTTTGACCAATAGCGGGGAAACAATTGAGCACACTGCAAGTAAAATCATTACAGTTCCTGGACAGGGGGCCTTACAACCTCACCATTGGCTCTGGCCAATGCATTTGCATAACGGGCGTCTCCGGATCAGGAAAAACGCTGATGTTACGGAGTATTGCTGATCTGGACCCACACCAAGGAGAGGTTTGCCTGGATGAGGTTGAGTCAAGAGAGATGAAAGCTTTTATCTGGCGCAGACAAGTAGGAATGCTTCCGGCAGAAAGCAAATGGTGGGCAGATCGAGTTGATGATCATTTCACAACTGTCAATCACCCTCATTTAAATCAATTGGGATTTGAATCCGATGTTTTGAATTGGGAGATAAGAAGGCTCTCCACGGGAGAACGCCAGCGACTGGCCATCATCAGACTTTTGGCAATCAAACCGAAAGCGCTGTTGCTGGATGAACCAACCGCCAGTCTTGATGCGGAAAATGTCTCCCTGGCAGAAAACCTTATCAAATCCTATTCGATATTGGAGAAGGCCCCGGTATTGTGGGTAAGTCATGATCTGGATCAAGTGAAACGAGTGGCGGACAGGCACTTTATTCTTAACCGGAAACAATTAACCGAATTTCCCCCCTGAAACCATGATTTTACTATCTCCTGTTGACCTCACTATAGCCGCCAGCCTGATTCTAATTCTGGCATTGATCGCTTGGTTTATTGGTGTCGGTCTACACCGCCAGATCTTGTTTGCAGCCTTGCGGACAACCGTTCAGTTGCTGTTGCTCGGCTTTGTTCTGAAAATCCTGTTTGACTTGTCAAATCCACTGCTAATTCTAGCCATGACTGTATTCATGCTGTTGGTCGGTGGAAGAGAGATCTTTGCCCGGCAGAAAAAAACTTTTAGAGGAGTTTGGGGATTTGGAATCGGAACCTCGTCAATGTTTATTTCATCCTTTACGGTGACCTTGTTTACGCTGATTGTCGTCATTAATGTTCATCCCTGGTATGCACCGCAATACCTCATTCCGCTCCTGGGAATGATCCTGGGAAATACCATGAACGGAATCTCCATTGCCCTGGACAACCTGACTAGAACCGCTTGGGATCAGAGGGAAATGATCGAGCAACGTTTGCTACTGGGGTTCGATAAAAAAGCTGCAATCCTGCTCATAAAAAAAGAAAGTACTCGCGCCGGCCTGATCCCTTTAATAAACTCAATGTCAACAGCTGGTATTGTCAGCCTGCCCGGCATGATGACAGGGCAAATACTGGCTGGCAGCCCCCCAATTGAAGCGGTTAAATACCAAATACTTATCATGTTCATGATTGCATCCGGAACAGGATTCGGTATCATTACTGCTTTATGGATAGCATCAAACCGTCTGTTCGATGATCGGGACAGACTAAGGCTTGATCGGCTTATTTCCAGAGAATGATCAAGTTCAGGGGGCAAGTCGGCCTTTGACCCCTGTGTTAATATTTTAGTGTATCGTTGGCAAATATGCACAAAGAAAAAAGCGGGAAAAAGAGTTTTGCTGAGCACTCGTTGGAAAAAATTTTCATGCTCAGAAGAGCTATACTGGAACGACCCAACTCGCCGGAACTGCATTGTGATCTTGGCGTGGTCATGATTCAGTCCGGAGATTTTCAGATTGCCATCGGTCATTTCAAACAGGCAATTCAGATTGATCCGGGGCATGAACGATCGCATTTTAACCTTGGATTGTGCTATCAGCAGATCGGTTTTATTGATAATGCCATCAACGCATACGAAGCAGCTCTCAAGATTAATCCCAAAGATGATCAAGCCTGGGCCAATCTGGCAGCGTTGTTCTTTGAACGCAGTGATTTTGATCGTGCCATTAACCTCTATCAGCAGGCTGTCGAGATAAATCCCGGCAGTTTTCAAACATGGTTAAGCCTTGCCAACACGCAATATATTGCTGCTGATTCCCAGGGATCGATTGTTTCTTTAAAAAAAGCACTGGAAATAGACGAATCCAATCCAATCTGCTGGAGACAACTTGGGCTTTCCTATTATTCTCTAAAACAGCCAGAAGAGAGCATTGAGGCCTTTCTCAAAGCAATAGAGCTTTCTGATGATTGTGATCTGACCTGGAATAACCTGGGGAATGCTTATCTTCTGAACCGGAATTTTAATGAGGCTGAAAAGGCATATCAAAAAGCCATTGATCAGAATCCTGACAACAGCGACTACTGGTTTAACCTGGGAGAATTATACTACCGTCACAATTCTCCCAAGGAAGCGTACAGTTGTTTCAAACGCGTTGTTGAAAAAACCGAAACCGACGTTGAAGCATTGGAGTACCTGGTGGATCTTCAGTGCAGTCTGGCTCCCGGGGAAGCGCTTCCAAATCTACATAAACTGATCGGTATTCGGGGAGAGCAACCTCAATACATGGGACTTCTGGCTACTGTATATGAGAAACTGGGAAATCGGGAGCTTGAAGCCAAAACCCGGCTGAGAATTGCATCAAGCCAACCCCTGAACTCAGAAAATAATCTGAAATTATCCAAACTGTCACTGTTCCAGGGAAGACTGGATCTGGCCTATTCTTTTTTGAAAGACAGTCCTTCACTTTTTGATAAGGAACACGACCTCTGGTTTACGCTTTCCCAGGCGTTCAGACTACAAAACAAACTGGAAGAGGAATTTAACTGTCTCAGTAGAACCATCAAAGCAAATCCGGGAAACGAGCATGCCTGGCTCCGACTTGGTATGATCGCCCTGCAAAACGGATTGGAAAACAATGCTTATCAATATCTCGAAAAAGCTTCCTCTCTGTTGGAAAATGATCATGTTACCTGGTTGATAACTGCTGAACATCTTGCCAAGGCAAATGAATTCAACCTGGCATATCAAAGCTGTTTCAAACTCTTGACAATCGCCTCATTCGCTCCCGAAATCTGGCGGAAGGTTTTTAAACTGTTCAGAACTCATGACAAACTAAATCTCTTTGCCGGAGCTCTTATCAAAAAATTGATGGATTGTCGGCTGGCTGACCGTTACAAGGTCGTATTCGCCGATCTCTTCATACAATTCGATCTCCCCGAATCGGCTGAACAGTATCTTGATCAACTCATGACTTCCGGTAATCAGAATAAGGACATTGCGCTTAAACTTGCCGAGATATACTATCGTACGGATCGTTTAAATGAGGCGCAGACTTTACTGGCCCAACAATTTGAGATCTTTCCTGAAGACAGCAAACTAAGGGCTCTGGCTGCTGAGATAGCTTTAAAACAGGGCGATATCGAAAATGCTGAGTCTCTGCTGACCGAGGCATTATCGTTGAGACAGGATTTCCATAAAACCTGGTACATCAAAGCACTTCTGCTGATCAAACATGGAAACATGGAAAAAGCATTGGAGTCTTTGGAAAGATCCCTGGATCTCTACAGAGGTGATCCTGTTATCTGGAATCTGAGAGGAAAAACACTTGAAATCCTTGACCAGCCTGGAGAGGCACTGAATTCCTATTTGACAGCCTCAAAGCTGGACAAGTCTCTTTCGGGCTCCTGGTATTCAGCCGGAAAACTCTATGTTCAACGGAATGATCTTGATTCAGCCAGACGCTGCTTTCTTAAGTCTTTGTCACAAAATCGAGCCTTTACAGACGGCTGGTTAGAGCTCTCCAGGGTTTATCAACAACTGGGAGATCAAAAAGGACAACAATGGGCTGAAAAACAATTGGATGAAATCTCTCAAACTTCTTTGTAATAAAAGTTTTTTTATAATCCGGAATCGAAGGTTGGCAGAATACTTTTTATTGGATAAGGTGTTTCTATAAATAGAAACACACTCAATCAACTTCCTTCACATTCAAAACTGAATATGATGAAACCGACTTTAGACAACTATCTCTCCTTGTCCAGGGATTATGACTATGTCCCTCTCTATGTACAATTGATGGGAGATACCTTAACACCGGTACAGGTCTATCAGGCGATTCGCAAACTTTCGCCCTATTCCTATCTTCTGGAATCAGTCCAGCAGAACGAAAAACTCGGTCGTTTTTCCTGGATTGGTCTGGATCCTTTGATGATTTTTGAATGTCATGGCAGCAATATCTCGGTTACCGATGGTGACGGGAAAACCGATTTCAGCGGAAACCCGCTGGACGAACTTTTCAAAACAATGGAAGCTTACCGCCCTGCATTGCTGGACGAGTTGCATCCTTATCAGGGAGGAGTGGTAGGGTATTTCGGTTATGATAACATCAGGCATATAGAAGAGATCCCCGATTCCAATCCGGATCTGCTGTCTCTTCCCGATTCGGTGTTTTTTATACCCAAAACAGTTTTTGTTTTCGATCACCTTTATCAATCTGTTACCATTATCACCCTCGTTAAATCGGGTGAAAAAAATTATCATGAAAATGGAAAAGTAAAGCTTCATGAACTGATGGAACTAATTACTGTCTCCGGGCAGAAACAGCTCTTGAATCTTCTACCCGGGGAATCAAAGGAGGAGCCGGATTTCTCCTCAAACATGACTAAAGAGGAGTATATTGAAGCCGTTAAAAAAGCTAAACGCTATATTGTCGAAGGTGATATTTTCCAGGTTGTGTTATCCCAAAGATTCTCCGTTGACTACAATGATGATCCCTTTGAGGTCTACCGCTCGTTGCGCAGGGTAAATCCCAGTCCCTACCTGTTTTATCTGAACTATCCGGATTTCCAGGTAGCCGGATCTTCCCCGGAGATCCTTGTGAAAAGAAGCCAGGATTCCCTGACTTTGAGACCGATTGCCGGAACCAGGAGACGGGGGCATGATCAGCATGAGGACCTCAGGCTGGCTGAAGAGTTGCTGAATGATCCCAAAGAGTTGGCGGAGCACATGATGCTGGTTGATCTGGGAAGAAATGATTTGGGGCGCATCTCTGAATTCGGGTCAGTGAAACCGACACAATTCAAATATATAGAAAACTACTCCCACGTTATGCATATCGTTACTAATCTGGAAGGAACCATTCAAAAAGGAAAATCCAACAGCGATCTTATAAAAGCAACATTCCCGGCCGGGACCCTTACCGGGGCACCAAAGGTAAGAGCAATGGAGATCATTGAAGAGCTGGAGGTATCCAAAAGAGGTTTTTATGGTGGAACGGTGGCCAATATCGATTTTGCCGGTAATTTTGATTCCTGTATTGGAATAAGATCCGTGCTGATGAAGGATAAGGTAGCTTATGTCCAGGCTGGTGCAGGAATTGTTGCGGACTCGAATCCCGAAAGTGAGTATGATGAATGCCTCAATAAGGCGAAAGCTGTTTTAAAAGCGATCCAATATGTCAGGAGACAATAGAATGATTCTGCTACTCGATAATTATGACTCATTTACCTACAATCTTTACCAATACCTGGGAGAACTTGGAGAAGAAATCGTCGTTTTCAGGAATGATAAAATCACCCTGGACGAGATTGAAGAGATGACTCCCAAGCAGATAGTACTCTCTCCTGGACCCGGTAGGCCGGCACAAGCGGGTATTATGATCGACCTGATAAAAAGGTTTGCTGCAAGAATTCCGATTCTGGGGATCTGTCTTGGATTCCAGGGAATCGGGGAAGCCTTTGGTGGCAAGGTGATTCATGCTCCGGAACTGTTTCATGGCAAAACCTCTACCATTAATCACACCGGATCAGGTATTTTTGCCGGATTGCCTCAAACCATCGAAGTCGGTAGGTACCACTCCCTTATTGTGGAAAGAGAAACCCTGCCTGATTGTTTCAGCATTACAGCCTGGACAGAAGATGATCTCATTATGGCAATCCAGCATAACCGGTTTCCAATAACCGGAATCCAGTTTCATCCGGAATCGATATTGACTGCAGATGGAAAAACCATGTTGAAGAATTTCCTGCAACAAGGTAACAATTAAGATACGGTTCTTATCACTAATTATTTACCTAAAGAAGGATTACCTGTGAACAAACACATCTACGACCTTTTTAAATATGACACCCACGTCTCCTTCGAGTTTTTCCCCCCTAAGACAAATCAGGGAAGAAAGCAAATCTATCAGTCCATCGCCAGATTGAAAAATATGAATCCCGATTTTTTCAGTGTTACCTATGGGGCAGGCGGAACAACAGCAGAACGGTCACTGGAAATCGCGTCGGCACTAACCAATCTTGCCCAGGTAACTTGCGTAGCTCATATTACCTGTGTGGGAATGAATCGTGATGAGGTTAAAAACCTGTTACAGTCCCTTGAGTTTCACGGCATCTCCAACGTTTTAGCCCTGAGGGGCGATCCTCCCCAGGGGCAAACCGAGTTCATCAAACCGGAGAACGGGTTTGCATATGCCAGTGAACTGGTGCGGTTTATCCGGGAAAACTCCAATATGGGAATACTGGTAGCCGGTTATCCGGAAGGTCACAAGGACAACCCGGACAAGAAAGACGATTTTGGACACCTGCTTGAAAAAATCAATGCAGGAGCCAACGGTATCATCACTCAACTTTTTTTTGACAACCATTGTCTCTTCGATTTTGATAAGCGCTTGAGACAAGCCGGAGTGGAAATCCCGCTGATTGCAGGGATCTTCCCCATATCGAGTGGTAGCCAGATCAGTAGAATCACTGAACTCTCAGGTGCAACCATACCACAGGAACTGAGAAAGGGGATCGAAAAATACTGTGACTCACCTGAAGATATGGAGAAGTTCGGAACCGATTTCGCAGTGCGACAAGTTACAGAACTTCTAAAAGGAGGAATTAACCATTTCCATTTCTATACCATGAACAGGCACCAACAAACTCGTAATATTCTCTACCAATTAAGACGCTATTTCCCTCGCCTGAACTTCTGGTAATTTCAGGAAGATCTTAGAATTGTTGAACTTCTTGCAGAAAAGGAGCTCAACAATTCAGCCCGAACGCAACATCACCCCAACCGATTCACCAATCTCTTAAATAACAGTCGAAGCAAACCTTTTGACAAGTATTTCAATCCAATGTAGTGTTCGCATTGTAACATAACTCTTTCAAGTGCGATCAAAGTTTCCCAGGCTTGTCATTCGCGGATTTATTATACGGTGGCTTACATCCGGTTTATTTGCCGACTGTAAAAGGCAGATTGAATGTTGATTGAGTCAATAACAGACATGACCCCTCTATGAATCATCAGAAATTGCTACTTGTTTCGGTTTTTGCTCCTTATGGCATCAAAACCTCTTATGAGGAGGGGGATGGTATGCAGATGGAGCTGTTAAACAACCAGATCACCAGGGGGCAAGGTATTCACTCTCCACGAAAAAAAGGAACCCGCAGCTACGGTTTGTACTTGATTGCGGAAAACATATCTGTTCCTACGGTTGTACTTGATTTTCCCACCTGGAATCAATTCACGGCTGAGCTCAAGAAAAATTACTCTCATGTCGGGATCACCTTTATCTGTCAGAATGTATTAAAAGCAGGACGGATGGCTCACCATATCCGGGATCATTATCCGGAAACAAAGATCATTCTGGGTGGAGCCGGGGCAGGAATTCCCGATCTGAATAGCCTTGTACCCCACGATGAACTTTGCACCGGGGAGGGTGTCTCCTGGATGCTTCATTATTTTGGAGAAAGCCCTGACAAGTCGTTAAAGGGCTGCGTTTTTTCCGGAAAACAGAGTTATTATCTTTATGGCTATAAAACCACTTTCACTTCGACGTCCGTTTTCCCGGGGCTTGGTTGTCCGAATGGCTGCGATTTTTGTGCAACCACTCACAAATTTGGGAAGAAGTATATTCCCTTAATCAGATCCGGATCTGAAATGTTTCGGATTCTGAACAGGGAGGAAAAAGAACACGGGGTGACTGATTTTACCGTGGAGGATGAGAATTTTCTGATTCATAAACGATTGGTAATTGATCTGTTAGAAGAGATGGAACGTCACCAAAAGGCGTATTCATTTTTTTGTTTCGCATCAGCAGAGACAATCATGGATCTTGGGGTTGATTTCATGGTCAGGCTGGGTTTGGATACAGTTTGGATTGGAATCGAATCCAAAGCAACAAATTTCCGAAAACTTAAAGACATAGATCTCAAAGGTATGATAAGCAATCTCCGGTCAAATGGAATTAAGGTACTGGGATCTGCCATCCTTTTCCAGGACCATCACAATAAAAAGAATATTGCCGAGGATATTGACTGGGCAGTGGATCTTGAGACAGACATGCTTCAAGCCCTCGGACTTGCTCCTTGTCCCGGGACAGATCTTTTTAGCAAAATGGTGACAGAGAATCGCCTTGATTCCGATTTTCCCTATCATAAACAAACAGGTCTGGGTCCCATTTACTTTAAACACCCTTATTTTGAACCCTCGGAGACAGGGGGTTATGTAAAAGAAGCATATCAAAAGTTCATAAAAAAAAACGGCCTGAGTATTCTCAACATTGCCCATACTTCTCTTGTTGGTTATCTAAAGGTGAAAAGAGAACACGAAACCCGACTGAAAACCGGATATACCTGGAATAGTCAAAAACGGGAGTATGAGAAAAGCAATGTTTCCTTTTCCGACCCTTTTATGCTAGAGAGAATCAAGCAGTTGGAAAAATCGGCGTTGAAATATCGACCGCTGATGTTAACGATACTGCAATTTGCTCCTAACAAAGTTGTTAAAAACAAGTGTCTTCAGACAAAAACGCTTTATGACCGGACTTTTGGCAAACCTGGACCGGTGGACCGGGCAAAATCGATTGCCATTCTCGGTTTAGCCTGTCTGGAATCGTTAAAATTGATTACACGCAGAGTGTGTGGCCTCGGGGAGAAAACCTACCAGCCCCCGATGAAGAGAACTGAATATAATTTCCCTGATCTCAGAAACTGAAGATACCCTGTTGAATTATATAAATACCGCGTAGTCGTTGGGTAAGATTTTGCAGGCAAAATTTAAAAAAGGAGAAAACCATGGCGAAAACGCAATATCAAAAAGTAAATCGAATTATCGAAATGGTTGCGTATATCAACTACATAACCATCGACTGCTCCATGAAAAAAGTGTTTGACTATATGACAACTCCTGCTTTCTGGCCTGTGTATCATCCGATCTCCGATGCTGCGGAAAAAGATCCCGATCCGGATTTCTGGCTAAATCAGGACTTTTGGCCGGAACGTTTTCCACTTCCAAAACCGGATAAAAACACGGATATTAATAAACCGCTTCAGAAAAACGGAATTGTATTGGAAACCGTCAGTGTGGGTCCGTTAACCCAAAAGGTTCATTGGATCGGAGTGGAAAGCAATGGAGAATCTCACTTTTGTATGATGGGCAAATCAAATGAACTGGGGGGAGTTGTTTCCTTCATTGACTACATTCTGAGCCCTAACCAGGATGATCCCTCAAAAACAGATGTCAAACGAGAGGTGATCTATTCGGAAAAAGCATTTATGATGAAGCTCCTGGGGCTATTTTGGATGAACAAGTTCCTTTCCAAATATTGGAAAGAAGCTTTGACTAACCTGAAAAAAATCCTTGAAGAAAAATGAATTACCTCGCCGCAAGCAGCGGGGAAATTCATATGTCATTCCGGCCTTGAGCCGGAATCCATACTATTTTCAGCGCAAAAGGGCGGTGGATCCCGGATCGAGTCCGGGATGACACGAAGACGCAATCGGCGGGGCATTAAACCCAAGTTTCGTAATCAACCCGGAATAAATTGATATGACTCGTAATGAAAGAGTGGTAAGAGAATTGTTTGCTGTCGCAGAGATAGAAATCAATGGACACAACCCCTGGGATCTCAAGGTAAAAGACCAGCGATTCTATAAAAGGGTTTTAACAGAAGGTGTGCTGGGGTTTGCGGAATCATACATTTCGGGCTGGATAGTCTGTGAGCAGATGGATGACCTGATAGCAAGGTTATTACGGGGAGATATCAAAAATAAACTAAAAAAAAACTGGGGACTCCTTTTTCACATTCTTAAGTCTCGACTATTCAACCTTCAGGTTTTGTCTCGGTCAAGTCAGGTTGCCCATGTTCATTATAACTTATCAAATCAGTTCTATGAACTGATGCTGGGCAAAACCATGGCTTACACCGCTGCTTACTGGAAAAACGCAGCAAATCTGGATGAAGCTCAGTATAACAAATACGACCTGGTCTGTCGCAAAGTCCAATTAAAAGAGGGAGAAACCGTTCTTGAACTGGGATGCGGTTGGGGAGGGTTTGCTAAATATGCAGCGGAGAAATACGGCTGCAAAATGGTGTCAGTTAATATTTCGAGTGAACAGGTAAAATACGCCAAGGAATTCTGCAAAGGACTTCCTGTTTCGGTTTTCCATTGTGATTATCGGAACCATTCAGTTTATAATCCGGATCATATCCGTTTCGATAAAGCTGTCAGCATCGGAATGGCCGAACATGTTGGTCCCAAGAACTACCGGAATCTGTTTGACGTTGTCGATAGGCAGTTAAAGGATGACGGTTTGTTTTTATTGCACACCATCGGCAGCGATATTTCACTCAGCACCTGTGAACCCTTCACGCATAAATACATCTTTCCAAACTCTGTTTTGCCTTCCATTAAACAGGTTGGGGATGCCATCGAAGGTCATTTTGTCGCTGAAGATCTGCAGAATTTTGGGAAATATTATTTCAATACTCTGAAGGAGTGGTATAATAACTATAAAAAAAATTGGGATACCATTCGGATGTTTGACCCGGTTAAATTTGATACCAGGTTTGACAGAATCTGGAGTTTTTATCTGTTGGGAGGAATGGGAATGGCTAAATCCAAAGCCAACCATCTATGGCAGTTTGTTTTTTCCAAGAAAGGATTTCAGGAGTTATATGAAGCAGTCAGATAAACGGTTTCTGCTCTACATTTCAATCTTAAGGGACGGATATAGATGATCCCCGGATATACGATCAATGAGCTGCTACACGAGGGGCCCCTAACCCTCGTATATAGTGCTGTAACAATTGAGAATGGTGAAAGAGTAATATTAAAAGCCCTTAAACCGGAGCACATTCTTCCCGCAGCAAAGGCCCGCCTCAGGCATGAATATAACATCACCAAGTCGCTGACATTTGACGAGGTCGTTTCCGTTCGTTCATTTGAGCAAGATGAGAACACTGTCGCTTTAATTCTTGATGATTTTGATGGAATATCTCTCTATCAACTCATGCAAACCGAAAAACTGGGGATCAAAGAAGCATTAGAAGTGGCGGTTCAAATTGTAGTGGCTATTGAGAAGGTACATAATTCAAAGATCATTCATAAGGATATAAAACCTCAAAACCTGATTGTCAATCGGCATAACTATACAGTTAAGCTTACCGATTTTGGAATCTCTACACAGCTTTCTCATGAAAATCAAACTGTGACCAGTCCACAGGTTCTTGAAGGCACACTGTCCTATATGTCGCCGGAACAAACGGCGCGTATGAACAGGGGGATAGATTATCGCACCGACTTTTATTCCTTTGGGGTAACGCTGTATGAGATGCTGACTTTCAGTCTGCCTTATCAGGTTGCAGATCCCATGGAGCTCATTCATTGTCATATCGCCAGAATGCCAGATCCCCCAATTAGTCGTAATCCTGATATTCCACAAGTGTTATCCGACATCGTTATCAAGTTGATGTCCAAAATGCCTGAAGACAGGTATCAAAGTGCCTTTGGTTTAAAACAGGATCTGGAAAAATGCCTTGAGCAGTGGAGAACATCTGCCAAAATTGAAAGCTTTCCGCTGGGAAAGAAAGATGTTTTGAGTCGGTTTTTAATTCCCGAAACCTTGTATGGTCGAGAAAAAGAGATTGAGATTCTGATGTCCACTTTCGATCAAACCTGTACGGGTGATATTAAATTGATGCTTGTCTCAGGAGCTCCCGGTATCGGGAAGTCGGCCATTATAAATGAGATCCATAAACCGATAGTCAGGCAGAGGGGATATTTTATTTCCGGAAAGTTCGATCAGTTCCAGGGCAATGTACCCTACATAGCTTTGATCAGGTCGTTCAGGGATCTTATACAGCAGATTCTTACAGAAAACGAGGCTCAGATTTCCAACTGGAAACAGCGGTTGTTAGAAGCGTTGGGACAAAATGGGCAGATAGTTGTTGATATAATTCCGGAATTAGGTTTGATTATCGGGAAGCAAAAACCCGTCCCGGGCCTTTCTCCAGCTGAATCCCTGAACCGATTCAACCTGACATTTCTAAACTTTGTTCGCGTTTTTACCTGCAAAGAGCATCCTCTTGTAATCTTTCTGGACGACCTTCAATGGGCGGATTCCGGCTCGTTGAATATGATGAAACTTTTTCTGACTGGTCAACAAGCAAATTATCTTTTAATCATAGGAGCATACAGGGATACTGAAGTTTCCAAGTCCAGCCCGTTGATGATAACACTTGATGAGCTTTCCGCGAGCAACGTATCGATTGAACGGATCTATCTCAACCCTCTCGAACCTGAATCTGTTCAGCAACTCATTTGTGATACGCTATTTTGCGAAGCTTCAAAGGCTTATGGATTAAGCCAATTGGTCTTTGAAAAAACCGGGGGAAATCCGTTTTTTGTTAATGAATTCTTAAAATCGTTATTTAAAAAAGAGTTGGTTGTGTTCAACCCTTCATCAGAAATGTGGCAATGGGATACAGAAGAGATCAGGAAACTTGAGACCACGGAGAATGTTGTTGACTTGATGATTGAAAAGATAAACAACCTGGAACCGCACATACAAAACCATTTAAAACTATCCGCCTGTATTGGCAACCAGTTCAGTCTGAAAACCCTTTCGGTTATTTCGGAAAAATCCCCATTTAAAACAGCCTCTGATCTGTTAGTCGCTATCCGGGAGGGACTCATCCAGCCAGTTGGAAATGCCTACAAACAGATCCATGACCACGACAATGAAGAAGAGAGTATTTCAAGTGCGAATCTATCTGAACTGTCTAAAACTGTCACTTACAGGTTTCTTCATGACCGGATTCAACAAGCCGCCTATTCTTTTATCAGCGAAGAGAAGAAACAGGAAACCCATTATAAGATTGGTTATCTGCTATATGAGAATGCTACCGAGAGTGAACGGGAAGAGCAGCCATTTGATATTGTTAACCAATTAAACCTGGGGTTGTCACTTTTTGTTGAAAAGTCAAGGAAGATTGAATTGGCCGGGATGAACCTGGGGGCAGGGAGAAAAGCGAAAACCTCTTCTGCCTATGATATGGCTCTGGAATATCTTAAAATTGCCACCCGCCAGTTGGATCGTGAAAGTTGGGAAACCGATTTTCAATTGACATTTGACATTAACAAAGAGCTGGCTGAATGCAACTACCTGATGGGGCATTTTGAAGATGCTGAAAAAACCTTCAGACTACTGTTGCATAAAGCCAAATCAAAACTGGATAAAGCAGACATCTATAGAATTCGCCTGAAACTGTATACCGCCATTGGAAAATTCGATGAGTCGATCAAAGCTGGTATCGAGGGACTGAGACTCTTTGGGTTTAAATCCTCAATATATCCCAATCCCATTACCATTCTATCCCTAATTATAAGGACCAAATGGATATTATACGGGCGAATACCTGCCGAATTGGAGGAACTGCCCAATGCAACAGACCCGGAGAATATCTGGATTCTTAAATTTCTGGAAAATCTTGTAATGCCTTCCTATCTATCTGGCAAAGACCTGTTGCTCCTGACCATGGGATTGAAGGCATTAAATCATTTATTGAAGGTCGGCAATACTGAATTTTCACCAGTAGTGTACAGTCTATATGGATCTTTTTTATCAGCCATTTTTAAGCGATATGCAGAGGGATACGAATTTGGAAAACTTGCCATTGAGTTGACCCGGAAGTATGAAAATCCTGAAACACGGGCTGTGGTTCTGTTTCATGTTCAATGCATTATTAACCACTGGAAGGTGCATCTACGAGAGTGTATTCCCATTGCCAGACAGTCGTACCAGGACTGTCTTGACTCGGGAAACCTGATTTGGGCATGTTTCAATGGGATTCGCATTCCGGCAGCCCGATTTATAATTGGTGATCCTATCAGCGAGGTTGTTAAAGAGGCCGATTTCTATCTTGATTTCATTCGGCTTACCAGGGATCAGAATATGATAGACAATGCCCAGTTTTTGTACCATGCCTATCTGAGTTTCCTGGGATTAACCAAATCTGCCACTTGCTGGAACACAGCTGGCTTTGACGAAGAAAACACTCTTCAGCGTATGGTAAAAAGCGACTTTAAGTCGGGATTTACAGTTTATTATATTTATAAGGCTCAAAACTGTTATTTATATGAGGAGTATGAAAAAGGGCTAAAATATACCCGTAAAGCACAAAAAAGTATAAATTCGATCCTGGGATTACCTGAAAATGCAGAATTATACTTTTATCATGGCCTTATTTTGACGGCTCTTTATCCAAAATCGTCTGTATTAAGAAAGCTGAAGATTCGCTTCGAATTGCTCTTAATAAGACGGCGCTTTAAAAAACTTTCTGAAAACTGTCCCGATAATCATCTCCATAAATATCTGCTTATCAAAGCTGAAATAGCCCGTATTACCGGTGATACGGAAAAAACGATCAGGTTGTACGATCAGGCTTTGAAATCCGCCACAGCAAGTGGATATGTTCAAAACCAGGCGATCATTTGTGAGTTGACTGCCAGTTTTTACCGGAAGCTGGGAATCAAGGAGATTTCAAACGCAAGTTTATTAAAAGCCCGCTATCTTTATCAAAAATGGGGTGCTCAGACAAAACTGGACGATTTGCAGAAAAAATATCCGGACTCTCCTACAACCGGGAGATCATCGGAGAGCTTTTTTGGAACTGTCCCGGCAAATCTTTCTTCCGCCGCTGACAGGCAGGTGGATCAATTGGATTTGACCTCTGTTGCCAAAGCGTCTCAGGCGATTTCAAAAGAGATAGTTTTTGATAAATTGCTGGAAAACTTGCTGAAAATAGTAATTGAGAATGCCGGTGCCCAAAAAGGTTTGCTAATACTAAAAGAAGGGGAGGACTTTTTAGTCACGTCCGGAATGTCCGTGGATAACAAACAGCAGGTTTTTCAACCTGTCAAAATCGATCTTTCCGATGATTTAGCAAAAACAGTTGTTAACTATGTTATCAGAACATCAAAGAACATCGTGCTAAATGATGCATTCAATGATCGCCAGTTTTTAGATGATAATTACATTATCCGAAAAAAGCCCAAGTCATTACTTTGTATACCAATTCATTACCAAGGAAACCTGACCGGTATCCTTTATCTGGAAAACAACCAGACTACTCATGCTTTTACACCGGATCGGATTGAATTGCTCCATCTTCTTGCTGCACAAGCTGCAATCTCAATCGAAAACGCAGGTTTATACAAACAACTTGACGAATATAATCGAACCCTTGAAGAAAAAGTCAAACTTCGAACTGAAGAACTAAATCAGAAAAATATCAAGCTGGAAATAGCCAAGGTCAAAGCGGACCAGGCTAATAGTGCAAAATCAGAATTCCTGGCCAATATCAGCCATGAACTTCGAACCCCTATGCATGGTATTTTGGGATTTACAAAGATGGGCATCGCCAAGATGGATCGGATTACTCCGGAAAAACTGAAGGGGTATCTGGAAGAGATCAATTACTCAGGCGAAAGATTATTAGCCCTGTTAAATGATCTCCTTGATCTTTCCAAATTGGAATCAGGCAAAATGAACTACGATTTTGCAGAGGTTTCACTTTCCATTCTGGTGGGCAATGTTATCCGGGAATATGAAGCTTTCAGCAATCAAAGGGGCCTCACCATCGACTTTGAGAAGCCGGATGTTGATGATATCGCAATCATGGACGCGAATAAAATGATGCAGGTAATTCGTAATTTGCTCTCCAATGCTATAAAATTTTCAAAAGAGAATGGGTTAATAAAGATAAATATAATAAATGATAACAAAGATTTAATCTTTTCTGTAATTGATAATGGTATTGGAATCAAGGAGGAAGAATTGAAACTGGTTTTTGATAAATTCTCTCAAAGCTCAACAACAAAAACCGGAGCAGGGGGTACCGGTTTAGGACTGGCAATCTGTAAACAGATTGTTTCTCATCATAAAGGCGAAATCTGGGCAGAACAGAATCCCAATGGCGGTGCTATTTTCCGTTTTTTTATCCCTTGCAGCGAACCGGATACACAATAATCACGGATTAAGTCAAAGAACCCTCTCTTAGGAACTGGTGTTTAATTTGCCGAGTTTAGTGACTGCTGGGCAAGTCTGCAGATTCTATCCAATCCAGCTAAGACAAAAGTAGATTAAATTTCCCGGGCTGCTAATTGGCTATACCTGCATAGGAAAATAAAAATCAGGATTCTTCGATAGTCGGTCTAATGCTGGTCGTAATTTGCAATTTCAGCAAACAATACAGGGATTGCAGATAAGGGGTTGGGACACCGTTATTTCTGGCGATGGTAATGGTATTGCCCAAAATAGCATCAATTTCCATTGTGCGGTTTTGTTCGAAATCAACCAGCATGCTGGTCTTAAAAGGTCGCATCTTGCGGTTACCACTTATTGCGTCTTCGATGATATCATTCTTCAGCTCATAACCATCTGATTTTGCAACCGCCAATACCTCGTTCATTACGTTTCGCACCAATTCTTCCGATTCAGGTACCTCAACCATCTGTTTTGAATCGGCATTTCCGCCAAGAACTGAAATTGGATTGAAAGAGGCGTTCCAAACCATTTTTTTCCATCGCTCCCTTGTGATTTCAGAAGAGGAACTGCAGGGAACCTCAGCTTTTTTAAACAGATCCGCCAGCTTTTTGCATTTTTCGCTTATCCCGTTGGGATAACTCCCCAGTACAATTTTCCCGGACCCGGTATGACGGGCAACACCCAATTCAATCCGGCTGATGGCAATAAAAGCAATGCCACTGATAATTTCGTTTTCAGGGAAAGCACTGGCCACCTCATTTTCAATGGCAATTCCATTTTGTATGAGGACAATGGTGGTATCCTCACCCACAGCCGGCCGGATGATGTCGGGAAGGTTGATTTCCGGTAATACTTTGAGGCAAACAATAATATAATCCGGCTTCATGGACAGGTTTTTGATGTCATTAACCACCTCAAAAGGCTCAACAACAAAATCCCCCTTGTAGCTGCGTACAATGATTCCCTTCTCTTTAATCACATCATAATCGGAACGACAGAAAGCAGAAACTCGGGTTTCCTCTTGAAAAAGTTTCCCGCCGAAATAGCTTCCTACAGCCCCGGTTCCCACAATCAGAATATCGGTTTTTTTCATGCTTTTGTAAAAGGAAATAGGATTATTGTTGATTCCTGTGTTTCATAAAATGGGGAACCTCAATCTCTTCAGCTGCTTTTACCGGTTTTGGATTAGGAAGCTGAAATTTTACTTCCGGTTGTTGCTTTTTGACCTGGTATTTAAGACTATCGGTAACACGTAAAGGTGACCGCCTGTAGTTTCCGGTACTCTTTTCTTTAAGAGATTTTTCGTAACCGGTAGCAATTACGGTAACGAAAACTTCATTCTTCAACGTTCCGTCATGCACCAAACCGAAAATAACGTCGGCGTTTTCGTGAGCTTTTTCCTGAACATACGTTGCTGCTGCTTCAGCATCCAATAATGGGAAATCATTATCTGCCACAATATTGATGATAATACCGGTTGCCCCACCAATTGGTTGGCTGATTAACGGACTGTTAATCGCTTTTTTAACAGCCTCCAATCCACGATTTTCACCAAAACCACTGCCGGTTCCCATTAAGGCGCTTCCCTTATCCTCCATAACAGTTCTTAGGTCCGCAAAATCGAGATTAATCACTCCTTCCAAGTTGATCAGGTTGGTGATGCCTGCAATAGCCTGTTTTAACACGTCATCTGCCATGGAGAACGCTTCGGTCATGGTCGTTTTTTCTGTGGCCAGATGCAATAACTTGGTGTTAGGTATGACAACCAGTGTGTCAATATGTCTCCTCAACTCTGCAAGTCCCCCTTCGGCTATTTGGGCACGTCGTCTGCCTTCAAAGCTGAAAGGAGTTGTCACAACCGCGACTGTCAGGATATTCATATTTTTTGCAACTTCGGCAACAATTGGTATCGCCCCGGTTCCGGTCCCGCCTCCCATACCTGCTGCCAGAAAAACCATATCAGCATTCTCCAGAACATTTTCGATCACATCTATTTCGGCTTCGGCAGCAACCCGACCGATATCGGGCTTCATTCCGGCTCCCAGCCCCCTGGTAATATCATTCCCTAAAGGGACAATAATACTTGCCTTATTGGAGTTCAATGCCATGGCATCCGTATTCATAGCTATGTACTCCACTCCTCTAACATTATCTTTGATCATACGATTGACGACATTTCCGCCGCCACCGCCGATACCGATTACTTTTATATTCGGTAAACCATAGCAGTTTGATCGTGATTCCAGACTATCCAATCTGATTGCCATAAATAATGCCTATTGTTTGACCCTTGCGAAATATATAACGGGGGTTAAATGATTGCTCTTGGTATTTAAACTTACAAATCCAGTTGAACGCAGATATTCCTTCAATTCCACTAATGTATGAGATATCAAAGCTGACTTGTGAAGTCCACTAGTAATAGTGGTAAACTGACGGTGATTGAAAAAAATATTGAACAAAGCTTTGGGAAAGAATCGGGTATTTTGGATTAACATTTATCGATTTAAGCTCAAAAAATCCATCCTCTTGTTTCTTTCCCGACGTTTTTATTTACAAAACATTTGAAATTCTGATAGTTTTGTGACTATTAGCCAATTAGAAAAATCGTATCAAAAGAGATCTTACAATTGGAAAACATTTTAACCCTTTTGAGATCAGAAATAATCTATAACCAATGGATTTAGTATGGAAAAGAATCAAAACAGATACTCAAAGGATTTTATCAAAGCTTTGGAAATCGGGCGTCCTCCCAATATCGTAAAACTATTTCCAAATTCAAAAGCTTTGATTGTAAGTGGAAAAGTTATTGATAGAGCCATGCTTGCAAGGGGCAATGCTATTGCCATGGCAGCAAATGGAAGAAGCAACGTTGTTATCTTTGGGGCATTAAAGGCTGCTCAAAAAGCTAACTCGGTTCTGATAATTGAAATAGCCAAATCGGAAGGAGGAGCCAATGCATATTGTGCATGCAGTTTCTGGAATTTGGCTCGTCAGGTGGACGCGGCATGTAATGAACTCAAGATCACCGTTCCGGTTGCGGTCCATGCTGATCATTATGGCATTAAAAATGAGGAGGATATCACTACTGCCCAGATTGAGATACCCAGCATATTTGAAGCCGGCATCACCTCCATTGCCATTGACGCATCTCACATGCCAGATGATCAAAATCTGCTAGCCAGTCTAAAACTTAATCCATTTGTTCCTCCCTGGGCAGGACTTGAAACAGAAGTCGGCGAAATTAAAGGAAAGGAAGGCTTATCAACAGTGGAAGAAGCGCTTTTTTTGATCAAAGGCCTGAATGCGCATGAAGTTTTTCCGGATTGGATCGCACTCAATAATGGAACCACTCACGGCATCGAAGCAAGCGATCAGGGAATTCAAGTGCCATTAACAGCCAGTATTCATGACGCAATTGAACCATATCATGTGTCGGGAGCTCAACATGGAACTTCGGGCAATAGTACCGAACGGCTAAAAAAAATAGCGAAAGAAACCAGAACGACCAAAGCCAATGTGGCAACGGCTCTACAGATGATATCCTGGGGATTGGAAGTTAATGACTATGGTAATGCCATAATTGATGATCAGGGTAGATTTAATAAGGTTAAGGGCGAAGGCGTAACCGAAGAACTCTGGGCTGATATGACAGCTTACGCTGATAAAAAAGGCTGGAAAAAGGGGGATTATAAAAAACTGAATCTGCCATTTGAAAACAGGATTTTAGCCCAACCCGCTGAAATCCGTGAGAGAATGATACAACGGGTAGAGAAGTTCGTTTATGACATGCTGGTAAATGTCTTTAACGCAAAAGATTCTGCTGACTTGGGAATCGAAGCGATTCTAAAAGCAAACTCCTACAATCTCGGATTTAAAGCAAAAAGAATTGAAGATCCAAAACAATGGACTGTCAGTAAAATCAAGGAAAAGGGAGCCCTGATCAGTTCGGATAAAGGGCGGGCAGGAGATTTTGACGATTAATGTGAATCAGGCAGATATAGCCTTGATGCATTCCGGACTGTTGTTGTTCGGGTTGTTAACAAAAGAGGAAACCGGATGATATTCCATTTCATCCGGTTCGAAGGGTACCAGCAGTTTCTGCAATATCTCGGGCGATTTTTCATCCGAATCCAGCCATAAGTTGTAATCTTCCCGTTTGAGAATAACCGGCATTCGAGGATGAACTGGCTGCAAAAGACTATTGGCACTAGTAGTTATGATAGTGCAAGAAAAAACAGGGAGTTGTCCTCCCTGTATCCACTTTTCCCAAAGACCTGCAAACGCGAAAGGTTTTCCGGACTTAAGCCTGATATGGGTTGGGATTTTTTTCTCCTTATCCCTCTTCCATTCGTAAAACCCATCAGACAATATCAAACATCTCTGGTTTTTAAATGGTTTCTTAAAAGAGGGCTTTTCTGCCAGGGTTTCGGATCTGGCATTAATCATCTTATAACTGATGTCTTTGTCTTTTGACCAGGACGGTATCAACCCCCAATGAAACAAAGAGGCTTTTGCTTTGTCAAAGTCAGGAATGGCGAGAATGTTTTGTGATGGGGCAATATTGTAATTCGGTTTTAGATACATTCCGAAATCAACGCCGGGAAAAGCATCCTGCAGATCTTCAATGTCCATCGTAAGTGTAAATCGACCACACATTTTGCACCAAAAGATGAATCCTTGTTAATTGTCTTCTTCTGCCAACTCTGCAATATACATTTCCAGAATCTTGGCATCCTCTTCCCACAGATCACAAAACGAGACACCAACTTCAAAACCATCTTCGACAGGATTTACATGTGCCGCAAGACCTTCACATTTTATTTCATATTTTCCTGTTTTTAAAGGAACTTCAAACATTAAATAAAATCTGGCTGAAGAATGAACTTCAGCGTTTGTCTTGCATAACATTCCGGATTTACTAATATTTATACCCTCGCATGCAATAAATTTCTCTTTGCCGATGGACAATTGAATCATCTGATACATCTTGAAACGGCCGTGTCTTCTTTTGTCATCCATATTGTTTTGCCGGATAATTTTTTCTTCAATCTTGGCCAAGACTCATTATTAACCCATTGACACCTTGGCAATATTTTTAATTAAGCTACTGATCTTTTTAATTAATCGGTTTAAATTACCCCATATTTCCAACTCAATAACAAGCAAATTGATTTTTATTTCCCATAAACAGATCTTTATCAGGTTATGAATCATTAAGCAACGATGTTCAATTGAGCAAGCAACGTCGGCATCTATTGGGGATGCTATCCAATAATAGTTCATTGCCTTACTGGTTTAAACTTTTTTGCGTTGCCGTATAAATCGTACTGAAAATTGCATGAAGAAGAAAGGGCGGATTACAAAAAAAAACAGCTTCTGAATCTCGATTGAAGCTGGTTTGATTTTATGGCTAATTTGAGGATAAACCTTCCTGCTTTGCCATGATATCAGGAAGGTTAGGATTGATGGATTACCACTCCTTTAAAATTTCAGTATATAACTCTTCCGCCTCATCAGCGGATGAGAACAATAATTTATGGTCGCCGCTTTCTTTGATCATCATGGTGAAGGACCAAAATGGATTGAATCCTTTGTGGCCAGTAAATTCATCTTCAAGATTGAAGATAAACGGAATCCCGAGTAAATTTCCTTCAAAATTGGCGGTATTCACTTTATCCGATTCAGCTTTCGGAATTAACGATGACAAAGCGATATTGCGAATTATTCTTGTGTCGTTTCCATTCTGACTCAAGTAATACTCAATCTCTCTGATTGGACTGGATTGTTTTACCGCTTTGGTCTTCATTTTTTTCTTTTTTGGAATCTTTCCCGATTTATCGCTCATTCATTTCTCAATTGTTAGAAAGATGCAACTCCCTGTTACCTCTTAGCCATTTCACAAAAACTGTTTCCGAAACAGACTTAAAACTCCATTTTGTCTAACCACATTCTTCCGGAATACTTTAGACCACCAATCGCTTTCGTTTATAAGAATCTTCCCTGGAGCTACGGTCTAAAGTATTCTTTATAGCGTGATAAATCTTAACCTCATATTCCCATCTTAAACTATATATTAGTAGTGTTTATAATTAACGTCAACCATGGTTGATCAATCAGTCCGTTGAATCAAACCTTGGCGTTGCTTCATAAGCAGATTAATTCGAGACAATTGGTCAACGATTTTAGGAAAAAGATCTGATCAGTTTATCTCTGATTAAAAACTAGCTTTATGAATTTAAAGCCATACTGATTCGTTTTAGGGAATGGGATAATTTTAGATCTTGGTATTGATCCAGAACATAAATCCCAATTAACAAAAAGGGAAAAATTTGAAACTACCCTCTATTGAGAAGCTGTTTTTCCAATATTGAAATCGTTCTTCAATATTGAAAAACGGGATGATACTCAATTTCCAGTTTGAATGAAGATAAAAAATCCAGTAGCATACAAAAATGAATAGTAAAAGCCTTTTAAAAGCTTGATTTTTCGCTTGATCATGATTCATTCAAACCTGAAATCTTATGAAATTAAACCGTTTTAAGTTCGATAGAATGGAGCTGGCCGGATCATTGGGTGATTTAGGAACGTTAATCCCTTTATTTGTTGCTTTGATTGTACTCTGCAAACTAAGTATAACAACTGTTCTTCTGCTGGCTGGAGCCTACTATATCATCAGCGGGATATTTTTTCGACTCCCTATGCCTGTTCAACCCTTGAAAGTTGTCTCAGCAATTGCCATAGCCATTCCAACCCAGGTGACTCCGTCAGTGCTTGCCGCAACAGCCATGGTATTCGGATTGATTACCTTGTTTTTAGGATTAACCGGTTTAATCGACTGGATTGCTAAACTGTTTTCAAAGCCAATTGTAAGAGGAATCCAGCTTGGTCTGGGATTTATATTGGTAAAAAAGGGAATGGGATTTATTCTTGATCCCAATCTTTTCAGTAATTCCGGTGCAGACGCGTACCAGTTGTGGGGGATCTCCGCTAATCTCATACTAGGAATCGCCGGGTGTGCAATAACCTTGGTACTGATTACAAATAAAAAAGTTCCAGCTGCATTGTTAATCATATCCATCGGTTTTGTATTGGGATTTGTCTTTGGAACAATCGGTGATATACCCATTTCGCTTGGTCCAACTCCCATCGAGTTTTACATTCCATCCTCCAATGATTTTTTTATTGCCATAACCCTGCTGGTCATACCACAGATCCCCTTAACCATCGGCAATGCAATTATCGGCACCAAAGATACCAGCCAATCTCTTTTTGGTAAAGGTTCAGCAACAAAAAGAGTGACCAACCGGAACCTTTCGATAAGCATGGGACTTGCCAACCTGCTTACCGGTATTACTGGTGGCGTTCCCATGTGTCATGGAGCTGGGGGACTGGCTGCTCATTACAGATTTGGCGCCAGAACAGGTGGATCAAATATTATGATTGGGCTGATTTTTCTGGTTATTGCCATCCTGTTTGGTTCAATAGGTATCACCCTGTTGACGTCTCTGCCCAATGCCATATTCGGCATACTGCTTATTTTTGCCGGTCTGGAACTGGCCACCCTGATTAAGGATATCAAGGAAAGAAATGATCTTTTTGTGGTCGTCCTGATCGCTTCTGTCGCCATTGTTTCAACAAATATGAGTATTGCTTTTGCCATTGGAATTGCCGTTTCCTTCTTGATTAGAGTAGCCAAAATAGAATTGTAGTCAATAAATGAGTCTATTCTGACTAGCCTCATTTATTTAATGCCGGTACTGGCATAGAGTGGAGCTTTTGGGAAACGATTCAGACTCCGCTTGCTTAAACCCTCTTGCTCACAAAAAACTTCTTATGACAAAACAAGTAATCATCAGAAAAGGAACTCTGCAGGATGTTGCGGTCATTACCGAATTTAATAAGAGAATGGCCAAAGAAACAGAGAATAAATTATTGGATGAGAAAAGAGTGCTGGCTGGGGCTCTTAATCTGGTAAAAAATCCTGAATACGGATTCTACCTGGTTGCTGAAAAACAGGGAGAAATAATGGCAGCATTGATGATTACGACTGAATGGAGCGATTGGCGAGACGGCAATTTCTGGTGGATTCAAAGCGTATATGTCAGGTCGGAATTCCGCAGACAGGGAGTTTTCAGTCTTCTCTATCAGACAGTCAGCGATCTGGCAAAACAGCAGGGTGACGTCTGTGGAATTCGGTTATATGTGGAACAAAACAATTCGGTTGCCCAAAGAACGTATGAATCCCTGGGCATGAAAGACGCACACTACAAAGTATACGAGATGGAAATGGTGAAATAAATTCAGCTAAATATTGGCGAATCCTCTTTCCAGATCCTCAATAATATCATGGACCTCTTCTATTCCCACCGCCAGTCTGAAGAGGGTATCGGTAATTCCAAGGTCAAGTCGTCGCTCCTTTGTATAATCATAGTAGCTTACTAATGCAGGGTGGGTTATCAGGGTCTCCACACCTCCCAGACTTGGAGCTATGTAAATCATCTCAAGGGAGTCCATAAACCGTTTGGCCGATTCAAGATCACCTTTAACATTGAATGAAACAACACCACCCCCGCCTTTCATCTGCTCTTTTGCTATTTGATAATGACGGTGGCTTTCCAAAAACGGGTAATACACTTTTTCAACCTTGGGATGATTTTCCAGGAAGCGAGCGATTTCCAGTGTAGATTCGTTTTGTTTTTTTACTCTCAAAGGGAATGTTTTTATTCCCCTAATTAAAAGATAGGCACAATTCGCATCGATTACTCCACCCAGGGCTTTGTGCAGGCTGCGAATTTTTGCAATCAGGTCTGAATTTCCCAATACAGCACCTGCTAAAATATCATTATGACCGGCGAAATATTTGGTGGCACTGTGCATAACAAGATCTATTCCATACTCCAGGGGTTTCTGATTAACCGGAGTAGCAAAAGTACTATCGATAAAGGTTATCACATTGTGCTTTTTTCCAATTTCCCTGAATTTTTTAAGATCAAAAACATTTAGATAGGGATTGGTTGGAGATTCCGAAAAGATAAACCGGGTATTCTTTTTTACGGATTTATCCATCAAGTCGTAATCACCAAAAGGGACTATGGTGCACTCGATTCCAAATCTTTTCAGATAGGATTCACAAAATTCCAGGGTCTTTTTATAACAATCATCTGTAATCACAATATGATCACCACTTTGAACAATAGCAAAAATCGTGGTTGTGATTGCCATCATTCCTGAAGCAAACAGTACACAATCCTCCGCGTTTTCCAACGCAGCCAGTCTATGTTCAGCAATTTTTTCCGTTGGATTTCCGTATCTGCCATATTCAAATCTCTCTTTTTTATGCTTGGTATAGGCTTCTATTTCCTTGCTGTCTTTAAAGGTATAGGTTGAGGTTTGAAATATGGGAGTCGTAAGTGAGTCTGCGTATTTTTCTTTGGTTTCACCCGCATGGACAGCCTTTGTGGCGGATGATCTGAATATTCTTTTTTCCATTTTCAGTTCTATAATTATCGCTGTTTACAGCCAAATCAGAATAAAAGATAAAAAGTTAGGATCACTGTTTATCCAGAATGAGAAGAAAAGCTGTACTATTCCTAATAAGGCTTAAGTTTCCCTGATTTTGTTTTAAAAAGCAAACAAGACCGGATAAAACACCTGCTGTCCGATCAATAATTTACTGCTTTGTCTTTCAATTTGCGCAAGATTTCTCAAATATATTATTTGAATTGTCATACTTTGACTTTTTTTATATAAGAGAAGTCAAAACACTTCATTTACCGGCTTAATACATGCTATCTCCAACAAATCTAATTCGATCAATTCTAAATAAAAAATTCTGGATTTTTGATCTGGATGGTACTCTGACCATACCGGTGCACGATTTTCCCGGGATAAGAAAACAGCTGGGAGTTCCGGACGGTATGGATATCCTCGACCATGTTTCTCAACAAACCGAAAAAAAGAAAAAGGAACTACTGGAGACACTCAACTCAATTGAAGTCAAGCTTGCCGACCAGTCCAAGCCTGCAGAAGGTACAATGGAATTGATATCTACCCTGAACAAGAATAAGGTAGCCTTGGGGGTAATAACCAGAAATACAAAAGAAAACGCCAAAGTATCACTGGAAAAAATCGGCATTTTATCCAGCTTTAAGGAAAATTGCATCCTGGGACGTGAAGATGCGCCACCTAAACCCGATCCGACGGGAATCAGACATCTGCTGTCAATATGGGGGGTTAAACCAATTGAAGCAGTAATGGTTGGAGATTACCTGTTTGATCTACAGGCAGGAAAAGCTGCCGGAACCTCAACCATCCATGTCGATTACTTTAATAACAACGATTGGAAGAATCTGACCGACATCCAAATCAAGTCACTCAAAGAACTGATAATGATGTTTTGATATTTGGGGGATATCCAAAAAAGGGAGATAAACGATGATCATTCTCGGATTGCCTGATATTCATGGTAGCTGGAAGAAACTTAATAAGCTTACCAATCAGATAGCTGTAGCTGATCTGGTTCTGTTGTTGGGGGATATCACTAATTTTGGGCATAAACCGGAAATGGAATCCATCGTTTCCTGGGTAAAGGAGATCAATGCCCATTGCCTGGCGGTTCCCGGGAATTGTGACCATGCGGAAACAGAAGAAGTTCTGGATGCCATGGATGTGAACTTGAACGGTAGACACAAAATCATTAACAATCTGGCTTTTTTAGGCTTGGGAGCCTCTCTGGCGACTCCTTTCAAAGGAACACCATTTGAAGTTTCCGAGACCTATCTCGAACAAAAACTTGAAAATGCAATAAACGAATTGGATCCTGCGTATCCAAAAATACTGGTATCCCACCAACCTCCATACAATACCACCGCCGATGCTGTTAACGACGATCTGCATGTGGGTTCCCACAGTGTCAGGAGTTTTATAAAGACCCATCAACCGATGCTCTGCTTTACCGGGCACATTCATGAAGGCAGGGGGATCGACTCCATTGGCAAAACCAGGATTATCAATCCGAGTCCTGTCTACCAGGGATATTATGCCCATGCAGAGATAGAAGACTCCGCTATAAAGGTACTTGAAATCCGTTCTATCAACGAATAAGCCCCATAATTCGTCGTAACAGGGGCGTTTTCAGCTCAATGGCAGCATCAGGACAAAGCTCCTGGCAGCAATAGCATCTGATGCATTCATCATAATGATAGACGGGAGGCAGATCTTTGTTACCGTCCAACCAGTCCACCGCTTTCGGATCAACAGGACACATGGAAACGCAGGTTCCGCATTGAGTGCAGATATCCTTATTGATGAAGGGTTTAGGAACCAGGCGGTTGTTTATGAACCCAGAAAATCCCCGCGCTTGTTTATCAAAAGATTTTATCGGTCGCTTTTTAACATCAAATGACGTTGTCTTCAGATCTTCAATGCTGTCGCCCAGGATTGTTATCTCATCTGCCAGGTAAACTCCGGCCCCTGTTTCACTACCATACTGGATAGTTGGCACATATTGGGGATCAAGATCAACGAGCCGACAAACGGTAGCGTCAAGTGCCACAGGATCTCTGGAAAACAGCAATACATTCATCTGTTTAGGTTTTCCGCCCCGCGGACCGTTGCCTTCCATCGCCTGAATTCCGTCCATTATATACAACCGGGGATTAACAAAGTTATTGAGATCCACCAGCATCTTCCCGAAATCGTGAGCTCCAGGCAATTTGACATGAAATTCTCCTTTCAGCACTCCCGGAATACAACCGAACTGGTTTTTGATACAGCCGGTCATTCTTTCCAGTCCGTGTGTTTTTAATTTCGGCAGGCTGATAAGACCATCAGCTTCCAAAACCCCCTTGGCGATTATAAATTTCTTGTTTTGAATCCCTTTTTCGAAAAAAACCGATTCCCCGTTTTTAAAATCCGCCGGTTTTACTCCAAGCTGTTCCGCAATTTCCAGAAGCCCCGCTTTCCTGGCTGCTCTCTGCATGCTCCCGAATGCCGGCGAATCACCAAAGGAAAGCTCAACCTCCTCTTTGCCAAAGAGCTCACAAACTGCTTGAAAGACTGCCGGATGCGTTGTAACACACTTTTCAGGGACTTCGGCGACCAGTAAGTTTGGTTTTAGCAGTATTTTTTCACCCGGTTTCACAAAACTGCCGGTTCCTCCCAGCAGGTCAATTCCTTTTTTAACAGCCTGTCTCACCAGGTTGTAATCATAACTTTCACACTTTATTACGGCTACATCGGACATATCGGTTTTTACCAGGGCTAGGGTGCCGTTAAGTTTTGAGGTTGAAGTTTTAAACATTCGGTTGTCTCTATATAACGATTAGCTTGCTATCATTCGTTTTTCTTTACCAGCGAAGCACAAATCGAAAAGAATCACAATACCATTTGCTAATGACACCCCGCATTGATATTGTTTTGCTATTACGACAGATACTCAGAACCGGTTTCTCAAGTTAAAACTTCAGCTTGTTTTTTGTGATGGGTCTTGAAAAAAAAATATATAATCTTAAGAGTCTGATTAAGTCTTACGGAAGTGTTGCCATAGCTTTTTCCGGAGGAGTTGACAGCACCTTCCTCACAAAAATTGCTTTTCAGGTTCTGGGAGAGAATAGTCTGGCGCTGACTGTTGACAGCATCTTTTTTCCACGGGAAGAACTCAGACAGTCACGGGAGATAGCCAAAGAGATAGGAGTTCGGCATGAGATTATAACCATTGATCAGCTTGATGACGATGTGCTTAATAATAAAAGAGAGCGCTGTTATCTGTGTAAAACCAATATCTTTGGTCTATTATTAAAACAGATGCACAAAGAGAAAATCGAAATACTTCTTGACGGATCCAACATCGATGATCTGTCCGATTACAGACCGGGAATGAGAGCATTAAAGGAATTAAGCATTGTCAGCCCGTTGATTGAATGTGATTTCAGCAAGGCAGAAATACGTCTGGCGTCAAAAGAACTGGGTCTTCCGACCTGGAACAAACCATCCCTGGCATGTTTGGCTTCAAGGATTCCTTATCATCAGAAAATTACGAAAGAAGCCCTGCTACAGATTGAAAAATCAGAAGATTACCTGAGATCTCTTGGCTTGATCCAGGTTCGTGTCAGGTATCATCAGGATATAGCCAGAATAGAGGTAGATGTTTCTCAACGTCAGTTTTTCTTTGACCCGGAAATGATGGACCGTGTAAATGGGACTCTTAAATCCTACGGTTTCAAATATGTTACCTTTGATCTTGAAGGGTATAAAACCGGTAATCTGAATTAATAATCAGCAGGTAACGAGACAACATGCACGAAGATAAAATACGAGTGTTATTACAGCAGATTAAAGAGAATAGTCTCAGCGTTGAATCGGCTCTGGACCAGTTTAAGAATCTTCCTTTCGAAGACCTTGGTTTTGCTATGGTAGACCACCATCGTCAGATACGGACCGGATACCCGGAGACCATTTTCAGCCAGGGCAAAACCATTGAACAGATCACAAGCATTGCGGCCAATATGCTGGATAAAAATGTCAATATCATGGCAACCCGAGCAAATAAAGAGATTTATCAGGCTCTGAAATCTCTCAGCGAAAAAGCCGTTTATCACGAACTGGCCAGAATTGTAATCATCCGTAACCGGGAGGTTGAGAAAACGATTAGCAAAATTCTGATTATCACTGCAGGAACATCTGATATTCCGGTTGCCGAAGAAGCAGCCATCACCGCAGAGATGATGGGGAATACGGTCGCCAGGTTGTTTGATGTTGGTGTGGCGGGAATTCATCGATTACTGTCCAACAAAAGTAAAATCGATGATGCCAGTGTTCTGGTGGTTGTCGCCGGGATGGATGGAGCCCTTCCCAGTGTAGTGGCTGGATTGACCGACAAACCGGTAATCGCAGTGCCAACCAGCGTCGGTTATGGAGCCAGTTTTGGTGGTTTGGCAGCTCTGCTGACCATGCTTAACAGCTGCGCCAACGGTGTAACCGTCGTTAATATCGATAATGGTTTTGGTGCGGGTTTCTCCGCATCTGTTATTAATCAGATCGCTGAAAAAGCGATAAAATCTTAAGAAATCATGGATAAGATCTTATATTTTGACTGCTTCGCAGGGATTAGCGGAGATATGACTATAGGCGCCCTCATCGATTTGGGTGTAAAAAAGGAAGAACTGATTGCTCAATTAAAATCCCTTAATCTACCTGGATATGAGCTTAAGGTCACTCAAAAGGTGAAAAACGGGATTTCGGGAACCGATTTTGATGTGATTCTCGAAGAACATTCGCATCACCAAAATCACCACCATCCACACAGAAACCTGAAGATAATTGAAGGAATTATTGACAAAAGTAATATCGATAATGATGCAAAAAACCTAAGCAAACAGATTTTTAATACTATTGCAAAGGCGGAAGCGAAAGTCCATGGAAAGTCAATCGACGAGATCCATTTTCATGAAGTCGGTGCCGTCGATTCGATTGTTGATATTGTAGGGACGGCAATCTGCCTTTCTATTTTAAAACCCGATAAAATCTATTCATCTGCTTTGCACGTAGGTTCCGGAACGGTTAAATGCGCTCATGGACTGTTACCGGTTCCAGCCCCTGCAACAGCAGACATCCTCAAAAACGTTCCCATCTATTCAACCGATGTGGTCGGAGAGTTGGTAACGCCGACAGGGGCTGCTATTATAAAAACCATTGCTAAAAAATTTGGCTCCCTCCCTGCCATGATCATCCAAAAAACAGGATATGGAACCGGTAAAAAGGAATTCAGTATCCCGAACCTGCTGCGTGTATTCTGGGGTGAGGAATCTGAAGAAAATACCATAGCTGTTGATAAGCTGATCATGCTGGAAACCAACATTGATGATATGAACCCGGAAATATACTCCTATCTGTTGCCACTATTATTTGAACAGGGGGCACTGGATGTTTTTATGACCAATATTATCATGAAAAAAGGTCGGCCCGGGGTTTTATTGAATGTACTCAGTGATCAACAGGATTTTCAAAAACTTGAAGCCATCATTTTTAATGAAACCTCAACCCTGGGAATCAGAAGAATTCCTGTGGATCGCGCTTGCCTTGAAAGAAAAATCATGGCGATCGAAACAGAGTTCGGACCTGTCAAAGCGAAAGCTGCCCTTCAAAACGGAAAAATCTTAAAGATTTCACCGGAATATGAGGACTGTAAAAGACTGGCTGAACAAAAAGGGATACCCTTGAAGACTGTGTATGAAGTGACTGTGACTAAAATTCAAAAGTCCGATTTTAAATAAACTAACCTATTATCAAAACCAGATAATGCCAATTAATAAATTCAAACCAGGTTTATTGATGCTGCTGGGATTGTGGTCCGCAGCCTTGTACGCAGATAACAGCGCATTAAAAGTGATGCAGGAGTTAACGGTCTGTAAGGCAGGTTGTCAATTCACAACTATTCAAGCGGCAAATGATGATGAGCGTACCCGAGCAGGTGATACAATCCTCATTAAGGACACCATTCACACCGAAGGTGGAATAACACTGGGAAAGAGTATAAAGATTATAGGCGACACGATACCAGGTACGATTGTACAGGCCCACACTCAACCAGGTAAGGCTGGTGACAGGGTGTTTCAGATTCAAGAGAGAGCTGAAGTCACTCTTGAAAATTTAACCATCAGACACGGGAAACCCAAAGGTTACCCGAGTTCCGGGGGAGGAATCAGCAACCTGGGAAGCTTGACCCTCATAAATGTCCTGGTAATCGAAAATCTGGCAAGAACTTCCGGGGGAGGGATCTGGAATAAGGGCACGCTGACCATTCTCAACAGCAAGATCAGTAGAAATTACGCTGAGAGGGCCGGTCCAATCGGGAAAGCATGCGGGGCCGGTGGTGGTATTCAAAATGAGAAGGGTGGCGTTTTGGTGATTGAAAACAGTGAAATCAGTTACAATACCTCGGATTCCCGGGGAGGTGGACTGTTTATATCTTGCGATACCAAGGCAATCATTAAAAACTCAAACATCACCCATAATAAAAGTACGAAAGAGGGTGGCGGAATCTCTGTCATGGGAGAACTGGAGATGTACAACAGCAATATCAGTCATAATTCGGTAGGCGGACTCGCCAATTTCGGAAAACTGAGTTTTCAAAATAATTCAATCGAAAATAATACTATCTCCAGCGACATGAGTAATTTTTGTAAAATCGGTAAATGCGGAACCATTCAGCTTAATACCAATAACAACATCGGGACTGCCAATTTCGAATAGGTCTTGGGAAGGGGATCAAATCTCTCCATGAGTTTTTACCCTCACATAGAATACATAAATATCAAACTTGAGCCCTTTTTCTTCAACTCGCCAAGCTTATATGATTTATTGAAGAAGCAATAGCACAATCAAATCAATCAGACAGAATTAAATTATCATTATTCCTAAACGCCCCTGTACCTCAAATCCATGTTGTTATTTTCCAACTAATGCCTCACTAGTGTCTGATCTTACCCTATAGAAATCAATGGCTTAAAGGAGATAGTCTCTTTTCCCCTTTATCGTTTGTTAAGTACCTGCAGGGAAACAAAAAAACAATATTTTGACATCTGTTCTGAAGGAGTGATACAATGGGCACATTCTCTAATTCAAGGGATAATACACTTTTTAGTATTAATGGAGTTGATATGAAAAAGAACAGAATCTTATGGTTTGGCATAATAACACTCTCAATGATTGCATCCTTGTTTTTCGTAGTAGGATGTGCGACGAGTGACGATGATGATGAATCGACAACAAGTACGACCGCAAGCTCCAACAGTCTGGATTTTGCTAATTCTGCGGCCAGGGCCTTGCCTGCGATTGAAGGTTCATCCTCAAGCAGCGCCCCTTCTCTTACTGCTGGGGATGTTATTAGCGATCAGGTTATCAGCAATTTCTTCAAGCTGGAGTGTTATATGCCTGATAGCGATAATAACTGTCCTACAGGAGTTACGCCTGAAATTAATACCAATAAATACACGGTAACAACCCTTATCGGTGTTATCTACCATGCTGAAATGTACATGGAAAATGTTCTGAACTATTTCGCCTCAAGTTGCACGGCAGCTACTGTGAACGCAAGTTCCTTTAAGACTGACGATTCCAGTGGTGATACGAGTACCTACCTGATTGACTATTTCAGCCAGTTGAACTGCATCGGATCTTCAACTTACAGTTCACAAACCCAGTATTTTGCCACTCAAACCGATACCTCTGCCAAAAATGTCATGATTGTTACCAGAAAACACGATACGGCCACTGCAGGTTGGGATCAATCCGATATTTATCAGGCGTATTTGTCCAAAACCGATGCCAGCAATGATCATGTACTTGCTTTTAACACCACCAATATCAATGATACCGCTGCTGATGACAGTACGTTTCGCACCGTATTGATAGTGAACCTCTCAAATCGCAAATTCCTGGTTCGCTTCCATGGCACCGGTTCTAACTATGTAATGGCTGCCGGACAAGGGGGGATAAGCACAGCAGGTGTCTTTGAATCCGGTTATTATTTTGCAAAGTCAAATGCAACACCCAGTGGAATCTGCATCAATAACGCAACCCGGTTGGAAGCGGATGCTGCCAACTGCTCCGCTGAAACCGCAACCTGGACCAGTGCTGCTGACGTTGCCACATATCTGGACCTAACAGCAGCTGAGCAAACAGACCTGGCTAACTTTTTGTTGTACTTCACTGATGGGCCAACTACTACGGCACTGTCGGTATTTCCGGCAACCGCAACCGATGCCATGCATATACCTGATCGCATTGAGTGATGCTAAAATAAACTGCGGTATAAACACTGATATATTGAAACAGTAATATACAGAAAAAGGGGGACAAGTCATCTTGGCCCCTTTTGTTTAAAGGGTTGCAGACAAATACTCCTCAAGCCTGTTCAAAGACTGCTCCATGGTTGTTCTGCCGAATCCGATTCTAAAGTTGTTGCTGGACTTGTCATACAAGGTTCCCGGCAAAAGAAGAACCCCCGCTTTAGTTACCAGATCATGACAGAACTTGGTGATTTCTCCCCGCCTGAGTTCCGGGAATGCGATTGGCCCGGCTTTTGGCATGCTCCACCTGAACAGGTCTTGGTATTGATCAAAAAACTGATTTAACAAACTGAGGTTGTTGTTAACAATGCCGAGGTTTCTTTTGATGAGTTTCTCTTTGTTTTTAAGGGCAAGGGTCGACAGAAATTCACTGGGGGCACTGTTGCAGATGGTCGTATAATCCTTGTAAGCTGCCAGCTTATGGTAGATCTCTTTGTTTTGCGTTGCAATCCACCCGATTCTCAATCCGGCCAATCCAAAGGTCTTGGACATAACTCCCAGGGCCAGCCCGTTTTCATTAATATCGCAGATTGAAGGCAACCGGTCATTTTCATCATACTCCAGATAGCGGTAGACCTCATCGGAAAAGATAAAAAAACCATGCTCATTGGAAAGATCGGAAAGAGTTTTAAACTCCTCTTTTGTAAACTGGAATCCCGTGGGGTTATGGGGTGTATTCACAATAACCAGCTTGGTATTTGGCCTGATCTGATCCTTGAAAATATCAAAATCCACCTTCCAGTCCGGACAATTCTCCAGTTTCCAATAAGTAACTTCACAACCAATCGATTCTGCAATTTCGGTTAATGATTGGTAACAGGGATAGAGCACAATTACATGATCGCCTGGTTCCAAAATAGCGTTCATGAAATTAAAAATTGGTTCCTCAGCACCGGAATGAACCAGAACCTGTTCCGGATTCACCCCACTGTACAGCTGGGCTATCTCTTCACGCAAAGCGGGATCACCTTGTGATTCGGTATATCCTAACCAGACATTACTCAGAGTTGCTTCCGATACCTGACCCAGTTTCAGCAGGTCGCCGATGGACATCGATTCACAGTCCGAACAACAGAGTAGGTGGGGAGCGTTGAATTCGTATTTTGCAAAATATCGTTCCAGTTTGAAAGGGGATATCTTCATTTAGATCCTTTTAATATTATACGTTTTTACAAGGGCACAGCAAACCGAGAGATACCGGCTTGTTTTGCCTCCTTGACTGCCTGTTTAAACTCCTGTCTTGAAAGAGAACTCGACAGTTGCTCCACATGATAGGCTTTACCACAGGGTCGATATTGATCCATAACATTGACATAGGTGTTGGGCGAAATTTTCTCTGCAATAAATTTCATAACGTCCTTGGTTCCCGCAGCCCCGGATGGCATCACCAAGTGACGCACCAGCAACCCTTTTTGGGCTATTCCGTTTTCATCAAACTGAAGATCCCCGACCTGCCGATGCATCTCAACAAGGGCGTTTCGAGCTACTTCCGGGTAATCAGGAGCATGACAGGTCAATTCGGCAATTCCGGCATCCCAGAATTTAAAATCCGGCATGTAGATATCAATGACACCATCCAACAGCTGAAGGGTTTCCACTTTGTCATAACCACTGGAGTTGTATACTAGAGGAACGCATAGACCAATCTCAATTGCCATGTCCAGGGCTGCCAATATCTGTGGAACCACATGGGTGGGAGTGACAAAATTGATGTTGTGACAACCGTTGTTCTGAAGAATCATCATCGTAGTTGCCAGCTGGGCCATGCCTACCTCTGCTCCATTTCCATCATGGCTTATGTCGTAGTTTTGGCAGAAATTACATTTTAGATTGCAATGAGTAAAAAAGATGGTACCCGAACCGAACATTCCCACCAGGGGAGGTTCCTCCCCAAAGTGGGAATTAAAACTGGATAACCACGCATCCTCCCCTGTATTACATTCTCCCACCTCTCCCGCAAGACGGTCTACTTCACACTCCCGCGGACAGATTGTGCACGATTTTAACAAAGCCCGAGCTTTGTTTATTTTTTCCCTCAATAAACCCTTCCTTTTGGTTTCCAGATAAACCGGTTCGAATGCCGCCATAAATATCCTTATGCTAAGCTAAGGGGTCAAGTCTCGTTTTGTTGCAACTCTCTAAGTTGCAACAAAACGAGACTTGACCCCTTAGGTTCTGTTGCGGTTGATAACCTCTTTTTTTACTTCGTGGGGTAGGTCGTCAAAAAAGGCGCAATAGCCTGCCACCCGCACCACGATCCCGGGGTGTTTACCGGGATTATTCAAGGCGTCTTCGAGAACCTGATGATCCAGTACATTCAGTTGAAGTTCCATGCCTCCTTTTTCAAAATATCCGCGAAGCAGGGAATCCAGAATCATCACTCCCTTCTCCCCTTTGAGAGTATGGGGATCGAAACTCAAATTAAGGGCGTACCCGTTGGGTGATAATCTGGGGTCGGTTGACGCCACAGAATTCAAAACAGCGGTTGGACCGGAACGATCCATTCCATTGCCGGCGCTCATACTGGCAGCAAAAGGCTGGCCGGCTTTCCTTCCGCTGGGTAGCGCCGCTGTCTGTTCACCGAATCCCACATGACAAGTTGACGAATAAAACCCGGGAATATAAGGGCCTCCTCTGGAGTTTTGATGGTTTCCCAGTGCCGCATGAAATATGCACATTGTCCTTTCTGCAAATCTGTCTACAGAACCGTGATCGTTTCCGAATTTGGTGGCTTTGACCAGGTAAGACCGGAGGGGCTCGTTCTGATCAAAGTTTGTTTTCAAGGCATCGATAATCTCTTTGAGGGAAAACCGCTTATTTTGAAACACTACTTCCTCAATGGCCGCCAGCGAATCCGAGACATCAGCCACTCCAACTCCCTGTATCCCACTTGAGTTATACTGGGCACCGCCGGCAGTAATATCTTTATTGTTCTCAATACAGCCATCTACCAGCATGGAGGAGAACGGAGTGGGATGATAGTTTCGATTGCCCTTTTCGATCACCTGGATATCTCTTATCAGCCTTTTTACCAAGTGGCTAACCTGTTTTTCGAAAGCGGTGATTACATCTTCCATGTCATGAAACAACCCAGGATTTCTGGTGTTTATACCAATCTGTTTTCTGCCGTTAATCCGTTTTCCCTGGTTTAAAGCCAGTTCAAGACAAACCGGCAGATTAACCAGTGCCGCATCAGTGGAGCAAAAACTTCTGCTGGGTATGGTGGGTTCAACACAGCCGACAATGCCATAGGTATTCGCTTCCTCTTCACTATACCCGTGTGCTGTTAAAGAGGAGACGGTTGCCTCGTCACAAAAGAAGGCAGGCGACCCTGTTCCCTTCCTGGCAACATCCAATGCCCGTCGTATAAATTCACTGGGGGTGTTCTTGTGAATCCTGACCTGATAGTTGGGATCTCTCAATCCCGACTCTTCCATCACGTCAAGCAAGATCCAGGAGAGGTCATTAACGGCATTTTCTCCCCTACTGTCTATTCCCCCGACAATGGCAGCCTGGGCAACCAGGAAACCTCCGTGGTATTTACTCATTTTTTCGGAGATCAGGAATACATGCTCGGTTGTTTTTGCGGAAAAGCAGAGCAGCAGTTTCTTTGCCTGTTGCGGTGTTATTCTGCCTGTTTCCAGATCTTTTTTGTAATAGGGGTATAGGATTTGATCCAGTCGACCGAAGGAAACTGCTGAGTTTACCCCTTCCAGGCAGACTGCCATGTGGCAGATCCAAAGTGCCTGCAGGGCTTCATGGAAGGTTTCAGCCGGATTTTCGGGCACCTTTTTGCAGATCTCTGCCAGGGAAACCAGTTCCTGTGATCGCTTTTTGTCGGTTTCCAATTGTACCAATCGTTCTATTTCGCAGGACATACGATTGGAATAGTCGATAACCGCTTCGGCTGTAATCGCCATTGCCCGGAATAGATCGGTTTTACCATTTTTCAGTTGTTCAAGATAACCTTTAAGCCCTATTTTTATTGCCTTTTCATAATGGGGGATAAAATGTCCGATTCCGGCAACCTCGTTTATCAGGTAATAATTGGGATTTAGTTGATCGACAATGTATTGACTTAAGTGTTTCAGATCGGGCCAGAAAGCGCGGATGATCATATTACGGGGAAGCCAGTAGGGAATGACCCCTTTGAGCAATTTCAGGCGATCTCCCCAGGAGATTTTAAATGGTGTGGTTTTGCGTTTATCGATCCAAAGCAGCTCCTGACAGGAAAATACACCGGACAACTCCGGTTGCATGATGGCTGATTTCCTGTATTTGCCAATATTACCGACTATGAGCTCGTCCGGATAGATTTTGATCGACTTCTTTCGCATTAAATGACGGAATGCTTTGGCTTTCCTTATCACCATAGGTTCGTTGGCATTATCGAACTGTTTGAAATACTCTGTAACCAACCGAGCCCTTTCAATACAGAGGTGAATGGGGTATGAAAGCAGTTCGTTTTTGATGCGCTGAAAACGGGTTGAAAGAATCATAAGCTTCTTCAGTCTACAAAAAAAATTGAATAATACCTGTGCCGGGTTCAAGCCCAATATCCAGACATATGCAGTTGCTATATTTTTAGCAGCTCATATTAAGAAAAGCTGAGTAAACTTACCTTGTTCTTATTCACTTGTTCTTGTGCTTCAAAATATTAACTTATGCGTATCCAAAAGGAAAGTTTGTTTTGGCAGGAATATCCCTCCCGGGAGTCATCAAATGACTTTATCAGAATTAAGAAGGGAGTTCAGAGTTGTAGTCGAGTATAAATTTTATCTGGTCATCTTTTTAAACTCTCTTGTGAATTCATGAGGGTCAATCAGAGGTCCCAAGGCGATCAATTCGGTGGGACCCGGTTCTTTCAAGATGGTTTGGAGGGTAGTTTGGCCAAAACAGGATTGTACAGATACTATTGTTTGATCTGTCAAATTGACATATCCCTTGATACGATATGCGGTTTTTTCATACAGTTGCAGAAAGTTTTGCAGGTTTCTCCTTGAAATAGTCTCAGTTGTTCGTAATACGGCAGAACAGACCGATAGCGGACCATGGGGTTTAATGTCCTGTGTGTTTGATCGATTTTTATTGTCATCTGGTCTTTGAATGAACGCTTCATTTAAGATACCATGAGGCAGTTCACAAAAACGTGCTCGAATTATATTGGCGTGAGAGTTTACCTCGACTACTCTTTTTTCCACTCTGGTCACATGTTCCTGTGATACAACGTCTGTTTTATTAAGAATAATTGTGTCGGCGATTCGTACTTGATGTGTCATCCGTTGAACCCGGGGCTCCAAGTCGAGGAAGGAGGTTGAATCGACAACACACCAGACATGGGCCAGGTATAGTTTTTCATTAAGTTCTTTTGCTGAAAGAAGTTGGCCGATTGCAATGGGATCGGCCAAACCTGTGGCTTCCAATATGATAACATCCGGTTGGTATGATTCTATCAGATCAGCCAGGGAGTGAACAAAGCTGGATAGCAGGCAGACACAAAACACCGAGCCTTTGTTTATTTCTACTATTTTAAAGGTTTTCCCGGATTCTTTTAATTCCTGGCCATCAACATTGGCGTTGGCAAACTCATTTTGAATGACGGCTATTTTCCATTCATCCGCATGGGCATTCAGAAAACGCTTCAGAAGAGTTGTTTTCCCGCTTCCCAGGAATCCCGTAACCAAGACGAAAGGGATACTGTTTAGTGAATTTCTTTGATCCATTCTTTGATAACAGTTATGGAAGGCACGATTCCTTCGGATTTGACCTTGTATCTGGCCGTCATAACAGCTGGAGTGACAGCTATGCCGTATGACAGAATCTCTTTCTCATCCGTTATATATTGGATACTAACATCGGCTCCTAATTCGTTAATGGCCTGCTCTACATTGGGCGTGATTTTCTCACACTCACTGGCATCTTTGCCGAAAACCAGTAAGGAGCCTTTTTTAAGCTTAATTTTATAATTTAATTTCTCAAATATCCGTTTTTGAATGGCGGCAATGAGTTCATCTTGGGGAGGGATACGGGAGACAAACGTAATTTTTCCGTCAATACAGATGGTTGGTATATTCTTCACCATTAACGAAGCCATGAATTTAAGGGATTCACGATATTTTATTTTATGTTCCCGCCACTCAACAATGTGTTTGAATTGAGGAATTACCCGTTGTACCGATTCGACCATGTATTGACAAGGCGCACAAGATTCGGAATCCAGGGTGATAATATCAATGATGATCTTATCCGTTTTCCCATATTCGCTCATGTCAAGGCTATCCGAAGCTTTTTCATGATCCTGAATTGTGAGAGCAACCTCCCGCTGGTAGGGATCACGAAGATACTCAGTAACAGCCTGAATATTTTTCGGGGGAGTAGAGTAGGGTAAGTCACAACCGGGAGCAAGGATAAATCCTTTACCGCCGCTGGAATTGACACAGTCCTGGGCATTTAGCATGGCATCGTTTTCGTTTCCCAGGAGAAGTACCATGGTTAACTGCAGGTTACCCCCAAAACTGATGTTTCTTGCAAGACAGATGTCCCGGACATATTCCAGGGGTATATTCTCGTCCACCGAAATATTATCTGGATTGCAATCACACATGGCTTCAATGTTTTGCTGTGCATGGCCACAGACAAAAAAAGAACTCAGCGTTTGTTTCTCTTTTATAAATGCGAAAATCTCTTTCATCGGATCGGTAATGAATTGCTTAAAGTGTTTTGGACCGATTTGACTGGTCATGGGGTCCACAACGGCAATGATGTCGCATCCAGCATCTATGTAGTATTCCGACATGGCGAGGCAGACCTGTTTGCAGAATTCAAGGACCTCTTTTACTCCCTGTTCATCCTGATACAACTGCATAAATATATCGGACCCGCACAAATGAAGTGCCAGAGTGAAAGGCCCCGTGATCAATCCATAAAGCGCCAAATCCGGGTAGCGCTTCCTTAAAACCCGGGTTGCATTAAGAACTATCGGCAAGCGACCATCTGAAGACTGAGGGATCTTTAGATCTGCCAAAAGCTTCCCATTGGCCAGGGGATGACTGGATACCGCCGGAGGATTTTCATCCGCCCAGAGCAAGTCACACCCCAAGATCTCAGCTTCAATTTGCAGATCAAAAACGATGGGAATTCCATCCGGTTGGTAACGTTTAATTGCTTCTTCTGTGCCCTGAATAATATGTTTTTCCGACTTTAGATAATCGGTGGCGTTAACTCCAATCAGTGATCCGCCATGACATCCTACAAAAGGTACCCAGGGAACACGCTCGGTTTTCTTAAGAGCAATTGCCGCTTTTATCAGTTCTTTTCCTTCCATGCCTTATTTGTAGAATATAAGTGAACTTGTTATTAATTGGCCAAATGGCTGATCTCATTTTGCACCCTGTTCAGATCTGCCAGGTAAAACCGGGAAGCAATTAAATAGAGAGTTCCTGCTATTACGGGGGCGATGGGCAGGAATATCATGGCGGTTTCGATGCCATAGGCATCTGATAACGCTCCAATTACGATCGGCGCGGTGGAACTCCCCAGAATATGTTGAATAATCACATTCAGACTTAGGGAAACAGCTCTCAATCCCGGATGAACAACGTCTTGAGTGACAGCGACAGCAGCCGGAACGAACCCGACAATTAAAATACCATTTAAAATCAGGATGGTGAATTGCAGATTGCCCTTAAAAAAAGTGAAGGCGATAAAAAGGAAAATTGCAGATGAGAATGAGGTCAGCGCAGGGAAGATAAGACGGGCGGTTTTCCTTCGGACATACCACTTGTCAGCCAGGTATCCTCCTAAAGGCGCTCCCACGATTGCCAATAACATCACGGCGCCACCTTTGATGCCCGCTTCCGTCATGGGTACATTGTTTACCCTGTGAAAATAGGTCGGTAACCAGGTCATCATCGCCGTCGTTAAAAATACACTGGCAGCAAATGCAAGGTTGTTAAAGATTAGTGTCTTGTTTGTTAAAAAATGTCTGGCGATATCGGGCACATTCATTTTTACCGTTTGATCGCTCCCTATATCCACAGCCTTTCTAGTGAGTTCTATGGTTTTATAATCTTTGATAAAAAAGAACAGGATTGCTACCAGTAAACCGGGCAATGCAATAATACCAAACGCATGACGCCAGCCGTATCGTTCCGCAATAAACGCTCCCAACCCGATTCCCAGGGCGCTACCCAAGGGAATGGAGGCATTCCACAACCCCAGCATTCTGGCACGATTCTTTTCAGGAAACAGGGTCGAAATCAAAGCGGTACCACCGGGAGCGTATCCGGCTTCACCGACACCGATAGCTGTTCTGGCAATGAACAATTGTTTGAAATTGTTGGTAAACGCACAGGAAACCGCGGCAACACTCCAAAGCACTGACATGATTCCAATGCTTTTTCTACGACTCCACCGATCCACCAGGATAGAGGCGGGAAGCGACAGGATTAAAATGGACCAGTAAACGGTTGAAACAAACATGCCGCATTGGGCATCTGTTAACCCCCAATCCTCTTTAATATAGGGAAAGAGGGAAACAACCACCAATCGGTCGATGTAATCAAACATATACAGCAGGAATAGCAGGCCAAAAACATAATAAGCGTATCGTTTCGAGTTCTCAGGATCTTTTTGCATGGATCTCCAGGTAGAGGTTAGTGATTATGGTTATACAGACCGTATTTCTTGGTCGCTTCAAACATGGCAATACAGTTTTCCGGGTTTACTCCGGGATGAAGCGAATTTGAAGAGCAGATGATCAACCCACCACCCTTTCCGGGTCAAAATAAAAGCCTAATAACCATGACACTTGTTTAACGGGAATTCATCAAGGATTTGGCGACACCTACTGCCGAAGCGGCATCCGGGGCGTAGCCATCAGCTCCGATCTCATGAGCGAATTTCTCGGTCAGGGGAGCACCACCTACCAGGACCTTGGTTGTTATGTTGTTAGCCCGCAGCTCCTTTATGGTTTTCTCCATGTTGACCATGGTAGTAGTGAGCAGCGCAGAAATTCCGACAAAATCAGCTTTATGATCCACGGCAGATTCCAGAAAACGTTCAGCAGAGACATCAATCCCCAGGTCGATAACATTAAAACCGGCGCCCTTGAACATTATTCCAATCAGATTTTTTCCAATATCATGAAGATCGCCCTCAACTGTGCCGATTACCAGAGTTCCAGTTTTTTTAATCTTGGCATTTACCATTTTGGGTTCAAGGATTTCGAGGGCTTTGTTCATGGCTCTGGCGGCAATCAGCATCTCAGGAACAAAGACCTCATTTCTTTTAAAACGCTCTCCAATAGCAGACATTCCAACGATAAGACCATTATCTATGATTTCCTGGGGGTTGAAATTCTGTTGCAGGGCCATTGAGGTGAGTTTGCTGACCTCATTCATATCACCCTGTTGGATATATTCCGAAATTTCTTGTAGTAATGCCATAATACACCTCTAAAAAAATGAAATTAAGTGTCTGTCAATAGTTATAGATTGACAGCTCGCAGTTTCTGCCCAATAAGTCAATCTCTTCAAAAACGGCAAAACCGCTTCTACCTGAAAATTATTTAGCTTGGCTGTTGGTAGGAATTATAGAAGCCGAAAACAGGGGATTATAGGACTATACCTTTTTATTTTGGTAATAATCTTTCAATTTGCAGCCCAGACAGAGTGAATAAATACTTTTAAGTATTAACTGCCAAAAAATGCAGAACATAACTTATAAGGTACTAAATTGTCGGGGAGTCTTGCCGGTATATTTTTTAAAAATCTTGGTAAAGTAACTTTGATCGAAAAAACCGAGTTTGGTTGTTATCTCCACAAAGGTCAGTTTCTTTTCCAGAATCAGTTTCTTGGCGTTCTCAACCCTGGTAATATTCACAAATTCGGAAAAGGAGAGCCCAGTCTCCATTTTGAAGGCAATAGAAAATCGTGATTCTGACATGGCAGCCAGCAGTGCAACTTCTGACAACACCAGTTTTTTGTCCAGGTTATTCTTAATATAATCGATGGCACGATTGATAGTTCCCAGCTTCTTGCGAGTCGTCGTAACTGTTGCAATGAAATCGTTTAAGATTGCTGTCAACCACAGGGAAAATGAGTAAATATCATCTAGATCCTCAGTATTTTTTGTATATTGGCTGGTTAAATGATAATACTCTTCAATATTTCCACCGATCTCCAACATGGTTCTGGAAATCAGGACAAACAATTCCAGCATACGAAATTTCAATAGGCTGATATTGTTTATCCCTTCCAGAAAAATCTCGCTTAATACGTCGTTCAGTCCACTTCTGATTTTTTCCACCTCCAGAAACTGCAAGGCCTGGATTAAATTGTTCTGTTTTTGATAGATAACATGACGGCTGTATTCCTCCTTGCTCTTTTTCTCGATTATCTTCTCTGCAATCTCTCTTTGAATATGCGCACGGTTTTCGAGTTTTTTAAACAGATCAATATCAAACAGATTGTTTTTTTTGAAAAGTGTAAACAACATCTGGGATGCACTATTAACCGTCTGTGATGATATCAACATTCCTTTCCTGTTTATTCCCGGAAATTCAAACAAATACTCCTGCAGAAGATTCTGATGCTGCTCGAAAAGAACAAATCCCGATAAAACGCCTCCAAGGATAGTGTTATCCCGGGTGATAGAAACTCCCCAGATTACAAAATCCTTATGACACAGATGCACAAACGGTCCGCCCAAGCGATACGATTCCCTGAGAACCAGACGATGCTCTTCCTTACATTTGACGGTGTGTTTGCAGTAGAAACCATCACAAATCCAAAGAGTTCCAGAATCACTCACCACCTCTCCTTGATTATCAAGAACTATTGAGTGAATTCGAGTTTTGTCATAATATACCGCTAATGTTGTTTCGATCCTTTCAATAATATCCTGGGGTAATTGATAAATATTTGGAATCTTGGATTTTGCCATTATTTTTTATGTCTTTTTCGTTTAAAACCACTCATTGACGGTACGTGGGGAACGTTAACAGATTCAACCATCTTATACAACTCCGAATCTGCACCAGGCATTGCGGTTTTAGCGGATGACTCATTTGCCCTATTTTATCTATTGCCAGATAAACTGGCGTGAATTAAAAATGTCCTGCTGTGGAATCAAAAAAAAAATAGATAATTCAGGATTTTTATCATTTACAACAGGAAGTTGTTTTACCTATTTTAGATGCAGAAAGTCTGAATAGAGGCTTATGTGATTGGTATTGCCACATCATAATAATATCAACCAGCTATGAATCAATGTAAGATTCCCGATTCGACGGGGAGTTAGACCCATAAGCACCTTGCTAGGGGCATTTTTGTGCAAAAAACGGATTTTAAAAACGGTAGGGCGGGGTTACATGGCCGCCTTTTGAAAAGTGTTGGCGGGGATGTAACCCTGCCCTACCGTTATCCTTGCTCCAACAGTATATTTGCTTAAATTAGCGTTTCTGGGAATTACCCCTCCTATCACCGGATAAAAAAAATTAACGAGCTACCGTAAAACAGGATAAACAGACATGAAGAAAGTAGTACTCGCATACAGTGGTGGATTAGATACTTCCGTCATATTGAAATGGCTTGCCAACAATGGGTTTGATGTCATCGCGTACGTAGCAGACCTGGGGCAAAAAGAAGATTTTGAAAAAGTCAGAGAGAAAGCTCTAAAAACAGGCGCATCCAAGGTTTACATCGAAGACCTTCGGAATGAGTTTGTTACGGATTTCATTTTTCCCTCAATCAAAGCCAATGCACTCTATGAAGGACGATATTTGCTGGGAACTGCTTTGGCCAGACCACTTATCTCAAAACGGCAAATTGAGATTGCCGCCATGGAAAACGCCGAATATGTCTCCCACGGTGCAACGGGTAAAGGAAACGACCAGGTTCGTTTTGAACTGGCGTACTACGCTCTCAACCCTGAAATCAAGGTTCTTGCTCCCTGGAAGATGAAAGAGTTCCTGGACGAGTTTAAAGGACGGGATGAGATGATCGCCTATGCCAAAAAATATAATATTGAAGTTAAGGCCACAAAATCTAAGCCTTACAGCGAAGATGACAATCTTTTCCACATCAGCCATGAAGCGGGAATACTGGAAGATCCGCTTTATGAAGCTGAAGAGGATGTCTACTCCAAAACGGTTTCTCCCGAAAACGCTCCGGATACGGCAACAAAAATCATGCTGGAGTTTAAGGACGGTATCCCTGTTTGTGTGGAAAATCTGGATGACGGCATCGTCGAAACCAAACCGTTGGAGTTGTTTACCTATCTTAATAAGGTAGGTATGGAAAATGGTATTGGTAGGATGGATATGGTGGAAAATAGATATGTGGGAATCAAATCCCGCGGTATTTATGAAACACCTGGTGGAACCATTCTTCATGTCGCTCATATGGATATTGAAGGAATTGCCATGGACAGGGAAGTGATGAGACTGCGCAACATGCTGACAGCCAAGATTTCGGAGATTATTTACTACGGATACTGGTTCAGCCCCGAAATGGAGTTTCTAATGGCGGCAATTGACAAAAGCCAGGAAGTAATTGACGGGAAAGTATATTTGAAGCTCTACAAAGGAAATGCTTATGTCACCGCTCGAGAATCCTCAACCTCTCTCTATGATGAAAAACTTTCCAGTATGCATATTGAAGGAGGCTTTGACCAGCAGGATTCCGCAGGTTTTATCAAGACCAACGCCATTCGCTTGAAAGCCCATGCTGCCATCATGAAAACGAAGAGGAAACCGGTACAGTAATAATCGGTTTGAGTTGGTCAAGTTAAGATAGCCTGTAACAAAGTATTTCGGATAAACCGACTGCGTGACAAGGGGGAAGTAATATTCCCCTGACTATTCTCGCTGCTGGTTAGTTCATTGAGTGGAGTATCCCCTGGCCGGTAACCAGTGAATAGAGTAGGACATCATCTGATGAGATCTCTTGGGAAACAAAACCCTTGTTTTCAAGAAACCTTAAGTGTGCAAGCGCTTCACCTGTGGCAAACCATTGCTGCATCAACGGAAAATGGTCCCAGGATTCGGCTTTAATATCCCATGTCATCCGGGATGCCGTTTGAACTGCGTGCTGACTTCCTGATTTCAGGATATCCAGTACTTCGTTACAACGATGCAGATGGTGAGTCATTAACTCGTCTACTCTTTTTCGGCAATCATGGATCAGGCTTCGGTGGCCCGGCAGAACAAGCTTGACATCCAGGGCAGCAATCTTTGTAAGACTTTCCATATAACTTTTCAAGGGATCATCGTCCAGACTCCAAACCTGGATATTGGGCGTAATATCGCCTAAAATATGATCTCCCGAGAAGACAATCTTTTGATGGGGTTCATAGAGGCAGATGTGCCCCCAGGTATGTCCGGGTGTTTCCAGACATTTTAGCGTATAGTCGCCGATTGTTATTATATCCCCTTCCCCGACATGATCCCATTCAACTGATCGTTCCGGTCCGTGCTTATGTCCGGGATGATTTTTGACTGCTGATTGCAGAGCTTCACGTGAGAATCCGGACATGGAGGCATATTTCAACATTTTTTTCCAACCGCTTTGATCTTCAACTCGCAGGGCATCCACTTTTCCCATGTAAGTTTTGGCGCCGGGCCTGGCAAAAGTAGCAATCAATCCCTGGTGATCCGCGTGAAGATGGCTGGAGAAAAAATCTGTTTTATCCAGATCAATTTGCATTTCTTCATATGCCTGTGATAACACTTCCAGACACTCAGGTTGATTGAAAGCGGTATCAATAACAAGGTTTCTTGTTTCCGAGGTCAATAAGTAGGAATTCACCGATTTTAGAGGATTTGCAGGTAGGGGAACTTCTATACGGTATATATTTGGCAATATTTCTTCAATCACACCTTAACTCCATGTTGTATGTTTACTGACATCCATTTCAGCACTATCATCAAAGAATAATGATAGGCCCTTGTCTGATCAGTGTCAAGGTGGCCCTTTCTAATCTCGAATGATTAACAATATTGTTTCTCAGCTTAAATTAAATATAAGGCTTCACAATTACTGTTTTTTTTATGACATGGAAAAAGCCGGGTGTTTTAGAAAAATATAACCATAATCCCGAATAGATACAGTCTTATCGGCCAATGATACTATGACGGACTCAGGATACCTGGGAGGAAGTGGGGTGAGGGGCCACATATGTCTGAGAATGGCGTTTTCTTCAACCGGATTAAGGTCAAAAACCTGCTTTGCGTTCCTGAGAGCGATAGCCGGATGCTTGAATCCATGAAGACCCGGGCTGTCTTTGTGCCAATCATAAAGATAAAAATCATGCAATAATGCCCCGCGGGTGGCTGATACATAATCCAATCCCAATCTTCTTGTTATCTTGAACGTCAATTCAGCCACCTCCAACGTATGCTGCAAACAGGAGATTTTCGCATGATGCCGGAAACACTCCAGGGATAAAAAAAGATCGTGGTTCAGAACGATTTTGATCTGAGGGTAGTCGGCCAGCTTATACTTGTTAATCATGTTTATTATTCCACTTAAACCTTCTACGTTTTTTGATAATAATAATTGGTAACTGACTGACTTTTATTGCCAGATTCTGTGAGTGAATAATACCACCGCAGAAGTTAACCCCTTTAAGAAACCTCTCCTTTTGATGAATAATAAACCGTTTTTCGGCAACCTCCTTCAGCCTGCCTATCATTCCGGATGAATAAATGAAATCCAGTTGCAGAACAAAAATTACAAACACATTGATCAGTAAGAGGGTGTTATCATTTAAATGATTGAGACTTTTTAAAGACAACGGATAGAGAGTTTTCTCAAAAACAAGAGAAAGTACTGTCCAGGCAATCGAAAACCTCAGGCAGATATGTCCCCGAAAATTTAACCAGTCTTTGGAATAATCCCAGAAACGCTTTTTAAACAGTCTGAGCAACAATTCACCCGTGATAAACTCCATAAGGGTTATAACGGTAAAATAGATAATCAATCTCAGTAGGATTGGTTGAGCAGCTGTAAATAACAGGGTGATTTGAATAAAAATCCCGGCAAACCCATATAGTGGAACAATAGGTCCTTTAAGAAAACCGGGGTTGACCAATTTAACCTGACAGATCGAACGATAAACAAATTCAAGTATCCAACCGAGATAAGAAAAAAGGAAAAACAGAAAAAATAATTGATTCAAGCTGTACGCATTTTCCAGAACCTTGAGAAAAACCAGCCCATTCTGGATGATATAGTTGAGAAACATCTTAACTCCCGTTTTGATTGGAAATTTTTTGGGGCAGAAGAGCATTGATTAAATACTCTATATCCTGTTCAAACTTTTTGATGGAAATCGATTCCAGCTGCCCCCTGATCGTTTCCTTCATCCCTTTCAAGGTGAACAATAACGTATTAACAATTGCCTGCTGCTCTTTTGGTAAAAGCTTTTTGGTATAATTATTTTGTATGATTCTACTGATGATCTTTCTGGAGGATTCATCCAACTTTTCCAGAAACAGGCGAATCTTTTCATCATAGTTTCCATATAACATTTTATCCGACAAAAACGGGTTCTCTATAACAATCTTTAAATGACTCAGCAGGGCAATTCTAAGCTTGCCAACAGGATCATTAATCGAAACAATGGTTTTTCCTAAAAAATCTTCAAACATCTGCAGCTTGTCATTCATCAATTCCTTGAAAATTCCGTCTTTGCTACCAAAATAATTGTAGATGGTACCCTTGGCCACATTGGACAACTGTGCTATTTCGTCCACGCCGGTTCGTTTGATTCCAAACCGGTTAAAGAGCTTTTCTGCAATATCCAGAATCTGTTTTCTTTTTTGTGGTTTCATCTGATTTCCAGGTTGAGTTTAGAATATTAAACTTTTGTACTTTTGAACTAGTATATTCTATATTTTGGTTTTTTTCATACTCTTGTCAATACAAAAATTGGGATTAAATTGAAAAAGCATGGATATGCCAGTAACAAATTTTTGATTATCTTGGGGATGAAGTGTAACGGCATCAGCCAGGCGATATTCAACGGTTTCTTTTGTCTACATCTGTTTTGGAGGTACTGACTAAAGGCAAAACGGAAGGAAACTTTATCAGAGGTCATTCTCTTTCGGTTTTCGAGCTTTCCATATAATCTTCACACAGCCCTTTGATAATAATACTTCAATAGACCGTTAGGGAAAAAAGAATCAAATAGAATAATTTTTCCAAACCCCGATTCAGGCCTCCAATTCATTTTCTCCAAAAACCTTATGAATATCTTGACACACAAAAAGCAAGTTTCTATTATCTCATCTGTCATCAATATGAGTGGGTCGTTACTAGTTCCCGCAGAATTGAAGCCACTAAAATGGAGATTATTTTCATGCAAACAGAAACCGTATCGGTGCATGGCGGGAAAAAGCGATTATTCTATATTGACAATATCCGCATTTTTTTAACCATCCTGGTGGTACTTCATCACACTGCCATCGGGTATGGCGGGTCCGGGGATTGGATTATTATTGAACGCCCGACGGACAGCATCAGCCCTGTTTTTTTAACCCTGTTTAACGCTTTGAACCAGAGTTTTTTCATGTCCCTCTTTTTTCTGTTGTCCGGCTTTTTTGTGCCGGGTGCCTTGGACAAAAAAGGGGTGCCAATCTTTATAAAAGATCGCCTGATTCGGCTGGGAATCCCGATATTGGTTTTTGCTTTTATAATCTCCAAATTTGTTGATTATCTTATATTGAATTATACCCGGGGAAGGGTAGTTACGTTCTACCAGGTATTTTCCTATCAGTTCAAACACCCGTCCTTTAATACAGGTCCCCTGTGGTTTTTGGAGGCATTGTTGCTCTTTACTTTTGTCTACATGAGTTGTCGACTATTTGCTGACCGGTTTTTAAAAAAGCAGATACCGAGCCCTTTTAATAACTCCTTTCCTTCTGTACGTTCAATCAGCATCAGCATTGCTGCTATAGCGTTTGGTACCTACATTGTCAGAATCTGGTTTCCGGTGGGTGTTCAAGTCTATCACTTTCAGGTTGGGCATTATGTCCATTATATATTTTGTTTCTGGCTTGGAATACTGTCCTATCGGGGGAAGTGGCTAGATCACTTAACTCGTGAAAATTCCAATCTCTGGAAAAAAACTGCCATTGTTGCAACGATTGTTTTACCGCTGTTTTTTGTGCTTATAATGGCTGCCGGTTATACGATTGAAGACTGCCTGGGTGGAGGCTCCTGGTTGTCCTTTGTCACAGCCACCTGGGAATCTGTCTCCTGTTTGAGTATTTCCATCTGGCTGCTTTATATATTCAAGTCAAGGATCAACACCCAGGAAGGATGGGCCAGGTCTATGTCCCCCAACGCCTATACGGTCTATATCATTCATCAACCTGTTGTGGGAGTAGTCATGGTGTTTTTACTCGGCATAGCCCTGCCAAGCATTCTAAAGTTTTTTATCGTCGCCCTGGTTTGTATTCCACTTTGCTTTCTGATCAGCCACTTTGTTTTCAGGAAGATCCCTTATGGCAAAAGAGTCTTGGGATAGGTAAGAAGAGTATTGGGACAAAAGGAGCAGGTCCCTGTACATGCAGAGCACACCCTTTTAAAGCATTCAGATCTCAAGGAGAGATTCATGACGAATACGGAATATGACATAATAATTATCGGTGCCGGATTGGGCGGATTGACAGCCGGAGCCCTGCTGTCAGGCTTTGAAAACAAGAAAGTTTTGATCCTGGAACGAGAATCCTATCTCGGGGGTCGAATCGTCAGTTTCACCGGTAAGGAAGACCGGTTAGTCTTGCATGACCGGGAACTCGATGTGCCCGAATTTAAGAAGGTATTGTCATCGGTCTATACCTGGGTATCCAGATCCGAACCGGATCTGGATACCATCTTTAAGAACCGGTTGCTGGATGGCTATAGCTTTGAAGCCGGGGGTCATGCAACGTTCTGGGGGAACAGGGGCCGCATCGGTTATCTGCTGGAGTATCTGAAAACGCCCGTTGACCTGCCGGGAAATGAAGGGTTTGCTGTTGTTGATCCTGAAAAGAATGAACTCCATTCCATTGAAAAAGGAGGGAATTACGGATGGATGAGCGAAGACTCCAATCGGACAGCCAAAACGTTGCTGAGAGAGATGGTCATGGCCTCAGACGACCGACTTAAGGAGTGGGATCGCATCTCATTCGGTCAATGGCTTAACGATCGCACCGACGACCGCAAGGTATATGAATTCCTGGCTGCTATAGCGTCTATTCACATGGTAATGGGGGAGCCCGACATGATTCCGGCGGGAGATTTTATCCGTTTCATGCATACCGCCGCCAGAATAGGAATGAACCTGGTTTCGGGTTCAACGGGTATTGTTCCCAAGCCGGGATTTGTCCGCATTACCGAACGCATTGCCGAGACCATCCATAAAAACAACGGTACAATTTTAAACAATGCCTGCGTTTCGGAAATTATTTTCGATGGATCCAAGGCGACAGGAGTTCGTTTCGTTTCAGACTCCGGGGAGCAAACCGTCCTTGCAGAAAACATTATCTGCACTGTTCCCATAAAAAAAATCTGGCCATTTCTGCCTGAGCAACGATTTGAGGGTGACTTTGTCAAAACAGTCAAACAAGATTTTTTCAGCGTGGGGATGCTTACCGGGTACATAGGAGTTAAGAGTAATCTGTTTGCTGATGCCGGGATTAATCCTAAAAGCTGGTTGCTGCTTCCCTCCCTGATCAAGGCCGAAGAGGGATTCATCGGTGATGTGGATATTATATCCATCATGCCAAGCAATTTCTCACCAACTTTGGCACCCGAGGGGAAATACAGTTTCGGTTATTCCATAGCTTTAACGGACAGGGAACTGAGGGATAAAACAAAAGTGGATCGAGTGATAGAAGCAACCAAAAATAAATTCAATGAAATTTTCCCGCAATTGAAAGCCGATACTGATTGGGAACTCTGGACCTGTTCGGACAAAGGTTTTGGCGATTGGCCACCCCCGGGACAGCCTCGTCCCGATACTACCCAGCCCGGTATTGAAGGCCTTTTTTTCGCAGGAGATGGGTACGGTTCCTCTACCTGGGGAAGCGGAATGGATGCTGCGGTCTATTCAGCCCTTTTATGCGTCGATGCCATCACCGGTAAAAACTACATAGAAAGGGTTCTACCGGAATATCACCGCTAGACCTCACCTTTTTCGGATGACTGTTGGCGGTGTCCTACATCAACCGCCAACCTTTGAGTTGAATAATCCGAGGAGTTATGGAGCGAGTCCTAACGGGTATAATTTTTAATTACCTGATCATAAACACTATTCTCCCTTATCCCTTTCAAACCTTCATTAAAATCATCCCTGATTTCCTTATCTCTAAAAGCAACTTTGTAGTTTGTTTGCGGAAATAATTCATGATAAACAATTGGCTGTGTAGCGGTGGAAAAACCTGCACCTCTTTTCCTGAAATATTTAAAAATATTCACATCCATCACAATAATTTGAACCCGTTTCTTATACAGATCCGTGGTTTGTGTTTTTTGATTATATTTTTCTTTATACCCGGAGTTGTGTTCAGCCATCGCTTTGAACTCCGGCCCCAGATACAAGGTGGCATTTTGAAAACCCACGATGGTTTTGTCAGCCAAATCATTGATTGTTTCTATTTTAAGATTATTTTCAGCCAAGGAGATTGCAAAATTTTGATAAGAGATATGGCTATCCGAATAAAATGCTTTGACACCGGAGTCCTCGTTGATTGGGCTGGCACAATCGACCTTTCCTTCTGCCATGACAGATGTGACTCTCGAAAATGGTAAAAAGACCGGAATGATGGAATGCCCTTTCATTTTAAGAGCTTCTTCAATTATCTCAAATTCCATGCCGGAGCTTGTTTCGGAAATAAAGTACGGTGGAAGGGCCAAACCGACAGCTAGTTTTAAATGCTTTGCCCCAACCGTGAAAAATATTGTTTGTAACAAAATCAGACCGGCAAACAACACTATTGCTCTGACACTTTTACTCCTCATATTGCGCTCCTTCGAATAAAATGATTGTATATCCCCCAAAGCAAACCACCTTTAATTTGGACGTTTCTTGATAATCAAACATTTTTTTGTGTACAAATCTTGCCCTCTTTTTTTCCTCGAAGTTTCAGCCGTATCACATAATTCAAATGCAGTCCAATTTATCAATATAAAAACACGGATAGTTACGATATTACAGATAGTTAACACTGAATGTTTCTTTGAGAATCAAATCAATTCAGTAAAAAAGGCAAAGTGATCCGGTTGATCCAAGATGAAATCCAGTGAATCGGGAGAGCATAACCGTCTAAAACCTGAAAGACCATTTTCTGATAATTCTTTCCCTGCCTCGACCAATTCATTTTGAAGAGTCTCGTATATGAAATTCTATCTGCTCCATTCAATGATGAGTGAAAACTCCTTGTTAAAGTCATAACCACCAGTGCTCCGATCCCGATTCAGTGAAACGGTTTACAGTTAATCCTCCAAAGGGGAAACTGGCAAGTAAGCTCCTTGGGAAGATTTCTAATCAGATTAAGCAAGTAGCGAGCAATACTGATTAAACTGATATGTTGATCAATAAAGTCCGATAAAAAGCTGAACGAGGGTATTCAAAATTGGATAAAATGTAGGCTAACATGGGCAATATTGATGAAAACAACAAACACGTCTCTAAAATCAAAAAAGTAATAGGCAAGCAGCTCTTCAGATAAATCTGTTTGCACTAAATACTGTGGAGAATTCAGCTTGAGAAGATAGATATGGTAAAGGATTTGCAATTGTAACAGAAGAGATTCACAGTTTTTCCTCTCGATGTACAAAGGTAGTCAAGGAAATAAGAGGAGAAGAGTATTTACAACTAGTAGGTGGAGTTTCCCGAATTAAGCATTTGACGGGGACTTAAGGCAGCCTAACCTCAAATCTGTAGAGTTGTAATGGTTTTATTGAATGCGCTGATAGATTAAAACACTCTCCTTTGCTTGCCAGAAATTAATTATTTCCCATTTCTTCAGTAATGAGTGTGTAGTAAAAAACTTGTTCGGAACCATGAAATACTATTTACTAAATAAATTAGCAGCACTGGGTGCAGTCACACGCCTCGGAAATCTTTTTCGAAATGGAAGAAAAAGTTTGTTTTTGAACATCATTTTGCTTTTCATCCCTTCAGGATTTATGGCTGCCCTGTTTATCGGGAGTTTTCTGTCCATTGCGCTGCCGGCGCACAAAGAGAGCCTGATAACTTCAAAAAAGGAGATGATCAAGGAATTGACCAATGCCGTCTGGATGTTATTGTCCAATTATGACCATCGGGTGCAATCCGGGGAGTTATCCATCGAAGAAGCCCAGTCCAGGGCAAAAGCACGGATTCGCTCCATGTCGTATGGCGGGGAAGGCAAAGATTATTTTTGGATTTTGGATGCCGGTTCGAGGATGATCATGCATCCCTATCGCCCGGAGCTGGAAGGGCGAACCATTGAAGAACTAGGATATAACAGCATCCAAGATATCATGGATAGATCAACAGAGATGGTTAAGAGCAATAACAGTGGTTATATACAATACAACTGGCAAAAATACGAAAGCCGCAACAATACATCACCCAAACTGGCATATGTAAAAGAATTCCAGGCTTGGAACTGGATTATCGGTACCGGTATCTATATGGATGATATAAACAAAAAGATCGATTTGGTTGTGCGCAAACTGATTTATGCCCATATTGGGATTTTTATGGTTGTCGCAATTCTTTCCATTTATATTATCTGGCGTAGCAAAACTGAAGAAACCAAAAGAATTGAGGCTGAAAACAGCTTAAAACAAAGTGAACAACGATTTCGATCTTTGGTGGAAACATCCAGTGACCTAATCTGGGAAATGGATGCAAAAGGTGTTTTTACTTATATGAGCCCCAGGATTATGGATCATCTGGGATATCAACCCGCGGAGATTACAGGTTATTCTTTGCACGATCTTCTGCCACCGGATGAAGTCAACAGACTGGCTGATGCGTACCTGATAATAAGAGAAACAGGTGAACCCATTATCGGGCTGGAAAACATAATACATCACAAAAACGGCGAACCGGTATTCCTGGAAACCAATTGTGTTGCGATTAATGATCACAAAAAAGGCTTTAATGGAGTGAGAGGAACGACCCGCAATATAACCAGTCGAAAACAGGCTCAGAAGGAAGTGATGCGACTCCAAAATCTGACGAGTACAATCTTTGATTCCACGCCATCGGCATTACTGAGTATTGACGAGGAATTACGAATAACGAAGTGGAATCAAAATGCATTAAAATTCCTCAATGGTTCTGATGGCCTGGAATGTGGAAAAGCAATAACGCAGGTCTATCCCCATCTTTCCTTTGATCATGATAGAATAAAACATGTTGTATTAGGTTTACTGCAAAAAATTATCAGAAACGTGGAATGGAGAGATGCAGATCAAATCCGGCATTTGAATGTAATGGTATACCCTCTGTTTTCCAAAGACTTCAAGGGGGCTGTTTTAAGGATAGATGACATCACAGAACAGATGCGGATGGAAGAGATTATGATCCAGTCGGAGAAGATGATATCCCTGGGTGGATTAGTGGCCGGCATGGCTCACGAGATCAATAATCCATTGGGGGGTATTCTCAATGGTTCCCAGAATCTGCAAAGACGTCTGCTACCTGATTTTGATAAAAATATCAGCATTGCCCGTAAATATGATGTCGATTTAACCAAACTACAGGGATACCTTCAGGAAAGAAAAATACTCCGCATTGTTGATGGGATCAGGGATTCAGCGGTAAGAGCGGCTGATATTATTACAAACATGCTTCAATTCGCCCGCAAGAGCGACTCCACAAAAAACCTGTCAGACATGGTTGAGATCGTGAACTCGGCAATCGATATTGCTGGCAGTGATTGGGATTTGAAAAAGAGATATGATTTTCAGTCAATTGAGATTATCAAACAGTTTGAAACAGCCCTGCCATTAGTCCCCTGCAACAAAATCGAAATCGCCCAGGTGCTTTTAAATCTGTTCAAGAATGCTGCTCACGCCTTAAGGATTGCTTCTGCGGAGAAGTCTCCCCGTATCACGATCCGGATTGCAGCCGAACAGAAGATGATCCGTCTTGAGATAGAAGATAACGGTACCGGAATGGAAGCCACAGTCTGTAAACGAGTCTTTGAACCGTTTTTTACGACAAAACCGGCTGGAACCGGCACAGGTTTAGGTCTGGCCATTTCTTATATGATAATCTCCAGGTACCACAATGGCATGATAGAAGTTGAGTCGGAACCCGGTATCGGTACGAAATTCGTAATTCGATTACCCCTGGATATAAAGTTGTCCTGAAAAATTGAATTTCCGGAATTCTATCTGGTTATTGGCGAGAATAGATATAAAATGTATGAAAAGAGAGGTTAAATCAACATGTAATCGAGATGGATTATCCCGATGAGATAGTCTCTTCCACTCGATTAGTCCGTAAAATGTTTGTTACGTTTTTAATCAGGAGGTCAATACTGCTTCCCCGCTTCTCTACAAATACAATGGTGTTACAGGAAGCAGGAATCCTCTGTTTATCAAAGCTGTAGGTATGCACAATAATTGGCAGCAAGGGGAATTTTTCGGTAACCTCCCTAATCAGCAAATCCTCTTCGGCATCCGGAAAATCAGGATCAAGAATCAAAAGATCCATTGGTTCTATTCCGCTTAATTGATTTATCAATTCAAAACCGTTTTTCGCCAACCAGACTCTATAACCAGCCAGTTTCATCTCCCGGTTTAAAAACTCCCTGACCCGACGATCCCGGTCAGCAACAATAATGTTATAATTTTCTTTCACTTTATTAACTCATATTGAATGGTGAATATTAGTATTCGGTATTTTTATTCAGCAACAAGCATACCATTACCCACCCCGATGGGAGCTTAGCATTAAGTCCATTGTTATTATGGTTAATTGCGATCGGCATCGAAGTTTAGCTAGCAGACAGGTTGTCAATTTTTTTTACAGACTGTAAACCAAATAAGATCGAAACGGCCAAACTCCCCCCCAAATTTGAATACTGAATCCTCTCCGAAAAGTATTGCAATATTCAATTTAAGGCTGCTAACTCAATAATCGAAAAACCATAGAAATTCTGAATCGCTGTCATGCCGGACTTGATCCGGCATCCATAAGATTTAATCAAAAATCTAAAAACCCGGATTCCGGCTTGGTGAGGCACGGGGCTCGCAGTGTCGAGGGAATGGCAAGAAAAACAACTTTTCGGAGTGGACTCAATTATAAAATCCCAATTTAGCGAGTGTTTGTAACACAGGCATTGTTTATTGCTGGAACCCCACAAAAATCAGCTAAAGAATAACTATCACCATATAAAATCCGATTAACCTTCAATCATTTCTTACAGTCTGTAAAATTAGCTGACAAATTGATGAAAGCATTTTCAGGAAACATTGTCTGATAAGCAACTATAAAATACTTATATATTAGCGTTTTAAAGAAGTTTTTTCCATTTGGTACACCTGATGCAAAATGAATAATCAACAAGTCATCGAATCAATCTTAAATGCTTCCTTATAAGATTGATTCGATGACTGCTTCAATAAACAATGTTTAACAGGAGAATATATGAAAACCTTTATAATCAGCTATATAATTAGCCTAACTGTGTTGGTAGTCCCTTTTTTATCAGACGTTTTGGCACGACCGTTTGATATACTTCCCAGATTGGCTTTTTACTTTGCTTTTCCACTTTCGATATTTGTTGCTGCCATAATCATTCTTGTAAGAAGCCGTTTCGGATCTGTCGAAAGCAAAGAGCAGACTGTAAACTCGGATAACCGAAAGCAAAGGGAATCTGACGGATTAAAAGAAAAGAAAGCTGCCTGATCAAAAGTGAAGCAGCTTGCATAAGCAAGTCTGCTTACCTTGATTGAATCTGACTAGATCTTGGATTAATTCCCCAGAAAGCCCGGTGTGAAGAATTGGACTGGAAACAGAAAACATGCAACTCCGCTTGTATTTGACCTGTTCCATATCCATTCTTCACGGGCTTTCTCAATTTACAGGTGCTACCTGTTTCATATCCTTCATCAATCCTCTTGCGTCAAGAAATCTTTGTATTTGAATCACCTGACGATTTTTTATAATTGCCACAGATTCCAACAGGGGTTTAATATGGCTAAAACGAGCAGAGAATAAATTAATGGATTCAGTACCGTTTAAGGTCGATTGCAATTTTCTTCCTTCTTGGTAAGGAGATTGCTGATAAACAGAAGAACTTTATTTCCAGGTTTAAAATAAGACGCACATCATCCCAAACAACAATGGTCACTTCCAACCCAGTGAATGTGGTGAATTGTCCGGGTAGTGAATCGATGTGTCAGATAAAATAATTTTATCCGAAAGGGAGTGATACTGTCGGACTTTGAGAAAAACGTCATGGAGAAACAACTGTCTTTAAGAAACCAGATATACTTGATCTTATCAGGACTGGTTCTGATAACGTTCATGAGTTGCCTGGTGATTGTCTGGCACAACTACAAGATTGAAAGACTTCTCTATTCTATAATAGAAGAAGACCTGGTAGCATACCAGATTGCGGCGAACCTGGAAACAGCCATGGTTAATCAAAAGGGGTTTGTTACCTATTATTTCCTGGATGGTGATCCGGGTTGGCTCAAACAGTTGGGAGAACACCGGCAGATCTTCAGGGAAAGGCTGAAAGACGCCGAACTCTTGTCGCAATCACGTGAAGAAAAAGAGATACTGGCGGCAATAAATCAGCAGTACTGGCAGTATGTAACGTTAAAAGATCAGGTTATTGATTTTTATAAAAGCGGAGAAAGAGAGCAAGGGCTACAACTCCATAAAACAGTAAGAAATATGTTCTCCACCATATTAGAAGAATGTGAACGTTATAAAACCATAAACACCTTAAAAATGAAACAAGCCAGTTTGAGCTCCTATATAGAAGCCAGAAGGCTCCGAATTATTGCAGGTGTTCTGGTTCTAAGTATCTCCTCACTTAGTCTGCTGTTAGTGATGATTTTAGCCAGGCGGATACTTGATCCTTTACGTCGAATGATGCTGGACTCCAATTGGGCAACATCCGATTCTCCACCAAGGGATGAAGTAAAAACCCTGGATCAAAATATAAAGGGGTTGCTTCACGATGTTGGCCAAAAAAGCTCCAAACTGGAAGAGAGCCGTCAACACTTGAAGCAGAGCGAAAAAATGGCCCTGGTTGGGAAGCTGGCTGCAGGGATGGCCCATAGCATAAGAAATCCGCTGACTTCCGTTAAAATGCGACTTTTCTCGCTGAATAGAACAGTTGAATTTACCGAAAACCAGCGGGAAGATTTCCAGGTAATAACAGAAGAGATTCAACATATAGACACATTAGTTCAAAATTTTCTGGAGTTTTCCCGTCCTCCCAAACTCAAATTTCAGAGGGTCAGCCCCTCTGTTGTGGTTGATCTTGCTCTCCAATTGCTTGAGCATCGGCTAAAATCCTATAACGTCGAAGTAACGGTTGATCGACATCAGCAGCTACCTGAAATTGATGGTGATCCGGAACAGTTAAAAGAGGTCATCGCCAATCTGATTATTAATGCCTGTGAGGCTATGAACGGAGGAGGCACGATCAGGATAGAGGAGGAAGACCGGTTAAGTGATGACAGGGGGCGAGTGCTAATGCTCAAACTACAGGATAACGGACCGGGTATCCAGAGCACCATATTGGAAAAGATATTTCAGCCTTTTTTTACCACAAAAGATGAAGGCACGGGGCTGGGACTGAGTATTGCGTCCAGGATCATTGAGGAACATAACGGATACTTGGAATGTTCTTCAGAGGTGGGAAAAGGAACCCTTTTCACTATCAATTTTGTCATAAATGGAGATGGTTTTGAAAAAGATACTAATTGTTGACGATGATGACCAGTTGAGAAAGAGTTTTGAGAAACTTCTGAAGGAGGAGGGTTATTTGGTCAACCTCGCGGCATCAGGAGAAGCAGGTCTTGAATCCTTAAAAAAGGAAATCCCCGATCTGGTGATCCTGGATGTTAAACTACCGGGTATGAATGGAATCGATACGCTAAAAGCTATCCAGAAGATCGACAATCATCTTCAAGTTATTATTATGACAGCTTTTGGAACGACCGATACCGCAATTGAGGCTACCAAACTGGGAGCTTTTGAGTATATTATCAAACCGTTTGATATCCCTGAAATGTTGTCAGTTATTGAACGAGCATTGGATACCAGCCGTTTTATCCGTACTCCGGTTTGTTTAAATGTTAATACTGAAAATGACGCGGCAGAAACCATCATTGGTCAAAGCCCTTCCATGCGTGAAGTATACAAATCAATCGGACGTGTTTCATCGACCAATGCCACCGTTCTGATTCGTGGCGAGTCGGGAACCGGTAAGGAGCTTGTTGCCAGGGCGATCTATCAGTATAGTCTTCGCACCAATAAGCCGTTTCAGGTAATAAACTGCGTGGCGATACCGGAAACACTCCTGGAAAGCGAACTGTTCGGATATGAAAAGGGAGCTTTTACGGGCGCTGCGTTCCGCAGGATTGGCAAAATTGAACAGGCTCAGAACGGAACCGTATTTCTGGATGAGATCGGTGATATGCCCATAAGTATTCAGGGAAAAATACTAAGACTCCTCCAGGAAAAAAGTATTGAACGCCTGGGTGGCAGAGAAACTATCCCGGTTGACGTAAGACTCATTGCCGCCACCAATCGCAATCTGGAAGAAGCTATCGAAGAAAAGAGTTTCCGCGAAGATATCTATTATCGTTTGAAAGTGGTCACAATCTGGCTGCCGCCTCTAAGAGAAAGAAAAGAGGATATACCGGCTCTGGTCGAATATATACTGGGACGTAAATCAAGGGAAATGGGCATTGTTAATCCCGGTATTTCCAACGACGCATTAAAATCACTGGTTAATCACCCCTGGCCTGGAAATGTCAGAGAACTCTCCAACACCCTGCAACAGATCCTGATTTTTAATCAGGGTGCTCCCATAGGTGAAGAGGACATTCAAAAAGCAATTGGCGAAAAGCTCTCCGAGGAAAGACTCCATCATGAGAAAGGCAACGAAACACTGTGGCAATGGGTGCACCAGGAGTTAACAAATGGGGGTCAAACAAAGACATTCAATGAATATGTGGACCACTTCTGCAAGATACTGATAACGGAAACACTTAATTTAACGGGTGGCAATCGGTCCAAAGCGGCTAAATTGCTGGGACTCTCTCGTCCGACACTGCATTCCAAAATAGAGAAGTACCAGCTTTCTCTAAAAACAGAGGTTGATTCCGCATCTGATTAACGTGAATTTACCGCCCTGGGAGGAGTATGGTTCGCGTCCAATGCTATTGTATAACTTCCCGGTAATCAAACTTCTCCCAGGGATGGATTTTGAATCTGTGCAGTCGCAGACAAGTTCAATAACTTGCGGTCTGTCGACAGGTATTCGATCATTAGATTCAATTAAATATCTCTCTCTTCTGTTCCAGATGATCGATGATATATAACATATGGGAGTTTCGGAAAAGCTCACTTTTTAAATGATCCAATGTCTTCCGATCCGTTTGATAAACCCGGATGAAAACATTTCGATATCCCACCACCACTTGCTCATAGGAAATCAGAATACTGGCTATTCTTCCATTATGGGCACGTATTATATCAGTAAGACCTTTGATCGAGCCTGGTTCATCTTTGACCTTAAGACCGAAATCGACCCCTCTTCTTTCAACCCCTGTCAGATGAATCAAAACTTTTAAAATATCACTCCTGGTAATGATTCCAATCACATCATTATTTTCATCAATGACCGGGGCGGAGGATATATTTTTTTCCAAAAGAATTTCTGCCACTTCATCGACAGTAAGAGATGACAAAACCGTAACAGGTTTTTTTGTCATGATATCACTGATCTTTATTTTATCGATCAAGTACAAAATTTCATGAATATCCAGGGATGTAGCATCGGAAGCCGAAGCTCTTTTTATATCGCCATTTGAAACTATCCCTACAAGTTTACGATCCTTCATTACGGGTAACGATCTTATTTTATACTTTTTGAGCAGTTTAATGGCTGTATGTAATGAATCATCTACATCAATGGTAATTACATTTCTGCTCATCCAATTTAATACAAGCATAGCTCCTCCTTTGATTAGTGTTTTTTGAAGAATAACCGGGTTGCACTTGAAAGAATGAACTTGTTTTTACCCACCATTATTTCAGGCCAGAATACCCGGTTAGATAAAAGAACACGCAAAGCCGGAAAAACACTTCATCACATCGTTCAACTTAGATTACTTTTACGAAAAGGATTTACCACTGTCACAGGAATTTTTGATGTTTTAACCACCTGATCTGCCACTGAACCGAAGACGACCTTTCCCAGGCCACTTCTGCCGTGAGTCCCCATGATAATAAGGTCCATGCCCTCTTCTTCGCTATATCTAATGATTTCTTCGGACGGATAGCCGGGAACCACCTTGGACAAAACGTTAGGAAGAGTAATAAAATATCTGGTTTTGAACTCCAACAGGCTCTTTCTCGCACCTTCACAAATTGCCTCCTCCATTGACGAAATCATTGCTGAATTTACATAAATGGTTGAAAAATATCCAAATACACGGGCCACAAACAACAGATGAACTTCCGCTTCAAACCTCTCCGCAAATTCGACTACGCAGGATACAATCTTATCTGACGACTCAGACAAGTCAACCGGGAATAATATTTTCTCGATTTTTTTCATGATAATTCTCCATTGAGTGGTTTTTGATACAAAACCGGGAAACTAATGATACTTATAAACTGAGCAGTTTTAAGTTCTTGTATAATTTATTAAAATTAAAAACTATAGAAAGCCGATATGTTGTCATTCCGTGCTTGACACGGAATTCCTTACTATTTTAAAAAGCTGGATGCCGGATCAAGTTCGGCATGACAGAGAAACCTAAACTCCCAAGTTATAAAAAAGACCACAACCGTTGGTGTGTCAGTTTTTTGTTCCAAATATGGTCTGTTCTTTCTGAATCTTGGATTCCTGCTGTTGACTCAGGAATCTCCCGTATTCCACCATTTTTGATAAAGCTTCTACCGCTCGTGCCGGTGTTGGATAAAAAAGCCCCTTATAGATACTGTCTCCCACCGGATATATAGTGCGATCTTTTTTCTCATCATAAAGGGTAACGCCAAATATCGGTTTTTGGTATTTTTCAATCAGAGTCACCAGGTCTTCCACATATTTTTCTTCCGATTTCTCTGCACTTTCCAGCAGGCTTTTGTTATCTCCTGCAGAAATGTTGCCGTTTAAAGTGGCAGCCGATATTACCCGTTTAAAGAAGAACTTTTTCCCCAGTATCCCCAGGTTGATAACAGCATCACATCCATCCCACTTGAGTAGCTCCTCCAATATCATGGTTGGGGCTTCCAAGCCAAAAGTTGCAACGATATCGACCGGGTTAGCCCGACTCCAGAAATCCGGCAGCACTTGGTCTATCCTCCCTATTATTTCGGAGGTTAAATCGGGTATTTCCAGCCCCAGGTTTGTACAAAGATCTGCAGTCAGGACTCCCCATCCACCGCCCAATGTCATGATGGCCACTCGATTGCCCTTGGGAATAGGTTGCGAAGCAAAAGCCGCAACCACATCCAGCAGGGTTCTTGATTTTGTTACTTGAACAACACCGGCTTGTCGACAGGCAGCATTGAATACATTGGTATCTGATGCGATAGCACCGGTATGACTGGAAGCAGCCTTTTTTCCGGCACGACTTTGTCCACCCTTTAATAGCACCACAGGTTTTTTACGACTGACCCGTCTGGCTGATTCGAAAAATCGACGACCATCCCTGATGCTTTCAATATAAAGCATTACAATCCGGGTCAGGGGATCCACTTCAAAAGCATCCAGGTAGTCGGGAATGGTCACCATAGCTTCATTCCCTGATCCGGCGAAACCACGGATGCCAATGCACTGTTGCTCGGCAAAGGCAAGGAATTGCAACCCCATATTTCCCGATTGGCAAACCAACGAAGTAGAACCGGCCCTGGGTGTAACGGGAAAAGGAAGGCAGGTCAGGCTGATGTGCGGATTGCAGATCCCCATGGTATTGGGACCGATGATCAAAATCCCCGCTTTGGCAGCCTCTTTCATCAAGGTCTTTTCCAGATTTTCTCCCGACTCCCCAATTTCCCTAAATCCCGAAGTAATTATCAACATATTCCTGGTTCCCTTTGCCTTGAGTTGGGGAATCAGATCCAGTACTCCGGAGGCCGGTATGGTAACCACAGCCAGGTCAACCTTTCCCGGAATATCTGCAATCTTTTGATAGCATTTTTGACCGTGAATGTTTCCCCCATTGGGATTAACCAAATGGATTTTCCCCTTAAAATCCCATGATAGGGTGCTCAAAGGAAGCAGATATCCCCATTTCTGAAATTTTGGTGAGGCACCAATAAAGGCAATGGACTCAGGATAAAAAAAATTGTTGATCAAGTGGTAGTCCACAGGTTGGGTTTCCCCAACTTTTTTTTTCTCTTCTCCAAAACATACCAATGCATCCACTGCGCAGATATGTCCGGTGGCGGTAGTGATCAGCGGATTGATATCAATTTCCTTAATATCCGGATGATCCAGGGCAAGCTGAGAAAGTCCCAGCAGTACACGTTTGATTGAGTCCCGATCAAGCGCCGCTTCACCTCTAAAATCACCCAACATGGCCTGTGCTCTTATCTCACTTAGCATCTCCTCAACATCAACAGTGGTTAATGGCGCCAGACGGAAAGATACATCGTTTAAAGTTTCTGTGAATACTCCTCCCAAGCCAAACATCACAACCGGTCCAAACAAATCGTCCCGGAGCAAACCGGCTACAAACTCCCTGCGGCCCTTCAGATAAGGTTGAACCAGTATTCCTTCCAGTTCTTCACCTGCAGATATTATGATTGATGTTGCAGCTTCCTTGACGGCTTCGATATCGCAGAGGTTTAAATGAACCAGTCCACGTTCGGTTTTATGGAGCAATGTTGTTCCTAGTCCTTTTAATACAACCGGAAAACCGATATCTTCGGCAGCCGCCACTGCTGTGTCGACATCACTGGAAGTTACCTCTCTGATCACCGGCACCCCATAAAACTTCAACAACTCTTTCGCATCCTTTTCATTCAATGCTCCATGACCAGCTATCTTAGCTTGCTTTAACAATTCCCGCATATCCATATTATGGCTCCTGTTAGTCTTCCATTGGTAGGTTTTTATCAAAACCATTTTACTGATACTTTTTCCTTTTTCGAAGCTGATTTCGTGCTCAGTTTTTCTGTCTTGCTTCCAGTTGTTTAAAAAAATTTCTGATCGTCAGTTCCATGGTCAATGGTCTTCCCATCGATTCAGCCGGCGCAAATTTCCGAATAAAATCGATCTCCTCTTGACTGGGTGGCTCTGTCTCCGATAAATCATCTGCAATTTTGAGATCCCAGGGGATCGCCTTTTTAATATCATCGACACAAATGCCTGGATATAGTTGCGCCAGATACATCTCCTTGGTTACGGAATCAAACCGGAATACCCCCTGGTTGGTAATAACCATGCAAGGTCCGGAATCTTTTGGGAAAAGACCGGAATCTTCCCTACTGGAGCCACCAGTTAGATAGCCAGGTGAAGTAAAGTAGTCCAGTTCTTCCACAAACTCTCCTCCCCGCATTGTTAGTACAGTTCTCTTAGCATAGGAAATGAAGTCTGCAGCTCCACCGGCCCCGGGCAACCTAAGATCCGGTTTATAATAATCCCCAATGACTGTGGTATTCAGATTCCCATATTTATCGATCTGCGCCACACCAAGAAAACAAACATCCACAAATCCACGATAGGTCATGGTAAAGGCAGAAAAAAGATCGGTGGCATAGGAAAAACCCCGGCAACACATGGCATCCGCGATGTGATTGGGTTGCACCAGTGGCTGGAAATCGATTATACCCGACTCCATCATCAGATTGGCATAAGGAGCATGCAATGCTTTTGCTAAAGCCCCAGCAGTGGTGGGAAGGCCTACACCCAGTATGACATTTTCATAATCGTGTATCTCTCTGGCTGCCACAATGATTAGCAGCTCGTTTAGCGTATAGTTTTTATTCATGGAACAACCTCCTTTCTGTCATAATTTTCTCCATTTCCTCCAAGGTGACACCCATGTATATCTCTTTATTATTCGAGTCCCAAGGGGATGTAAAAGCAGCACCATAATTGGCCGGGGCCGAATAGTAAGCTTTTGCCTTTAAGCGGTTTAACGCCTGATTTCCCATCTTTGTTATAAAATGATCAATATAGGCATTCCGGTCTTTACAGCCATATACCCACTCATCCAGCCAGGCTTTTAAACCATCTTTGGTTGCGGCTGCAGCTTGAAACAAACCATAGGCCAGTCGATCAAGGTTATAATACCCCACGACTTCTGTCGGATGAGCTCCCCAGGGAACCTCAACTACGGCATCCACTCTATAAGCCGGAATGATGGTATGATGAGGGCTGGATTGAATCACATCATGTTCAACAATTTCTTCACAGGAAACGATAATTCTTTTGCTGGCCAAAGCAGCAGCTGCCACACTACCCAGCGCTCCCCAATACTGTGCATTCCCGAATTTATCCGCTCTTTGGACGTGGACAATACAGACATCCGGATTCATGGCCGGAACCGTCAGGATATCTTTTCCGGAATAAGGGCATTTGATAATTCGATATTTGTTCTCTTTCATAAAGCTTCTTTTTTTGAAGAGATCTGTCACTATCAGCCCTTCGAATACCTGTATAAAAGAAAAGCCATGCATGCCGGCCACTAGACCGGCATTGTAGTTATAGTTGGTATAATCCTCCAGTTCCAGGGTTCCTGCTTTCAAGGCCCTTTCAACTGCAGATCCACCTGATTTTCCTCCAGATCGTAAAACATAAGTAGTAACCAAACGATCCACCAATCCGGCTGCTACCATTACCTCCACATCAAAAACACCGGATTGAGAATACAGGGTCAGTCCTTTTTTCTCCTGCCTAACAACTTCATAAACCAGTTCAGCGCATGCACACAGGGTGTAGTTACCGATAATCAGATGATCACCGCTGTTCACAAACCTGTGGATGGCCTCTTTGGCGCTCATTACCTTATCCCTTGCTAGTGCCATGTAGATTCTCCTTTGTTAGAGTCCTTATTCGGTTAATATCATCTTGCTTTGACAGTTAATCGCAAATTGTATGCCCTTTGGATTTTTGAACTCAAAACATCTTTAACTGATTGTTTTATAAACACTTTTAGTGCATATCAGAATAAAATCGGGCATGGAGTGATTCGGCCTGGTTGTCGATTTGTTTTACACTTTGTAAAAGGAGGTAAGAACAATTGAAGTGAGACCCGACTATTTGCTGGAGAATGGTGTGAGTGCCAGAATCTGGAACTGGTGATTCTGGCGGGTTTGGCTCTTTTTTAGGTGGATTAATACCATCGATAATGGAAACATATTCCATTTTGACTATTAGCCTAATGGGTTAAATACTTTTAATCTCAATCTTTTTACTACTTGCGCCCTCTTCCATTTTTGGCAACACTATTTTCAATCTCTCATTATAAAACATGGCATCAATTTTATCTGATTGTACGCTAATAGGAAGCTTAATCGAGCGATGAAAAGAACCGTAATATTTCTCACCTAAAAGGTGTTGAAAAGCCACTTGTCCACTGTTTTCTTTCCTTTCTCCTCTGATTGTCAGGGTGTCACCGGTAATTATCAAATCAATGTTTTCTGGTGACAACCCAGGCAAGTCAACGGTTACAATCAGACTGTCTTTTGTTTCCTCGATATTTTCAGGTAACAGCCATTCACCAGCTAACGGTCCGGTGTTAATGAATCCACCAAAGTGTTTCTGAAGCAGGTTTTCCATCTCATTTATAATTGACCCTTTTTGTCGATAAGGTTTGTATAGATCAGTATACATATTAGCCTCCTTCTTTTTGAGCCCCCTGAGTTATCGATTTTCCGGTGGGCCCAGGATTAGTCTGTAAAATTGAAAAAAATAGCAGGCCTTGGCATGACCGGCCCTAAGAATACCAAGTGCATGAGTTGTACCATTAGTCTAAAAATAGTATTTGCGCTAATACCTTTAATTTATTGGTATTCCATTCATCTATTCACGTGTTAAAGAACTATTCCTCTAAATAATGTCAGTTTCTTTTTCAAAATGTAAAATGAAGTAACACAACTCTTTTTTATTCTGTATTCTATTCTTTATCACCATAATAAAGCGAAGAATGTTAGCCGTATAGCGCTAAACCATATGCTATACAGATGGTATGGCTGTTGCAGCAAGGTAACTGTATATAAGCCACCGTTATAAACCAACCCGGCACAATTTTAAATGCTTTTTCCATATTCGTTCAAAAGTTCCGATTAACAATCTAAAAACAGGATGGGAGCCATGGCTGCACAAACCCTAAATAGTAAAGTTCCTCCAACCGTTCAGTTAGAAGAAGTGCTTGACCGTCTGAAACCGGGAATGAGTATTTTCTTGAGTACAGGAGTGGCGGAACCTCGCACATTGGTTTCGGGTCTCATATCTTCAGGAAATTATAATCTTACGGATCTGGAATTGATCCAGGTATTCAGTCTGGGAGATGTCATTGCCCATGATACATTAAATTCCAATAAATATCGGCTCAAAACCTTTTTTCAGGGATGGGTCGCCAATGATGCAATTAAAAAAGGGCGTGTAGATTTGATTCCGGGCTATTTTTCCCAGATTCCCCATTTGATTGAATCGGGTCTTGTTAATATCGATGTGGCTTTTATCCAGGTTACACCTCCCAATCGTTTAGGATATTGCAGCCTGGGTGTTGCCATGGATTGTGCCAGGCAGGCCATGCAAAAAGCAAATCTGGTTGTTGGTGAAATCAATCATCAAATTCCGGTTACCTTTGGAGATACCTTTGTACACCAATCCGAATTCGATCTAATGGTAAACTCAACGAAACCGCCAATCTACTTTGATCGTTGGCCGATTGATGATACCTTTAGACATTTGGCTGCCAATGTGGCATCCGTGATCGATGATTGCAGCTGTGTCGCCTTTTCCATCGGGCCACTTTTCGAAGCTCTCACCGAAGAACTAAAACAAAAGCGGAACCTTGGTATTCATACCCCGTTTTTTACTGACGCACTCATGGATCTCCAAGAGAGTGGTGCTGTTTCCAACCGTTACAAAGGCATCTTTAAAGGAAAATCACTGACTTCATATGCATTAGGCAGCGCAGACCTGATGAGTTGGTTGGATAGCAACCCCCTGGTGGAATTTCAGTCCACTGAAAAGGTTATGAATCCCTTATCGATCGGCCAGAATCCGGGATTTGTGGCTATTACTCCGTGTCGCAAAGTGGATCTGTCAGGAGGAATTGCCATTCATGCGGGGAAAAGCAATGTTGCTATAACCCCGGGGGAAATTATCAATTTTGTTATGGCATCAAGACTCTCAAAAGGGGGAATGAGTGTTTTTGCTCTTCCCAGCAGAAACCTGAAAAAAGAGTCCAATATCCATCTCTCCATAGCCAATTATCCCTATCAGTTCAATTCTCGGGGATCTGTGGATATGGTCATTACCGACTATGGTGTTGCTTATTTGAAAGGACGTACCGTCAGGGAAAGAGCCCAGGCCATGATTGAAGTGGCGCACCCCGAGGATCGCTTGCAGTTGGTGGAAGAAGCCAAACAGGCAAATATTCTCTTTAAGGATCAGATATTTCTGTCTGAATCGACAGCACTTTATCCTTCTGAAATCAATTTTAAAAACAGGTTCAAAGACAATCTGGAGGTTCGTTTCCGTGCCATTAGACCGTCGGACGAAGAGCAGATGAGACGCTTATTTTACCGGTTTTCCAAGGAAGCGGTTTATTATCGTTATTTTACTCATATTAAATCCATGCCGCATGCCAAGATGCAGCAATATGTGAATGTTGACTACAGACAAACCCTTTCCATTGTGGGCTTGCTAGGGGAGGTTGGTCAGGGGAAGATCATCGCGGAGGCTCGCTATGTTAAGCTGGATAAAACTCCTTTTGCGGATATCGCTTTTTTTGTGGATGAAAAATACCAGAATCAAGGTATCGCCAGTTATCTCTACCGTCAGTTGATTCGGTTAGCCAAGGAGAGAGGACTTCAGGGATTCGTTGCTGATGTGTTGACATCCAATAAATCGATGATGAAGGTTTTCGAGCGTTATGGATCCGTTCAGGCAAAACTGGAACCCGGCGAGTATCACCTGACCATTTCCTTTGAAAACCTGAATCCGCCCGCGTTGTAGAAGGCCGCTAATTTTAGGAGTCACACCCTTATTGAGTCAGCGGCAGAGAAAATATCTGCTGATAAAATAGGGGGTATCATTTTGAAAACGACTGTCAGGAAAAGACTAATCATCCATTAAGGCAACATCTGTCCGGTATGCATCAGGTTTCGATGCAGTTCAAAGCATTTCTCCAGATTATGACGGATATGACCTTTTCTTGAATCCTTAACGTATTGATAAAGATAATCCCTGTATTTTGGATGAGCACAGGTTTCGATTAACACTTCAGCCCGGTGTGCTGGTCCAAGACCTCTGAGATCAGCCAGTCCCTGCTCTGTGACTATCACTTGTACCGAATGTTCGTTGTTATCCACATGAGGACACATGGGGACGATAGCAGAGATTTTATCATTTTTGGCGGTGGAAGGCGTCATTAAAACCGAAAGATAAGCATTCCTTGTAAACTCACCACTACCACCAATTCCATTTAACACGTCCGTTCCATAGATGTGGGAAGAATTGGCATTGCCGTAAATATCCACCTCCAATGCTGTATTCAGGGCAATAACGCCTAAACGACGAATAATGCCGGGATGATTTGAAAACTCCTGGGGACGCAACACCACATGTGATCCAAACAGATCCATGTGACTAACAATCTGTTTCAGCTTTTCAGCGGTAACGGTCAGACTACAGGCACTGGCTCCCAGAAGTTTTCCTTCAAGCATCAGGTCAACCATGGCATCCTGCATCACCTCCGTGTACATATAAAAGGGAGGAATGGCTTCGTTTTCTCCCAAGGCCGACAAAACAGCATTAGCCACATTGCCTACTCCTGCCTGAAATGGGTACAGCCTCTGAGTCTTACTCCTTAATCTCAGCTCCTTTACCAGAAAATCTACCACATGACCGGCGATTTTTTTACTGACATCATCGGGCAGATTAAAATCCATAACCTCATCAGGCTTATCAGTTAAGACAACACCCAGTACCTTGGAAGGGTCGACTGTTGCATAAGGCCAGCCGATACGAGTCATGGTTTCAAAAATAGGAATGGGGTTTCGTCGAGGTGGTGGTGGCATAATGGAGATGTCCGCCATTTCTCTTAATCGAGGCGAGTGATAGCTATTGATCTCAATAATTACCTTATCGGCACACTTCAGAAAGGTTGGCGATGCACCGATGGAAGTTGTCAGATAAACTCGTCCATCTGCTGTTATTTCAGTGGCTTCAATAACAGCGACATTTACCTTGCCAAAGAAACCCGCATCAACAGTCTGAGGAACGGCTGAGAGGTGCATGTCAATGTACTCGACGTCCTGAGCGTTGATCCGTTGTCGAATAGCACTTACTCCCTGATAGGGTGCACGCCATGAAACTGCATCCGCTTCAACCAGATCCTTGTCAATGGCATTACTGCTGGACGCTCCTGTCAAGACTCGTATCTTGAAAGCCTCTCCCTTTTGATGTAACTCTTTTGCCCTTGATGCAATAGCTGATGGAACAACCTTGGCAGCACCGGCAGGGGAAAAACCGCTGAAAGCAACCAGGTCATTGTGATGAATGAATGATGCGGCTTCTTCAGCCGTCAATACGGGGAAATTACCATTCAGGTACATTTGTTATCTCCTGTTGCGGGAAGCTGATAAGCCGATTTTCTTCCCAGGTGATCATTAAGATTCAATATCAGCAGAAATGGAAATCATTAGTGTTTTATACCCCAATGTGAACATAAAAATTCGATTCTATCCACAAATAGAGTGTCAAAAGTATTGGTAATAATGATTCGGGATAGATAAGGTTGTGAATTGAAGTCTATTATCGTTTAAGAAGACTATTCCTGCGATATAACTTCATGGAGAGGTTTGGCTCTCTTCGCCTCGATCTGCGTTAATTCTTGTTTAGGGATTTTCTCTTTAGTTCCATTTCATGAGCTGCTCAATAAATGCCTCTATCTTGGTAACGGTCTGTTTCTCATTGTAAAAATACAACTCATGCAGATCCCCGGTAAGAGTCAGAGTGGATATGCCCAGTTTTTTTGAAAACCCTTCCGGCATACAGAAGCGATTACTGTTCTTGTTGGGGCAGGTTTTTGCGTCAAAATGAATCATCCCATTGACCCGGAAATTGCGAAACATGTTTTTGATGTAAAATTCCTTGTAGTCATCATCTCTGACCATTATAAACTCGCTAAAAGCTCGAGCCATGCCTTTAAATGGGTCATCTTCATCAAATTGGTTATAAACCCAGCTATTGCAGTAGGTTGAGGCAACGACACAACTGTTCATTGACCGAAAAAGCTTCTCCAAACCCCTCAGTTTGCCCCAGATTGGCATTCCATCCCAATAGATTCTTAATGCCTCATGTTCAACTGCCGAAAACCCAACTTTGATCTTTTTTTGAAGATCCTTTAACAAAAGATTATAATAGTCCACAGCCTCGTTTGTTCCCCTTAATACTATTGCCGGCCCCATGTGTAGTATTTGATCGAAGAAGCTCCATGGTGACGGCAAGAACGCCGATGTCTGAAGACAGGCTTCCCACAATTCCGAGGATTGGCGGCTGAGAGCAACCGTCTCTTTTAAACGATCTTCATCAAACTTGTTTCCGGATACTTTTTCCAATGTTGGAATCATATCCCTTAACTGCTGCGAGATGCCACTTAGCTCATCATCTTTTATGTCACCGATATTGGATGGAGTTATCACTTCCAATATCGGTTTTTTCAGTTTTTGGGCATACCAGGTAAACCAGTCCTTAACATCTCGATTCTGGTTGCTGTTGTAAACCAACACATCAGGTAGGGGGATTTCCAGACCGTATGTCTGTCGAGATGGTATTTTCCCGGAAAAATAAGGCCTGCTGTCCGAGGCCGGGAGCACGCGAACATCACGGGAAAAACCTTCTGCTGTGTAATTCAGCATCAGATCGCCGCTTGTTCGAGATAATCCCAACAGCGGACCATGGTTTTCGGGAAAATAAACCAAAAAACCCATACTGTGGAGAAGTTCTGCTGGTCCGATACTGGTACACCATGCGATCTTCCTAAATCTACTTTTTGCAGCTTTATCCAGTTCAAGAAAATATCCCTTCATTGTCTCCATCATTACAGATCCAACACTATCTCTTTTATTTTCTGTGATTTGATTATCCACCCTTTCCTCCTGTTGGAAGTTGGCTCTCTAAAGGTATCAATAGTCCCGATCGATATTTGATAGGAATTCAACGAGTTGTATGTGTATTCAGCAATGTCCGGTTAGGTTATTGCAACAATAACGAGAAACGGCTTTCAAAATAATGGAATGTACAAAGACGCCATTACTTTAACTTTAGCTATTATTTGTTTAGAAAAAGTAGGATGGG
>Ga0180009_10000076_pt1 | contig 177676 bp, 174 predicted proteins | sample OS_PC_MetaG_FD_123537 | JGI IMG/M metagenome (GOLD analysis project Ga0180009, IMG submission 123537) | Groundwater microbial communities from the Aspo Hard Rock Laboratory (HRL) deep subsurface site, Sweden - OS_PC_MetaG | ecosystem: Environmental > Aquatic > Deep subsurface > Groundwater...
CCATAGCGACGCAGCTCAAGCAAGACAGCTGAGCGTGTCAGGGCAGGGAATGCGCGCCTTGGGTGGCCAGCGGGCAATTTGTCATCGAATATTGCCTGCGCCCTGTCGAGGGTCGCGAGCGCGTCGTGCGGTCGGCCCGCCAGCGCCTGGGTGGCCGCAAGATTCTGATAAACTTCGCCGACCTCCAATGTATCGCCTCCCGAGATCAGGATTCGAGATGCCAGTATCGTCTCGTAAAGCGTGATCGCGTCATCATAAGATCTGGTGCTCGCGAGTACATTCGCCAGATTGTTCTGATGGGACAGCGTGGACGAGTTGAGGGGACCGAACGCCTTTGTGGACAAGGCAAGCGCACGCCGGTGCGTTGCAATAGCCTCATCTGAATGTCCCCGATCACTCAGTATGCGCGCAAGATCGGATAAAGGCAGCGCAAGGCGAGCGTGGTCTGGTCCGTAAGTGGCCTGCGTCAATGCGACGGCCTTCCGGATATGGTCTTCAGCTCCAGCAAGTTCACCCAGTTCGCCGAGCGCGCGCCCCAGTCCTGAGCGCGCCTCGATCTCGCCACTAATGGAGCCGGAGGCCAGTGCGCGGGGAAGAGCCTCCTCGAAAAGGACGCGTTGCTGTACCCATTCGCCTTCATGTGACCATGCGGCCGTCAGGAACGTGTCGAGCGCAGGTGAGTCGCTTTGCGGCGCCGCACGGGCAATGGACAATGCCTGCTCGATCTGCGCGGCACCTTGTTCGACCTCGCCCAGCTGAATACCCAGCCAGCCACGGTAAGCCAGGGCAGCCGCATATTGACTGGAATACGACGCGCCTGAAGCGCCGAGAAGACTGACCACCTCATCGGCGAGTGTCTTTGCCTCGCTCAGATCATCGGAGCGGTCTTTGGCCCGAGCGACCCAGCCTATGAGCTCGGCCTGAAGTTCAGGATCGTCCGCCAGGCGTTCGCGCACATCGCCGAGTGTTGGTTCGAGAATGGACGTCATGCCGCCAATATCCGATTCCACGCCGTCCAGCTCCAATGGATCAACCCGGCGGAACAGGTCCAGCAGAACACTCTTGCCGCGATCAGCCCGATCCGCTTCTGCGATCGCGATGGCACGCTCACGTTCCATTGCATGTCCATGTGCTGACAGCATGATGCCCCAGCCAATAACGCCCAGGATCAGGAGGGCCGCCAGCCCGGACGCCATCCGGTTGTGCCGGACGAAGCGATATCCCGCTTCCAGGTGCGAGTCCGGCCTTGCCGCAGGCGCGCGCCCATCCAGGACTGACCGCAAATCGCTGGCGAAGCTTGCCGCTGAGGGATACCTGTCATCGGGGGCCTGCGCCATCGCCTTGTCGATGACGGCCTGCGTACCGGAAGGCAGCTTCAGGCCCGTGCAGAGTTCTGAAAGGACGCGGCCTAGCTGGTAAATGTCGCTTGCGGTCGTGACTTGCTCCAGCCGCAACTGTTCGGGTGACGCATAGTCGGGCGTCATGGCGGTCGGTCCATCAGGATCGCTGAGGCCACCGGCGAGGCTGGATACGCCGAAGTCGAGCAACCGCGCCCGGCCATCATCCGAGACGATGATATTGTCCGGCTTGATGTCGCGATGGACAATCAGTTTGGAATGCGCTGACTGCGCCGCGTCGGCGACATCGGCGACGAGCGCAAGACGGGCGCGCAGGCCGAGTCCTGCTGCGTGGCAGTAATCGGTTATCGGACGTCCCGGCGCCAGGTCCATGACCAGCCAGGGAGCGCCCGTCGCCGTTTCCCCACCATCAATGATGCGCACGACACCTGGATGGTCGAGCGTGGAGAGAATACGGCGTTCACGCAGAAAATGACGCACAGCCTCACCATTCTGCATGCCAGCGCGCATGACTTTCAGCGCAACCGTCTGATCGTATCGTCCATCATCACGATTGGCTTCGTATACCACTGACAAACCACCGGCAGCTATTCGCCGCAGGATACGCCAGGGACCATATCTGGCGCCGATCCGGGGGTCTTCAGCGAAGCTGTCTAGTCCCGCCGAGACCTCTTCAAGCATCGATGAGCGAAGCGTTTGCATTCTGTCAAATCGCGCCCGGCTATCGCGTTCACGTTCGAGCAGCTGTGTCGCCCGGCGAAGAATGTGAGGCGTATCGGCCAGTTCCTCCTGCAGCCAGGCCTGGCGTGCGTCCTCGGGCAGCTCCAGCGCCGCCGAGAACACCTCGTCGAGTCTATTCCACTGAGTGTTGTCTGCGGTGCCCAAGGCGTGCCTTTCTGATCTGTCGTGAGTGTCCCGCTCACGACATCGGATATCTAGTTTTCAATGCGCCAGCGTGGCCCGCGTGCGTCCCTGTTCCCAAGATCTTGACGCAACCGGAGCGGAAAACCCGCCAAACAACGCATGTGGCGGATCACGGCACGTGAATGCGTTCTACACAATAGGGCGCACAACAAACACAAAAAGGAATTAGACCATGCTTCGATCCACAATGGCCACGGCCGCAACAGTTGTCTGTTTACTTGTCGCAGCTGGCCCGGCCGGGGCTCAGGAGATCGCTGTCTTCGGACCACCGACGGTGTCCTATCAGGGGCAGCGCACAATTGTGACAAACGAAGCGAGCCTGAGCCAGGCCGTATATTCCAAGCCTGGCAAGAACCGCACTGAAATGACCATGGAGGGCCAGACCGTGATTCAGATTTGGCGCGATGATCTCCAGACACTGTGGTCGATTTCACCGCAGCAGGGCTTTGCCATGGAGATCCCCTTTGGAGCCGACCAGGCCAAATCGCCTCTCGATGGCCTGGATGAGCAAACGGCTGTGCTGGAAAAGCGCTTCATTGGACGAGAAACAGTGAATGGCGTGATGACAGATCATCACTTCCTCCGGGCGACTGTGTCTGGCGGCGGAACGACATCGGGAGATGTCTGGAGCACGCCTGAGAATATCACGGTGCGCATGCGCATGACGCAGGTAGAGCCGGGTCAGCGAGCAGAGACTATCAGCTACGACCTCAACGGTCTGCAAAGGACCTTTCAGGCAGACGAGCTCTTCGAAGTGCCAGCCGGATACCAGGTTATGTCGATGGGCGCAGGCGGGATGCCTGGCGTGTTCGGCGCCGCTGGAGGTTATGCCGGGGATGTGGCTGGTGATGCGGCCAACACGGCAAAAAATGAAGTCGACCAACAGGTGCGCGGGAAGGCGAGAAACGAAGCTGCAAAGGCAGTACGCAAGATATTCAAGTGGTAATTTTGCCGGTTTGCCGCAATCAGGCCTGTGTATCGAGGCTCTCGGCGAGGTAGGAGCGGGCGCGGGCCCAGTCTCGCTCGACAGTCCTGACTGATCGTCCGAGTGCGTGTGCGGTTTCTTCGACTGTGAGGCCCGCAAAGAACCGGCATTCTACAATGCGTTCGAGATCCGGCGCTTTCTTGGCAAGCGCGGCGAGGGCGGCCTCGATATCGAGGATCTGGGCTTCTGCTGTGCTGCCCGGTATCTGGTAATCGTCTATGTTGACATGCTCGGCGCCTGAACCGCGTTTCTCAGCAAGTTTGCGCCGGGCATGGTCGACGAGTACCTGGCGCATGGCGCGGGATGCGGTTGCCAGGTAGTGGCTCTGGTCGGCGAAGCGCCGACTGCTGTCTTTTGACAATTTGAGCCAGGCCTCGTGCACAATCATCGTTGTGTTGAGAGTCGCGCTGGGACGCTGGCGCCCGAGTTGACGTGAGGCGATGCGCCGAAGAACGTCATATGTCTCGGCCAGCAATTCTTCGGACAGGCCGAGCGCTTGGTTGCTTGGCTCGCTTTGAGGGTCACTGTCTGGCGCGTTGGTCAAATGCTGGTCCCCGCAGAACGATCCCGGACAATGCCGAGACCTTTCTACGGGTATGCAAGAAGCATGGCCAATGCAATCACAAGTTCAGAGCTGCTATTCCGGCTCCGGATCCATGATCATGGATATAGAGAATGATGTGGTGCCATCGCCGAACATATCCATGACCATGATGCTGGCGTCGTCGAGCCCGATCGTATCAAACCGGATCAGGGTTGCATTCCCTTTTTCGACCTCCAGGATCTCGTATCCATTCTTTTCGATCATGGCCGTAAAGAAGGCGACGACTGAATCGACCGTATCACTGACCTGCCCGTCCACCTGATAGCTCCGGCTGGCATATTCGGGTGGCTGGCCACCTGACGCGCTGACGATGCGACTGCCAGCAGGGAAGTTGATGGTTTCGGGAAACCCTTCTGGCAATGAGATGTTCTGTGGCTCTGCTAGCTCGTCAACCGGTAGGGTAGGGGCGTCTGCGCCGGCTATGCATGCTGGCATGCTGCTCACGGCGCCAATTGCCAAAGCCGTAAGCAAAAAGCGGCGATCGAATACTGATCTGGTCATGATGATGTCCTCTTCTACAAGCCGCGAACGGGCCCATGATATCCAACGCAGTTCACGCGGCGTTTCCGCCAAAGAATCGATCAGTCGAAACGAGCCAATCTACCCGGGCATCACTTTACGCATGGCATGCTGAGGGTGCCGCGTGGCGGAGACAGGCTCGGGTTTGCGTTTCCAGTAGTAAGCCGGGCGCTCAGCGCGCATGAGCATGAAAGAAGATCCACATGACACAATGGCCTTCGAGGGTGACCACAGCTGTGCTCCTGGGCGGTATCTTCCTGGTTGCGGCCTGTTCCGGCAGCGCTCCGCCAGAGTCAAAAGATTCCGCGTTAAACCGCACCGATGTCACGTCAGCAAAAACGGGGAACGATGCGGAGACGGATCGCCTGCTCGGTCGGGTTAACTTACCAGTGCCAGACTGGTTGCCGAAGCATTTTCCGCTGCCGGATGACCTTCGCATTTACAGCAAGACCGAAGTGGGGTCGGTTCCACCGGCTCACCAGTTGCAGGCTCGGACGCTGACCTCCCAGGGAGATATCCGAGATGCCATTGTGAAGTGGGGATTGGACACGGATATCAAGGTTGAGGAAGTCAGTGATCTACGTGGCATGCTGATACTGGCCATCTCCGGAGGGGGCTTTGGCGGCGCGAGCTCGGTCCAGATCGTCGATGATCCACGCGGGAACCGACGTATCATCCTCACGCTGCAGGACGCGTCATGACGCCCTAATTGTTCTCAGCCGAGATTGTCTTGGATCAGTTGGTCCAGTCCAGCTCGGCGCTGCGGCAGAGCGTGTCATGGCCAGCGCTGATAAAACTGGCATCCCTGCTGCCGGAAAGTGTCTGAGGACAGGCCTCGAGGTTGTGCTCAGGCAGGCCTGGTGCGAGCTCGCGAATCTGTTTCGGGCGCGGGCATCTTGCGCCCCCGGCGCAGCGCAATATAGCCAGCGCCCCTGGATACAGGGCAGGCCAAGGTCTGTCAGGTGATTTGCGGACAGGTTTGCAAGCAATCCGCCGTTTGGGGCGGTGTTGTCCCCTGTCCGCAATTTTCATCCGCGTGAAAATATCCCAAAGGGCGCGCTTCCCACCTCTGATCTTCACGGAAACTTCGTCCAAGTGCCACTACCACTGCGCGCCTCTCCTCCGGAAGGTTGCAGCAGGGCTGATGGATGCCAGCGAGGAGGACGTGCTCGCCTACATGGCCTTCCCGAAGGAACACTGGACGCAGATCCACTCGACCAATCCCCTTGAACGCCTCAACAAGGAGATCAAGCGACGCACGAACGTTGTCGGTATCTTCCCGAACGATGCCGCCATCATCCGCCTTGTCGGCGCACTGCTGCTTGAGCAGAACGACGAATGGGCGCTCACCCGGCGATACATGTCACTGGAAAGTCTCGCCCGGATAGTCGATAACCCTGTTCTCAGCCTGCCCGGTGTGGGCAACTGAACCCAGCGCCGCAGCCGAGACGGCGTGCACGATTTACACCATCTGATGGGCCGCTACCGCTGGACCTGCATACATTGCCTAACCATGCGACCGTTACGAGCGTTGCCTCGAATGCCCGATGCCAGGTGTGCGGTAGCAAGGGAGCCGATGTGGAAGTGATCCAGCCCGTCGTTGAGATTGGCGAACAGCGCGGCGTTAGCGGACCGCGCAACATCGAGCACGTCGCGCGGTTGAGGAGGTACATCGCGGCGAACCCGTTCGGGCTGTCGAAGTCTCCACCTGCTTCCGCCAAAAAACCGCACCTGACCAGGCCATAAGGATGAGTGTATGGATGGGTAGGTTAGATTATTTGTTGAAAAACCACATTCAATACAGCGCATTAATAGCGCCAAGTGGCGGAGGAGGAGGGATTCGAACCCCCGGAGCCCGCGAAGGCTCAACGGTTTTCAAGACCGCCGCATTCAACCACTCTGCCACTCCTCCGGCGTGCCGTGTTTGGTATAATGACTGGTGGTTTGCAAGAGCCGATGTGCGGCGGGCGCCGGGTTTGACTGGCCGGAAAAGTGTTAACGTGTCCTTGCCGGGTTCGGCCAATACGGGTTTCCCGGTTCACCGTGTGTGCATTTTGCTGTGGTAACCATACAAATTGAAGGCGGCAGAACAGCCGCTCAGGAATGACCGAAGGTCGATTCCGAAGCCGCAGAATGAGGTCAACTTTACGCGATGCGTTTCCCGACACTATGCCACTCCATCAAGATTCGAGCCGTTCTGGCTGCGAGCGCCTTGGCGCTGGTCGGAACAGGTCCAGCTGACGCCAGCAAGCGCACCCCTGCGCCGATCGTCTATGCTGGGCAGGGCGCAACAGTCGAGCCCGTCCGAAACGTCCCGGCGGCGACCGTCCCGACCCGATCGTCTGCACCCGCACCCGGCGAGGAGGGCAATCGCATTGCTTTCCGCTACCCGGGACAAGCTGCCATGCGCCAGCCAGAACCTGTAGCGCGCGAATATGCGAGTGTGAACGCACCGCAAATGTCTGCACCGCGACAGGTGACCGAACAGGCCATGACACCCAACAGTTTTGATGCTCAAGCCGCAGCGGCGCAGATTGCGACCGCGCGTGAGGCGCAGGTTGTGGAATCGGAACCCCTGGTTGCGCTTGAGCCCATGCCGCAAACTCAAGGGCAGGGGATCGTGACGCCTGCCCCGATGGCCGCCGCGCCTGGGCGTGCGTACCTGACGTCGCCTGAGGCGGCGCCCGTGTTCGACGAAACGGGCATTAGCGTGACTTATGGCGACGAATTTTCAGGCCTTCCGACAGCGAATGGTGAAGTCTTCGAACAGGATGGCATGACCGCTGCGCACCCGACATTGCCGCTGCCGAGCCTTGTGCAAGTGATCAACCTCGATACGCAAAAGCAGGTTGTCGTACGGGTCAATGACCGCGGTCCCTTCGAGGATGGCGCATCATTGCAGCTTTCAAAGCGTGCGGCGAACGAGCTGGAATCCGGTGCTGATGGCCGTGCGAATGTACGCGTCCGCTATCTGGGTCCGGCTCCCGTGAACCATCAAACGGTCGCCTACAAGCCATCCATGACGTCCGAGCGCATGATCCCGGCGAGCTATTCCGTCGGGGCCCAGGCACCGGAGCAAATGCCTGTGATCTATGCATCGGCCAATCAGGTGGCCGCTCCTGTTTTCACGGCGTCCGCCCAAACGGGGCAGGGTGCCTATTTCGTCCAGGTCGGGTCTTTTGCCGATATCGGCAACGCACAGTCTTTTCGGCAATCGCTAGGATCTGACCTTCCGGTACTGATCGTGCCGGCGCGCGTGAACGGTTCGGACTATTTCCGGGTCAGAGTTGGTCCGCTCGACTCCCGTTCTGATGCGGCCGAGATGCGCGACGACCTTGCTGATCGTGGTATCGCGAATGGCCGTATCGTCTCGGTAGACTAGCCGATACGGCACCACGCCCCATTGACGCTGACCACAAACCGGCCCTTTTTCCCCATTAGACGGGAATGAGGGCCGCACGTCATCTGGCCGTCGTACAATTGCAATGGAGGCCCAGGCCACATGAAGTGCCGAACACCTATCCTCGCCACGATCGCACTCTTGTCCCTGCTGACTGCTCCGGCCGGCGCGCAGATGATCGACACGCCGGCGCAACATGCCGTCATCATGGATAATGCGACGGGAGAAATCCTATTCTCGAAGGATGGCGCTGAGCCAATGATTCCCGCCTCGATGACCAAGATGATGACCGCCTACCTGGTCTTCGACATGGTCAAGCGCGGCGAGTTGAAGATGACGGACCGACTGACGGTCAGCGCCGATGCCTGGCGCCGCGGCGGGTTCCCGTCCGGCACATCGACGATGGGCCTTGTGCCGAAGGATACGCCGACGATTGAAGAGCTGCTCCATGGCGTGATCATCATGTCGGGTAATGACGCCTGCATCGTGCTTGCGGAAGGAATTTCGGGCTCCGAGGAAGCTTTCGCCAAACGCATGACCCAACTGGCGCACGAGAAAGGCCTGAAATCCGTAAATTTTCTCAACTCGACCGGGCTTGAAGCCGTGGGGCATGTCATTTCGGCCGAGGATCTGGCACGGCTTGCGAAGCTGACGATCGACGATTTTCCGGAATATTATGACTGGTACGACCTTCCCGCTTATTCGTGGCGCGAATATACGCAGCCAAACCGGAACCCCTTGCTGGGGATCGAGGGTGCAGACGGATTGAAAACCGGTCACCTGGAAGCATCGGGTTACGGCCTGACCGGATCAGCCATCCGCGATGGCGTGCGCCGCACGATTGTTATCAACGGCATGGAGTCCATGGCGGCGCGCGCCGCCGAGGGCGAACGGATGCTGCGTCTGGCGTTCCAGAGTTTCGACCTGAAGACGATTGCGCCAGAGAACGTTATGCTTCCCGAACAAAAAGTCTGGCTGGGCCAGGAACGCACCGTCCCGGTATCCCTCGCCGAGCCCATGCTGATCGCCGGCCACAAGGCGGCCTTCGACAAGGCGAAGACCGAGATTGTACTCGACAAGGCGCTGGAAGCTCCCGTCAAGAAAGGTGACCGTGTCGGACGCCTGGTCGTGACATTGGACGGTCAGCCACCAGTGGAGGCCCCCATCATCGCTGAGGCGGATGTCAAACGGCTCGGCTTTTTCGGCCGGGCGGTGGATGGATTGAGCGCATTGATTTCGGGCAATGATGGCTGATACGACGCGCGGACGGTTTATCACGCTCGAGGGTGGCGAAGGCGTTGGGAAATCGACGTTGCAGCACATGCTCGCAGAGCGGCTGGAAGCTGCCGGGTTCGGCGTCGTCACGACGCGAGAACCAGGCGGCACCCGCCTGGCTGAGCGCCTTCGAGAACTTGCGCTGCACCCTCTGAATGGTGAGACGTGGTCTCCGATGGCCGAGGCGCTGCTCATGAACGCGGCACGCGTCGACCATCTCGACAAGCTGATCCGGCCCGCTCTTGCGAAAGGTCTGTGGGTTATATGTGATCGTTTCTCGGACTCAACGCGAGTCTACCAGAGCGTCGGGGACGGCGTGCCGGAAGATGTTCTGATCGCCATTGAGACACCCGTTCTGGGCACGACGCGTCCAGACCTGACATTGGTTCTGGATGCTCCGCCTTCGACGACCGAGGCCAGGCGAAAGATCCGCGATGAACGCAAGGACGTGTTCGAAATGCGGCCTGACACGTTTCACTCTGCGGTGCGTCAGGCGTTTCTGCATTTGGTGAAGATTGAGCCAGACAGAGTGAAGTTGATCGATGCGTCGCAAGGCGTAGACGCGGTGACGGACGATGCGTGGCGCGAAGTGCAGGCCTTGTTCGCCGCAGAGGACGGTGGGGCCGAATGACAAGTGTACTGCCCCTTGTCGGTCATTCCGATGCCGAAACCGCTTTCCTTTCTGCAAACGCGAGTGGCAAGTTGCATCATGCCTGGTTGATTGAGGGCCCGGCAGGGATTGGCAAGTCGCGCCTTGCGCAGCGACTGGCGGCCTTCATGCTTGGCGCTCGCGGACCGGCTGACGCGCCGCTTGAAGCAACGAGCGATGATCCGGTCATGCAGACATTTCTCGCAGGTGCGCATCCTGATCGACGTGTCGTGCAGATTGAACTGAACGACAAGGGCAAGCCGAGGCAGGATATTACCGTTGACCAGATACGGGACCTGAATCACTTCTTCACGCTGCGACCGGCCATGGGCGGCTGGCGGGTCGGGATTATCGACGCGCTGGACGAGTTGAATCGGAATGCTGCCAACGCGCTTCTCAAGACACTGGAAGAGCCGCCGGGCTCCAGCATTCTGTTCCTGATCAATCATGGCTCTCGCCCCATATTGCCCACCATAAGATCCCGCTGCAGGACACTGCGATTGAGGGCCTTGTCAGACGATGACACGCTGGGTGTCCTGAAACTTGTCGGCGCGCCGAAAGAGGCTGCCGGGCTTTCCCGCGGACGCCCCGGCTTGGGCATCCGGCTCTCCAGCCCGAACGGCCTGCAAGCTGCCAATGCCGCACGGGCGCTGCTCAGGTCCATGCCGAAGCCGAGCGATGCGTTGCTAACGGCTGCGGTCCAGGCGGCCAATACCGACGCGATTGCGTTGGAGGCATTCAGCGAGGAAGTGCTCGGCTGGCTGGCAGACAAGGCCGAGGGAAATCCAGCCGCGGCGGATGCGTGGCTGAAGACGTCGCGCCTGCTCGGCGAGGCCGGCGCACTGAACATGGAAGCGTCGCAGACAACGGCCAAGCTGATTGCCGGGCTTTATTCCTCGGTCGGGCGGGGCTAAGGCGTCGGCCATGTTCGATACACACGTGAACCTGCACGGCGATGTGTTCGCCGATGATCTGGACGATGTCCTGAACCGCGCCCGTGCTGCCGGTGTTAGCAGGTTCGTGGCGATTTGCGACCGGTTCGACAATTTCGACGCTGTCTACGCGATTGCCGACGCCCATGATGACATCTGGTGCTCTGTCGGCGTCCACCCGCACCATACCAAGGATTTTCCCGACATAACGGTTGGTGACCTTACAGCCGCAGCTGCACGTCCGAAGGTCGTGGCAATTGGCGAGACGGGTCTGGACTTTCACTACGGCTACAGCCCTGAGGACGCACAGATCGAGAGCCTCCGGAAGCACATTGAAGCGGCTCGACGAACCAGTCTGCCTCTGATCCTGCACACGCGAGAGGCGGACGACATGATGGGTGACGTGCTGGAAGATGAATTCGGGAAAGGGGCATTTCAACCTCTTCTTCACTGCTACACGGGCGGCGCGCGCCTGGCGAAGCGCGGACTGGCACTCGGCGCCTATGTGTCCGTATCCGGCATCCTGTCGTTCAAAAGCGCGCGCGCGGTACGCGACGTGATCGTCGACGTTCCGATGGACCGGATCATTCTTGAAACGGATTGCCCTTTCCTGGCACCCATGCCGATGCGGGGGCGCCGCAACGAGCCAGCTTATCTCGTGCATGTCGCTGAAGCGCTGGCCAGTCTGAAGGGACTGACTGTCGACGAGGTGAAACGGCTGACAGAAGCAAATGCGCGAAGACTATTCGCCAAGGTCGACGCATGACCGTATCCGGCAACAGACTGACTTTACTGGGCACTGGATCGTCGGGCGGTGTACCGCGTGTGGGCGGTGACTGGGGCGTGTGTGACCCGGACGAGCCTCGCAACCGACGTACGCGCTGCTCTGTCCTCGTAGACCGGATTGACGACAAGGGTGGCATGACACGCGTGCTGATCGACACGTCGCCCGACATGCGAGAGCAGCTGCTGGCGGCGGATGTACGGCATCTTGATGCAATTGTTTACACCCACGACCATGCTGACCAAACCCATGGCATCGATGATGTCAGGCCGCTGGCTATCGCGATGCGTCGCCAAATACCTACCTATATGAACGCTGCGACGCGAACATCGCTGCACCACAGGTTCAGGTATTGCTTCGAGGGCATGGGTGGGTATCCGCCGATCCTGAACACAATGCCGGATATCATGCCCGGTGAGAGGTTCACGATAGAGGGAGCGGGCGGTCCCGTCACATTCCTGCCGGTCGACATGGAACACGGGAAGATCCGCTGCTGCGGATTCCGGATGGGGGGGCTGGCATACTGCAATGACGTGAACGTTTTGCCGGATGACAGCCTGGAACGCCTCAGGGGACTGGACACCCTGATTGTTGATGCGTTGCGCTACACGCCGCATCCCACCCACGCCAACCTTGAACAAGCCTTGCGATGGATTGCAGACCTGAGGCCGGCGCGGGCCGTGCTGACCAACATGCACGTGGATATGGATTTCGCGACATTGCAGAGGGAACTGCCGGACGGCGTGGAGCCTGGCTATGATGGTATGGTCCTGTCATTCTAGCATATATCGCAGGACATATTATTGCCCATAATGATGATTATGCGACTCATGGATAGAGATCATCAGCGACGTTTGTGACTTGGTGAGACAGCTTGTTTCTCCCGTCGTCCGGGCCACCCAGGCCACCTGGATCTGCGGCAGATCTCCATCACCTTCACCTTTGCCGATAAACACCTTGTTAACTGGTCGGGCGAGCAATCCCCCCTTCCCTCGCAGGCGTCCTTCAGTGAGCCAGGACCAGTTCCAGCGCCTCGGCTAGTTTATCATCAAGCATCGGTTTGTAGATGACGTCAGCAAAACCTTCCTGTGTCGCGAGTTCGAAAATGTCCTTCGAGTCCCAGCCGGTGATCATGATCGCAGGCACGGTTTCGCCACGCGCACGCAGTTCACGCAGGAGATCGAATCCATCATGAGGCGACATCTTGAAGTCGATCAGGACGCAATCGAAACCCTTTGTGTCTGCCCTGTTTAGAAATGCCAGGCCGCTATCGAATACAGAGACGCCATAGCCCTTGGAACGCAAAAGTAGCGACAATGACCGGCACACTGCCTCGTTGTCATCGACAACAGCGATTTGGGCGCGTTCTTTTGGTTGTATTTCTGGATTCATTTTGCGTCATCGACCGAAGTGGGTTTTCCGCAAAATTGGATCAACGCGAAGGCGGTGTCTTTAAGTAGATGCCCCTAAACAGCGCCGTCCAAACCGACACCCGCCGCGAATGCGATACGCAAAACACTTGAAAGGCTTGGCGCGTCGAGCTTTTCCATCAGGTTTGCCCGATGGATTTCAACTGTTCGGGGCGAAATATCCAATGTCTCGGCAATCATCTTGTTGGTAAATCCGTCAACCAGTCCGACGAGGACATCTCTTTCGCGCGGCGTCAGACGCTCAATCCTGCCTTTTGCCTCATCGGTCAGAACATCCTTATGGCTGCGGGCGTCCAGGCGTTCGAAAGCACGCTTCAGCGCGTCAACAAGTGTTTGTTTCTCATAAGGTTTTTCGACAAAATCTACGGCCCCGGCTTTCATCGCCTTGACGGCCACCTCGACATCACCGTGCCCGGTCAACACAATCACAGGCAAGGAAACGCCAATGTCGTTAAGTCGTTTCTGGACTTCGAGGCCGTCCATGTGCGGCATCTGAACGTCAAGCAGGATGCAGCCGAGAGCAGCCTGTTGCGCGCTTTCCAGGAATGACACACCGTCGACATAGGTCTTTACCGTAAAGCCAGCATGCCGCAGCATGAAACTGGCAGAATGGCGCACAGCCTCATCATCGTCGACCAAATGGATCAGGCGTGTTTCACTCATGCAGTATGAATAGCCGGATCAGACCGAAGTGTGAACCGGAAACACGTACCGCCATCGGGAGCCAAATCAGCGCAGATTGTGCCGCCATGCGCTTCGACAATGGTTTGGCAGATCGACAGGCCCAGTCCCATGCCTCCCGACTTCGATGTCGTGAAGGGTTTGAAGAGCGTGTTCTTGACGTCCAGGTCGAGTCCCGGGCCGTTGTCGCAGATCGAGATGTCCACGAGCCCGTTCGCCCCAAGTTGCGCGTCTATCTGGATTTTCGGGCTTGTCGTAGACGCAAGCGCCTCTTGGGCATTGCGGACCAGGTTGATGACAACCTGCTGCACCTGGATGGGGTCTGCCAAGACGCACCCGACGTCCGGCGCAACGCGGAGGAGGACGGGAACATCGCTGGAACTCATCGACATACGCGCGAGTGCAGTGGCGTCTTCGAGCAGCGGTCCGATTTCCACCGAGCGCGCGTCAATCTCGCCGCGTGATACATAGCCGCGTAGTTTGCGCACGATATCGCCCGCGCGGACGGCCTGCCGGGCGCCCTCATCCAGTGCTTCGCGCAATATTTCTCGTTTATCGTCCCCGGGTAGATCCAGCAAGTCACGGCCGGCCTCCAGGTAATTGGCGACGGCTGTGAGAGGCTGGTTGAGTTCATGGGCCAGCGCTGATGCCATCGTCCCTACCGCGCTTAGCCGCGAAAAATGGACAAGTTCAGATTGCATCTCGCGCATTCTCATCTCTGCCCGCCGCTGATCGGTGAGGTCGCGCACGAATGCGGTGAACAGCCAGTGATCGCCGATCTTGGCTTCGCCAATTTTCAGATCAATCGTAAACAGGGTTCCATCCGCCCGGCGCGCCGTGACGACACGGCCGATACCGATGATCCGGCGTTCGCCTGTATCAAGATAGTTTTTGAGGTATTGATCGTGATTGATCTCGTCGCGCCCGGCCATCAATTCGCGGACATTGCGCCCAATGATCTCCTTGGCCGTGTATCCAAACAGAAGTTCTGCGGCTTTGCTGAAGGCGAGAATTCGTCCGGTCTCATCGATGACAATCATGCCGTCCGGAACCGATTCCAGGATGGATACGAGATGAGACTGAAGAGTCACGAGATCCGGTGGCGACAATGGTGTGCCTGCAGAAGCATCGGCTGAATCGGTCATCGTCTGGCTCCTTTCGAACGCAGTCCCGCCCCATATGCACATGCTTCATGGACGATGCGAGCCAAGAAGACGCGACCGGGCGGACCGATCAGAATCAACGCGCGCCAGATCTGGCCAGTGCCGGCGGTACGAACCAAAGCGCTGTCGCCGCGAGAATCATCACGGCACCCGAAAATGCCACCGGGCAGCCCCAGCAATGACCATTGAACATGGTCGCCCAGAATGCAGGCGCGTGAGTGGCGGACGTAAGACCGTCCGGGCCACAGCGAACCGATAGGAAAGCCTGTAGTGACTGCGTATGCGTCCACACTTTTGCGGAACCGAGCAGCAGCAACGCCATTCCGGGCACGAACACAGTATATCTGCGCATCTCATCCTCCACGACTGTACGGTCATTCTAAGAGCCGTGCGACAGTGCGGCCCATCCGTAGTTACCCGTATACACGACCTCGCCGGCTCCCGGCATTTAGCGCGTAGTACATATTAGGCAAAACAGGGGCAGAATCAGTGAGCACAGTCACAAAGCCGCGGTCGTCGGTTTCTGGCAGCATCGCCAGCGTCGCGACACTCGTCGCCATCGCATGTCTGGGGGCTTTGTTGATCGCTGCGAATGCGGTCGATCCCCTCATGGAAGCGCATGCCTGGGTGTTTTTCTTCCTGACCGCCTTCGCGCTGGTCGCGATCGGCATATGGGCTGGCGGATTGCAGGGGCGCAACCCCTTCGACGAGACCTATTATGAGGACACGATCGTCAAATTCGGCGTCGCCGCCGCCATGTTCTGGGGTATCGCTGGATTCCTGGTCGGCCTGATTATCGCATTGCAGCTCACATGGCCGGGCCTATTCTACTTCCCTGATCTCGGCTGGACCAATTTTGGCCGTCTCCGGCCGCTGCATACGTCCGCCGTGATCTTCGCATTCGGCGGCAATGTTCTCATCGCCACAAGCTTCTATGTCGTCCAGCGCACCAGCCGCACGCGGATCGCTGGCGGGCTTTGGCCGTGGTTCGTTTTCTGGGGCTACAACCTGTTCATCGTGATTGCCGGCACCGGCTACCTGATGGGCGTGACCCAGTCCAGGGAATACGCAGAGCCTGAATGGTATGCGGACCTCTGGCTGACGATCGTATGGGTGGCGTACCTTCTTGTTTTCCTGGGCACGCTCTGGAAACGCAAGGAACCCCACATCTACGTGGCGAACTGGTTCTACCTGTCATTCATCGTGACGATCGCGATGCTGCACATTGTCAACAATCTGGCCGTGCCGGTGAACCTGTCCGGTTCGAAAAGCTATTCATTGTTCGCCGGGGTCCAGGATGCCCTGACCCAGTGGTGGTATGGTCACAATGCTGTCGGGTTCTTCCTGACAACCGGCTTCCTCGCCATCATGTACTATTTCATTCCGAAACGTGCGCAGCGCCCGGTCTATTCGTACCGCCTGTCGATCGTTCACTTCTGGTCGTTGATCTTCATCTACATCTGGGCGGGGCCGCACCACCTGCACTACACAGCCCTGCCGCAATGGGCCCAGACGCTCGGCATGACCTTCTCTATCATGCTTTGGATGCCAAGCTGGGGCGGGATGATCAATGGCGTCATGACGCTGTCAGGCGCCTGGGACAAGCTGCGGACCGACCCGGTCGTGCGCATGATGGTCGTGTCGCTGGCGTTCTACGGTATGTCGACGTTCGAAGGCCCGCTTATGAGCGTGCGTGCCGTCAATGCACTGTCTCACTACACTGAGTGGGGAATCGCACACGTGCACTCCGGATCACTTGGCTGGGTCGGGTTCATCTCGTTCGGCGCGCTCTACTGTCTCACGCAATGGCTGTGGAAGCGGCCGGCGCTGTATTCGAAGAACCTCGTCGAGTGGCATTTCTGGCTCGCGACGATCGGCATCGTCTTCTACATCGTGGCACTCTATTTTGCGGGCATTATCGAAGGCCTGATGTGGCGCGCCTACAATGAGTACGGGTTCCTTGAGTACAGCTTCATCGAAACCGTGGAAGCCAAGCACATCAACTATATGATCCGCGCACTTGGCGGCGGCATGTATCTGATGGGTGCGATCGTCATGGCTTACAATCTCGTCCGCACAGCGCTTGGGCATGGCGCAGCAGCAGGCGTTGTCGAACCGGCGCCAATGACTGCCGCCAAACTCCAACCTGCCGAATAGGAACTGAACAATGGGCTTGTTCCAAAAACACCAGGCACTCGAACGCCACTCCCTGCTTCTTACCGTCGGCATCCTGCTCGTTGTCGCCGTTGGCGGAATCGTCGAGATCGCGCCGCTGTTCTATCTCGAGAATACGATCGAGAAAGTGAAGGGGATGCGGCCTTATACGCCACTCGAACTGACCGGGCGAAACATCTACATCCGCGAGGGTTGCTACACGTGCCATTCGCAGATGGTCAGACCATTGCGCGATGAGGTGGAACGCTACGGGCACTATTCACTCGCCGCGGAGAGCATGTACGACCATCCGTTCCAGTGGGGCTCCAAGCGGACAGGCCCCGACCTGGCGCGCCTCGGCGGCAAGTATTCCGATGAATGGCATGTCGATCACCTCCGGGACCCACGCTCTGTCGTGCCGGAATCGGTCATGCCGCCCTATGCATTCCTGTCAGACAACATCGTCCATTTCGAAGACATTGGAGATCATCTGAAAACACTTCGTTTTGAAGGCGTGCCCTATTCAGACGAAATGATTGAAAATGCCAAAGCCGACCTGGTCGCCCAGGCGGATCCGAATGCCGATTATGACGATCAGGACGCATTGGTCGCGCGATATGAAGCCGCTGCAGGACGTAAAGGCACCGTTATCGTCGGGGATTATGACGGCGATCCGTCCCGCGTCACAGAGATGGATGCCTTGGTAGCCTATCTTCAGATGACCGGAACGCTCGTCGATTTCTCCACTTACGAAGCTGATGATCTCAGCAACCGACGCTAGGAGCCTGACATGTACGAAACGCTTTCAAAATTTGCGCAAACCTGGGGCCTGGCCTGGTTCGTCGCGATGTTCGCCGTTGCGCTTGCTTATGCGCTCTGGCCGTCAAACAAGGAAAAATTCCGCGAGGCAGCCTACCTGCCGCTCGAAGACAAGGAACCCGGCGATGAGTGATAAACACACAGAAATCGATGCGCATTCCGGGGTCGAAACCACCGGGCATACCTGGGATGGCATCAAGGAGCTTAACAATCCGCTTCCGCGCTGGTGGCTGATCGTCTGGTATATCTCGATCGCCTGGGCATTCATTTATATGGTTCTCATGCCGGCCATCCCGGCACTTCCCGGATTTGGCGGCACCAACACACCAGGGGTTCTTGGCCTGTCCGACCGCACACTTGTGGCAGAAAAGGTCGTCGCCATGAACGCAGAGCGCAGTGTCGCCTCCCAGCGCCTGATGGCGGCCTCGCTGACGGAAATCCAGAACGACCTGAACTTGCAGCAATTTGCCATGGCGATGGGTGAAAGCGCCTTCGGCGACAATTGCGCGACGTGTCACGGCGCTGGCGGCCGCGGCGCAAAGGGCTATCCGATGCTCGCCGACGACATATGGCTCTGGTCCGGCACGCTTGACGGGATCGAACAGACCCTCCGGCATGGCATCCGCCACGAAGGCGACGATGCCACGCGCTTTTCCGCCATGCCGGCCTTTGGTCGCGACAAGCTTTTGACCTCTTCGGAAATCGATGACCTCGTCCAGCATGTGCTGAGTTTCTCGGATCGCGACACGGATGCCTCGGCAGCAGCTCAAGGATCAACCATCTTCGCGGTGCAATGTGCATCCTGTCACGGCGTCAACGCAAAAGGCGACCGCAATATTGGCGCACCCGACCTGACCGACGCCGAGTGGATCTTTGGCGGGGAGCCCGCTGACATTACGGCGTCCATCTCCAATGCCCGCAATGCCCATATGCCGGCCTGGCAGGACCGTCTGGACGACCCGACGATCAAGGCGCTGGCCCTTTACGTTCACTCTCTTGGCGGTGGTGAATAGGCACGACCATGAACCATGTCGCAAACCCTCCCAATGCCCCGATCCCACCGCCAAATCCGCCGTCGCTCTATGAGCGGCGCAAGCAGATCTATCCGAAGCTGGCGCATGGCAAGTTCAGGATGGTCAAATGGGTGGTGATGGCGCTGACTCTCGGGGTCTACTATATCGTGCCGTGGATCCGGTGGCCGCGCGGCGAAGGTATTCCGGACCAGGCCGTTCTGGCTGATTTTGCGGGAGAAAAATTCTATTTTTTCTTCATCACAATCTGGCCGCAGGAAATATTCTACCTTGCCGGTTTGCTGATCGTGGCAACATTCGGCCTGTTCCTCGTGACGTCACTGCTCGGACGCGTCTGGTGCGGCTATACGTGTCCCCAGACGGTGTGGACAGATCTCTACATCTGGGTTGAGCGCGCGTTTGAGGGCGACCGCGCTGCACGTATGCGGCTGGACAACGCGCCCTGGTCGCTGAACAAGGCCGTCCGCAAGATCGGCAAACACATTGTCTGGCTGATAATCGCGTTCCTGACGGGCGGCGCCCTGATCCTGTACTGGCATGATGCGCCAACGATCGCCCGCACGTTCTTTACTGGCCAAGCCCCACTAACAGCTTACTTTTTCGCTGGTATGCTGACGCTGACCACTTATTTCCTTGCTGGCTGGATGCGAGAGCAGGTCTGCACCTATATGTGCCCCTGGCCGCGCATCCAGGGGGCCCTGACAGACGAATACGCGCTGAATGTCACCTATCGCTACGACCGGGGCGAGCCACGCGGCCCGCTGCGCAAGGAGCAGGGCTTTGAGGGACGCGGTGACTGTATCGACTGCAAGCAGTGCGTTCAGGTCTGTCCGATGGGCATCGACATCCGTGACGGCGCCCAACTCGAATGCATTCATTGCGCGCTTTGCATTGATGCATGTGACGACATCATGACGCGCGTGGGCCGTCCGACCGGCCTGATCGCCTATGACACAGATCTTGCCGTGGCGACACGCGCGGCAGGCGGCAAACCGGTCTACAAGCTGCTTCGGTCGCGTACGGTGCTTTATGCTGTCCTCATGCTCGCAATCAGTGCGCTGATACTCGTTGGTCTCGCAAAAGAGCCCACATTCGACGTCAACGTCCTCAAGGACCGCTCGCCGCCTTTCGTCCAGCTGGCCAATGGTGATGTTCGGAATGGCTACACACTGAAGCTCGTCAACAAGGCGACGACGGCACGCGATACGATGGTCTCCATTTCCGGCCTGCCCGGCGCTGAATTCGAGATTATCGGCTTGTCCAAACCGGATGGCGCTCAGGAGATGGAACTTCCGCTTGAGCAATATGGTGTTGATCGCTTCCGCCTTCTCGTCACGGCCCCCGCTGCATCCCTGCCGCACAGGTCGTCGCTGGAGATCACCGTCCTCGATCCTGTGACGGGTGAAAGCCACACCCGTTCTGCTGCTTTCATGACTGCTGGAGCCAAATGATGCCAACACTGTCACCCCCGGTGGATACTGACGGCAAAACCCTCAAGGGACATCACGTCCTGTTCTGGCTGTTGGGGTTCTTCGGCCTTATGTTCGTCGTGAACGGCGTGTTTCTTTGGGCGGCGCTCTCGTCATTTCCGGGCGAGGATGTGCGCCATTCCTACTTGCAGGGCCTCGAGTACAACAAGACAATTGCGTCGCTCAAGTATCAGGAGGACATGTCCTGGAAGGCAGAACTTGGCCTGGTCGCGGTGACCGATGGCGATGTGCTTGTGGCGCGCATTCTTGATGCGGACGGCCTTGCTCTGCCATCGCGGAACGTGACTGCGGAGCTGAGGCGTGCCGCAACACAGGACAGCGATATCGTTGTCGAAATGCTGCCTGTTGGGTCCGGCGAATATCGTGCTGATCTGCCTGTCCTGACCAAAGGGGCATGGCACATAGCCCTGAATGCCGAGATAGCTGACGGTAGTTCAGGCACGGGCTTCAAGGCGTCAAAGGTCATCATGGTCAAATGACCCAAGCTGAGAACAATCTGGTTGCCGGATGTCCAACGGGTCTCGCGCCGCCCGAAACGACGAGCGCACCAGACCCCTCGGCCTTTGTTCGGCGCGTCAATGGACAGAGCCGCCTGAGCCTGACGATACGCGGTGCCAAGTGCGGCGCATGCATCAGTCGGATCGAATCGGCTGTGAAAGCGCTCCCGGGTGTGGAAACAGCACGTCTGAACCTGTCGACAGGGGGGCTTGAAGTCGCCTGGCATGGTGGGCTTACAGCCATACCAATCGTCCAGGCGATCAGTTCCCTTGGCTATGGTGTTGCGCCGCAGGATCAGGGCAACGCCATTACGGATGAGCAGCGCGAGGAACGCAGCCTGCTCATTGCGTTGGGCGTTGCTGGTTTCGCGACTGCCAACATCATGCTCCTGTCCGTGTCGGTTTGGGCAGGCAACGGAGAAATGGGCGAGTCGACCCGGATGATGCTGCATGGCCTGTCCGGCTTGATCGCGTTCCCCGCCATCCTGTTTTCCGGTCGCGTCTTCTTCCGGTCAGCCTGGAAAGTCCTCAAGCACGGCCATGCCAATATGGACGTGCCAATTTCGCTCGCCGTGATCATCGCGTTTTGCGTGAGCGTGTCGGAAACCTTGCGGGGCGGTGAACACGCCTATTTCGATGCGTCGGTAATGCTGCTCTTCTTCCTCCTGATCGGACGCTTTCTTGACGCGCGCGTCCGCCGGAAAGCGCATACGTCTGCGCGCGATCTGGCGGCGATGGCACGCCGTAGCGTTACACGACTGGCAGAGAATGGCGAAGCCCGCTCCGTTCGCGCAAGCGAGATTCAGCCGGGTGACCGCATTCTCCTGGCGCCTGGTGAGCAGGCGGTTGTTGACATGCAGGTGGAAACGGGCCTCTCAGAAGTTGATGAGAGCCTCGTGACCGGAGAGAGCGTTCCGCGAACCGCCACCCAGGGCATGAATCTTCTGGCCGGCACGATAAACCTGTCCCAGCCGCTTACCGGCCGAGCCATTGCTGCCGCGAGTGACTCCCTCCTGTCTGATATTGCCCGCATGCTGGATGCCGGTGAACAGCGCCGCTCGACCTACCGGAAAATCGCTGACCGTGCCGTCTCGCTCTACGTGCCGTTCGTCCATACGTCCGCACTGCTCGCCTTCATTGGCTGGCTCCTGGCGGGCATGAGCGCCAACGAGGCCCTTCTGATCGGTGTCTCGACACTGATCATAACATGCCCCTGCGCGCTGGCACTCGCCGCACCCGTGACCCAGGTGGTCGCGTCGGGACGCTTGTTTCGCGCAGGCACATTCCTGAAATCCGGAGATGCATTGGAACGGCTGGCGCAGTGCAATTACATCATCTTCGACAAGACCGGCACGCTGACATTTGGCACGCCGCGCCTTGCCGACGACGTCTCGCCTGACCTGCTCGCCAATGCGGCCCAACTGGCGCGGGCCAGCCGACATCCATTGTCTCGCGCGCTCGTCGAGGCTGCAGGTCCTGGGCCCGTGGCGTCTGGCGTCCGGGAATTCCCCGGTCTTGGCCTTGAAGGCGTGATAGATGGCGTCTCCTCCCGTCTCGGATCGGCTGAGTGGGTTGGCGCCGACATTGATGTCGCCTCCAGCAGCTCTCTCTGGTTCGTTGAGGGCAATTGTGCGCCTGTTCGGTTCCAATTCCGCGACCATATTCTCGACGATGCGACCCAGACGATCCGGGCTTTGCGGCAGGCCGGATACGGCATGGAAATCCTGTCAGGCGATCGTGCGGAGACGGTTGCAGATGTTGCCGGGAAACTCGGCGTCGCTGACTGGACTGCCAAAGCCTCCCCGCGCGACAAGGTCGAACGCCTCGAGGCATTGCAGGCGGCAGGTCATCGCGTGCTGATGATCGGGGACGGGCTGAACGATGCCGGGGCGCTGGCGCTCGCGAATGCGTCCGTCACCCCGGGAGGGGCCATGGATGTAAGCCGGTCAGCCAGTGATGCGGTCTATTCCGGCGGCCTCATCGCCCTGCCCCGGCTGATCGCGGTGGCGAAGCAGGCGCGCGCGGTCATGTTGCAGAATTTCGCCTTTGCCGCGGCCTACAATCTTGTCGCCGTGCCAGTCGCCATCAGCGGCCATGCGACACCGCTCGTTGCCGCCATCGCGATGTCGGCCTCATCCATTCTCGTATCGCTGAATGCCTTGCGCCTGAATACAATGCCGGAGCGTCTGTAATGGCTGGCCTGTTGTTTCTCATTCCCATCGCGCTCGGCATGGGGCTGATCGGCCTGATCGCTTTCCTGTGGGCCGCGAGGTCGGGCCAGTTTGACGACCCGGACGGCGCTGCCAACCGGATTCTCGTGGATGAAGATCGCCCGCTCCCGCCTAGTGAAAGTCGCGACTCCGGGGAATGATCCTGACATTTCGCGGGTGCTGGTGCCGGTGCCGGTGCATGTCGCCATGTTCACCCGGCCCGCGCCCTTCCTGGACCGCCCGCTTCACTTCATCCGCATGGGACAGCACGCCCTTCAGCGGGTCGGACATATGTTCTTCCGACAGAAATGTGAGGTCAGCGGTGCGGTCGATCAGCTGCTCGGCGACAATATGCGTGACAGTGTCAGCCGACTGCACGCGCCCGCGCACGGACAGGATACGCGCGCCCATAACGATCGGTCGGAAGCGATCCATGACGCGTTTCCACACAACCAGGTTGGCAATGCCCGACTCGTCCTCAATCGTGATGAAGACGACCCCGTTAGCCGAACCTGGGCGCTGGCGCACGAGTACCAGGCCGCATGTCTCCACGCGCTGGCCGTCAGGCAAGCCAACGGCCTCAGCGGTCGTCAGGATGTGCCGGGAACTGTAGAACGGTCGCAGGAAGTGCAAGGGATGATCCTTAAGCGACAGCCGGGTTGTCTGGTAATCCTGAATGACTTGTTCGGAATCGGGCATCCGGGGCAGATGCGTCGCAACGTCCCTACCCTGCTCGGCCGCGTCTGCCGCCGTGAACAGGGGCAGCGTTTTTCCGGCAGTGTCGCCCCTAACCGCCCACAGCGCCTCGCGCCGTGACAGGCCGAGCGAGCCAAAGGCATCCGCCGCGGCGAGCAATTCCATCGCACGGCGGGACAGGCCCGTTCGCAGGCGTACTTCTTCCAGTGTATCGAACCCCTGCCCCCGCGCGCCCATCAGCGCCTCCATCTCGTCCCCGCGCACGCCATCGACTTGCCGGAATCCGAGTCGCATGGCGGTCAGGCCATCGCTGGCGCCTATAGGTTCCAGCGTATTGTCCCAGTCCGAATAATTCACGTCGACAGGCCGCACCTCCACGCCATGCTCGCGGGCATCCCGTACAATCTGGGCGGGCGCATAGAAGCCCATCGGCTGGCTGTTCAGCAGCGCGGCGCAGAACACGTCCGGATGATGGCATTTTAGCCAGGACGACACATAGACGAGCAAGGCGAACGAGGCCGCATGGCTTTCGGGGAAACCGTATTCGCCGAAACCCTTTACCTGGTCGAAACAGCGTTGTGCAAACTCCGGCTGATACCCTCGCGCGGTCATCCGCGAGACCATCATGTTCTCGTAATTCTGGATCGTACCAACCTTGCGGAACGTCGCCATGGCGCGGCGCAGGCCATTGGCCTCGTCGGGCGTGAACTTGGCCGCGTCGATGGATATCTGCATGGCCTGCTCCTGGAATAGCGGCACGCCCAGTGTGCGTTGCAGGATTTTGGAAAGTTCATCGGGCGGGCCCTGTTCAGGCGCGGGGCTTGGATAGCGCACGGTTTCCAGCCCCTTCCGCCGTCGCAGGTACGGGTGGACCATGTCGCCCTGGATCGGCCCGGGACGCACAATGGCAACCTCGATGACGAGGTCATAGAATGTGCGCGGCCTGAGGCGGGGCAGCATGTTCATCTGGGCGCGGCTTTCGACCTGGAACACGCCAAGGCTGTCGCCCTCGCACAGCATGTCATAAGTTGCCGTGTCTTTCGCCGGAATGGTCGCCAGATTGAATCGCAGGCCCTTATGGGCCTCCAGGAAGTCGAAGGCCTTGCGAATGCAGGTCAGCATGCCAAGGGCGAGCACATCGACCTTCAGGATGCCGAGGGCGTTAATGTCATCCTTGTCCCATTCGATAAAAGTGCGATCCGGCATGGCCGCATTGCCGATCGGCACCGTTTCCACCAGTGGTCCACGGGTCAGCACGAAGCCGCCGACATGCTGGGACAGGTGTCGCGGGAAGCCGATCAGCTGGCGTGTCAGGGCAATGGCGCGGCGGATCATCGGGCTGGCGGGATCAAGGCCCGCCTGCGCGATCTGGGGCGCCGGAATGTCATCCCCCCAGCTGCCCCAGACACAGCCGGCGAGCGCGGTGGAAATATCCTCCGTCAGGCCGAGCGCCTTGCAGACCTCGCGAACGGCTGAGCGGGGCCGGTAGGAGATCACGGTCGCTGTCAGGGCGGCCCGCTGGCGTCCGTAGCGCCGATAGATATACTGGATCACTTCCTCGCGCCGCTCGTGCTCGAAGTCGACATCAATGTCGGGCGGTTCCTTACGCTCGCGCGAAAGGAAGCGTTCGAACAGGAGACTGGTTTCCGCAGGATCCACGCTGGTGACGCCAAGGCAGAAACAGACAGCAGAATTGGCGGCAGAACCGCGTCCCTGGCAGAGGATATCCTGCGAACGGGCCCAGGCGACGATGTCGTTCACGGTCAGGAAATAAGGCGCGTAGGAAAGCTCCTCGATGAGATCGAGTTCCTTGCGCAGTTGGGCGCGAATGCGGGCTGGGACCCCGGCGGGATAACGCCAGTCGGCCCCCTGCCATGTCAGGTATTCGAGATGATGCTGTGACGTTGAGCCGGGCGGGACAGGTTCGTCGGGATATTCATAGGCGAGTTCGTCGAGACTGAAATCGCACCGCTTGACGATTTCCAGCGTGCGCGCCAGGGCCGGTTCGAACCCCTTGAAAAGGCGGGCCATTTCGTCCGGCGCCTTTAGGTGGCGTTCAGCGTTCGCTTCGAGACGGAACCCCGCTGTGTCGATCGTGCAGTGCTCGCGGATGCAGGTGATCACGTCCTGCAGGGGGCGGCGGGCGGCTGCATGGTAGATGACGTCATTGACGGCGATCATGGGGACGCCGCACCGCGCACCAAGGCTTGCCAAACGGGCCAATTGCTCGCGGTTGCGGCCCTGAAAAGCATAGCGCGCGGCGAGGTAGAGAGACCCCCGCCAAAGACCGGCCAGATGCTGCAGTGTCGTCTCGAACGCCGCTCCCGGGCGCTCTGGCGGCATCACGATGAATACCTGGCCTTCGCTGGCGGCTGTGATGTCCGCGAGGGTGATCAGGCAGTCACCCTTCTCCGCCTTCAGCTTGCCGTCTGACAACATGCGCGAGAGACGGCCATAGGCGGCGCGATCCGTCGGGTAGCAGATGAGTTCGGGGGCATCCTGCGGGACAAGGCGTGCGCCGACCAGCAGGTGCATGCCTGCTGCCTTTGCTGCCAGATGGGCCCGCACGACTCCCGCCAGCGTATTGCGATCTGCAACGCCGATTGCAGCAAGGCCGAGGTCTCGGGCGCAGCCCACCAGTTCCCCGGCATGGGAGGCGCCGTGGAGAAAGGAGAAATTCGTGGTGACGGCAAGTTCGGCGTACTGGCTCATGCGAAAAGGCCCTGCACATACCATTCGGGCGCGGCGCCACGGTCATCGTCATACAGGCCGTCGCGGAACAGCCAGTAGCGCCCACCCTTGCTGTCTTCGACCCGGTAATAGTCGCGGGCGCGGGGCATTTTTCCAGTGCCGCCTACAGGCGGCAGGCTGCGCCACCATTCCGGATTGATGCGCTCGGGGCCGTCGGCGCGCGAGACAGTCCGCACGACACGGCGCCAGACAAAGCGCAGCGGCGGGCCGTCCGGTACCTCGGCAATAACGTCGACGCGTTCGGGGTGGGAGAGCATGCGGACGGGGCGCGGGCCGGTGGTGGCATGGGTGTGGGACGGGGGCGGCAGGGCCCCGTCATAGGGGTGCCAATGCTCGGCCCGGTCCGGGGCATGACTCTCCTGCGGCGTGTTCACCCGGACACTGCCCGGACCTAGTTTTGCGACGATCCGGTCAGCGAGGGCGGCCAGTGCCGCGTCGTCCGTGTCACTGGCGGCGAGGTCGCCCGAGAGGGCCACGGCACTGACGTTCATCGGTCCGGTGCGGCGCGCTTCGAGAAGGAGAAGATCGATCCCGAAGCCGGGATCGATACTGTCCAGCGTCTCGCGGAACAGACGCTGGATGTGTGCGGGCGTCCGCACTGGCCGGGCGGTGGTGACGGTGAGGCTGGAGACCTCGCCATCGGACTTGAAGGCGTGGAAGGCAAAGCTGCGGGCGCCCTGGCCAAGACGCGCGAGGTCCGCGCAAAGGGTTTCCGTGATCTGCCGAAGGCCCTCGACCACCGCCTCGCTGCTGGCGATGGGTTCCGGGCATGGCAGGCGTACCGAATGGGCGGGCGGTGGCTGGAGGGGCCGGAGCGGTTCGATGCGCAGCCCAAGCGCCTGGTCGAGCCGGAGGCAGGCCGCATCGGCCATGTCGCGGGACTGGAAGCGCCGGGCCAGCGCCTTGCGATCAATGCCGTAGAGTTGGCCGATCCGGGGCAAGCCGAAACGGCGCAGCAGGGTTACGGCCTCGTTTGAGAGGCGGAGCGCGGCGACCGGCAGCTCGGCGAGGCCGTCCCGTTCGGCGCCTTCAGGCAGCAGCGCCGGGAGGCCCTCTTTCGCTGCTGCGCGCGCGAGGGCCGAGGCGGCGCCGGGCGTACCGGCGAGACCCATCCTGTGCGCATAGCCAGCGCGCGTGAGGCGCTGCGAGAGCGCTGCGACCATGGCTGCCTCACCGCCATGTAAATGGTCGCAGCCGGTCGTTTCGAGCATCAGGCCATCCAGGCCATCAAGTGCTGCCAGAGGTGTCCAGCGGACCATCCAGGCGGCGAGGTTCCGCAGGCCCCGCGCATCGGCCTCACGGTCGATTTCTCCGGACAGGAGCTGGGGCGCACGGGCGCGGGCATCGGTGAATCGCAGGCCGGGTGCGATGCCGAGGTCCAGGGCGGTGCGGTTCGCGGCGGCAACGATCAGGCCCGCCTGCGCGCTTTCCGTCAGGACGAAGGGCGGCGGGTCAGCTGGCCCGGCGGATGCCGGACGCATCGGACGGCCCGCGGCGCGGAGGTGCTGGCGGCGTAACCTGTCCAGCGGCCAGTCCGGGAACCACAGTGAGAGATAGCGTTTCATCGTTCCACTCAAGGTCAAAGCTGCGCCCGGCGAGATGCGGGGCGGTACGGGAGCGCTCGAGGACGACGTGCCAGCGGGGCGCGCCGGGGGCACGGGAATCGTAGCGGTTGGGGGCGGAGGGCCTGGGGGCAATGCGCCAGCGTGCCTCGGCGGCGGTTGCCCCTTCCCGTCCATAGGGCATGAGGAGGACCACGGGCACGCCGTGCCGGCCGGAGGCGAGCGCGAGGCGGCGCGTGGCGGTAAAGTCGGCGCCGGATATCTCGGCGACGACGAGGGAGACGGCGCTGGAGGCAATGGCTTCCTCGATGGTCCAGAGCGCGTCGGCCAGCTTGCCCGGTCGCACGACCAGTCGTGGCGTGTGATGGGGAGAGAAGGTCCGCAGGGCACCATCAGGCACGAGACCATGTTCCATGCCTAACCCTGCCTGTGTGACCCATAGAATGGCCCCTGCCCTGCCTCGATTTTGTCCCTCGTTACGGGCAGCCAGGGCAAAGCCGGTCAGCGCCGGCATGTCTCCGAAACGCGCCTCTGCCAGTTCATGCACACCTGTCTGACTCAGGCCGAAGGGAAAGACGGCGCGCACGGGCGGACGCGCCGTCTGGGTACGCACGATGCCGTTCGCCTTGAGGGTTGCGAGGTCCATATGTTCTTATTTTGTTCTTTTGCTTCGGAGTCAAGCTGAGGCGCGGATTCAGAGGTGAAAATCCGGCAGCCAAGCGGACAGCAAGGCCTGCTTGGCGCGCAGGGCATCGGTCGCCTGCTGCTGTGTCCTGTGCAGGAAACGGATACGGTCGCCGGGGCGGACCTGGCCAAGCAGGTGCCGGTCGGCGCGGATGACCTGCAGGAGATGCGGATAGCCGCCGGTGGTCTGTGCGTCGGCGAGAAGCAGGAAACCGCGTCCGCCGGAAGGCAGTTGCAGCGCGCCGGGGAAGATGGCGGCGCTTGGGTGGCTTGCGTCCTCTGGAATGTGGGGAAAGGCCCCTTCGAGTTCGACCCCCATGCGGCTAGCGCGTCGTGTGGCGGTGAAGGTTTCGTCCCACATGCGACGGGCCGAGGCTGGAAAGTCCGGCCCTTCCACGGCCCGCAATGCGTAGCTGTTGCTGCAGACGGGGTGAAGGTCTTCCGGCGTCTCCATGGATGGGATGACACGGACCGACGCCAGATTGATCGTGTCGCCCGCCTTGAGCGCCCTGCCCTCATGCCCGCCGAGCGCAGCCGGGAGATAGGTCGAGGTCGAGCCGAGGAAGACGTTTGCGTCAATATTCGCGGCGATGGCGACGTAGATGCGGCAGCCCTGACGGGCGGGCGCGATGTGGAGTTCGTCTCCCGCCTGAGCCGTATGGGCGGCGTGAAGGGCAACTACCTGACCTGCAAACGTCAGTGCAGATTGTGCGCCGGTGACGGCAAAGCTGACAGGTGTGTCGAATCGGATCGCTGCGCCGCCAAAGGTGATCTCGATGGCGGTCGCATCGCTGGCATTGCCGACGAGGCGGTTGGCGAGGGCCATGGACAAAGGATCGGCCGGACCGCTGGCGGGCACACCAAGATGCCGGGCCCCAATACGCGGGGTACCCTGAAGGGTTGCCTGGACGCCGGGCTGGAGGATGGTGAGGGTCATGACGCGGCGGCGTCAACCAGCCGGACCTGCATGCCGGGCTGCAGGCGGAAGGGATTGTCAGAGACGGGGTCGAAGAGGGACACCGGCGTTCGGCCGATGATCGGCCAGCCACCGGGGCCTGCCAAGGCGTAGAGACCGCACTGGCCCGTGATGAGGCCGATGGATCCTGCCGGAACCTGTTGTCGCGGTTGCAGGAGGCGAGGAATTTCAATCGTGTCGTCAAGGCCGGACATATAGGCAAATCCGGGTGTGAAGCCGAGCATGTCAATCTGCAACGGCTCAGACAGAAGGCGTGAAACTACCTCGGCTTCAGACAGGCCTGTCCGGTTGGAAATGTCGGCAAGGTCCGGGCCGTTTTTGCCCCCGAAATGCACCGGCAGTTCGACCGTTTCGAGGGTGCGGGATGGGGGTGGCGCGGGGGTGGCAAGGGTGTGGGAGAGGTGTGCCAGAGCCTCGGTCGGGGTATGTCGGAGCGGGTCGAACTGCACGGTCACGTCTCGGCGGCCGGGCACCACTTCGAGCCAGTCTCCTGTCGTCCGAAGCTGGCGGGCACGCGCGAGACGTTCGTCTCTGTCCGGCGCAGAGAGGCGCAGTGCGTCGTCACCGCAGAACGTGATGGCAGGATCGTTCATGGCTCGACGGCGATGACCGCGACACCGGCATGCTGGAGCGCGTCGCGGATGCTGCGCGCACTGGCGAGGGCACCGGGCGTTTCGCCATGCACGCAGATTGTCCGGACCGGCAGCTCGATGGTCTCGCCGGTGCGGGTAGTGACGGCGCCGGTCGAGGCGATCTGGACGGCTTGCCGGATCCGGTCTGCGTCGGACTCGATGACAGCGCCGTCCATGGTGCGCGGTGTGAGGTGGCCGGAGGCTTCATAGGACCGGTCGGCAAAGCCTTCAGAGAGGTATGGGAGGCCCGCATAGTCAGCCGCCGCCTGCAGCCTGGAATTGGGCGGACCGATCAGGAGCGGGATGCGCGACTGGATCGTCACGTCGACGATGGTGCGCGCAATGTCTTCATCCCGTGCGGCCGTATTGTAGAGGGCCCCATGAGGCTTGAGATGGGAGATCGTGACGCCGCGTTCGCGGGTGATAGCAGCAAGGGCGCGGACCTGGTTCAGCAGGGTGGCACTGAGCTCGACCCGCGACAGTTTCATCTCTTTGCGGCCAAAGCCTTCAAGGTCCGGATAGGACGGGTGGGCGCCCATCTGGACGTTGCGGGCGTCTGCCGCCTTGACGGTGGCCGCCATGCTTTCCTGATCGCCTGCATGACCACCGCAGGCGATGCTGCACCGGGTAACGACGTCCAGCATGGCGCGGTCCAGCGCGCGGCCATTGGCGCCGGCCAGTTCCCCGATATCGGCATTGAGGCAGATCGCTTTTGTCATGGCCACACCCCGAAGGCGCGCAGGACAAGACGCAGACCGAGGCCAAGCGTGATCAGGATGACGACGCCACCGAGCAGGTTGGCGATGGGGCCATTCACGCGGTCGCCCAGCAGTGAACGCCGGTTCATGGCAACAAGCAGGAAGATGGCGACGACAGGCAGGAGGATGCCGTTTGCGACCTGAGCGACGAGGATGATGCTGATGGGCTTGTACCCGATCAGCGCCACGGCTGTGCCAATCAGAAGAATCGCAAAGGCGACACCTTTGAACAGTTTCCCGGAACGGGGTTTGCCGGCAATCTCGCTGAGCGCGTAGGCGGTTGCGAGCGGCGCGGTGATGGAAGACGTCAGGCCAGCAGCGAACAGGCCAATGCCAACAAGGTAGCGGGCTGCCTCGCCATAGGTCGGTGCAATGGCCCCTGCCATGTCTGCAGCGCTTGATACCTGCTGGCCGTTGGCAAACAGGCTGGAGGCCGCCGTCGTGAGGATCAGGATCGAGATGAGGCCGCCTAGACCGACGGAGACGCGCGTGTCTGTCTGCGCTTCGGCCAATGCCTGCGGTGTAGCATCCGGCCAGTGCTCGCGCGCCGAGGCGGCGTGGAGGAAGAGATTATAGGGAACGATCGTGGTGCCGATGAGGGCGATGGATGTCAGGAGGCCGCCCTCAGGTACACGCGGGACGAGTCCGTACAGCATGGCGCCGATGTCGGGCCGGACGAGGATGGCGCTGCCAGCGAACGCGAGGCTCATGACGATGACCAGTGCGACCAGCAAGCGCTGGATAAGCTGGTAGCGTCCAAACACGAGCACGGCGCCTGCCATTGAAGCGAGCGCAAGCACGATGATCCGGCGGGTTTCGATGCCCTCACCCACGATCGCTTCGAGGCCGAGCGCACCCCCCGACAGGTTGCCGGCTTCGTAGGCGGCATTGCCGAGGGCGAGTGCGGTGAGGACCAGACCCGCCGCGCCCCATTTCAGGAAAATGTTCCCCGTGCCGCTGACCAAGGCTTCGCCGAGACCAACACGCCCCATGACACCGAGCCGGGCCGCCATATCCTGAAGGATGATGGTTGCCAGCGTGGCAAAGACCAGCGCCCAGACAAGTGCAAAGCCGAAATTCGCGCCCGCGAGCGTGCAGGCCGTGACGGTGCCGGGACCGATGAAGGCGGCTGCGACGAGTGCGCCGGGGCCGATGGGAAGTTTCATTCCGGGCTGATCCCACGACGGGTTTCGAGATAGGTTGCAAAGCTCGCGAGCCAGTGACTGCCGGAATAATGTTCGTCGCTGATGGCGGCGATGCCTGTCTGCTTGTGTACGTCGGCGGCAGCGAGGAGTGACGCGATGCGCGCATCGCCTTCGGGCAAGGCGCTGGCGATGCCTTCGAGTGCCCAGGCGCGCGACAGGTTCACGCCATCAAGGTGGACGAGCTTGCCGTCGGTCGGGTCGAGCACGACGCCGGGCAACAGCCAGTCCGACCGGCCAGTGGTTGGCAGCTGCGGCAGAAAGGCCGAGAGCCATGCGGCATACTGGTCCGCCGGCATAACGCGGCGCATGAGGTCGGCTTCCATCAGGCAGGGCGACAGGAAGTCTTCGCCTGACGGTTCATAAGCGAGCGGGCAATTGACGTCGCTGGAATGGAATTCAAGCACCTTCTGGGTCAGCTGGGCATTGAAGGCGCCGGCATTGTTCGCCCTGGCCCAGTCCAGCATCAGGCCGAACGCGAACGCAGTCTGGTTGTGGGTGCCAAGGCGGATCGGATAGGCGAGCTTGGTGAGCCATGTTGATGTTTCGTCGATAATGAAGGTCTCAAGCGGTTCGAGCGTCGCGACCCATTTTGTCGCTTCTGGCAGGTCGGACTCGCGCAGTTCGGTCATCATCTGGAGGAACCAGGCGGTGCCATAGGGCCGCTCGAAGCTCGCCCGGTCGGCGCCCTTGAAATAGGCAATCTCGCCTGCGATGTTTTCCGGGGTGAAACTGTGCCCGAGCGCGGCCACGATGGCCGCGCGATAAGGTGTTTCGGGATCTGTGTTCAGGATGCGGGCGAGCAGCCAGTGGCCGTGCACCGAGGAGTGCCAGTCGAAACAGCCATAGAAAGCCGGATGCAGCTGGCGCGGTGTCGCCGCATCTGCATCGCTGTTCATGACGTGGCTGATCTTGTTGGGATATTCCTTGTGAACGCATTGCAGCGCCATGCGGGCGAACCGGTCGGTCACGGCGCCGTCGCGCGACTGAGGAAGGACGATTGCAGGTGCGGACACGGGCGCCTCCGTTTCGGGCGGTGATGCAGGCGCGCAGGCGGCGAGCAGGAGGCCAGTCAGGCCTATGAGCAGGTGACGGGTCACGCAGGGTCCTCCAGTGATTTGGGCTGGCTCCTGCGTATAAGGGTGGATGCCTGCGGGCAAGGCCCCTGCCCTAGATGTGAAGCGCCCTGCCGTCGGCGTCGAGTACCGCTTCGTGCATGGTTTCCGAGATGGTCGGGTGCGCGAAGATGGTGTGCGCGAGGTCCACGTCGGTCAATTCACCCTGACGGGCGATGACATAGCCCTGGATCAGTTCGGTGACTTCGGCGCCAATCATGTGGGCACCGAGGAGTTCGCCGGTCTTCTTGTCGAAGACGGTTTTCACCATGCCGTTTGTTTCGCCAAGGGCAATGGCCTTGCCGTTGCCGATGAAAGGGAAACGACCAACCTTGATGTCATACCCCTTTTCCTTGGCGGCGGCCTCGGTGAGACCGACGCTGGCGACCTGCGGACGGGAATAGGTGCAACCGGGGACGTTGGAGGCGTCGAAGGGCTCGACATGGGCCTTGCCGGCGCCGGCGATGGCCTCGACGCAGATGACGCCCTCATGGCTGGCCTTGTGGGCGAGCCAGGGCGGGCCGGTGAGGTCGCCAATGGCATAGAGGCCGGGGACGCCGGTCTTGCCGAAACCGTCGACATTGACGTGGGTTTTCTCGACCTTCACGCCAAGGGCTTCGAGGCCAAGGTTTTCGACATTGCCGACAATGCCGACGGCGAGGATGGCGCGGTCGAATTCCCGCGACTCTTTCTTGCCGTTCTTGTCGGTGATGTCGGCGGTGACCGTGTTCTTGCCGGCTTTCAGGTTTTCGACCCTGGCGCCGGTAATGATGTTGAGGCCCTGTTTCCTGAAATCCTTCTCGGCCATGGCGGAGATTTCAGCGTCTTCTACCGGCAGGATACGCGGCAGGACTTCGGCAACCGTCACGTCACAGCCGAGCTCGTTGTAGAAGCTGGCGAATTCGATGCCGATGGCGCCGGAGCCGATGACGAGGAGCCGCCTGGGCATCACGTCGGGCGTCATGGCTTCGCGATAGGTCCAGACCAGCTTGCCGTCGGCGATGAGGCCGGCCTGCGGGATGTCGCGGGCGCGGGCGCCGGTGGCGAGCATGACGTGTTTCGCCTGGAGGGTGGTGTCCTTGCCGTCCTTGCCATTGACGATGACCTTGGGCGCAGGCGTGCCTTTCTCGAGGCGGGCGGTGCCTTCGATCACGTCGATCTTGTTCTTCTTCATCAGGAATTTCACGCCGCCAGACAGTTGGCTGGCGACGCCGCGCGAGCGTTTCACCACGGCATCCAGGTCAACCTCGACCTTGTCGATCTTGAGGCCGAAATCCTCGGCGTTCTTGGCGAGATGCATGACCTCGGCAGACCGCAGCAGCGCCTTGGTGGGAATACAGCCCCAGTTGAGGCAGACGCCGCCGAGGGCTTCGCGCTCGACGATGGCGGTCTTCAGGCCGAGCTGGCTGGCGCGGATCGCGGAGACATAGCCGCCGGGGCCGGAGCCGATAACGATGAGGTCGTATTGGGTGGTCATTCGGCACCTCGCATCACGTTCCACTCGTCTTGAGCGGCCATGGAATTCGCCTCGCGGCTTTCATACATTTCAGGCGTGCAGACGTATTCCTTTTCAGTCACGCGCAATTCTTCGATTTTCGCATCATTGGCGGCCATCAGGCTCGACACGAGCTCTGACGGCGTTGTCGAAGCGCCCAGTTCGGCCATGAACAATGTGAGACGGACGGGGACGTCATCACCGCACAGGTTCATCATGCCATGTTCCGTCGCAAACACATCTGCGATGACCTTGAGCCTGTCAGGATCGAACTGAACCACTGGATCGGGGGCTGATACGGATTCAGGAGCCGCTGTCGGTTCGGTCGCTTGCGGGGAACAGGCGGCCATGAAGGTTAACGCCAAAATTAGCCCGGTACGTTTCATCATCTCTTGTCCCAGTTCAGGTTCGAGTGTTGGCGCGCGTTAAAGCAACATCGCTTCCGGCGTTTCGACATAGCGTTTGAAGGCCTGCAGCCATTTCGCCCCTTCGGCGCCGCCGATGACGCGGTGATCGCAGGTGAGCGTGACGCTCATCACCGTGGCGACGGCGAGGTCGCCCGTGGCGTTGACGACCGGGCGCTTCTCCCCTGCCCCGACAGAGAGGATCATGCCTTCGGGCGGGTTGATGATCGAGGCGAAGTTGCGAATGCCGAACATGCCGAGATTGGAGATGGAGAACGTGCCACCGGAATATTCCTGCGGCTTCAGCCTGCGCTCGCGGGCCCGAGCGGCGAGGTCCTTCATCTCTTCGGAAATGTCGGCGAGGCCCTTGCTTTCGGCATTGAAGATGACCGGCGTGATCAGACCGCCATCGATGGCGACAGCCACCGAGACATGGGCGTGCTTGTGATAGGCTATACCCTTGTCCGTGTAGGATGCATTGCAGTCCGGCTCGTCCATCAGGGCCATGGCGCAGGCCTTGATCAGGAGGTCATTGACCGAGACCTTGATGCCGTTCGGCGCAGCGGCGTTGATCGCGACGCGGCTGGCCAGGAGATGGTCGAGCGCGAGGTCGATCGTCAGGGGGAAGTGCGGCACCTGCATGAAACTGGTGGTGAGACGCTTTGCAACGACCTTGCGGACACCGTCGAGCGGTTTGAGCTCGTAGCTGTCGGGCGCATAGACGCGGTCGTCGAGGACCTGCGGCAGGATGAGGCCGTCCGGAGCGGGTGCGCCCGACCTGGCGGCGGACGCGGCAGCGGTGCCGGGCTGGGCGTTTTCGACATCGCGCTTGATGATGCGGCCGCGCGGGCCGGTGCCGTTTAGGGCCTTGAGGTCGATGCCTTTCATCTCCGCGATGCGGCGAGCCAGCGGGCTCGCCTTGATTCGGCCGTCTGATGTGTTGGCGCTTGGCAGCGGCGTGGAAGCGAGTTTTTCGGCCTTGGGCGCAGCTTCGGATTTCGCGGTCGCGCCAGATTTCGGCTCCGGCTTGGCAGACCTGGGTTCAGTTGCCGCCTCAGCCTTCTTGTCCTGGGTGCCCGAGGCCACTGCGTTCGCCGGGGAAGCAGACTCTTTGGGCGCCTTGATCGACGATGCGTCTTCGCCCTCTTCCGCCAGGACAGCGATGACCGCGTTGACCTTCACCCCTTCTGTGCCTTCGGAAACCAGAATTTTCGCGATTGTGCCTTCATCGACGGCCTCGACTTCCATCGTGGCCTTGTCGGTCTCGATCTCGGCAATGATGTCGCCGGAGGAGACGGTGTCGCCTTCCTTGACGAGCCATTTGGCGAGCGTGCCTTCTTCCATCGTGGGAGAGAGGGCGGGCATGGTGATGTTGATGCTCATGGCGCTACTCCTGATCCGCGTAGCAGACCTTGCGGGCTGCTGCGATGATGTCGGCGACGCTGGGGAGGCTCATCGCTTCGAGATTGGCAGCGTAGGGAAGTGGCACGTCCTTCTGGTGGACGCGGGCCGGTGGGGCGTCGAGATAATCGAAGGCTTCGGCAACGACGGAGGCACAGATCTCTGCGCCGATGCCCATGTAGCGCCAGCCTTCTTCGCAGGTGACGATCCGGTTGGTCTTTTTCACGCTTTCGATGACCGTGGCCGTGTCGAGCGGGCGGATGGAGCGCAGGTCGACGACTTCGGCACTGATCCCCTGCTCCGCGAGCTCTTCGGCGGCCTGGAGCGCAAAACCGACCATGCGGGAATAGGCGACGAGGGTGACGTCCGTTCCGGCGCGCTTCACGGCGGCCTTGCCGATCGGCAGGACATAGTCGTCAAGGTCCGGCACCGGGAAGCTGGTGCCGTAGACGAGTTCATGCTCGAGGAAAACGACCGGATTGGGGTCGCGGATCGCGGCCTTGAGCAGGGCCTTGGCATCGGCGGCGTCATAGGGCGCGACGACCTTGAGGCCCGGTATATGCCCGTACCATGAGGCATAGTCCTGGCTGTGCTGGGCACCGACGCGGGAGGCTGCGCCGTTCGGTCCGCGGAACACGATCGGGCAGCCCATCTGGCCGCCGGACATGTAAAGCGTCTTGGCGGCGGAATTGATGATGTGGTCGATGGCCTGCATGGCGAAGTTGAAGGTCATGAACTCGACAATCGGCTTCAGGCCGCCAAAGGCAGCGCCGACACCGAGACCGGCAAATCCATGCTCCGTGATCGGCGTATCGACCACGCGGCGGGCGCCGAACTCCTGCAGCAGTTCGCGGGTGACCTTGTAGGCGCCCTGGTATTCGGCGACTTCCTCGCCCATGACGAAGACGGTTTCGTCGCGGCGCATTTCCTCGGCCATGGCGTCGCGCAAGGCGTCGCGGACCGTGGTTTCGGTGAAGGTCGTGCCCTCGGGAATGGAGGGGTCTGAGAGAATGGCCGCGGCGGGCGCGTCTTCGGATTCGGCCTTCGGCGCGGGCGCAGACTCGCTGGGCTCTGCTCGTTGTTCCGTCGGAGCGGCAGCAGGCGCTGCGGCACCGTTCGATGAGGACTTCACGCTGCCGGCGTCTTCGCCATCTTCGGCGAGCACGGCGATGACGGCATTCACTTTGACGCCTTCGGTGCCTTCAGCCACGAGGATCTTCGCGAGGATGCCTTCATCGACGGCTTCGACTTCCATCGTCGCCTTGTCGGTTTCGATCTCGGCAATCACGTCGCCGGAAGAGACGGTGTCGCCTTCCTTCTTCAGCCATTTGGAGAGCGTACCCTCTTCCATGGTCGGCGACAGGGCGGGCATGAGAATATCGACGGACATCTAGACGGACTCCACTTCGCGCAGGACATCGGTCCAGAGTTCGGATGGATCGGGCTCCGGGCTTTCGAGCGAGAAGTCGGCGGCCTCCTTGACGATGGCTTTGATTTCCTTGTCGATATCCTTGAGTTCCTCTTCCGTCGCATGACCCGCTTCAACCAGCTGGCCCTTGAGGCCTTCGATCGGATCATGGTGGGTGCGAATATCGTCAACCTCTTCACGCTTGCGGTACTTGGCTGGGTCGGACATTGAGTGGCCGCGATAGCGATAGGTCTTCATTTCGAGAATGTAGGGGCCCTTGCCGGAGCGGGCATATTTGACCGCCTTCTCGCCGGCCTCTTTCACCGCGAGCACGTCCATGCCGTCAACGGCTTCGCCCTCGATCTCGAAACTGATTCCGCGCTTGAAGAGTTCGACTTCGGCCGAGGCGCGCGCGACGCTGGTGCCCATGGCATACTGGTTGTTCTCGATGACATAGACGACTGGCAGGTCCCAGAGGGAGGCCATGTTGAAGGCCTCATAGACCTGGCCCTGATTGGCTGCGCCGTCGCCGAAATAGGCGAGGCTGACATTGCCATTGTTCTTGTACTTGTTGGCGAAGGCGAGACCCGTGCCAAGCGGCACCTGCGCTCCGACGATGCCGTGACCGCCGAAGAAGTTCTTCTCGCGGCTGAACATGTGCATCGAGCCGCCCTTGCCCTTGGACAGGCCGCCACTGCGTCCGGTGAGTTCGGCCATGACGCCTTTCGGATCGAGACCGCAGGCGAGCATGTGTCCATGGTCGCGGTAACCGGTGATGACCTGGTCGCCATCCTTGAGGCAGGCTTGCATGCCGGTGACGACCGCTTCCTGACCGATATAGAGGTGGCAGAAGCCAGCAATCTTGCCCATGCCGTAGAGCTGGCCGGCCTTCTCCTCGAAGCGTCGGATAAGCAGCATCGCCCGGTAATATGCGAGCATGTCGGCCTTGGTTGATTTCGAGGGTGCCTTTTTGGCACTCTTAGGTTTTGTCGCCATCAGATAACTCCATCCCTTACCCGTCTTATGTATGCGCGTTTCCGCTGCGACAAGTCAGAACAACTATGTCAATTTGCAACGCTGTCGGCTGACGCCATCAGGACGATCTCGTTCGGGTAAACGAAAGCCAGCTTATCGCGCGCCAGCGCTTCGACAAAGTCCGGATCGACCGAACCCGGTGTCAGACGGCGGATATCTGTTCGCAGGCGCGTCAGATCGGCCTCGATCTTCGCCAGATCGGCCTTGCGATCTTCGAGCTCCAGCTGGGCATCAGACCAACGGCCAAGGCCCTTCTCCCCCGCAAAGGCGTGGTAGGCGAAGTAGAGCACAAGCAGGCTGAGCCCGAGGGCCTCGAGGCGGGATACCATGGTGCAAATCTGTAGCCGCGATTGGTTAACCGCGCGTTTGCGCTATTCCGCGTTGATGCGCGACCGGCCGGCATAGATGCCGATCGGGCCGAGTTCTTCCTCGATGCGAATCAACTGGTTGTATTTCGCGATACGGTCGGAGCGGGACAGCGACCCGGTTTTGATCTGCCCGCAATTGGTGGCGACTGCGAGGTCGGCAATTGTCGTGTCCTCGGTCTCGCCGGAGCGGTGGGACATGACGGCCGTATAGGCGTGGAGGTGCGCCAGTTCGACGGCGTCGAGCGTCTCCGACAGTGTGCCAATCTGGTTGACCTTGATCAGGATCGAGTTGGCAGCACCCTTCTGGAGCCCGGTCGACAGGCGTTCGGGGTTGGTCACGAAAAGATCGTCGCCGACGAGCTGGATGCGGTCGCCGATCATTTCGGTCAGCGCAACCCAGCCATCCCAGTCGTCCTCGGCCATGCCATCTTCAATCGAGATGATCGGATAGCGGCCGCAGAGGTCCGCGAGGTACCTGGCGAATTCGTCAGATCCGAGTATCTTGCCTTCGCCCGCGAGGTGGTACTTGCCGTCCTTGTAGAACTCGGTCGAGGCTGCATCGAGCGCGAGCGCGATGTCTTCGCCCGGTGCATAGCCTGCCTTCTCGATGGCTTTCATGATGAAGCCGATCGCTTCTTCGGTCGAACCGATGTTCGGCGCAAAACCACCCTCATCGCCGACATTTGTATTGTGACCGGCGTCGCTGAGCGTTTTCTTGAGGGCGTGGAAGACTTCAGCGCCCATGCGGACCGAATCCGTCAGGCTCTCGGCGCTGACCGGCATGATCATGAATTCCTGGATGTCGATCGGGTTGTCGGCATGCTCGCCGCCATTGATGATGTTCATCATCGGCGTTGGCAGGACGCGGGCATTGGCGCCGCCGATATAGCGGTAAAGCGGCATGGCACAGCTTTCAGCGCCCGCCTTGGCGACGGCCAGCGAGACGCCGAGGATTGCGTTGGCGCCGAGACGGGACTTGTTCTCCGTGCCGTCCAGATCGATCATCATCATGTCGATCAGGCGCTGGTCGGTGGCGTCCATACCTTCGAGTTCATTGTAGATTTCGCCATTCACGGCATCGACGGCCTTGAGGACGCCCTTGCCACCGTAACGGGACTTGTCGCCATCGCGTTGCTCGTGGGCTTCATAGGCGCCGGTCGAAGCACCTGATGGCACCGCAGCGCGACCGGTCGAGCCGTCGTCGAGCGTAACGTCCACTTCCACGGTCGGGTTGCCCCGGCTGTCGAGAATTTCGCGTGCGTGAATGTCGATGATCTCGCTCATGGCGGTCTTGTGCCCCTTAATTGGTTTCGGCGTCAGATGTAAAAAGCGCCCCCTGCCGGACGGCGGGAGGCGCTGGAACCCTTAGTCGTGTGCGCGTGGAAGCGCAACCAGACTAGATATCGCCCTTTGGCTCAAGCACCTGACGACCGCGATACATGCCGGTCTTCATGTCGATGTGATGCGGGCGACGAAGCTCGCCCGACTGGGCGTCTTCAATGTACGTATTCATTGCAAGCCGGTCGTGCGAACGGCGCATGCCGCGACGGGACTTGGAGATCTTGCTCTTAGGAACTGCCATGACAGGTATCCGGATTGTTGCGCATTTTCAGCGTGTGAACTGGAACGGGCCTCTTACAGACGCCAAACGGGCTTTGCAAGGTCTGAACATCATCAAACCCACGAAATGTGTATTCCCCTGCCCTATTGAGGTGTGGGGGTCTCTTTGGCCGCTTCCGCCTGCTGAAGCATCCGCAACATGTTGCCGCTCCAAATCTTCTGGATATCTTCCGCCGAATAGCCCTCAGCGAGCAGGCGCTCGGTGACTTTTGGCAGGAAGGACACGTCTTCCATGCCCTCCACGCCGCCGCCGCCGTCCCAGTCCGCACCCATGCCAATATGGTCGGGTCCGACCACTTCGAGGGCGTGGTTCATGTGCTCCATGAACTTCTCGAAGGTGGAGCGGGGGGGCGGGAATGCTGCATCCACTTCGTCCATGCGCGCCATGTAGCGCTCGCGCGTCTCTGCGTCCGCCGTGATCGGCGAGATTCCGTCGAATTCCGTCTGGAGTTCGTCCAGTGCAGCCTGGCGTTCAGGCGTGGGCGAGAGCGCTTCGAGATAACCGCCATAGGCGTTGATCTGTATAACGCCGCCATCGTCGGCGATCTTGCGCAGAAGATCGTCACTGATATTTCGTGGGTGGTCGTAGACCGCCTTGACGCCTGTGTGCGTGAGAATCAGAGGCGTGGTGGACAGCGCGATCATGTCATCAACCGTCGAATCAGCTGCGTGGGATCCATCCAGGACCATGCCGAGGCGGTTGGCTTCCCTGACCAGGTCTTCGCCCAGCGGACTGAGCCCGCCAAAATCGCCGGCGGAAAGATCTGTTGCGCTGTCGGCAAACTGGTTGTCGCGGAAATGCACCGGGCCGATGAAGCGGACACCGCGGTCATAGAAGGTCTCGACCAGCGAGAGATCCGTGCCGATGGGATAGCTGTTTTCGATGGACTGATAGACGATCCGCTTGCCGGATGCGGCAATGCGGGCGGCATCCTCCGACGTGTAGGCGCGTTCAAACGAATCAGTGTGATCGGCGACCATGGCATGAATCTCATCACTTCGGGTGAGTGCCGCCGCTCTTGCAGATTCGTAGGACGCTTCGTCGACGGGCCCTTGCGGCGTGAAAATCACCCAGAAGCCACCATCGAGGCCTCCGCGCTTCATCTTCGGCAGGTCGACCTGGACGCTGCCGAGCACGCTCGGATTGTCGGCCATGATGTCAAAGTCCGGCTTGGATAGATTCGCAGGCGTATCGAGGTGGGAATCGAGCACGAGAAGCCGCTCATGCAACTGGGCGGTTGATTCGGGCTCAGGGGCTGTTTCTGCGGGTGCAGGCGTTTTCGGGGAACAGGCCGTCAGGGCCGCCAATACCAGCATACTCGTCATTGTCGTTTTCAAGTGTCAGCCCTCGCCATGTGTTCAGATGGAAAGACCTTATCCTTAAATGGCTGCGCAGCAAGAAAATGGCCGCCCCGAGGGGCGGCCAAGGTAAAGCAAGAAGGACGTCAATGCGTTGTTCTGGCAAAAAGCCTAAAAACGCGGCACCGACAGGTTGGTTAATAGCGAATCCCACCTGAATGGACCCGTGCCCCCTTGTTATGTTCTGTTCACCTGGCAGGCGAGTTGGGGGCTTCTGATCACGTACCAGGGGCCGGCCGGGTGAAGATCGCTTCAAGGCTGCGCAGATTCATGCCGTTCTTGAGGTAGTTGGCGGGTGTCAGGTTCACCGCCTTCACGACGCCGCGCTCGATTTGGGTGCCCGTGCCATCTTCGGTGGGCACCATGTCGAAATCGATGATGTTGATGCAACCGGTGTCCTGCTCGAATCCGGCACTGGCGCCGAGCGGAGCCCCCACGACGGAGGCGAGAACCATGCGGTTGACGACTTCGTGGGCGACGACGAGTGCACTGGCCCAACCGGGCCGGGTCAACAGGTCGCTCAAGCCTTCCAGGATACGTTCAAGCGCATCGGAGAATTTTTCGCCCCCCTCGAGGAAACGCGCACCTGGTTCACCCGCCTGTTCGAACGTGAATGTCATGGTTGCGGCAAGGTGCTCGGCCGAATGGAAGTCGATATACTGGCCAGACCGCACTTCACCGAAACGCTCCTCTTCTTCGAGGCCGGGTGCATTCGGATGCTCCGCGAGGACGATCTCAGCCGTCTGGCGCGTGCGTTTCAGCCCGGAACAGATGGCGAGATCGAAATGGACATCAGACAGGGCCACGCCTGCCGCCTTCGCTTCGAATTCGCCTTCGGGTGTCAGCACGGCGATCGACGGATCGCGCGCCTTGCGGACGGCTGCCGAAGTATAATCCACGAAGCCGTGGCGCATCAGGTAGATGCGCCGCCGGCCCGTGGTTCCCGGAAGTGCGCTCATCAGCGGCTGACGTGCCAGTCGCGCAGGATTTCATCGGTATGCTCGCCGAGTCCGGCGGGGCGCCGCTGAATTTCTGCCGGCGTGCCGGAGAATCGTGGCGCGGGCGCGGGCTGAACGACGCCCTCAACTTCGACAAATGTCTTGCGCTCGACATTGTGCGGATGGCTCGGAGCTTCCGCCATGGACAGGACCGGCGCGAAGCAAATGTCCGTACCTTCCATAATGGCGCACCATTCGTCGCGCGTCTTGCCTTTGAAGATCGCGGTCAACTTGGCCTTGAGCGGGCCCCATTTCGACCGGTCCATCTGAGACTTGAATTCCGGCTCGGTGACGCCGGTCTTCTCGAGTAGCAACGCGTAGAATTGCGGCTCGATCGAGCCGATGGATACCCATTTTCCGTCACTGCATTCGTAGGTGTCGTAGAAATGTGCTCCACCATCGAGCAGGTTCGACTCGCGGTCATCGGTCCACACGCCCATGGCCTTCATGCCGAAAAACATGGTGGAGAGCGAGGCCGCGCCGTCTGTCATCGCGACATCGATTACCTGGCCCTTGCCGCCATTCTTGACGTTTACGATGCCAGCCAAGAGCCCCATGGCAAGATAAAGCGCGCCGCCGCCATAGTCGCCCACGAGGTTGAGTGGCGGACTCGGGCGTTCATCCTTGCGGCCCATGGCGTGGAGTGCGCCTGTCAGGGCGATATAGTTGAGGTCGTGGCCAGCGGCTTGCGACAGTGAGCCGAACTGTCCCCAGCCGGTCATGCGCCCGTAAACGAGTTTCGGATTGCGTGCGAGAACGGTATCTGGGCCAAGACCGTTGCGCTCCATCACGCCGGGGCGGAAGCCTTCGATCAGGCCGTCGGCCTTCTCGATCAGTTTCAGGGCGACTTCGACATCCGCTGGATCCTTGAGGTTCAGGCTGATCGACCGGCGGCCGCGACTCATGACGTCAGCGGCCCGCCCCGGCTTGCCGTCTCCGGGTCGATCAATACGAACCACGTCTGCGCCCATGTCGGACAACAGCATACCGCAGAACGGTCCCGGACCGATTCCAGCGAATTCAACAATTTTGACACCGTCCAGTGGCCCACTCGCCATCATCTTCTCCCGTTCTCGATTGGCCAATGCAGCCTGATTAGCGGAACTTTAAGTGTGAAACCGGCAAAAGGAAGGGGTGTCCCAGCGTCGACCGCTGCTGCGTTTCGAGAAATTCATGCCTGACCTGACCTACATGGACCCGCCAATCGAAGTCGCCGCGACAGGTGTGCGGCTCAAGATCGTGGTCGCGCGCCTGCGATCCGGCGGCATGCGGCCGTATGCGGGCGGAGACGAGGTGGATTTCGATGCTTCCGATCCCCTTCTGATCGATCTCGCCAGCGTGTCCCGGTCGTGGCTCGAAGCGCTCGACTCTGCCTGCCGGCAAGGACTGGCGCGCCGACTGATCTTACTCGATACCGCCGAAACGGGATTGTTTCTCTCTGACGCGCTCACAGTCCGCCGGGACCGGGACCTCGGAATGTTGAAAGGGCGGCTTTCAGCCACGGCGCGCAGGGAGGCGCGAAGCATCGAAGCCGCCATTCGCGCCGAAACCGCCCAAGCCTTCGGAATCGTCTCAAGCGTCGCGTCGCCTGATGTCGTCCCTGAACTCCTTTATCTTGGTCAGAGTTCCCCGATGTTTCTGTCATTGGAGAACGCTCTGCGAGCCAGAGGCGTGTCCGTAACCGCCGCACTGTCGCGCAACATGGCCAGCGACTATTTATCGACGCGCCGGTTTTCAGCGGCGCTGGTCGACATGACGTCTGCCGGCGAAAGCGACGCGCTTTTCCCGGATACGTCTGAACCGGGTGGATTGCTCAACGGCTTGCCGATCCTCGCGTTGATTGATGGTGACAAGCGCCCGCGGGATGACTCGCAGGATCTGCTTTCGCACGCCGACGAGATCATCGAATGCCAGGATCCCGAGCCGGACGTGGCCAAGCGCATTGCGCTCCTGGCGCGGAAGTATCAGGCCCTGCGCCCCGCAAGGCCAACGGCATCAATCACACGGGGTAATGGCGATGATGTGATGGGTTTGTTTTCCAGCGCGTTCCTGGAGGCGCATCTCAAGCGCCAGATAGACGTGTCCAACCAGCGGGCTGATGCGCTGTCAGTTATGACCCTGAAACTGGCTGGGGAGCACCGAAGCGATGGCCGACTGCTGGACACGCTCGCAAAGTGCCTGGGACCCCTCTTGCGAGAAACAGACTGCGCTGCCATCGTCGAAACTGGCACGATTGCGGTGTCCATGCCACTGACCTCCTACCATGGCGCTGTTCAACTCTCGAAGCGGATCGCAGAGGCCATCGCGGAAGTCGATGAACTCGCCAGCCTCACGCTCAACTGGCGGGTCGTCGAAAAGCGGCGTTTCCATACGGCGAACGCGCTGCTCGAAGCGGGCCTGTCCGGTCCTTTCATGCGACTGGAAGCAGCCTAGGCCGATACGAGACCGGAGACGGATTCCAGCTCTCTCAAGAACGCTTTGACGCTGACCAGTCGGCGTTCCGGTTCGCCGCCCAGACCGGAATGGACAAGCTTGGAATCCGGACGCAGCTTCAGTGCGCTCGGACGGGTACGGACGAGTTCCATCAGGCGTGCAGGGTCCATGATCGTGTCGGGCCGGAATGCGAAGACTGCGCCCTTGATGCCGGAGTCCAGTTTCGAAATGCCGAGCGCCTTGCACTGGACCTTGATCGCCGTGACCTCCAGCAGTTGCCGCGTGGCCTCCGGTAGCGGACCGAACCGGTCGATAAGTTCAGCAGCAAACGACTCACGGTCGGACGCGGTGCTGATCTCGGCGAGACGCCGGTACAGCGACAGGCGGATCGTGAGGTCCTCAACATACTCCTCAGGGATAAGCACCGCGACGCCGAGATTGATTTGCGGTGACCAGTCATCGACAACTTCATCGTCGCCGCGTGCGCCCGACTGAAGCGCCTTGACGGCGTCTTCCAGCATGGACTGGTAGAGTTCCACGCCCACTTCCCTCACCTGGCCGGACTGCTGGTCGCCGAGCAGGTTGCCCGAACCGCGCATGTCGAGATCGTGGCTCGCCAGCTGGAAGCCGGCGCCGAGGCTGTCGAGGGATTGCAGGACTTTCAGGCGCTTTTCGGCCATTTCCGTCACCACTCGGTCGCGCGGCGTGGTGAAATAGGCGTAGGCGCGCAGCTTGGAGCGACCGACGCGCCCGCGCAGCTGGTAGAGCTGTGCCAAGCCGAACATGTCGGCGCGGTGGATGATCAATGTGTTGGCGCGCGGGATGTCGAGCCCGCTTTCAACGATGGTCGTGGACAGGAGGACGTCATATTTTCCGTCATAGAACGCGTTCATGATGTCTTCGAGTTCGCCCGCAGCCATCTGGCCGTGGGCGACGACGAAGGACACTTCAGGCACCTGTGCCGACAGGAAGTTCTCCAACTTGTCGAGATCCTGGATGCGCGGCGCCACGAAGAAGGCCTGTCCGCCGCGATACTTCTCACGCAGCAAGGCTTCCCGGATCGTGACGGTATCTTCCTCGGTGATGTAAGTGCGGACAGCGAGGCGGTCGACAGGTGGTGTTGCGATAATGGAGAGGTCGCGGATGCCCGTGAGCGCCATCTGGAGCGTGCGCGGTATGGGCGTGGCGGACAGGGTCAGCACATGGACGTCGGCCTTCAGTTCCTTCAGCCGCTCCTTGTGCTTCACGCCGAAGCGCTGCTCTTCGTCGACGACGAGCAGACCGAGCCGTTTGAAATCCATGCCCTTGGCGAGCAAGGCGTGCGTGCCGATGACGACATCGACACTGCCGTCCGCCAGGCCGTCGCGCGTTTCCACGGTCTCGCGCTGGCCGACAAGCCGGGACAGGTGGCGCACCTTGAGTGGCCAGCCAGCCAATCGTTCGGAAAACGTTTTGTAATGCTGACGTGCCAGCAATGTTGTCGGCGCAATGACGGCGACCTGCTTGCCGCTCATCGCTGCCATGAAAGCTGCGCGCAAAGCGACTTCGGTTTTGCCGAAGCCCACGTCACCACAGACGAGGCGGTCCATCGGCCTGCCTGATGCCAGGTCTCCCAACACGTCTTCGATGGCGTTCAGCTGGTCGTCTGTTTCCTCATAAGGGAAACGGGCCGCGAATTCCTCATACATCCCCTGCCCGGCTGCCAGCACGTCGGCGCGCTTCAGGGACCGTTCTGCGGCGATGGCCATGAGTTCTGCGGCCATCTCGAGAATGCGCTTCTTCGCCTTGGCCTTGCGGGTCTGCCACCCCGCGCCGCCGAGGCGGTCAAGCTGGCTTTCAGATTCTTCCGAACCGTAGCGGCTGATCAGGTCAATGTTCTCGACAGGCAGGAAGATCATGTCGCCGCCAGCATATTCGAGCTGGAGGCAGTCATGCGGCGCGCCGGTAAGGTCAAGTGTCTTCAGGCCGATGTAGCGACCGACACCATGATCGACATGGACGACAAGATCATCCGGCGACAGTGCGGACGCATCTGTGATGAAGCTTGCAGACTTGCGGCGCCGTCGCGGGGCTGCCAGCCGGTCGCCCAGGATGTCGGCTTCGGAAATGACTGCGACATCGGGAGTCACGAATCCCGACTCAAGCGGAAGTTCGACGACCGTAAAATCGGTCTTGCGCACGGCTTCGAGCGAGTGGACCTGCACAAGATCGGGCAGTCCATGATCGGCCATGACATTGATCAGACGATCCGCTGACCCGGCAGACCAGGCCGCAAAGGCAACCGGCTTGCCTGATGCGTAAAGGGCCTTTGCATGTGCGATAGCCGCCTCGAAGATATTCTCTTCGGGACGCAGGCGCTCCGGTGCGAAATCCCGACCGAGCCGGGCGCCCATGTCATAGGCACCTCCGGTGGCTTCTGCCGGGCTGAAGCGGACAACTGCGTGGGTGGAGAGTAGGTGATCGAGTTCGTTGGACTCAAGGAACAGATCGGACGGGGGAAGCACACGGGCTGTTTTTGGGTCACCGCCGGCGGCATCAAGGCGTGCGGAGTAATAGTCCAGAGCCTGCGCCAGACGCTCGGATGCGGCTTCGGCAGACAGATGCCCTAAACCGATAACGGCTCCGGCACCAATGTAATCAAACAAGGTTTCGAGGTGGTCATGGAACAGCGGGAGCCATGCTTCGACGCCCTGCCGGCGAATCGAGGCACGGGCCGATTCGTACATCGGGTCACCGGAAGGGGGGCCGAATCTCGCCAGGTAGTGCTCGCGAAACCCGCTGAGGATCGTGTCATCAAACAGGATCTCGCTAACCGGCGCGAACGCAACAGAGCGAGCATCTCCCGTGGAGCGTTGGGACTCCGTGTCGAAAGTCCGCAAGGTTTCCAACGTGTCGCCGAAGAAGTCCAACCGGTAGGGTTCGCCCGATGTCGGCGGAAAAATATCGATGATACCGCCGCGAATGGCGAACTCGCCGTGTTCGCGCACTGTGCTTGCCCGCACGTAGCCGTTCACCGAAAGGTATTCTGTCAGGTCCTTCTGGCTGACGGACTGGCCAATGGACACTGAGAAGGACGCGCGTCGCAACGTCGAGACGGGCGGAACTCGCTGCACCAGCGATGTTGCCGTCGTAACGACCAGAAGGGCGCCCTGGGAGGGTTCGTAGCGGGCGAGCCGGGCCAGACCCGCGCAACGGCGTGCCGCGACACCCGGCGTTGGGCTGACCCGGTCATAGGGCAAGGTGTCCCATCCCGGCAGGTCGACGCAATCGAGGCGTGGCGAGATGAATTGTGCCAGGCGGCGGGCCGTGCTCGCACTCTTGTCATCGCGCGCGACATACAGACCAATCCCGCCCCGCGCCTCAAGCGCTCGACAGAACGTAAGGAGGTCTGCGCCGAAGGGCGCACCGGCAAAGCTGGCCGGGCCGCTCAAGGACTTGAGAAGGTCGACAGGGGTCATCAGGATCTTTGGCGAGGTTCGTTTCGGGGCGCGGCGCGGCTGATCGTATTAACCAGCCTGCGCGGCGTAGCGGAAAGCGACCAGCTGGTCCAGCACCGGACCCTTGTGTTTGTCAGGGACGTCCTTCTGCCCAATCAGCCATGCATAAACATCCCAGTCCGGTACCGCCAGAAGGCGTTCGAACTCATCAAGTTGCGCTTCGTTAAAGTCCGGCAGGAATTTGTCGGCAAAGGATCCCATGTAAAGATCCATTTCACGGAAACCGCGCCGCCAGGCCCTGAACGTCAATTTACGGCGTCGCGTTTCCATCGCATGCTCCATCATCTGTTGCCCGCCAAGGATATAGTCTGCTGGCGCGGCCCGTAAACCACGCATTGTGTGCTCAAGTCCGCGCGCTTAGTGTCGCGCCATGCGGGACGAAAGACTTTTTCCTATGTTTGCCGGGTTGGAAACGCTGACAGGCGTTGGCCCGAAGCTGAAACCCCTGCTTGAGCGGCTGGTCGACGGGGACACGCTCTGGGACCTGCTGCTTCACTTGCCGGAACGGTGGGTCGATCGCCGCGTGAGGGCGAGCTTCGAACAGGTGGTATTCGGTGAAGTCGCCACTGTGCAGGGTGAGGTGCATGCCTATCAGGCGCCCTATTCGGACAAGGCGCCGCATCGAATCCAGTTGTTCGACGGGACGGGATTCCTGACGCTGGCTTTCTTTCGTGCGGACGGGCGCTGGCTGCAGGGCCAGTTCCCGATCGGGTCGATCCGGATCGTCTCGGGACGCGTGGAAGATTTCAATGGCGAGCGCCAGATGACCCATCCCGACTATATCGTTGACCCGGCGAAGGGTGACCGACCACCGGAAGTCGAACCCATCTACGGCCTGACCGCCGGGCTGACCAACAAGCGCGTTCACGCGCTGGCCGTACAGGCGCTGGACAGCGTGCCGGACGATCTGCCGGAATGGGGCGACCCTCACCTGGTTGCGCAGAGAGGTTGGGTGGGGTTCAAGGCGGCGCTCACCGGGCTGCATAATCCGTCTGTTTACAACGAAGATGCATTCGAAGCGGCGCGCGTGCGGCTTGCCTATGACGAAGCACTGGCACGAGAATCTGCTTTTGCGCTGGCCCGGGCAAGCCGGAAGCGTCGCAATGCGCCCCCGATTCCGAAAGCGCAGGTGGCTCAGTCCCGTCTCACCCGCAGCCTGCCCTTCCGTCAAACCGGAGCGCAGGTCCGCGCTGTTGCCGAGATAAGCGACGATATGTCGAGCCAGTCCCCCATGCGGCGCATGCTGCAAGGCGATGTCGGATCCGGCAAGACGCTCGTGGGCGCCATGGCGGCGGTGCAGGCGGCGGCGGGCGGGTTCCAGTCTGCATTCATGGCGCCAACGGAAGTGCTGGCGCGGCAACAATACGAAACACTCGACAAGCTCCTGTCACCTCTCGGCTACACCATTGCGTCGCTGACGGGACGCGACAAGGGCGCGGCGCGTGAGGGTACGCTCCTGGGGCTCGCGGATGGATCGATCCAGGTCATCGCCGGGACTCACGCCCTGTTCCAGGAATCGGTCGTCTTTCGCAATCTCGGGCTGATCATTGTCGACGAGCAGCATCGGTTCGGGGTGCAGGACCGCATGCGCCTCGTCGGCAAGGCTGTGTCGCCGCACATGCTGGTGATGAGTGCGACGCCGATTCCGAGGACGCTGGCCCAGGCCGTCCATGGGGATCTCGACGTGACGATCCTTGACGAAAAGCCTGAAGGGCGAAAGCCGGTGGAAACCCGCGCCGTTCCGGACACCCGGATCGATGAAGTGGTGGATGCTGTTGGACGCGCCATCAAGCGTGGCGAGCGGGCATTCTGGGTGTGCCCGAAGGTCGATGTGGATGACGATGATTCTACCGCAGTAGGCCGGCATGCCGCGCTGAAGGATCAATTGGGTGTGCCGGTCGGCCTCGTACACGGGCGGATGAAGCCAACGGAGAAGGACTCGGCACTGGAGGACTTCCGATCAGGCCGGACGAAGATACTGGTCGCAACCACCGTGATCGAAGTCGGCGTCGATGTGCCCGAGGCGACGATTATGGTGATCGAGCGGGCCGAAGGTTTTGGCCTGGCGCAGCTGCACCAATTACGCGGACGTGTCGGCCGCGGAGACAAGCCGTCTTTCTGCCTGCTGCTGTATCGCCCGCCGCTGGGTGACATGGCCCGCGAGCGGCTTGAGACCCTGCGCCGCACGGAAGACGGCTTCGAGATTGCCGAAGCCGATTTCAAGCTACGCGGCCCTGGCGACATGCTCGGACTGCGTCAGGCCGGGGCGACCGATTACCGGATCATCGACCTGTCGCGTCACGCTGACCTGCTTGCTATCGCCAAGAAAGATGCAACCGCTGTCGTGGACGCCGATCCTGACCTCGCCGGTGCGCGCGGCAAAGCCTTGCGGCTCGTCCGGGAATTGCTGACACCGCGCCTCAACGCGGGAGCCGCAAACTGACCTAAAGGCTTGTTTGAGGCTTCGGCGTCTTTGCCGACTTTGTATCCGTCTTGGGGACTGGCGGGAACTCGGGCACGACGAGTCCTGCCGACAGGATCATTTTCGCGCCTTCCTCGACGGTCATTTTCAAGCGGATGATCTCTTTTGCCTCGACATACATCAGAAATCCCGATGTGGGGTTGGGAGTCGTCGGCACGAAGATACCGAGGAATTCCGGACCGAGTGCGATACCAATCTCACCCTTGGCAGGCGAGGACACGAATCCCAGGCACCATGTGCCCGGTTTGGGATACTCGATCAGGACGACTTCGCTGAACTGGTCGGTATTGTCCTTGGCGAACACCTCGACGAGTTGCTTGAACGCTGAATAGAGTGAACGCACAACCGGAACCTGGCTGAGGATGCGATCACCGATACCGATGACGGACCGGCCGATAAGATTGGTCGCGATGCCGCCCAGGATTGTCAGGAAGACGACGAGCACAATCAGTCCAAATCCCGGCACCGCGTATTTGAGGTAGGTTTCGGGGTTCAGGGCCGCCGGAATGAGCGGGACGACGCGCTTGTCGATCTCGCTAATCAGGAATTGCAGGATCAGGAACGTAACCGCGATCGGTGCGGCGATGACCATGCCTGCGAAAAACCGGCCCCTGAGCCATACGAACAGGCTTTTGGGGTGCGGTTTGTCAGGCAGCAATAGCCCGTCGTGGTGGTCTTTCCGTCGAGCCATCTGGCCCCTCCCATTGTCGATCCGCAAGGTTCCTCGGGGTAATACCTTGGCGAGCCCCTTGTTCCGCGCAATTGTGGCCAAGATGGGAAGTAATGATCAAATTGAAAGAGCTTTGGAAAGCTGGGCGCGTCGCGATTTTGGCGATACGGCGCGTATTGCTGATTTAAAGCGATTGTCCGGTGGTGCAAGCCAGGAAACGTGGGCGTTCGAAGTTGTGGATGGCGGCGCAACACACCGGCTTATTCTTCGGCGCGCACCAGGTGGCGAATCGGTTGCGCGGTCGTCCGAAGCAATCACGCTGCGAACCGAATCCGCACTGCTCGCCTGTGCCGACATGGCGGGCGTACCTGTGCCGGGCGTGCTGGGCGTGTTTGAGCCGGGAAGCGATGTAGGCGAGGCCTTCATCATGCACCGCATAGCAGGCGAAACGCTGGGGCGGAAGATCTTGCGCGACGACGCCTACAAGGCAGCACGTCCCGTGCTTGCGAAACAATGTGGCGAAGCGCTTGCTGGCATTCACGCGGTGGAACTCGACACGCTTCCCGACTTGCCGCGGAGCGATGGCGCCGACCAGATCAAGAAGTACGAAACCATCTATCGCACCTTTGACCTACCGCGTCCGGTATTCGAACTGGCCTTTGCCTGGCTGAAGGCGAATGAACCCGCACCTCAACCACCGGTGCTGGTGCATGGCGACTTTCGACTCGGGAACTTGATCGTCGATGAACAGGGTCTTGCATCCGTTCTGGACTGGGAGCTCGCCCACATTGGCGACCCACGCGAAGACATTGCCTGGATTTGCGTCAACTCCTGGCGGTTCGGCCAGATCGCGCATCGGGTTGGCGGATTTGGCGATCTGGACGAATTGCTCGCCGCCTATGCGGCAGCTGGCGGTACACGTTTCGATCCCCGCGAAATCGACTGGTGGGAAACGATGGGTAGCCTCAAATGGGGCATCATGTGCATGATCATGTATGAAGCTTTCCGGTCGGGTGGTGACCCCAGTGTCGAGCGCGCGGCCATTGGCAGGCGCGTGTCGGAAACGGAGATCGATCTCCTGAACCTCCTCGAAAAGGCGATCTGACATGCATGACGCCCCCTCACCTTCCGAACTCATCGCAGCGGTAAAGTCGTTTATCGACGACGCAGCCGCGCCGCAACTCACTGGCCACGCGGCGTTCCATGCCCGGGTCGCGTCGAACGTGCTCGCTACCTTGTTGCGGGAACTCGAACAGCGTCCGGCTGCAGAATCCGCCGAGGCGGCGGGACTCCGTGCAATCCTTGATACTGACATGAACGCGTCGGTCGACGCCATGAACCGGAACCTGTGCGCCCGCATTCGAGGCGGCGAAATGGACGCTGCAACACCCGGCTTGTTCGCGCATCTCAAAACGACCACTATTGCCCAGTTGTCTATCGACCAACCGAACTATTCCGGACTGAAGGCCGCGCTCTCCACGCCCGCCTGAAAGCAAGAGAGGCGTCAGGACCCCAGATGAAGCGCGTGTTTTTGATTCTCGGGATTCTGGTCATTCTTGGTATCGGATTGGGACCGTGGGCTTACCGGACGTTTTTCATGCCCGGAGTCCCTATCGCCTTGCCGACGTTTGACTATCGCACGACCGATAGTTGGGCCGCCCTTCCTGCCGAATCTCCGGCGCCTGTCTGGAAAGACGGCTGGGCCGTCGATGTCATCCTCGTTGGACCGGGCACCGGTTTGGATCCGCGATCGGAAGCGGACCTTTTAGCCCAGACAAACCGCGCCAAAGAGCAGTCGGGGCGGCTCGCCGAAACCTTGTCATTGATCGGCCCGGTCTACGCGCCTCTTTATCGCAGTGGGGACGAAGCAACCGACTTGGCCGCGGCGTTTCGGGCCTATGTGGGTACGAATAATCGTGGGCGCGCCTTCGTCATAGCGACAGACCACGCCCTCCCCTCGGAAATGCTTTCGTCGTTGACGAGCGACGAAGCACTTCGTGCCCGGTTCGGCGGCTTCCTCCGGCTTACGCGAGCCAAGGGAGCGACCGCACCGTTTCCGGCTGTAGCGCTTGTGCCATCGGCGCCTGATACCCTCATGGCCTACTGTCCTGACCAATATGACACGGCAGATACCTGCCAGCCGATCGTCAGAATCGGTCGTCAAGACGGTATGATGATCGTAGCGCAAGACACGCCTATCGGCGGCGAGAACCTCGCGGGCCTTACAGCGTGGCTGGAGGCAAACGTTGCCAAAACGGCTGAGCCGCTTGGCTCACTGGAGGAAGTCGAGATCATCGACATTCGTCGCCCCGGCGATACGGATGCGAAACGGGCCGAAGACGAAAACTAGGCTGAAGGCCGGGTTTGCGATTCGGGTGCCGCGCGCGCGAACGCCGAGATTTCGCGGCAGGCTGCATCGACTTCAACAAGGCGGGGATAGTCGGACAGGTCCATATCGAATCGCCTTGCGTTGGCGACCTGGGGCACGAGACAGATTTCCGCGATCGTCGGTTCGTCACCAAACAACAGGCTTGTCTGAGGCAGGTCCTGTGCAATCGATTCAAGCGCAAGGAAACCGCGCCTGATCCAATCGTGATACCAATCCTTCACTGCGGCATCGTCTGCGCCAAAGTCCTGCCTCAACGCGGCGAGTACCGACAGGTTGTTCAGGGGATGGATGTCACAAGCGATCGTGTCCGCGAAGGCGCGCGCCTGAAGACGCACCCAAGGTTCTTTGGGCAGCAAGGCGGGCCCCGGCATGGTCTCGTCAATCCATTCGATGATGGCCAGAGATTGTCCGGCGATGTGGCCGTCTACTTCGATGGACGGTACGCGCATCTGAGGATTGACGAGCCGATAGGTGTCCTGCAATTGCTCGTCCTGTCCGGGTGTGATGTTCACGGGCACATTCTCGTATCGCGCCTCTTTCAGGTTCAGCGCAATACGCACCCTGTAAGCTGCCGACGACCGCCAATAGTCATAGAGTTTCAGCATGCTTTATCTCCTGTCGTTCAGGCGAGTGACTCAAGGTCAAGGACGGCCAGCAATTGTTCCCGCGCTGCGCGGCATTCGTCTGCGAAAACCGGATCGGCAAGATCGGATGGCGCCAGACGGTCCCGGTAGGTCGCCCGGACGACGTCCTGAAGCTCATCGATGGCTTCCTCGTCCAGAAGCACGCCCTGATGACAGGCATTTACTTCAGCCTCAGTCATCACGACACGGAGGCGCAGGCACGCCGGGCCGCCGCCATTGCGCATGGACTGGCGGACATCGACATATTCAACGCGACCGATCGGGCCGTTTCCCGAGACCATTTTTTCGCAGAATACGCGGGACGATTCCATTTCCTGGGATTCAGTCGGCGCGACCAGAACCAGGCGGTCCTCGCCGGGCATCTGGACCAGTTGAGAATTGAACAAATAGGACCGGATCGCATCGGAGATCGGGACTTCCGCATCGGGCACCATGACCGGTTTCAATTCAAACAGGCCTTCAGCCGCTTGCCGGATGGCTGCGAGCGCGCCCTTGGTGTCCTGGAAGGCCATCTCATGAAAGAACAGCGTATCCAGCGCGCCGACGCAGACGACATCATTGTGGAATGCGCCCGCATCGATCGCGTCGACGGATTGGCGCAACAGTAACGAACGAGAGGTGTCCAGACCATGGCCGCGCACAATAGATTCACTTGCCAGGCGGCTTTGGCGGGCCGGAAACCCGGCCGCGTTTTCTCCAGCCAACCGGCCGAATACAAACAGCTCGACGCCAGCTGCGCCATGCTCGGCACAAAGACGTACATGGTTGGCGGCGCCCTCGTCGGCAAAATCGGGGTGCATCGGAAGCGCCGAATGCACGGCAAAATGGTCTTCATTGTCGAAAAGCGAGATCAGCGTCGCTGTCGTATCCGGATGCTCGATACTGCGATGAAGCATCGTCGACAGGTTTGCTGTCGTGAAGTGAAGGCGGCCATCTGACGTGTCCGCTGACGGGGATACTGTTGCAGCATTTGCCGTCCACATGTTGCTGGCTGAATAGGCGGTCTTGAGCAGATGCGGTGCCAGCCGAGCGGCAGCTTCGATGATCTGGGCATCAGTGCCTCTGAAACCTGCCGAGACGAGGAAATCAAAGTTTGGCCGAGGCAAGGGTGGCAGGACGCCTTGGACGAGGCCTGCCCGCAGCATTGTCCGCATCTTTTCGAGGCCCTGCAGGGCCGCTTCACGCGGGTTGGAGACAGCCCCCGCATGCGTGGCACTCGCGAGGTTGCCATCTGACAGGCCACCATAATTGTGCGACGGACCGATCAGGCCATCGAAATTCACTTCAAAAGCGGTCATTGGGGGAAGCCTTGCGCACCCATGCGTTCAGCTTTGTCAGATACCTGGCTCGCTTGTGGCCACGCGCAATAGTCCGCGGCGTAATACGCCCCAGGCCGGAAGTTGCCGGACAGACCGGGGCCGCCGAATGGCATTGCCCCACTGGCGCCCGCTGTTGGCCTGTTGCGGTTGAGAATGCCTGCCCGCATTTCCCTGTGCGCCTTGACCCAAAGCGCATCGTCGTCGCTGACCAAGCCACCGGAGAGACCAAAGCGTGTCGCGTTAGCGCGTTGCAGCGCTTCGTCGAAAGTCTTGACCCTGACGACCTGCATCAGCGGCCCGAAAAGCTCTTCGTCTGGTATATGGTGCGCTTCTGTCACGTCGATGACCCCAGCGGTCACGAATCCACCACCCCGGTCCATGCGCTTGAGACGGCGGAGCGATTTTCCGCCAGCCTTTGAGAGCATCATCTGGAAGTCTGTTGCAGCTTGCGCGGCGGCCTCAGAGACGAGTGGACCCATAAACACGCCTTCTTCGTCCCACGCCCCAATCTTGATGGCCTTGGCGCGCGCAATGATTGCCTCCAGGACATCGTCGCCGAACTTGCCTTCAGGCAGGATTATCCTGCGCGCGCAGGAACAGCGTTGCCCCGTCGTCAGAAAAGCGGATTGGGCCGCGATGTCGGCAGCCGCTTCTACACTTGCGGGATCCCATATGATGAGCGGATTATTTCCGCCCATCTCCAGCGCGAGAATGACTTCCGGGCGGCCTGCAAAATGCTTGTGGAAGAAGACGCCGGTGTTGGCCGAGCCGGTGAACAGCAGACCGTTGATGTCTGCGTTGAGGAGGGCTCCCCCGGTCTCACGGGTACCATGCACGATGTTGAGGCAGCCTTCCGGCAGGCCCGCCGCTTCGAATGCCTCGGCCATGTGCGTCGCAACGCCGGGTGCGAGTTCCGATGGTTTGAAGACGCAGGTGTTCCCGGCGAGTAGCGCAGGCACGATGTGTCCATTGGGCAGGTGACCGGGAAAATTGAAAGGTCCGAATACAGCCATCACGCCGTGAGCACGATGTGTCAGGTGGGACGACCCAAATGCCGCCATTTCAAATTTCGAACCCGCACGCTCGTTCTGCGCGGCGATAGACACAGCGACTTTTGCTTTCATTGTTGCGGCCTCGGCGCGGGTCTCCCAGAGAACCTTGCCCATATCGCGACTAATGGTGGTCGCAATGGAGTCCGTTCGCTTTGCGATTTCCTCGGCGTACCGTTCGAGGACTGCCGTTCGGTCGCCCTGTGGCAATCTCGACCAATGTGCAAAGGCTTTGCGCGCCGAGCTGACCGCAGCGTTTACCTCGTCCGGGCCAGCAGAGTTGCCTTCCCACACTTTCTCGCCTGTTGCCGGACAAGTGTTTTCAAAACGCGTACCACTGCCTTTAGACCATTTACCGTCAATATAGACGCCAGTTGCCATTACTTGCTCCGTAGCCAGATGCGCGCTTCAGCGCCCGGCTTCAATTGAAGGGCTTCGATGATGGAGGGTGACAGGGTCGCGACATTGTCATCGTCGACTGCCATTGTCGCGAGTGATACGCGGAAATCGGGGAGCACATTGCTGGACACGAGCCCCTGCTTTGCATCGGCGCGGCCAGACACGTCTCCTGCCTTGAGCGTCACGATCCGGCTTTCCTGAATGGTTCTAAGGTGTCGGCGCTGCGCCGCAACCAATGGCCCACCGTCGAAAATATCGACAGTGCGGTCGAACTGGAATCCTTCCCATTGCAACAATTTGTAGGCTCCGACACCTTCGGAATGACAGCGGCCGATGACCTCGCGCGCCTCCGGCGGCAAGAGATCCACATAGATCGGGTATTTTGGCATGAGATCGAGGATGAACTGGTTGTCGGTGGTCGCCGAAAGGCGGTCAGCCTCGGTGAAATCCATACGGAAGAAATGACGTCCGAGACATTCCCAGAATGGCGACCGTCCATCGTCGTCCACGACGCCGCGCAGTTCGGCCAGCACGTGGTTGCTGAACCTTTCAGGTGCTGCGGCCATCAACAGGTAGCGCGACTGAGCCGCGAGCCGTCCAGCGCCGCCACCCCGATGCTCGGGCTTCAGGAATAGCGTACCGACTTCGGTGTAGCCGACATATTCATTCGTCAGAATCAACGCATCCATATCGAAACGCATGTTGCCCGCAGCATGGCTGGCTTGGGCGAGCGTAATGACGCGATAGTTGAAAAATGGCTGGTCTATTCCGGTGCCGGCTTTGACTGCCGAGCAACCCACGACTTCGCCAGTGCCGACATTCTCCATCATGAGCAGGTATTTACCATACTCAATGCGCTTCTGGAGGCCGTTGAACGCGCGTTCCGACTTCTCCAGGCGCTCGCGCAGGATGGATTCATCGACGGGCAAACTTGTAAATCCGGGCCCTGATTGACGGGCGAGGTCCATCAGTGCATCAAAATCATCAAGTCTCGACGGGCGCATGACATAGGCGCTGGACATCTCAGTTCTCCATCATCGCCTTGATGCGTGGACCATCCATGCGTCCGTCTGCCAGACGATTCAAAAGCAGCGCCGACAGGGTAGCACGCTCTGCAAAGCTCTCGGTCACGACGAATTCTTCGTGCGAGTGAATCCGGCCGCCTCGAACGCCGAGCGTATCAACATTGGGTACGCCAGCAGCAAAGATGTTGTTTCCTTCGCAGACACCGCCTGTATCAACAAATTCGAGATTCAGACCGATTGCCTGACCCGTAGCATGGACCGCTGCGAATATGGCCTGCTGCGCAGTGTTCCGCGGTTTTGGGGGGCGATAGAATCCGCCGTGAACATGGCCAGATATGCCGGGCCTGGACGTCGCCTGCCCAAAGAGCCGGTCGACCGCAGCCGTTGCCCAGGTTGCGGCTGCAGCGTCCGGTGCGCGTGCCCCAAATCGGACGATGGCCAGGTCGGGCACAATATTGACAGCGCTGCCGCCTTCGATCGTCCCGACATTGAACGTCACGCCGTCACGTTTGCCATTGAGTCCTTCCAATGCGACGACCAGTTCAGCAGCCGCTTCAATCGCGCTTCGTCCTTCTTCCTTGGCTCTGCCCGCGTGCGCAGCTTTTCCGTGCAGCACAATGTCGAATACGGCCGAGCCTTTGCGTCCGCCTGCCATCGCACCGGTATCCATTGCGGGCTCATAGGTCATGCCGATATGAGCGCCAGACCTAGCCGCTTCAGTCAGTGCTGCCGAGCTTGCATGATTGCCGATTTCCTCATCGGGCGTGACCACGATCTGGTAGCCAAGGCGATCACGAAATGGTCCGGCCTCAAATGCCTTCAGGGCTTCCAGCATAACACAAAGCCCGCCTTTCATGTCGGCAAGTCCTGGCCCGTTGAAGCGACCATCGCCAAGGTCCGTCACGCCTTCGAAAGTGCCTTTCGGAAACACGGTATCGTAGTGCCCGGTCAGAACAACCTGAACGGGGGCTGACGTGCGCGCCGATGCACGCAAAATTGGTGCGGTGTGAATAGTCTGGATATTGCCCGACGAGTCGATCGTTTCGAAACCTGGTGCTTCCTGGAGCCGGATATCCGCGTCAAGTTCGGAAAACGCATTGGCGAGAACACCGGAAAAGATATTCAGTCCCTCTATATTCCAGCTGCCTGTATTCATGTCGGACCAGGCGCAGGTGCGCGCCAGCATGTCAGCGGCAGCAGAACCAATGCGCTCGCGCGCGGCTTTATCTTCGTTCGTCAGTCTCGATAGATCGTTCATGGCTACTTGGTTTCATAGGTAACGATGCGGGGCAAGTGGGCGGCCGTTGGCAGCACAAACAAAAACGGCCCGGCTGTTTGCCGGGCCGTTTAAATCTTGGGTGTAGATCCGTTACTGCACGGTGATCTCAACCACCGAACGACGGTTCAGAGGTTCACGAACACCATCACGCGTGGCTTTGGCGAGATCTGTTTCGCCTTTAGCCGTCTCGGTGATGAGCGTTGCGTCAACACCACGTGACACGAGAGCCGAAGCCACGATGTCTGCGCGGCGCTGCGACAGCTGCGCGTTGTAGGCGCTGGCGCCCGACGTATCAGTGTGACCAGCGATAGACACGGCACTTGGCGCACAACCGGCACCTGCGGTGATGTTGGCAACCGCCTGGTCGATAACCGCAGCAGCCTGGCTTGTCAGATCAGCTTTGTCCCACTCGAAGTAGACAACGAAGTTCTGGTTCAAGCCTGCACACACAACTTCAGGAGCAACCGTTTCCGTCGTCGGAGGTGGTGGCGGCGGAGGTGGTGGCGGTGGCGGAGGTGGTGGCGGAGGAGGTGGCGGCGGTGGCGGAGGTGGCGGAGGTGGCGGTGTTGCGCCAAACGCATAACGAAGGCCAACCGTAGCAGAATGCTTGGTCAGATCGCCTTCGTAACCAATGCCGCCGTGGACGCCGTCGAGGTCGAGTTCCTCAGCCACAAAATACTTGTAGCCGACATCCATGGTAAGCTTTTCGCTGAGCTTGTAGCCGAAGCCGAGCAATCCCTGGTAAGCCAGACCGGTATCTGATCCGGAAAAGCCATTCGCCGCAGACAGGTCTGTTCCCGTTGCGAACGCAAGATTGCTTGCCTTGGCCTTGGCGCGAACAGCGCCGATACCGAGACCGACGTAAGGCTGGAAAGCACCTGCGCGGTTGAAATCATAAATGCCGTTAAGCATCAGGTCGGTCGTCTGAAGATTACCGCGTGGATTTGAGACTGCGCCTGCCAAGACGCCGTTCACGTCGGAAGGAACGCTCAGGTCGCCACTGCTGTATCCGAGAACGCCTTCGATACGAATTCCGTTGTCGAGGCCATAACCCAGGCCGACATCTCCGCCCCATGCTTCTTCGACGTCCGAGCTGCTGCCCAGTGAACCGATAACGTTCTGTGTTACCGGATCGTGGTCCAGACGACCATCAAACGCGTAAGTTGCATCGGCGCGGCCGTACCAACCTTCTTCAGCTTGAGCGACCATTCCAGCAGACGCAAACGCGGCCGCGGCTGTCGCGCACATAAGAGTTTTTTTCATACTCGATCCCCTTCTTGTGCCGAATGACGGGATTGTCCTCGACCGCAGGTTCATACGCGCATCGTTGCGCATGGTTCCTGTTAAACTTTTTTATTTGGCGCTGCGAGTGGTTTCACACACTCAAACACCAAATCGCGCGGTATTTTTCGACCAGCGCGACCCAATTGCAACAGATTGTGACATGTTCGTCAAATCCTGCCAGCAATATCATATCTACCTGATAGATAGCAGAGAATGGTACCGCCTCTCCGGTTTGAACGGAGGACCTCTGGTTCCACAAACCAGCGCTCTAACCAACTGAGCTAAGGCGGCCTACTGCTGGGAGATACAGCCCAATTCCTGACGATTCAAGCGTCAGGACGCCGGAAACTGCTATCCTCGCGAATCAGATCTTCGCAACCTGGTCGAACTCCAGATCAACCGGCGTTCCGCGCCCGAATATTGATACGGTGACCTTCAGACGCCCGTTGGCTTCGTCGATTTCCTCGACAGCGCCCTCGAACCCCTGGAACGGACCGTCATTGACCTGAACCTGCTCACCAATTTCGAACGATATCTTGGGCCGCGGACGTTCTTCTGCCGAGTCAGTAGACGAGCCGAGGATACGGTCGACTTCGCGCTGGCGAACCGGGAGAGGCTTTTTGCCGCCGTCCGAACCAAGAAAGCCGGACACTTTCGGCGTGTCCTTGACCAAGTGGTACACGTCGTCGCTCATTTGCGCTTTCATAAGCACGTAGCCGGGAAAAAAGCGGCGCTCGACGGTCTTTTTCTTGCCGCGTGCGACCTCGACGACTTCCTCAGTCGGAACCTGAATGTCCTCGATGAGGTCGGACAGTCCCTTACGCTCCGCCTGCTCGAGAATCGAGGCGGCGACCTTCTTTTCGAAGTTCGAATAAGCGTGGACGATATACCATTTGGCTTCAGCCATAGGGCCTGCGCGCTCCTTGAATACGTGTTGTTCGGCCTGCATCTACAGGCCGGTAATTGCTTTGACAGCCATGCTGATGACCGAATCAGCGGCAAAGAGAAACAAGGCGATGAGAACCGACATGATGACCACGAATATCGACGCCTGAATAGTTTCAGGGCGAGTCGTCCATGTCACCTTGTTTCCCTCTGCGCGCACCTGGCGCACGAAGGTCACGGGTCCTACGCGTTTTTTCTTGTCCTTGTCGGCCATTTCGACACTTTCTTGAAAGGCGGGGGGTTAGCGGTTTTGATCCGCCTCGTCCACGGTTAAAGTGCATACGCTCATTTGTGAAGGCATGTGAGGCTGAAAAGCGGCGTGTGCAAGGGTGATTCCACCACGAGCAGATACTTCACCCCATCCCCTCAATGCGCGCCACCTAGCTGGCCACGCCAAACTGCCGGGCTGGCAAACCGGGAACGTCAACGGAAATCGCGAACAGGCTGCCTGAGAGAGGGCGCGAATCGAGCGCCGGGAAACTCATGCCCACACGCGCAGTCGTAATGAACAGGGTTTTCAGGTCATCTCCACCGAAGGTACAGGAAGTCGGTCGTGGTGCAGCTAGCGTGATGACCTGGTCGACGCTGCCATCAGGCCGGTACCTTACGACCCGAGAGGCATCCCAAAGGCAGGTCCAGAGACAGCCTTCGGAATCGATGGTTGAGCCATCCGGGTAGCCACCGAACTCATATGTCGACGCAAACACGCGGCGGCCCGTCAGCCCCCCCGTATCGGCGTCATAGTCAAAGGCCAGAATTTCCTGTTCTGCGCTGTCGCATGTGTAGAATGTCCGACCATCCGGTGAGAATTGCATCGTGTTGGTGATCATGACGGAAGGAAGCCGCAACTGGCTGATCTGGCGATCTCCTGATAAACGGAAATAGCCGCCTTGTGCGTCTTTTTCCCGGTCATCCATCGTGCCGAACCAAAACGAGCCGTCCGGCGCCACGCCGCCATCATTCGTTCGATTCGTTTCTGGTTCCGCGTCGAGCTTGCACCAGCGTTCGTAGGCTTCGGTGGCGGGATCATAGAGGCCGATTTCCTGATCACCTGCCATCAAAAGACAGCCGTCGTGCATCGCGATAGCACTGGCGCGGATCGGCAAGTCATAGCGCCTTGTATTTCCCGTCTTTGGATTATAGCGGTGCAGCTTGGCCCGCTTGATATCGACCCACCAGAGGAAGCCCTCGGAGGGACTCCAAACTGGTCCCTCCCCCAAAGCGCATCCGGTCGGCGCCACGCATTCAGGTGTCATCAACATGCTGCCACCTGCCGATGCTCATTCAGACGTATGGGGTAAGGCATCAGCTAAGAAATCCTACTTGGTTCGCGAATGCAGACAATCCGCCCGGAATCGCTTGGTCCACAACACACTCTTCCACGCTGACGGCAAATGCATCAAGGGCCATACGTTGCGCGGGAACGAACCTGTAAGACATGACGTGATGTCGTGGTGCCCCAAACCTCAATTGTATCGACGTTTATCAAGGCCGGTTCGCTCGCGTCTTTTCGGCATCGAGCACCTGCGCTAGGAGATGACAATGACAGCCTCACTCGATATGCCCTCCTCTGCCCACGCTTTTCTCAAACTGATCGACGTAATGTCCAAGCTGCGCACCCCCGTGTCGGGGTGCCCATGGGATATTGAACAGACTTTTGCGACGATAGCCCCCTACACGATCGAAGAAGCCTATGAAGTGGCTGATGCGATTGAGCGTGGCGACATGGCTGATCTCAAGGAGGAGCTTGGAGACCTGCTTTTCCAGGTCGTTTTCCATAGCCAGATGGCTGCCGAAGACGGCGTTTTCGACATCGTCGATGTCACGAACGGGATCGCAGATAAAATGGTGCGACGACACCCGCATGTATTTGAGTCTCCGGACAATCGTTCAGCCGCTGAACAAACGCGTGCCTGGGAGCGCATCAAGGCAGACGAGCGCGCGAACAAGGCAAGCCATGTGAGCCCCAGTGCACTTGATGGCGTTGCCATATCGCTTCCAGCATTGCTGCGGGCGGAGAAACTGCAGAACCGTGCGGCGCGCGTTGGGTTTGACTGGACAGAGGCAGAGCCAATTTTCGACAAGCTGACCGAAGAAACCCAGGAAGTCCGCGATGCCATCCAATCGGGCATCAGGGACGACATCGAAGATGAACTTGGCGACCTTCTGTTTGTCGCGGCCAATCTGAGTCGTCGTCTTGATGTCGATCCTGAGAAGGCGTTACGCCGGGCCAACGCGAAGTTCGAACGGAGATTCCGGGCCATGGAAGCAGAAGCCACGGCAGACGGCGTGAGGTTTGCCGATTTGGGATTGGACGAACAGGAGGCTTACTGGCAGCGCGTCAAACGCGCCGAGAAGGCCACAGACTAGTCATCAATCCCGATATTCGGGAACTCAGCCTGGAACTGGCCGACACGATCGATCGGAAGGCGAACGCTAAGCGCGACACGTCCATCGCTAAGGTTGGTTTCCGCGTTGACGTCTCCATGACTGTGAAGCCATGCGCGAGCACGTCCATCCTGAGGGCTCAGGGTCACAGCCACGTCTCGTGCCCCACGAAGCAGGGCACGTTCAATCTGATGAAGCAGGGCGTCCATTCCCCTCCCCTGCAGAGCAGAAACCAGCACTGCGGGCGTTTCGGTGTTGCCCTTTGCCGCTATCTCTAGTGCCTCGAAACGCTGGGGCGGCAGGATATCAGACTTGTTCCATGCTTCGATCATGGGCGGGAGCGGGAGTCCTGTCTCTTTCTCCAGTCGCGCAAGCACGATGTCGACGTCCTTTGCCTGTTCCACGTCGGCGGCGCTGGACCGATCCCTGACATGAACCAGCAGGTCGGCCTGCATCGCTTCTTCGAGAGTCGCCTTGAAGCTGTCGATAAGATGGGTTGGCAAGTCCGTGATAAATCCGACAGTGTCGATGAGCGCCGCCTCCCCGAGCGTGGGTAGGTCGATGCGGCGGATCGTTGGGTCAAGCGTTGCGAACGGCATGTCCTTGGCGAAGACCTTGGCGCCCGAGAGCCGGTTGAACAGAGTCGATTTGCCTGAGTTCGTATAGCCGACGAGCGCGATTACAGGCTTACCGCCCCGCTTCCTTCCGGCACGCTGGACCGCTCGCGTGCGGCGAACATCTTCGAGGTCACGACGCAACCGAACGATCTTGTCATCCAACATCCGGCGGTCGGATTCGAGTTGGCTTTCACCCGGACCGGACAGGAATCCGCCGCCTCCCCGTTGTCGTTCGAGGTGCGTCCATGTGCGGACCAGTCTGGAGCGCTCATACAAAAGTCGCGCAAGCTCTACCTGCAGCCTGCCTTCCTTTGTGCGGGCTCGCAGCCCGAAAATCTCCAGAATCAAGCCGGTCCGGTCGATGACTTTGACACCCAGACGCGTTTCCAGGTTTCTCTGCTGAACCGGCGTGAGCGCACCATCCACGACCGCAATTGTGCAATTGTGTTCTTCAAGGTCGTCGGCAAATCGATCCAGCAAACCGCCGGAGAAGAGCACAGACGAATTCACTTTTCGGACGTGGTCTGCGTGAACAAATGCAAGTTCGCAGCCCAGTGCTTCAACCAAGCCAGCCGTTTCTTGCATCCGCTCTTCAGTCGGACGATTTACAGGTGAAAACCAAGGAATGACCGCGCCGGCAATCTCCGGCTCTGGCAAACGATCAATGAGCTTGTCGTTCAAGGGGACCTATTGCCCCTCCAACTCTTCATCGAACAATTGGACAGGGGCGCTTGGAGCAATCGTTGAAATTGCGTGCTTGTAAACAAGCTGGGGTGGACGACCGTCACCGCGGAGCAGGACACAGAAGTTGTCAAACCAAGTAACCACGCCTTGCAGCTTTACACCATTCACCAAAAACACCGTCAGCGGCGTTCGTGATTTTCTGACAGCATTCAGGAACGTATCCTGCAAGTTTTGTTTTTTCTCGGAAGACATGGGAGATGGCCATTCCTGCTATTGTTCTTGTTATGTGTCGCGAACTAAATGGATTGGCGCAATTGTGCAAGTGCGAACACTGCTTATCCGCGCCAAAAACTCGGAGAAAGGGCCGGAATTACTGCCAAAATCTCCAATCTGCCGAGCAACATCGACAGAATAAGCAGACTCGTCGCGCCCCCGTCCAACTGATCCGTATGGCCCAGCAGGAGCGCCCCGGAATTGGTGAGGCCACCGATCGCGAGGCGGATCGTGTCTTCGAAAGGCAGGTTCAGGAAGCTAAAACCGATCATTATAACGAAAACAGCAACGATGTAGGCAATCAGATACACCCACACACCGATAACGCTTCGCTCGTCGAGATCCCGGTCCCTGAAACGGAATCCCAGCACCGATCGCCTGTAGCCAAGCTGACGGAATTCCTGACCTGCGCGACGCCCCAGCACGATCAGCCTCGTGATTTTGACGCCGCCCGCTGCCGACAGAGCCGATCCACCGATAAGGGACGGAAGCACAAGGATGGGAAGCGGTATCGCGTCCCGGACCGGCGAATTGGTGAATGTCAGACCCGAGGTGGACAGGTCGGACAAAGCCCACGCAACGCCGTCTCCGAGCGATATCCCGAGGGGAATCACCAAGGCGGCGAAGACGGCGACAAGGAACAAAAACATAAGTGTTTCGGGGTCCATGAACGCCGCACGAGGCTTTCTGTCTTTCAGGGGCAGCCAAACGGCTAGACCGAGAGCTCCGATGATCAATCCTACTCCGAGAATCAAATTGGGGAATGGCGGCAGTGCGTGTCGGCCCAATGCATAGGGATCAACCAAGCCGGTCGTAATGGCGCTTACCGAATCTCCAAGCGCTCTGGGAAATGGGACGCCCGCCATGATGAGAAGTCCCAGCAGAACGATAATACAAATGGCCATCATCGCAAATACCGCGCGCGCGACGCGGGGAACGGCATCAAAAAAGCTGGTTTCAGGCACGGTGAACAAGACCGTCCGGTGAATACCAGGCCCGCCAAGATTGATGGCGGCCAGCACACTGGCTGCAGTCGTAATCGACGCAAGTCCGCCGAAAATGTGCAACACGCCGCGCCAGACAACAAGGCTGGCGGGCCACGACCTTCCTTCCGTCAGGACGACTGTGTGGCCGGTTGTCGTCAGGCAGGAGGCTGCCTCGTGGATTGCATGCAGTATTGAACGGTCAGCCACGCCCAGAACAAACGGCAGCGCTGCGGCGCACGGCGCAACAAACCACAATATGATCACTACCGCCAAGGCATCGGATGGTCGCGCTTTTCGTGCGGGTTTGGGCGTTAGGAGCAACACGCTGCTGGCCAGGACGGCAATGCTTGTCGCCATAACGAGAAACGCGACAACCTGATCTGTCTCACCCGCGATTGCCGCAACGAGCGTCGGCAGTAGCGCGCTTCCTGCCAGAATAAGCATGATGAACGCCAGAACCCGAACGATGGACGCATAATTCATGACGTCAGAAGAAGTCCGGACTGACCCGGAAGTATTTCTCGACTTTTCGGACCATGCTTTCCTCGTAGAAGATTATCAGGTGGTCCTCGGCCTGCACGGTAACGTCAGGCCCGGCAATTATGACGTTTCCGTCCCGGATCACGGCGGCTGCAGTTACACCGTCAGGGAGATCATCGTAGCCAAGTGTTTTCCCGATGAGCGATGATGACTCGAGCGTGATCCCTTCGGCCACTTCGGCCAGTCCGTCCTCGATGGACTGAAGTCCCAGAATTCGGCCCCTGCGCATACGCAGCAGGATTTGTGAAACGGTGAGGGCCCGCGGATCGAGCACGGCATCCACGCGCATGTCGCGGGCAAGCTCGGCCAGTTCGGGTGCGTTCACCAGTGCAAGGGCGCGTTTGGCCCCTGCCCTTTTGGCAAGATTGCAGATCAGCAGGTTGGTCTTATCATCATTGGTAATCGCAATGACAAAGTCGGCCTTGGGAGCGCCGGCTTCAGCGAGTATTTCGGGGCTTAGCCCGTCACCCTGGATGACGATCGTCCTTTTGAGGCCTGCGACAGCCGCGTCGGCACGACTTGAGCTTGATTCCACGAGACGGATACGAATGTTGCTCTCGCGCTCGAGCGCCTGTGCCACGTAGAGCCCGACGTTTCCGCCGCCCACAATGACCACGTGATCGAGGCGCTCATTGTCGCGATTGAATATCGACGTCAGGCGGTCCGCGTGACTGTCGAGCACGGCAATGTAGGCGCGGTCTTCGGGCTTCAGGACATCTGTTGACCTCGGTGCGCGCACGACGTCGTTCCGGCCAATTCCGACGATGCGAGCCGAAAGATCTGGGAACAGGCCCCGAATCTGGTCGACAGGCGTGTCGAGCAGCGGACTCTTGGCATCAATTTCCAGGCCGAGAAGCTTGACCTTCCCCTTGCCGAAGGTCGCGCTCATCACGGCTCCGGGCGTGCGGAAGCGCTGAAGGATGGCCTCGCCCACTTCAACCTCGGGCGAGATCACCATGTCGATTGGCAGGCCCTCACGGGAAAAAATGTTCTTCCATGCCGGATCAATATACGATTGATCTCGGACCCGCGCGATCTTGTAAGGCACGGAAAACAGCGTGTGGGCAATCTGGCAGATCACCATATTGATTTCGTCGAAATGCGTGACGGCGATGATCATCTCGCAGTCCGCTGCGCCTGATCGCTTGAGCACGTCTGGGTGTGCGGCATGCCCCGTCACGCCACGAACGTCGAGATCCGTAGACACCTGATCCACAAGGTCTGCGTTTTCATCAATGATCGTAATATCGTGCTTTTCTCGCGCCAACCGCCTGGCAATCCCATGCCCGACGCGGCCTGCGCCGCAAATAAGTACGCGCATCTCTTATTGCCTTTCGACAGTCATTTAGACGTCCTGACGAGAAAGACCGGAGGCTACGCCCAAAGCCTTTAATTTTCTGTGCAATGCGGAGCGTTCCATTCCAATGAATTCAGCCGTTCTGGAAATATTTCCGTTAAAACGGGTGATCTGAAGTGCGAGATACTCCCGTTCAAACTGTTCCCGGGCGTCACGCAAGGAAAGCCCGACAAGTTCAGCCGAGCCGCCCTTAGCGTTCTGCATGGTGCCTGCGGCCGTGTCGCGTGGTAATTCGTCGACACTCACGGGCCGGCTGGCATCCGACGGCGAGAGTATGAGAATACGTTCTACGACATTCCGAAGTTGCCGAATATTGCCCGGCCAATCCATGGATTGCAGCACTGCCATCGCTTCAGCAGAAAACGCGCGCGGCGTCAGACCGGATGAATCCGAAATGCGGTCGGTGAAATAGCTGACGAGATCGGTGATGTCGTCACGGCGCTCCGCCAGTGAGGGAACCCTGAGCGGAACAACACTCAGCCGATAGAAGAGATCTTCCCGGAAGTTTCCTTCCTCAATTTCAATTCGGAGATCCTTGGTCGTCGCCGACATTACGCGCACGTCCACGCTGACATCTGAACGCCCGCCGACGCGCTGGAACCGTTGTTCCGTCAGTACCCGTAAAATCTTGTTCTGCGTGCCCAAGGGCATGTCAGCCACTTCATCAAGAAGCAGCGTCCCATTGTGCGCTTTTTCGAACAAACCGACACGCACCGTTCGGCCTTGTTCGTCTTCTTCTCCAAAGAGCGCACTTTCCATTTGGTCGGGGGCAATGCTCGCAGCATTTACAACTACAAAAGGGCCAGTCTCGCGAAGCGAATTGCGATGGATGAGCCGGGCTGCGAGCTCTTTTCCGACGCCCGCTGGTCCATTGATCATGACGCGTGAGTTGGTGGGAGCAACCTTGTCAATTGATGCCCGCAGGTTGGCGGCGGCCTGACTGTTGCCGATCCAGTGTTCGTCTTCCCCCGCCCGATTTCTCAAAGCTGCGTTTTCATACTTCAACGCAGCGGACTCGATTGCCCGCTCAATGAGGTGCAGAAGCCTGTCTGTTTTGAACGGCTTTTCGATAAAGTCATAGGCGCCGCGCCGGATCGCTGCGACCGCCGTTTCGATGTTGCCGTGCCCACTTATCACAATGACCGGAAGGAATGGATCGATCGATTTTAGATACTTGAGCAGCGAGAGGCCATCCATCTGGCTTCCCTGCAGCCAGACATCCAGAACAACAAGGCGCGGCGTCCGTATGCGCACTTCTTCAAGTGCATGCTCTGCCGTGTCGGCCGTCCGAACGGAATAGCCCTCGTCGCTCAACACGCCAGAGACGAGTTCACGAATATCGGGTTCGTCATCAACAACCAGAATATCTAACGCCATGGTGCCGGCTCCTCTACACGATCATTTAAGGGAGAATTTTGGGAATGAGTGCCGTCTGATGCGGCATCTTCGTCGCCCGTATCAGCACCCCTTGCGGGCAGCCAGACGCGCACGCGCGCGCCGCTCAGGCCGTCCAGGCGGTTCTGGAGTGAAATTGATCCGCCATGATCTGCGATGATGCGGTGGACGATCGCCAGGCCAAGGCCTGTGCCCTTCTCGCGCGTCGTGACATAGGGCTCCAGCAGACGATCTCGGACGGCCTCCGGAAATCCCGGACCATTGTCCTCAATCGTAACTTCAACACCCTTTGCATCTTCCGACAAGACGACGCGGATGTTGCCATCAATGTCGGCGTCTTCCGGCAGTCCTTCAATCGCTTCCGCAGCATTCTTCAGGAGATTTCCAAAGGCCTGCCCGAGCAGGCGCTCGTCGCCTCGGTACACCGCACCCTCGGAATTTGTCTCGAAGTCGATCTCGACATCAGGCGACACCATGCTTTGCGAGAAGCCGGCGCCTTGGAGTAGTGATCGCATGTTGAACGGCGCTACGTTGGGCTTGGGCATCCGCGCAAACGAGGAGAACTCCTCGACCATCCGGCCGATATCGCCGACTTGCCGAAGGATGGTTTCGATACAGCGATCAAACACACCATCTGAATCGTCAATCACGCTGGCATAGCGACGACGAATGCGTTCGGTTGACAACATGATGGGCGTCAATGGGTTACGAATTTCGTGCGCAATCCGTCTGGCCACGTCGCGCCATGCGAGTTGCCGTTGTGCGTTCACCAAGCCGGTTGTGTCGTCAAAGGTGAGGACACAGCCGCCGGCCGGATCCGGCGCTGTTTTCAAGCGGATGTGACGAACCTCACCATTAATGTTCAGATCAATCGAGGCATCAACCGGTGCGGTGCGTTCAAGCGTGTCGCGCGCATACCTCTCGAACAATGGTGCGATTGCATCCAGGGTCTGGCCGGGCAAAATCTCCTCGACGCCCAGCACATCAGCGGCTGACCGGTTGGCCAGAGTCACGATCATCTCGCCATCCATACGGATAACGCCCGCACTCACTTCAGCCAGCAATGTCTCGACAAACTTCCGACGGTCTTCCTCGTCTTCCCGCGCCCGGATCAGGGCATTTCGCTGCTCAGCCAGTTGCTCGGTCATCGCATTGAAGGAATTGGTGAGCGCGTAGACCTCGTCTCGCGGGCCGGATACAGGCACTCGCACGGTGAGGTCCCCATCACGAACCGTGTGCGCGGCAACGGCTAGACGTCCAATCGGTCCCGTAATTCGCCCTGCGGCTTCGAGGCCAAGGCGGCCGGCCAGCAGGAGAATGAGCGCGGCAATCTGAGAATAGCCAATCGCAAAGATATACTGCAGGCGTCCACTGCGGCGCTTCGCATTTTTGTACTGCGCAAGTGCCGCTTCAGCTTCGCGCAATTGAACGGCGGCATTCTTATCGAAATTCTTGACCGCGTAGATGTATCCGTCGAGTGGCTCTTCGATACGGATCAATGCCGTCGCGATACCCCTGTTCTCATAAAGTGTGGTAGCGATGTTGCCTGTATTTGCCTCGTCGAATGCCGACTGCGGCGGCGGCACAAGGATCGGTTGCTGAACGCTTTGTTCCGCGATGAGTTCGACGCCGTCCCGGCCGAGTACGGCAATCGTGAGAAAATCGCGAAACCCCAGTTCCGACCGCAAGCCATCCGTGAATGCCTTGGATGCATCCTTGGACAGGCTGTCGGCATTGATTTCATCATTCTCGCCGCTTTCCGCCAGCGATGCCTTCACGTCACGCGCGAAGTTTTCGATATCCAGGGCAGCGAGACGCAGATCTACGTCCAGGGTGCTTTCGAAATTATCGACATAGTCCTGAAAGATCTGGGCATTCTTTTCCATGATCGTATCGACTCGCTCACCGAGCCAGTTGTCGAGACCGCGAGAAATGAACGCGCCAATAAACAGCGCCACGATCATGGCCGGTATAAGTGCGGAGAACCCGAACAGGAGGACGAAGCGCTTGGCCAGGCGCCCCTTGCCTTCCCCGCGACCGCTGACCTGGATGGCGAGATATTCTCGCACCACGATCATCGCAAGCACGATGATCACGACGAAATTCAATGCCAGCAGCCACGGCGTCGCGCCCGCGGTAGGATTATCCGGATCGACGCCAGAGATCGCGATGAATGTGGCAAACACAGCAACGAGCGCAGCAATGATAAAGAGGCCCTCGAAAAGGGCCCAGCTTGCCTTCGTTGCCTGCTGGCTCAATGTGTTTGACACTCGACGTTGCTCTACAGTGGCCACCCCGGCCCCGTTGCTTTTGCGCCACACGTTCGTGGCGGTTCAGCAACAGTGGTGCACTAAAAGCACGGTTTAGCTTGCCGTCAATCAGTCTTCTGCAATTCCAAGGGCGTTGATCTTCGCTCTGAGCGTGTTCCGGTTCATTCCGAGCAACTGTGCCGCCTTAACCTTGTTGCCAGCGGTGACGGACAGGGCAAGCTTGATCAGCGGTCGTTCGACCTGGTCTATAACACGAGAATATACTGAAGAATCATCGGCATCTCCGCCAGCGATCAAGTCTCCCATGACGTACCGGTGCAGCAATGTCTCAACGTCTTTTTCAAGACCGCCGCTGACGCCTTTTTGCTCGCTGGCCCCTGCCCTGAGTTCCCGCTCGACATCACGTAGCGTGATGGCTTCGTCCGGGCTCAAGACCGCCAGACGGAGAATCAGGTTCTCCAGTTCCCTGACATTGCCCGGCCAGTCATAAGCGGTGAGCAGGTCCAGAGCCGATTTGTCGAGCGTTTTGGCTGACAGCCCTTGTCGTTGAGCCCGGATCAGAAAGGCTCGGGCGAGTTCCGGAATGTCTTCCTTGCGCAACCTGAGGGGCGGCATGGTCAATCGGACGACATTCAGACGGTAATACAGGTCCTCGCGAAAACGGCCTTCTTCCACGAGACGACCAAGGTTGCGCCGGGTTGATGCGATTAGACGCGCGCCGCTCGAGTCTCTCAGCAGTTTGACAAGCTGGGTCTGTGCTTCAGCGGGCAGGTCGCCGATTTCATCCAGGTAGAGCGTGCCGCCCTTGAGATGAACCGCGCCGCCTTCGTCACTATTGCCGAAGAGCTCCTTGTTGATCTCGCTTGCCGGCAAAGCCGCTAGATCGAGGGCAACGAACTTGCCAGCCTTCGAGGCGCCCAATTGGTGGATTGCCCGGGCAGCGAGCTCCTTGCCAGTCCCACTCTCGCCTTCGATCAGGACAGTGAGTTCGGTATTCATCACTTTCGCGATAATCCGGTAGACTTCCTGCATCGCGTCAGAACGACCAATCAGCGGAAGGCCGGCGTCGCTGATCGCTTTCTGTGCTTCCGGATTGATCGAGCGACTCGTCGATTTTGGTGCGGACTTGAGCGCGCGCTGAACGAGGCTGGACAAAACGTCAATGTCGAACGGCTTGGGCAAATAATCAAACGCGCCATGTTCGGCGGCAGAGGCCGCTGTCAGGATCGTGTTCTGGCCACTCATGACGATGAAGGGGAGTTCTGGCCGCGCCAGTTTCAACGATGGCAAGAGATCAAAGATCGACGTCTCTCCAAGGTACACGTCAGTTACGACGACGTCGCCCTCACCGTTTCGGACCCACCTTTCCAGAGCGTCGGTCGAACTGGTCGCCCGCACGTCGTAGCCTGCTGCAACGAGGGTCTGGTTGACGATCAACCGGATGCTCGCATCATCTTCCGCTAGAAGGACTGTCTTTTCAGCCATGGTCTGCTCCGTCTCCAAGAGGCAGCAGCACGGTGAATCGGGTCTTGCCCGGTTCGCTGTCTACCCTGATTTGCCCGCCATGCGCTGTGACGACTTCACTGACAATCGAAAGGCCCAACCCACGGGCGCCCGACTTTGAACTTTGAAAAACATCGAATATTGTTGCCTGACGCTCACGCGGAATGCCGAGGCCATCGTCTTCGATCGATACGAGCATCGCCCTGCGCAAACCGGCGCCAAGACGGGCCTGCTTCATTGAGAGACCGGCGGCATAGGCCGTACGGATTGTCACCTGCCCCCGTGTGCCACCGTCGATAGCCGCTTCGGCCGCATTCCGAATGATATTGTGAAACGCCTGCTGCAGGTGATCAGCATCGCCGATTATGTCCGGCAAAGACGGGTCGAACTCGCGCTGAAACGTTACATTGGTACCAATTGCGGCACGTTCCGCGGCAATGATCTTGTCGATCAGCGCGTGAATATTGAGCGGGTGCATTCGCGGCGCTGAAAACAGCTCGAACGCTGACAACCGGTTGACCAGTCGCTCGATCCGCCGCGCTTCGTCCTTGATGATGTCGAGCAGTTCGGCTTGGTCTGGTTGCCCTTGCCGATCAAGCAGCTGCGCCGCACCGATTATGCCCGCCAGTGGGTTTTTGACTTCATGCCCCAGTATCCGCCCGAACCCTGCTGCGCCTGCGACCGAATCACTGCTTTCCCTGGAAGGTGTTTCGGAAAGCGCAATGACGAACGCGCCCCCGTCAGCACTTCGAACCCGGACGTCGCAAATCGCCCGTGTGTGCATGCCGGGACCGGACACTGGCGTACCCGGCGCGGTGATATCCCCTGCCTGACGTTGTGCGCGATCAACGAGTTCGAACAGAGGTGAGTCGTGATAGATAACTTCGCTCAATGGACGACCGGCCAATGCCCGACGGGACATCTTCAATAGAGACTCCGCAGCGGGATTGGCCTCCAGGATACGGCGGCGCGCATCGATCAGGACAAGTGCGACGGGCGAGAGTTCACCAAGCATGGGCGGTTTCAGGGTTGCCAAGGGTGCCATGTTCAAGCTGCCTCAAGCCGTTGGGGTTTCAAATAGAGTGTCTCCAGAGAGACGATAAGCTGGTCAGGATCGGCTATCCGGCACAGTTCGGCGCGCAGTGATCGCCGTCGGGCAGGCGCCAGCGGGATATCCAGGGTGTCGATGGCGGCAGAAACATGCTTGCGAACCATCCTCGTCCCGAGGGGGGCGCCGTACAAGGCGACCGAGTCACGGATCTGTTCGGAAAGGCTGTCGAATTGTGCGGCGAGACTTGGCGTGGCGAAGGACGTATCTGCCAGCCCGGCGGCGATTTCACCAGCCAGCCAAGGCCGGCCCATGGCGGCACGACCGATCATCACGCCATGGGCGCCAGACGCAGCGAGCGCAGCTTCAGCATCGCCCAAGGAATTGATATCCCCGTTGACGATCACAGGAAGCGAAACGGCGTTGACGGTGTCACGAACAGCAGCCCAATTGGCCGTGCCTGTGTAAAACTGGCAGCGGGTCCGACCATGGACAGTGATCATGCGGACGCCCAAAGCCTCAGCGATGCTGGCGAGTTCGGGCGCGTTCAGGTTGTCGTCATCCCAACCCAGACGCATCTTGAGCGTGACGGGTATACCCTGAGCGCCGTCGAGGGCCGATTCGATGATGCGGGTTGCCAGCGGGATATCCTGCATCAGGGCCGACCCTGACTGGCCACCTGTGACCTGTTTGGAGGGGCAGCCCATATTGATGTCGATGACGTCCACACCGGCATCCCGCATCAATGCTGCGCCTGTATACATATCTGCAGGACGGCGCGCGGCGAGCTGGACGATCCAATAGCCTTCGCCTTCGTGGCGGCAGGTGCGGCGAACCATGTCTGGCCGCTCAGACGCGAGCGTTTCACTGGCAACCATTTCAGACACAACAGCGGGCGCGCCGAAGCGAACGGCTTGCCGGCGCATCGGCGCGTCAGTTGCTCCCGACATGGGGGCGAGCCAGACTTGGGGTGCCTTAAAATCAGTCATGTTTCTATAGTTCTGACTTTTTGCCTCTTCGCAAGTGCACAAAAGACGCGCAGCTATGCAAAAAAGCGGCTTTGCAATGACCTATGGCCAGAATTGCTGGTCTCGCCTAGAAAGCCGGGCATGACATTGGCAGCTGCAATAATTGTTGCGGGAGGCAAAGGGGCGCGCTCAGGGCGCGCCGGGCCCAAGCAATTCGAGACCCTTCTGGGCCGACAGGTGCTTGACTGGTCGATCGAGGCCTTCCGCGAGCACCCACAAGTGGGTCCGATCGTGGTCGTCGCGTCCATCGGCGGGGAAACCGAAGGGTGTGGTGAGGGGGTAGTATGGGTGCCGGGCGGTCCCTCGCGAACCCAGTCCGTGCGCAATGGGCTGGCCGTTCTCGACCTGCCACCGGACACGCCCGTCCTGATCCACGATGCGGCAAGGCCCGGTCTCAGCCAGATGATTATTTCTTCGCTCCTGAAGGCCATGGACGGGGCCGATGCTGTCGCCCCTGCCCTACCCGTTTCCGATGCCTTGAAAACCTCGCTTGAGGGCAAGCTGTTGACTGTGCCCCGCGACGGCCTGTTCCGGGTCCAGACACCTCAAGCGTTCCGGTTGGGTGCCATTCGTTCGGCGCTCGACGCGGCAGGCGCCGATCTCGTGGACGACCTTGCAGCAATGGAAGCTACCGGCGCGCGGGTCGAACTCATTCCCGGCGACGAGCGCCTTCACAAGATTACGTTTCCCGAGGATTTTGACATGCTCGCTCGTCTGTTGAGACCGGTCTGCGCCATTCCTCGCATCGGCAAGGGATTTGACGTTCATGCCTTCGAGCCGGGCGATCATGTCACGCTGTGTGGTGTGGCGATCCCGCATGACGCCAAGCTGAAAGGGCATTCCGATGCCGATGCCGCCTGGCACGCGCTGACGGATGCGATTCTTGGCGCGGTCGCACTGGGCGACATCGGGGACCATTTCCCACCCTCAGACGAGCGCTGGAAGAATGCGGACAGCGCGATCTTCCTGAAGGAATCGGTGCGATTGGCCGAGACCGAAGGCTATGCCGTGTCGAGTTGCGACATCACGGTGATCTGCGAAGCGCCAAAAGTAAAACCACATCGCGAGGCGATGCGGGTCCGCACGGCTGAACTGCTGGGCCTTCCGCTGTCGGCTGTCAGCGTCAAGGCGACGACCACGGAAGGGCTCGGCTTCACCGGGCGACGCGAGGGAATTGCCGCAGAGGCCATCGCGGTGCTGGTGCCTTTGGTTGCTGCGCGCTAGTCTCACGCCATGTTTCCAGCCCGCCTCAGAAATCTCGCTATGCTGATCCTCGACGATGCCGAACGGGCACGCTTGAAGATATGCACCGCTGAAAGCTGCACTGGCGGCCTGCTCGCCGCCCTGCTCACCGACATTCCCGGTTCGTCCGCCGTCTTCGAACGCGGTTTCGTCACCTATACGAACCGGGCGAAGGAAGAAATGCTCGGCATCGCGGGCGATGTAATCGCCGATTATGGTGCCGTGTCAGAGCCGGTTGCGCGCATGATGGCCGAAGGCGCGCTCGAGGCGAGCCGGGCGAATATCGCTGTCGCCATCACCGGCGTCGCCGGCCCCGGCGGCGGTACGCGCATGAAACCGGTCGGCACCGTGCATGTTGCGTGTGCCCGCGAAAACCGCGCCGTGGTGCATGAAATGTTGCAGCTGGGAGACGTTGGCCGGTCCGAAGTGCGGCTGGCATCCATCGAGACGGCGTTGAGCCTTATCCAGGTGCAGATGCGTTAGGCGCATCTGCGTAGCGCTTATGCGCTTCCGAGAGAAACGCACTCATGATCCGGTCGACGGCGATGTCGTGGTTGGCGGCTGCCAGCATCGCGATGAGCACGTTGCGGAATTCGTAATTGATCTGGAGTGCAATATCGCAGCCTCCCCGCTCCAATGGCACGATCGCCCATTCCGCTTTCAAATGCCTGAATGGCCCTTTGATCAAGCTGGCGATAACCGCGCCTTCGCTGACATCTGCCGTGACCGTGGTCGAGAAACGCTCAACGAACCCTTTGAACCCCACGACGGCATCGCCGCGGCAATGCCGGACCCCGGATTCATCGACACGATGTTCAGACACGCGCAGCGCCGTGATCCACTTGATGAATTCCGGATAGCGGGCAACGTCCGATACGAGATCGAATGCCTGCGTGGTTGAGTAAGGCACGCGGACCGATTTTGAGAACCGGGGCATTTTAAGCTGGCAGGCCCGCGAGCTTGGCTTCACGGGCGGCACGCATAAGGGCGAAGTCTTCCCCGGCATGATAGCTGGAGCGCGTGAGCGGCGTGGCCGAGACCATGAGGAAGCCCTTGGCGCGCGCGATTTCTTCAAGTGCCTTGAATTCTTCAGGTGGGACAAACCGGTCAATCGCCGCGTGCTTGCGCGTCGGCTGCAGGTATTGGCCGATGGTGAGAAAATCGACGCCGGCAGACCGCATGTCGTCCATAACCTGCATGACCTCTTCCTTGGTCTCGCCGAGGCCGACCATCAGTCCTGACTTGGTGAATTGCGACGGGTCGCGGTCCTTAACCTTCTGCAGCAAGCGAAGCGAGTGGAAGTAGCGCGCGCCCGGGCGGATCTTCAGATAAAGGCGCGGCACGGTTTCGAGGTTGTGATTGAACACATCGGGCCGAGCATCGATGACCCTGTTTTCCCAACCATCCTTGCGCAGGAAATCCGGTGTCAGGATCTCGATCGTCGTGCCGGGAGAGGCCGAGCGGATAGCTTTGATAACGTGGACGAAGTGCATCGCGCCCCCATCTTCGAGGTCGTCTCGATCTACTGACGTGATGACGACGTGCTCGAGGCCCATTTCCGCGACGGCGTCGCCGACGCGTCTCGGCTCGTCGGCATCCACACCCGCCGTCGGCTTGCCCGTGGAGACATTGCAAAATGAACATGCACGGGTGCAAACATCGCCCAGAATCATCATCGTGGCGTGCTTCTTTTCCCAGCACTCACCGATATTGGGGCAGCTTGCCTCCTGGCAGACTGTGATGAGTCCATTGGACTTAACGATATCGCGCGTTGCGGCATAGCCTGCCGAAGTCGGCGCCTTGACGCGTATCCAGTCCGGCTTGCGCAATATCGGTGTGTCAGGGCGAGCCTGCTTTTCAGGATGCCGGTGCTTGCGCCCGGACGGCGTGAGATCGATGAGTGTTGCCATTCGCGGAAGATGGACGCGAGCAGGCGATTCATCAAGGGAAATGCCGCGCAGACTGCATATGCAAACTTGCATTATCAGTTGCACAAAGGCCCTTACGTGACAAAATGTTGCAAAAGTGAGTTCACTCCTCACGAAGTCAAAGGGCCACTGATGAACAACGTGACCATCCCTTCTCCGATTCCCTACAAGCCCGCCCGCACACATATCGACCTGTTTTCAGCCCTTCTCCGCGCCAAGCAGGAGTTTGGCGCGGAGAAGGTGATCGTCGTCGACGGGGACGAGCGAGAGCTATCCTACAAGGACATCATTCGCGCCGCGTTCGGTCTCGGAGCGGCCCTGAAAAAAGGCACATCGCGCGGCGAATCCGTCGGCGTCATGCTGCCCACCGGCGCCGGCGCGGTCATCGCCTTCTATGCGCTCAGTGCATATGGGCGCACTCCGGCCATGCTGAACTTCACGGCGGGCTCGGCGAACCTCAAAGCAGCCATGACGGCTGCTGGCGTCAAACGGATCGTCACGGCCCACAAGTTTGTCGAACTCGGAGGCCTCGAAGCCCTGATTGCCGATCTGAGCAAAGTTGCCGAGATCGTTTACCTGGAAGACGTCCGAGAGGCACTTACGCTGGGAAACAAGGTTGCGGCGGCACTGGGGCCCATCATGCCTGGCTTGTTTCGTTCCAAGCCGCGATACAAATCACCCGCTGTTATCTTGTTTACGTCCGGCACAGAAGGCGAGCCCAAGGGTGTCGTCCTGAGCCACGAAAATGTCATGGCCAATGTCGAACAAGTACGCGCGCATATCGGTCTGAGCGCAGAAACCGACAAGGTGTTCAATCCCCTGCCGACGTTTCACTGCTTCGGCCTGACAGTCGGCGCCATCCTGCCAATCGTGGCAGGCGTCCAGGTCATGTTCCACCCGACGCCCCTGCAGCCACGCGAGATCGTGAAACGTATACGGATCAATGGGTCAACAATCCTTCTGGCGACAGATACGTTCATCTCCCAATATGCCCGGACCGGCGCCGACGGCGACATGAGCTCGGTACGGCTAGCCGTATGCGGAGCAGAGCGCGTGAAAGACGAGACGCGTGCGCTGGTTCGCCGGAAGTTCGAAATCGAAATTCTGGAAGGTTATGGGGCGACGGAAGCATCGCCCGTCGTAGCTGCTAATCAATGGGAGCATAACAAGCCGGGCACAGTCGGACAGCTGATGGCCGACATGGAATCGATGTTGATCCCTGTTGATGGCATTGTTGATGGCGGTCGGCTTCAGATACGCGGCCCGAACATCATGCTTGGCTACCTGAGGCCATCCCGACCAGGCGTGCTGGAGCGGCCCGAAGGCGGCTGGCACGATACGGGCGACATTGTTGCGATCGACGATGAGGGCTTCATTCGGATCATGGGCCGCGTAAAACGGTTCGCAAAGATTGGTGGCGAGATGGTGTCATTGGCTGTGGTGGAGAATTGTGCCAGCGCCGTATGGCCTGAAAACCTGCACGCAGCCGTCGCCATGCCCGACCCGCGTAAAGGCGAACAAATCATCCTGCTGAGTGATTCAGAAGACTGTAATCGGGCTGACATACTCGCCTGGGCCAAGAACCATGGTGTTCCCGAACTGTCCGTTCCACGACGGGTATTCCATGTTCCGGAGATTGCCGTTCTCGGGACGGGCAAGATCGATTATGCGGCAGTCCAGAAACTGGCCGATGACCTGATGGCGATCTAGGCCGCCGCCTTGCCCTGAAATTCGTGCGGTTCTTCGAGGAAGCCACGGATGACGCTGGCGGTCTCGTCTGCCCGGGTCACCAAAAACAAGTGGCCACCGCCCTCCACAATGTGGAGTCGCGAATTCGGCAGCGCCACTTTCAGGATGTGGCCATTGGCCACCGGCACAATCGAGTCGTTGTCACCCATCATCACGAGCGCAGGCATGCGCAGGAAGCGGATGAATGGCAGGCTTGACCAGCCGACAAAGGCCAGAAGCTGGAAGACATAGCCCTTCGGATCGGGCGGCATCAGGCGGGTAATATGCTCGCCAGCCTGCGCGTCTGCCTCGTCGCCGTAGAGCGTCGAGAAATTGTCCTGCATATAGTTCGGATCGGTGTAACGGCGGGCATCAACCATCTTGGAGAGCGACTTGGGTTTACCGGGGATCATGGTCATGCCGGCCGTGGTGGCGCAGAGGATGAGTTTGCCGACGCGGTTACGATACTGGAAGGCGAACTGCTGGGCGAGCGCCCCGCCCCAGGAAACACCCATCACGTCGACCTCATCGATTCCGAACTGGTCGAGCAGCTTGCGGGCCCAGCGAGCCAGCATCCATGGCCGGTATGGCCATTGGGTGACCGGACTCTTGCCAACGCCCGGCACATCGAAGGTGATGATGTCGCGATCGGGAAACATGTCGCCAAGGGCGTGGGTCAGCTCAAGGTTGGCGCCGATTCCGTTAAAGAACAGGAGCGGACGCTTGCCCTCATCCTGCCGGGCAGCCCAGAAGGCCGTACGCAGCATGACGCCGTCAATATCCTGCATCGTGATTCTTGGGCGCGGTTCAGTTGCGGCCATGAGCTGGTTCCTTGGTCTGTGCGGCACGTTGGGCGCGCTATTCGTCAAAGACGTACTTGCCCGGTGCCGCATAAAGTGGAGGGAATGCCTCGCTGCCACAAGACTTGGGTGACACCTTCAGCGCGCCCGAACGCTCCTTTAGCCAGGCACCCCAGCGCGGCCACCAGGATCCGGCATGCTCTTCAGCCGTCGCAGCCCACTCATCAGCGGTCGGCTTGATCTCAGAACTGGCGAAATACTTGGCTTTCGGGTTTCCGGGCGGGTTGATGAGGGATTGGAGGTGACCGCTCGAAGACAGGACAAACTCAATATTCTTCGATCCGAGAAGTGATGGCGTGCGATAGCAGGCCTTCCACGGCGTGATGTGATCGGTGAGACCGGCAACAACAAACGAATCGCACGTGACCTTGGTGAGATCGGCCTTGTGTCCGGCGATATCGACCTTGCCGGGATTGGCGAAAGGTTGCGTCATGCCGAAATCCAGAAAATCCGAATGCAACTGGGCCGGCAGGTTCGTCGTGTCATTGTTCCAGAAGAGAACGTCATATGGTGGCGGGTCTTCGCCCATCAGGTAGTTGTTGACCACATAGTTCCAGATCAGGTCGTTCGGGCGCATCCAGGCGAACATGCGGGCGAGATCGTCGCCCTTCAGGATTCCCTTTCGTTTTGAATATTTGCGGGCGATCTCGAGGCTGCCGTCGGAGACGATCTGACCGAGGTCACTGTCGTCGCGCTTCGGGTCGAGGACGCAGACCATGAATGTCAATGCATTGATGCGCTTGTCATCGGCGGCGGCCAAAAGGCTTGCGAAAGTTGCCGTAGTGATACCGCCTGAGCAGGCTCCGCCCACATTGATCTTGGACGACTTGGTGATCTTGCGAATGACTTCGCTGGCCTGGATGAGGCTGTCGACATAGTCGGTAAGGCCCCACTCTGCATGTTCCTTGGTCGGATTCCGCCAGGACACGATGAACGGCTGCAGGTCCTGGGACAGCAGGAATTGCACGATCGATGCTTGGGGGGTCAGGTCGTTGGCATAGTATTTGTTGATCTGCGGCGGGATGATCAGGATCGGTATCTTGTGAACCTTTTCGCTCGTGGGCGCATACTGGATCAGTTCCAGAAGATCGTTCTTCCAGACGACCGACCCTTTGGACGTGGCAAGGTTTTCGCCGACCTTGAACGGACGCTTGTCGACCTGAGACGGCATGCCGCCGTTTTTCGTGAGGTCCGTATAAAGGTTCTGCAGCCCTTTCAGGAGCGACATGCCGCCGGAATCGACGACGCGCTTGGTGGCGGCAGGATTTCCGATCAGCGTATTGGTTGGCGCCATCGCATCCGTGATCATGCCCATCACAAATTTGGCCCGCGCGTGCTCAAGCTCGTTCATCTTGAGGTCGCCAACCCATTCATTGAGGTGCTCCTGGGTAGCGAGATAGGCCTGCATGCCGCGCTTGTAGAACGGATTGTGTTCCCAGGCCGGGTCCTGGAAGCGGCGGTCCTTGCGGTTTGACTTGCGATCCGACTTGCCGATCAGGATCTTGGCGTTTTCAGCCGTTATCTTGCCGGCGGTCTTCGCGGTTGTGAGCGGGTTTGTCATGGTGGACCGCAGCATCATGGCGACGGCGCCCAGCAGTTCCTGCCGGTTTATGCCGCCCATGAGCGGGTTCAGCGCCGTCGTGCTTTCGGCAGCATTCCTGGCAATCTCTTCCTGTGGTGTCGGCATTTTCGCTCCTCCCTGTATGCGCCGGTCTTCCGCTGACACCTGTGCCCGCGCCGCCGACTTAGTTGTTTTCCCTTTCGATTCCGGAAAGAGAGACTTGTAATATTTGAAACAATATTCGTTCCATAGTGATATTTGCGTGCCAAAATGCAAGTAGAGCCATGAAAACGCGCGATCGCATCCTTCAAACCAGCCTGCTTCTCTTCAATCAGGAAGGTGAAGCACCGCAGACGGCTGTCGATATTTCAAATGCACTCGAAATCAGTCCGGGTAACCTTTACTACCATTTCAAGGGCAAGGACGCGATCATCCGGACCTTGTTCGGCGCCTTCGAGGACGAGATGCGCGTCATCCTGCGGGGCTCCAAGGGCGGCGTGACGTCCATCGAGGACAATTGGGTCTACCTCTATATTATTCTCGAAGAGATCTACGATTTCCGCTTCTTCTACCGCGACCTCGGCGTCCTGCTTGACCGCTATCCTGACCTTGCTGTCCGGTTCCGCGCACTCGTTGCCGAAAAGCGCCGGACCATCACGCGCGTGCTGCATGATCTCGCCGAGAGCGATGTGCTGCAACTCGATCCGCGCCTCAAGGCGGCGCTGACGGACCAGGTCATGATGTCGATCACGTTCTGGCTGGCCAATGACTCCATCGGGAACGAGGTGCATGACGGCCCCAGCCTGATCCACAAGACCGTGTTCCAAGTGATGTGCCTGATCGTGCCATATATGGGCGAAGCCGGCTTCGGCGCGCTCTCCCGAATGATTGACCACTATGAAGGCACGCTTGCATGAGAAGATGGGCAGCTTCGTTCTGAAGCCGCCCATCCGTCTCGTCGGCCCTATTTCATCAGGGCTTTTGCCTGCTTCACCCAGGCGTTCCGGGTGATCCGTCCGCGTGCGCCGATCTTCTCGTCGAGGGCGTCGATATCAGCTTTCTTGAGAGCGGCGATCTGGGCGTAGGTCGTGATGCCTTCAGCTGTCAGCTTCTTCACAAGCGCGGGACCGACGCCTGTGATCTTCGAGAGGTCATCAGCGACAGTCGCCTTTGCTTTGCCTTTGACCTTGGTGTCGGCCTTGGGGGCGACGGCGTGCTTGACGGCGGCAGACGTCTTCTTGGCAGCCTTTTTAGCAGTCTTGGCAACTTCTGCGCCCGTTTCGCCCGCAACGGCCTCAATCTCGGCGGTAAGGCGCGAGAGGCGTGCCTTGAGGTTCACGTCGCCCTTGAAGGCCTTTGCCTTTGCGGCGATCTCGGACACTTCGTCCTCAAGCTTTTCAAGCTTCTTATGGATCTTCTCGCCCTTGGTGCCGAGTCCCTTGACGCCGAGCAGGTCGCGCATGCGATCCATCCGGGATTCGAACTGGTCGCGGGCCTGTACCTGGAATTCACGGGCACCAGCGGCTGCCTTGGCCATTTGCTGGCCAGCCTTGAGAACGCGTTCGTCGCCGCCGAGGCGTGAGCGAACATCGTTTTCAATTTCAGCGCCACGCTTGACGAGGTCTTCGAAGACATCGGCAGACTGCGTGTTCAGGACATTCGCACCAGCCAGTGCGCTGTCATAGGCCTTGCCGTAGGCGCCGACGCCTGCGAGCCAGATTTTGTGCGCCATGTCGGCGGAATTGGCCTCAATGGCCTTGCCGATCTTCTGGGCTTTCGCCTGGGTCTTGGTTTTTGTTTTCGCTTTCGACTTTGCCATTGTGTGGCTCCTTCGTGGTTGTCCGATGGGGCCAGAAATAAGATAGAAGTCTAGAAAGCGCATACTAATCGCTGCCGGGCTTGAAACGCAGCAGTGAATGTCGTGTATCTGGCCACAGAAACAACAAGAGGATGAAACAGATGAGCGCAGTTGATTATCAGGTAGATGGCAAACCGTATGAGGGCTTCTTTGTCCGTCCAGCCGGGAAATCGAATGTGCCGCTCGTCGTGATCGCGCATGCTTGGGGCGGTCTTGGCGACAATGAACGCCAAAAGGCCCAGCTTGTTGCCGACAAGCTCGGATATGCGGCTTTTGCCATGGATGTTTACGGCAAGGGCAAGCGCGGCACGAGTGTCGAGGAATGCCAGGCCCTGATGAATCCGCTCGTTGGCGACCGCGCAGAGCTTCAGAAACGCCTCGCTGGCGGCCTGGCTGCCGCAAAGGCCCAGGATGGCCAGGATGGCAGCAAGGCAGCCGCCATAGGCTATTGCTTTGGCGGACTTAGCGTTCTCGACATGGCGCGCGCCGGCCATGATGTTTTGGGCGTTTGCTCGTTCCATGGCCTGTTCCGACCTGCGGAAAACCTCCCTTCCCCCACGATCAAAGCGAAAGTGCTCATCGAGCACGGCTGGCAGGACCCGATGGCCACGCCGCAGGATGTCCTGGCGATCGCGAAGGAAATGGACGGCGCCGGTGCCGACTGGCAACTTCATGCGCATGGACAGTCCATGCACGCGTTCACAACGCTCGGCGCAAATGACGCCGATATGGGTACAGTCTACAATGCCGATGCCGACCGGCGCAGTTTCGCATCGCTCAGCGATTTCCTGAACGAGATTTTCTAGTCTCCGCGAAGAGCGTAGCCAGCAGAGCGGACGGTGCGGATGGGATCCTCGCCGCCGTCCTGCCGGAGCGCCTTGCGCAGGCGGCCGACATGTACATCGACTGTACGGGCTTCGACATACACATCCGATCCCCAAACCGTATCCAGCAACTGCTCGCGTGAGAACACACGCCCCGGATGCTGCATGAAATAGTCGAGCAGGCGGAATTCGGTCGGGCCGAGGTGGATCTCCCCGTCATCACGCATGACGCGGTGCGCGACGCGGTCGATGACAATGTCGCCCACCGATATTTTGTCTTCCTTGAGCCCGGGGCGAATACGCCTTAGCACAGCACGCACACGCGCCATCAGCTCAGTGGTCGAGAAGGGTTTGGTGACGTAATCGTCTGCGCCCGTATCAAGCCCGCGAATTCGGTCGCTTTCTTCGCCGCGCGCGGTGAGCATGATGATTGGCATATTTGGATTGGCGCCACCGCTTCGAATGCGCCGGCACACTTCGATGCCGCTGACCTTGGGAAGCATCCAGTCGAGAAGGATCAGGTCTGGCGCACGTTCATCGATCATCATCAATGCTTCTTCGCCATCCGCCGCGATGGCGACTTCGTAGTCTTCCTTCTGGAGGTTGTAGAGCAACAGTTCAGAGACGGCGCTCTCGTCTTCTGCGATGAGCACGAAAGGTTTCATTCTGTATTCCTCGTAAACGGCCGTCAGCCGTCCAAATGGGGGGTCTTCGGTCGGTCGGTTGACAAGAGGTATTCCCCGGTTGCCTGAAAGTATACGAACTCGGCAATATTCGTGCAGTGATCGCCTATGCGTTCAAGGTTCTTGGCCATGAACAGCATGTGCGCTCCTGCCCCAATCGTCCGGGGGTCTTCGATCATATAGGTGAGCATTTCCCGGAACAGCGAGTTGTAGTGCTGGTCGATGTCTTCGTCGCCTTCCCAGACAGCTTTTGCGGCTGCGGCGTTGCCCGTCGCGTAAGCATCCAGAACCATGTTGAGCTGCCGCGAAACCGGGCTGGCCATGCGATAGATGCCCTTGCGCATCGACGCCCCGACATTCTCGTCCAGCCGCTGCGTGCGTTTGGCAATGTTCTTTGACAGGTCGCCGATACGTTCGAGTTCGCCCACCACTTTCAATGCGGAAAAGACGGCACGAAGGTCATGCGCCATGGGTTGGCGACGGGCGATCAGGCTGACGATCTGCCGCTCCACATCGGCTTCAATCTTGTCGACCTGCTCGTCACGCGCGACCACATCGCGTGCACCGTCCACGTCGTTCTTGTTCACCGCCGCGCAGGCATCCAGGATCATCGTCTCGACGATACCGCCCATGCGGAGGATATCCGCCGCGAGCTTGTCGAGTTCTTCCGTGAAAGCAGAAACAATATGATCAGACATGCTCTAGACCCTAGCCGAACCTACCAGTGATGTAATCCTCGGTTCGGCGTTCCCGTGGATTGGTGAAAATCTGGTCAGTTTCACCCATTTCGACAAGTTCGCCCAGATGGAAGAAGGCGGTGCGTTGCGACACACGGGCCGCCTGCTGCATTGAGTGAGTCACGATGACGATACAGTAACGCTTGCGCAATTCGTCGATGAGTTCTTCAATGCGCGCGGTTGCGACAGGGTCAAGCGCTGAACATGGCTCGTCCATGAGGATCACTTCCGGTCTCACCGCGATGGCGCGGGCGATGCACAAGCGCTGCTGTTGACCGCCGGAGAGGCTGTTACCGGGCGACGTCAAACGATCTTTGACTTCGTCCCAAAGACCGGCCCGGCGAAGACTTTTTTCGACAATCGCGTCGAGGTCTTCGCGAGATGCGGCCAGTCCGTGAATGCGTGGACCATAAGCGATGTTGTCATAGATCGACTTCGGAAACGGATTCGGTTTCTGGAACACCATGCCGACGCGCGACCGAAGCAGAACTGGGTCGATGTCCGGGTCGTTGATATTCTCCCCGTCCATGATGATTTCGCCGGTTACCTTGCAGGACTCGATCGTGTCATTCATCCGGTTCAGGCAACGCAGGAAGGTTGACTTGCCGCACCCGGACGGACCGATCAGCGCCGTGACGGAACGATCAGGAATCGGCAGGGAGATATCGAAGATCGCCTGCTTGTCACCGTAGAAAACATCGATGTTCTTGCACTCGATCCGTGGAAAGGTAAGGCCTTGCGTCTCGTCCATGGTGATCCCTGCCGCCGACACGTCGCGGCTCTCTGTCATAGTGGTTTCCATTACCATCTCCGCTCAAACCGCCGCCGCAGCAAGACGACAATGCCGTTCATCGTAATCAGGAACATCAGAAGGATGACGATGACGGCTGCTGTCATCGGTTCCCAGGCACGCTCCGCATTTGTTGACCAGCTGTAGATGAGCACGGGAAGCGCCGTCGCTTCATCTGTTGGACCGACCGGCACATCCGCCACGAACGCCACCATGCCAATCAACAGCAACGGCGCGGTCTCGCCCAGTGCCCTGGCCATTCCGAGGATCGCGCCGGTGAATATCCCTGGCCCGGCTACAGGCAGTACGTGATGAAAGACGGACTGCATTTTCGAGGCGCCGACGGCGAGCGCTGCGGCGCGAATCGAAGGTGGCACCGACTTCAATGCCGCGCGGGACGCAATAATAATCGTGGGCAGCGTCAGAAGCGCCAGCACGAGACCACCGACCAAAGGCGCCGACCGTGGCAGGCCGAAGAAGCCGAGAAACACGGCAGCGCCAAGTAGGCCGAACACAATCGACGGAACAGCTGCGAGATTGTTGATGTTGACTTCGATGATCTCGGTCAGACGGTTGCGGGGCGCGAACTCCTCCAGATAGACCGAGGCAAATATACCTATAGGAATGGCAATAAATGCCGTCACCATCATGGTGAGCAGTGACCCGACGATTGCCGCAAGTGCGCCAGCCAATTCGGGATACGTGCTGTCTGTGTGGGTAAGAAGACTTGTGTGGGGCACTCGCGAAACGCGTCCCTTATCCTTGAGGGCAAGGGTCCATGCAATCTGGAGGTCTGACACATTTCGTTCTGTTTCAGGCAGCTCAATCATCCGTGCCGTTGGACGGACATTGCTGAAATCGGTTGCCGAGCCGGTCAGAAGCGTCACCTCGGCTGCGTCAGCGTCCAAGCTCATGATACGTCCGGTCGTTGAACCCGCAGAGATCAGAATCGATCGCGCATCGACCGCATCGCCCACTTCCTGACGCTGCACAGCGATAAGGGACTGAAGCGCCTTGAACGCGCCATCTCCTGTCAGGCGCACTTGCCGAGGCGCAGCTTCCGTAACCGCGCTGATGTCTCCCAGTCGGAGACGGAATTCTTTCGAAACAGCACCCTTGAGATAGAGGTCGAGATCGTCACTGAGTGGTACCTTGATCGTTGCCGCCTGGCCGATCTGCGTGGGGTTTTCAGACACCCATTTCGCCGTTGGCAAGACGGCAAGACGTGTAACCAGATCACCCAGTTGGCGTGTGGCCATGCGATCTTCGGCTGCTTCGGGAAAGGTACCTTGAAGATTTGAGCGGATGAGCGCGTAAAAACCATCCACGTTGCGTGAAATATCCGCAGGCGTGTCCTTGCCTTTCGGGGCAATCACGGCCGGGTCGAGAACAACGTCGAAGCCCACCTTGTGATATGTCGCAGCAGAAATGGCCTGAAAGCCAATTGACGCGACAAGCACCGACAGTGCCAGCAAAGCGAAGGCGATTGCAGACAGGCCGTACAGCCTGAAACGCGCGTCAGCCGCACGCCGCTTCTTTAGCCGGCGCAGCGCTTTCTCATTCCTGAAGGGGGCTGGAGCGACGTCAGTCATATTTTTCACGATACTTCTGGACGACCCGGAGGGCGATCAGGTTGAAGAATAGCGTAACAACGAAAAGGACCAAGCCGAGGGCGAAAGCGGACAGGGTTTTTGGGCTGTCAAACTCCGTCTCACCGGTAAGCAGGGCCACGATCTGGACCGTGATCGTAGTCAGGTCGGCTGTGGGGTCAGCTGAGATGCGGGCGCGCTGGCCAGCCGCCATGACCACGATCATCGTTTCACCGATGGCGCGCGAAACCGCCAGAAGAAGTGATGCAATGATGCCTGGCAGCGCAGCCGGCAGAACCACATGCTTGACGGTCTCCGATTTTGTCGCGCCCATTGCATAGGCTGCATCGCGCAATGTTTGCGGCACAGCGTTGATCACATCATCGGAAAGGGATGACACGAACGGGATCACCATGATGCCCATCACAAGGCCCGCCGCAAGTGCGCTCGTCGGCTGCGCGGCCAGCAGTGGCTCGCTCGCCAGCCCTGTCGAAATCAGTGTCGTGTTGATCCATATGGCGACTGAGCGGATTGCTGGCGCGACCACGAGCAAGGCGAAGAAACCATAGACGACCGTCGGGATGCCCGCGAGAATCTCGAGGATCGGCTTGACCCAGCCGCGAACTTTCGGCCCCGCATACTCTGACAGGTAAATCGCCGCAAACAGGCCGACGGGCGCGGCGATCAGCATCGCGATCAGCGCGATCATGAACGTTCCGAAGAACAGTGGCAGAGCCCCGAATTCGGCGCTCGTTTGCGCGTTCCAGCGCGTGCCAAACAGAAAGTCCCAGAACGGTATCTCCGCGAAGAAGCGAAGGCTTTCATAAAGGAGTGACGCAACAATCCCGATCGTCGTCGCGATCGCTATGGCGGCACACAGGAACAAGAATATCTCAATTCCGCCTTCCACGCGATTGCGCGCCCGGAAGCCTGGTGCGACACGGCGGCGCGCCAGCAGGAATCCTGTGGCTGCACAGACCAAGGCAAGCACAATCGTCGACGCCTTGATAAGTCCCTGAAGTTCCAGGAACCGGTTCGTGATCGCCGAGAAAACGCGGTCTGCGCCGGAATAGCCATGATGGAATGCGGCGCGTGCGATCGAGTTCAGGTACACGTCGAGCTCGACGCGCGGCATGTCCTGGAAATTGGCCGGCAACTCGCTCGAAAGCATGGACCGGACGAGGCCATCGCCGAAGAGACCATAGCCGAGCGCCACAACCATTGCCGGGACGAAGGTCCACATCGCAACGTAGTAGCCATGATAATTGGGTCTTGAGTGGACGCGCGCGGACCCGGGCCCCGAAAACCGTGCCGCCTGGACGCGGCCCACGAAAAAGGCGCCTGACGCGAGCATTGCGAGCAATGCAAGCATCAACCAACCCATGGGCAAATGGCCAAGCTGTTGAACCATCCAGTCCGAATTCCCCGTTATTATCGCCCCCCTTAAAGGTGATCCGCGACAGTTCTGTGACACTCGGCTAACACATGACAGATGAATTCGGATGTCTTGCGCCGGCGTGCCTAATCGGCCACATCTGGGAGCATGAAACACGATACAAAATCTGATGCGGTCTGGCATGGCACGACGATCCTTGCCGTCCGGAAATCGGGCAAGCTGGCGATTCTGAGTGACGGCCAAGTCTCGATGGGACAGACGATCATGAAGGGAAACGCACGCAAGGTGCGGCGCATCGCAGGGGGCGACATCCTCGCAGGGTTTGCCGGTGCGACTGCCGACGCATTCACACTGTTCGAGCGTTTGGAGGCGAAACTCGAGCGCCATCCCGGGCAGCTTCAGCGGGCAGCCGTCGAACTCGCGAAGGACTGGCGGACCGAAAAATACTTACAAAAACTTGAAGCTCTTCTGATCGTGGCTGACAAGGACATCACGCTCGTGATCACTGGTGCCGGTGATGTGCTTGAGCCTGAGCATAACGTGGTCGCTGTCGGATCAGGCGGCAATTTTGCCCTCGCAGCAGCGCGCGGCCTCTATGAATACGAAGAGGATGCCGAAGTCATCGGACGCAAGGCGATGCAGATCGCTGCTGACATCTGTGTCTATACCAATGCAAATTTCACGCTCGAGACACTCGATATCTGACCTGTCCTGGCGCCGGCACACCATTACTTCCTGAAAGACCCGCATGCAAAACCTGACTCCCCGCGAAATCGTCGCCGAGCTTGATCGGCACATTGTCGGACAGAACGGGGCTAAACGCGCCGTCGCAATCGCCCTGCGCAACCGCTGGCGCCGCAAACAGGCGCCTGAATCGCTGCGCAACGAAATTACGCCCAAGAACATCCTGATGATCGGGCCGACGGGCGTGGGCAAGACTGAAGTTTCTCGCCGGCTCGCCAAGCTCGCCAATGCACCCTTCCTGAAAGTTGAAGCCACCAAGTTCACCGAAGTCGGTTATGTCGGCCGCGATGTCGAACAGATTATTCGCGACCTGGTCGAGGCCGCGATCGGCATGATCCGCGAACAGAAGCGCGCTGGCGTGTCCCAGCAGGCCAAGGACGCGGCCGAAGAGCGCCTGCTTGATGCACTGGTCGGTGAAGACGCACAGGCATCGACGCGCGAGGCGTTCCGGCGCAAGTTGCGGTCCGGGGAGCTGGACGACAAGCCGGTGGACATCGACTTTTCGGATACCGCAAACCCGATGCAGATGCTTGATATTCCAGGCCAAGGCGGATCGATGGGGATGATCAACCTGTCTGACATCCTGGGAAAGGCCATGGGAGGGCGCAGCAAGCGTGTCCGCACCACGGTTCAGGACGCCTATCGCCCGCTGCTGGAGGAAGAGGCCGATCGCCTGCTCGATGAAGATGCCATCGTTCGCGAGGCAGTGCATTCGGTGGAAGAAGACGGAATCGTGTTCCTGGACGAGATCGACAAGGTCGCGGTCCGCAAGGGACAGGGCGGCGCCGACGTCAGCCGCGAAGGGGTTCAGCGCGATCTGCTGCCGCTGATCGAGGGCACGACGGTGTCAACGAAACGCGGCGCCGTGAAGACGGACCATATCCTGTTCATCGCATCCGGCGCCTTTCACCTGTCGAAACCTTCTGATCTTCTGCCTGAGCTTCAGGGCCGCCTGCCAATCCGGGTCGAACTCGAACCTCTGTCACGCGATGACCTGCGCCGCATCCTCGTTGAACCGGAAGCCAGCCTGATCAAGCAATACCAGGCGCTGATGGCGGCTGAGAACGTCACGCTGGAATTCGAGGACGCCGCGATTGATCGCCTGGCCGACCTTGCCGAGGCTGTGAACAATTCAGTCGAAAACATCGGCGCGCGCCGGTTGCAGACGGTTCTGGAACGTCTGCTTGACGAAATCAGTTTCGATGCGCCGGACAAGTCGGGCGAAACGATCGTCATAACGGCGGACTACGTGAACGAACGCGTCGCCAGCCTGGCTGGCAATGCCGACCTCTCGAAATTCATTCTCTAGGTCGGGAAAGTCAGTTTGCCGTCGCCCTTCGGACGGGCAAATGCTTCTTTCCCCAATCGCGAAGTGTCATCATGGCCGGAGCAAGTTCCTGCCCCTTTTCCGTGAGAACGTAATCGTAGCGCTTCGGCGCGTCGGAGTAGGATTGCTTGGCGAGCACGCCGGCCTCGACAAGTCTTTTCAGCCTATCGGCAAGAATATGGCGCGTCATGCCGCTCGACCCGGCAAATTGTTCGAACCGCGACAGGCCCAGGAAACAGTCCCGCAGGATGAGCAGGGTCCACCGGTCCCCGAAGACCGAAAGCGTCCGCGCGACCGGACACCAATTATCTGAAAGTTCTGACCATTTCATGCGTGACACGTCCACCTGAAGTCCACTAAGTTCCGAAACAGCACTTAAGCACGATTCGGGAGCAAAGCATGACAAAGTCGTTCGAGTTCTTTTTCGACTATGTGAGTCCGACAGCCTATCTCGCGCTCCCCGTTGCGCAAGGCGTGGCTGAAAGGACCGGCGCGACGCTGGTCTTCAGGCCCATGTTCCTGGGCGGAGTCATGCAGGCAACCGGGAATCGGCCGCCCGGGATGGTGCCCGCCAAGGGCGCTTACATGAACCGCGACATCCTTCGATGCGCCGAACACATTGGGTTGCCCTTCCATTCCAATCCCGCCTTTCCGATGAACACGCTCGGATTGATCAGGGCGACCATCGGGCTCGAGCCAGACCCGAGTGAACAGATCAGGTTTATTACGACCTGCTTCCATGCATGCTGGGGACAACCGGACACGCTAGACCCATCCGACAAGGCCGCTGTCGCTACGATGTGTTCTGCGAACGGGTTCGACGCGGATCAGATCGCGGCGCTGGCAGCTTCAGACGCGGCGAAAGACAAGCTACGCGCCAATACGGAGGAAGCCGTGGCGCGCGGTGTATTCGGTGCGCCGAGCTTTCTCGTCGGAGACGAGCTTTTCTTCGGTCATGACCGTCTGGACTATGTCGAACGAATGCTCGCCTAGGCTTCGATGCCTGCCGCAACGGCAAGACCGGCAAGCGAAACTTCCGGACGCGGTCCAAAATGGCTGATCACTTCGGCGGCGGCGATATGGCCGAGACGCGCGCAGGTCGCAAGCGGCAGTCCCTTTGCGTATCCGAAAAGGAACCCTGCCGCGTACTGGTCGCCAGCCCCGGTCGTGTCGACAACTTTGTCTACGGGTTCAGCTGCCACGACAATCGGGTCACCGTCGCCGATGACGACAGAGCCCTTTTCACTTCTTGTGACCGCAGCGATCGCCGTGTCGGCCTGCAAGCGCGATATGGCGTCGTCGAAATCTCGCGTCTGATAAAGCGACAAAAGCTCTTCTTCATTGGCAAACAGGATATCCACATGCCCCTGAACAAGGTGCAGAAAACTGTCGCGGTGACGATCGACGCAGAAACTGTCGGAAAGCGTCAGCGCCACGAGGCGTCCGGACGCCTTAGCGATTTCGGACGCATGGATGAAGGCCGTCTTCGCGTCATCCTTGTCGAACAGGTAGCCTTCCAGATAGAGAATTTTGCCTGAGCGCACGACCTCTTCGTCGACGTCATCCTTCGAAAACAGGACCGACGCGCCAAGGAACGTGTTCATGCTGCGCGCGCCGTCTTCATTGACAAAGATGATGCTGCGCGCGGTTGCCGGACCGGTGTCGAGCGGATGGGTTGCGAATGGCACACCTGTACTTGCCATCTCGGCACGGAACTGCCGCCCGAGGTCATCATTTGCCGTCTTGCCGATATAGGCCGCAGTTCCGCCGAAGCTTGCGATGCCGGCAATGGTGTTCGCGCCGCTACCGCCCGACGTGATGATGGGGTTTTTTGCAGCAGCCGTCAGGGCGTGGGCGCGCGGCTCCTCGATCAGGTTCATCGCGTTTTTCTGGATGCCCCACTCTTCAAGGAAGGCATCATCTGCACGCGACAGAACGTCAACAATCGCATTGCCCAAGCCGACAACGTCAAAACGGGTGGAGGTCATGATTACTTTGCCTTGAATTCCAAACCCGCCGATTGCCAGACAAGGCCGCTGGACGCAACCACGCGTCATGCTAAACGGCGACGATGAAGATCGCATTCCTCTCATCCCGCGTCACCCTGCCCGGGTCTCCGGCACGTCGCAGCGACGCGTTTGAGCATGACTACATGATGGATGCGCTGGCCCCGCCCTTCGCGGCACTTGGCATGAGCCTGCACGACCTGGCCTGGGATGACCCATACGTTGACTGGTCATCATTCGACGCCGCCATTATCGGAACGACTTGGGACTACTGGGACAGGATCGACGAATTCCTGAACACTCTGGAACGGATCGGCGCCCTCACGACTTTGTTCAACAGCGCCGCACTCGTGCGCTGGAACAGCCGCAAGACCTATCTCAGGGAAATGGAGGCCAAGGGAGCCAAACTGATTCCGACACTCTGGCTCGACGCGGCGACACCAGAACGCGCGGCGGCGGCGTTTGATGAACTCGGAAGCGACGATCTTGTGTTCAAGCGGCAGATCGGTGCCGGCGCGGCGGACCAGCACCGCCTGAAGCGCGGCGACCCAATTCCTGAAATGACGCACGCAATGATGGTCCAACCTTTTCTGAAGATGATCCAGGACGAGGGCGAAATCAGTTTCATCTTCGTCGATGGCGCGTTCTGCCATGCCTTGCTCAAAAGAGCTGCTCCGGGGGATTACCGCATTCAGTCGGCATATGGCGGCACGGAGCTAGCCATCTCGCCGTCACCTGAAGATCTTGCGGCCGCCACATCTGTCATCTCCACGCTTGACGATGTGCCGCTCTACGGGCGGGTCGATATGCTGAGAGGCCCGGACGGGCGTTTGCTGCTCATGGAACTGGAACTGATCGAACCTTACCTCTATCCCCTCGAAGGGCCGGAACTGGGAACAATGATGGCGTGCGCCGTTGCGCGGCGTCTCAAATCCGGTTCATAGGAAAGGGTCGGTAACTTCGACACGCGTCTGAGAGCCGTTCAGTGCGCTATTCGCGCCCTTCGACGCGCTGCCTGATGATGAGAGCTGCACGCTCAGCTACGGCCGTTTTAAGATTTGCCGGAATAGCCCAGGCGCAGGCCCTGGAGGACGATGGGCTCTACCTTGCCTTTCGAGGTTATGGTGCGATCAACGATCAGAACAATAGTCATTTTTCGGCCAGCCGGGAATTCGGCGGCGCGGTGGGTTACCGCTTCTCGGACGTATGGCGCGTTGAAGCCGGGTATTCGCGGCGATGGGCCAAGATTACCGGCCTGAATGGCGCATTGACCACCAAGGGTGATTTCGACGCGCGTGCGCTGGGCCTCCACCTGTTCCGGGATTTCCGACAGGAAAGGAAACTGCGTCCATTCAGTGGTATCGGTGTCGGTGGCGGGATCCTGGACTTCAACTTCAAAGGCCCTGCCGACATCAATCCGGATCTCATCGTCATCCGCAACGACACGAACATCAGCACGTACGGCAATGTTTTTGCTGGCTCGACTTACCACATCAATTCGAAACTCAGAGTCGGCTTGGGCTTCGAGAACTTCTCGTTCTCAGACCAGACCGTCGAGTCCAGTATCGGGGACATCGACGGCATAAACCGCAGCTACAATTTCTTCGTTTCGATGCGCTGGCGGCCTGACTTCTCGCGCTAACCCGTTTATTTGCCGAATCCATAGACGAGTGCGACCTTCAGGGCTGTATCAGTGTCCTCAAAGCCTTCGGCAGGATTCGTATCATAGCGGACATTGAACGACATGCGTGCTGATATGGCGCTTGAAACAGATGCCGTCAGGGCAACCATGTTTTCGATTTGCGTCGATGTTTCACCATACAGTACGTCGGTCTCATTGGTGAATTTGACATTGTCGTTGAGTTTGTGACCAAACGCAGAACGGGCAACTGCACCAAATGACGAAACTGTTTCTGCTGGAATGATGAGCGCCGCGCCCACCGAATCCGTGGTGACAATGCGCTTTACTTCGTCGATCTTTACGCCCGGACCAGCCCGCACTGTCCATTTGGTCTGTTCACTGTCGTAGATGTGATAGCCGACGCCACCACCCACGAACGTGCGGCTGTCGAAGCCTGTGAACTGGTCGACTTCATACGATGTCCGGCCGAACGCAAACAGCTTATCATTGAGCTGGCGATCAACATCCCCGGAAAGGAAATACCGGTTCCGGCTTTCGACACCGTCCTGCTCTCCATATTCACCGTCAGCCACGAATTCATAAGTCCAGACGCCCTGCTCGCGCGCGACATCAATGCCAAGCCCGAGATCTGTGGTTTCGGTGTTCCCGGTCGTATAGCCTGCACTGAATGCGGCCTCACCGCTCCAGCCGTCATTATCTTGGGCGACGGCTGCGTTGCCACCAAGCATGGCGACGCTGGCAAGGGCGGCAATAGATAATGGGCGATTGCGCTTGGACATGACGAGGCTCCTATTCTTCGGAGACCCGTTTCGCGGCATTTCGTGACCAAGTCGTTATGGAATTGTGGCCAGCTGGTGGCAGGCGAACTGGCTGGCAGATATGTCACATTCCGGTTTTACGCGGCGATGCATCGCTCCGAGGCCCCAATTTCGAGACGGTCGCAGGATCAGGCGTCTTTGGCGTGTATTTACACAGGTGCGCAATGGCGCAGTGCCAGCATTCCGGGGTTTGCGCCTTGCACACATAACGGCCGTGCAGGATCAGCCAGTGATGCGCCCCATACTTGAATTGCTTCGGGGTGGTCCGCTCCAGCCCGGCTTCGACCTGTTCGGGTGTTTTACCTGGCGCGAGGCCGGTACGATTCGACACACGAAACACGTGCGTGTCCACCGCGATCGTCGGAACACCGAAGGCTTCGTTCAGCACAACATTTGCCGTTTTCCGGCCGACACCTGGCAATTGCTGTAATTCGTCCCGCGTACTGGGTACGACGCCATCGAATTTTTCGATCAACATCTGGCTCAGGGCGATCACGTTTCTAGCCTTGTTCCGCCAAAGACCGATTGTCCTGATGTGTTCGGCAACGCCTTCTTCTCCCAAGGCCACCATCTTCTCGGGCGTGTCGGCGACGGCAAACAGCTCGGCCGTCGCCTTGTTGACGCCCACGTCTGTTGCCTGTGCGGAAAGCGCAACAGCAACGACAAGCGTGAATGGGCTTGTGAAGTTCAGTTCCGTGCGCGGCTCCGGTCTGTCCTGCGCAAGGGCCTCATAGAGCTCCGTCGCGCGCGTCAGGCCGATTGTCCTGGGCGCCCGGCTTTTCTTGCGCGGGGACGGGAGGGGTTTGTCACGAGGCATGATGGATGTGTTTAAGTCGCACTTTGCGCCGCGCAAGGTCGCGACTATTATCCTTGTATGAAAGAGATCGACGAAGTCATCTACTTTGATGCCGTGCTGACCCCCAACCGGTCACTTAGCCCGCGAGGCTTTGCGGTCTTGATGACGGTCGTCGGCGTCGCCAGCTTTGCCTGCGGCGTGGCATTCCTGTCCATGGGCGCCTTTCCAGTTGTCGGTTTTTTCGGGCTTGATGCACTAGCGGTCTACATTGCATTTCGGGCGTCGTTCCGGCAGCAACGCGAGCAGACGCGGGTGATCGTGACAGCAAAGACGATGCAGCTGCGCCATCGGGCAGCGGATGGATCCGAAAAAAGCGTCGACCTACCCTCGGCGTTCACGCGGGTGGAGCTTGATGAACCCCTGAGCCCAACAAGCTGGTTGCGAATCGAGCACGGCCGGACCGCCTATGTTATCGGGCGGTTCCTGACCTGCCCCGAGCGAAAGTCGCTGTCCATTGCGATCCGCACAGCCCTCCAGGAGGCTCGCGCAGAACGCCATCCAGCCTGAATTGATAGTTACCAAAAATAAATGACGCCTGCGTCATGGTTTTTTCATTCTCGCCATGGTATCGTATCCAGGACATCAAACTTGGGGCCCCGTATGGGGACGCACCGGAGGAAGAAACATGGCTGCCGATACAGCACAGACCTTTGACCATCCCGCACTTGAACGTCCGAAAGTCTCGGATCGCGAGCCACTTCACCCCGGCTACCTCCGGGTTGGCGAAGAGGTGCCGCCAGCCTCGACACTCGACATTGAAACGTTCGACTTTGTCGATCCCGAAATCTGGCGCCAGGGCAAGTATTGGGACCGCCTGGAACGCCTGCGGAATGAAGACCCACTCCACTTCACACCAGACAGTTTTGTCGGCCCCTACTGGTCGGTGACACGCTACGAAGACATCATGGCCATTGATGTCGATCACAAGCGCTTCTCGTCCAGCTGGGAGCATGGCGGTATCACGCTTGGCCAGCCGCTCGAAGATTTCGAGATGCCGATGTTCATCGCGATGGACGAACCGCGCCATTCCGAACAGCGCCGCACGGTGCAGCCTGCCGTCGCGCCGAACATGCTCAAGGATTATGAGCCCCTAATCCGTTCGCGCACCCAGGGTCTTCTGGATTCCCTGCCGGTCGGCGAACCCTTCGACTGGGTCGACAAGGTATCGGTCGAACTGACAACGATGATGCTGGCGACGCTGTTCGATTATCCGTTCGAGCGCCGGCGCGACCTGACCCGCTGGTCGGACGTTTCCACCAACATGAACAATCCCGACATCTGCCCCGGGGGCGAGGCGCAGTGGAAACAGGAAATGATGGAATGCCTGACCGCGTTCATGGGCCTGTACCAGGAACGCCAGGCCGCTCCCGTCAAGAACGACCTTATCAGCCTGCTCGCCCATGGTGAGAAGACCCGCAACCTGACCCCGATGGAACTGCTGGGCAACGTGATTCTGCTGATCGTTGGCGGCAACGACACGACGCGCAACTCGATGACCGGTTCGGTCTACGCGCTCAACAAGTTCCCGTCTGAATACGAGAAGCTGAAGGCCGACCCTTCGCTGATCCCGAACATGGTATCGGAAACGATCCGCTGGCAGACTCCGCTCGCTTTCATGCGCCGTACAGCGCTGGAAGATGTGGAAATGCACGGCAAGACGATCAAGACAGGCGATCAGATTGCCATGTGGTATGTTTCCGGCAACCGTGACGAACGGTTCTGGGACCGCCCGAACGATTTCATCATCGACCGGGAAAACGCCCGTCGGCACATCTCGTTCGGCTTCGGTATCCACCGCTGCGTTGGCAACCGCTTGGCCGAACTGCAGCTGCAGATCCTGTGGCAAGAAATCATGGAACGCTTCAGCCATATTGAAGTGCTGGACGAGCCATCGTTCACGTCCGGTGCCTTCGTGAAAGGCTACACGTGGATGCCGGTGATCTGCCACCCTAAATAAGCGTGTTGGCTGACGCCGCGCAAAGCCTGATAAGCCTCCCATCAGATCCTGATGGGAGGCTTTTTCATGGATGTTTCAACAGCCGTCGCGCAACGCATATCAACGCGGGCCTTCAAACCCGATCCCCTGTCAGAAGCCGATATCCGCGCCTGGCTGACCGCTGCGCAGCGCGCGCCTTCGGGGGGGAATACGCAGCCGTGGCGGGTGATTGTGGTGACGGGGGCGGCGAAAGACGAAGTGATCGGCAAGGCGGCTGGTGTCCTGAAGGACAGCCCGGCGGGACAGCCGACCGACCGGCCCATCTATCCCAAAGACCTGTGGGAGCCGCATGAAGCGCGCCGGCGGCGTGTAGGAGAGATGATGTATCAAGCGCTGGATATCCCCAAGGCCGACCGCGCCGCACGCATCGCCTGGTTCGCCAATAATTTCCGCTTCTTTGGAGCGCCGGTCGCCGTATTCATTGTGATTGACGAGCGTATGGGCCATGGCCAGTGGGGCCATACGGGCATGTATCTGCAGACGCTGGCGTTGCTCGCCGAGGAACGCGGATGGGGGACATGCATGCAGGAATGCTGGGGAATACTTCGCCCGATGCTGAAGGAGCATTTCGATCTGGGCGAGAGCGAAATGGTCTGGTGCGGCATGGCCATTGGCATTCCGGACGCCGATCATCCGGTCAACTCGCTGCGCGCGGAGCGGGCTGATATCGACGAAATAGCGGTTTTGAAAGGGTTCTGACGGGGTGGCGTGTGGGTCCGCTGGGCGTGGCAAGGGGGCGGCAGGTCCATAGCCAGCCCCTTTGCGCACCATTTTTGACCTAATCCTGCCGCATCGGGATGATCCTTTCAGGCAATGATCACACGACGCGCCGCACTCTCCGGCCTTGTGGCCCTGCCCCTCGTTCCGAGCGTTCTTGGCGAGCGTCTGGTCCCCTGGGAGTCCCGCCTCATCGCCGCGGTACGCAGCCAGATCGGAATCACGCGCGCCTACGACCCCGCCTATGTCAGTCTCGCCTATCCGAATGGTGACGTTCCCCGCGATCGCGGGGTTTGCACGGATGTTGTCGTCAGGGCGTATCGCGATGCGTTTGCCTTCGACCTGCAATCTGCTGTTCACGACGATATGGGCGCGGCGTTCAGCACTTACCCGCAGATTTGGGGCCTGACGCGGCCGGACAGGAATATCGACCATCGCCGCGTGCCGAACCTCGAAACCTATTTCCGCCGGCATGGGACCGAGCTTGCCGTGCCGGATACGCTGGCCGACTGGCAAGCTGGAGACCTCTATACGATGCGGCTGAATGGGCGGCTGCCGCATATCGGCATCGTTTCGAACAAGGTGACGCCGATGGGCCACAATTATGTGATTCACAATATTGGTGCAGGAACCGCCGAGGACGATATTCTTGGCCAGTTCGACGATGAGCGTCGCTTTAGGTTCGAGCCGCCCGTCGCAACGTGAAGCGCTTAAAGCGGCTTGATTGCCCGGCGCTGCGACAAGAGCAGAAGTGCGGCTGCGGCCAACAAAGGCAGGGCGCGATGATGATAGCGGTCGGGCGGCCCGGACAGGATAGCGAACATGGCATCGTTGGCTATCAGCAGGAGTACCGCGCCGGCAATCACCTTGCGCAAGCTGGCTGGCGCCACGCGCCAACCGAACCACAGCGATACGAGAAACGTCAGATAACAGGCGTAGCGCAAGGCGGTCGCGACGTGGCGGACGGCGGGCCCCATGAAAAACCCTTCGGCCTGCAAGGATGCGTCAAAGCCGGATGGGAAAGGTTCGGAGAGGACCGGCTGGAAATCCAACCGGGTATCCGGACCATAGAAGCTGGTATAATCCTTCCCGATCGAAAGCAGGAGCCCGAAGGGGCGATAGACGAACGCGTCACGGATGATGGAACCGGCATGTTCCTGTTCGAACTTCGCCAGGTCGAAACGACCCTCGGTTTGTTTCCAGATATCCCAAAACAGATCGCGGCGCGCGCTCAAGGCCGGGTCTTTCTCCAGCTCGCGCAGAATCCCTGCGGCTTCCGCCATCATCGGGTCACCTGACCGTTCGGCCTCGCGCGCCAGTAGTTCAGGCTGGACGGAAAAGGCACGCGCCGCCGGAAATGTCTTTGCCAGACGCGGCTGGTTCGTGGCGTAGGCGGAGTCCAGAAGAAGATTGAACCCAAAGGCGATAATGGCAGCCACCAAAGCGGCAAGCACCAGCCGGTGAGACCTGCACAGACCTGCCGCCAGGATGGCAAAAACACACGCCATGACATGTCCGGAGCCGTGACTGGACAGAAGGAGGCCGGCGAGCGCACCGACAAAAACCGGCGGCAACCTGCCGGCCGATAGCAACAGCACGACCGCCGGGAAGAACCAGGCATCGACCAGGACGGCGCTTGCATAAAGTGGCTGGAGACTGACGCACGCCAACAGGAGGACGAGAAACGGGTTCGGCCGGATTGAGAATATGCGGACCAGGAGAATCCACGCCGCCGCGTTCATGGCGCAATTGATCAGGGGCAGCGCCCAGTAACCCGCAAGCCTGTAAGGAAGGGCGACCAGAACAGCTGCGGATTTTCCGCGCATCCAGTGGGGCCCCTGACCGGAATAGGCAATGGAGTCTTCCATGACGAGGGGAAACGCGTTGATAAGTGCCGGCCCGAGCAGAACGACAAAAAGGAGCAGGAAGCAGCCGATTTCCCTCGCGGAAACCGTACGGGCAGCCTGGTGCTCCATAGCCACTGTCATGATTGCATCCCGCGCCTCTTGCCCTCGTGACCAACGGTCATGCAAAAAAATATCATGCCCGCCTGAGCGGATGAATGTACCCGCCTTGCACTGCCGCCTGCGGCCAGCTCACACCCTCTGCCCGATCGTTTGCACGGTCACGTCTCAAACAAGTGACGCTTATTCCTCATCGTCCCAATCAGTCATGGGCCGTTCCGGTTCACGCGGTGTGGCAGCAAGCTGGATAACGGCCGCCTTGACGCGGGCGCGATCGAACTCATCCTCGTCTTCGGTGGCACGCGGACGCGGCTTGAGATAGGCGAAGACGCTAACGGCGCTGTCATCCGCCTCATCCTCTTCGTCCTGCGAGCAGGCGACCGCGAGCGCTTCATCCGCATTTTCTGCAGGGACATCCTCTATCATCGCTTCAGAATCGGCTTCGACTTCCGTCGCAGGCGCGTCTTCGACGTCCATGTAGTCCGTCACAAAGGCATCGATCGCTTCGACATCAGATGCGTCCTGAATGAGAACGTCTTCCTCGTTGAGGGCTTCCTCATCCGGCATCTGGACGCCGGACGGGATTACGTCTGACAGCAATCCTTCCGCCGCAAGATCGGCCTTGCCCGGTAAGGTGTCGAGGCTTTCGAGGCCGAAATGCTCAAGGAAGGCATCGGTAGTGCCATAGGTCATCGGCTGGCCCGGAGTCTTGCGCCGGCCCTTGATCTTGACCCAGCCGGCTTCCATCAGCGTGTCGATCGTCGTCTTCGCAACGGCCACGCCGCGAACGGCCTCGACTTCGGCGCGCGTCACCGGCTGGCCATAGGCAATGATGGCCAGCGTTTCGAGCGCAGCCTGTCCAAGCTTCTTCTGGACCTGACGCTCTTCGACGAACAGGTAGGTAAGGTCGGTGGCGGTCTGGAAGCGCCATTTATTGGCGACTTCGACCAGGTTCACACCGCGATTTGCGTACATGGCGCGCAGAGCCATCAGCACTTCGCCCGACTCGACGCCGTGCGGCAGGATTTCTGCGATCTGTTCCGCCGACAGCGGCTCACCCGCAGCGAACAGAACCGCCTCGGCGCGCCGGATACCCTCAGACAGGGCCTCCTCGACGCCGCCCGCAAGATCCGCTTCGGACCGTTTGTAGGCGAAGGACAACTGGGCCAAGGGATCCCGCGTCTCTTCTGGTGAATCTTCCATCATTTCAAACTTCTCAAGCGGTTGCATCCCTGCCCTCCCCGGGGTTGGTTCCTGCATTACGTAGGTATAGTGGCGCAAAGTGGGCGTCCTGGCGCACATCGACTTCGCCATCACGTGCGAGCTCGAGTGCCGCAGCAAACACACTTGCTGTGATTGAACGCTGTGGCAGCAGAGGGTCCACATCGGTCATCGAAATCCGGATCTCATCCAGGCTCGACCACTGGTTCAGTTGTGCCCTAAGTGCCCGGAGCGTCGTACGCGCAAGTTCCAACGGCAGAACGAGTTGCTGCTCGATCCTGTGCGGCGCTTGCTTTTCCCTGCGGTCACGGATTGTGCCGAACGCCTGGGTCAGGTCGTAGAGCGACGCCTTGAATTCTGTATGCTTCACCACGCGCGGCTGTTCCGGCAGGCCGCGCAGGAAGATCACATTGTTGAGGACCGGACCGGATTCGAGTTCGAGAACGGCCGTGCGCATGGCGTCGAGACGCTTCAGGCGAAATGCCAGCCGTTCAGCCATTTCCTCGCCCGACGGCTCGTCTTCATCGGGCTTTTCCGGTTTCGGCAACAGGAGGCGCGATTTCATGAAGGCGAGCCAGGACGCCATCAGCAAATAATCGGCTGCCAGGTCCATTCGCTTCGATTTCGCATCCTCGATAAAGCCGAGATACTGGATTGCCAGGTCGAGGATCGACAGGTGAAGCAGGTCGACCTTCTGTCGCCGGGCCAGCTCCAGCAAGAGATGTAGCGGACCTTCATAGCCATCGACATCGACGCGGAAAATGTCACCCGCTTCAGCGTCCTGCGCGTCAGCCGACAGCGCATCGATGGAAATGGCGTCAACACTCATGCCATTGCCTTGAATTCAGGAAAGAGTTCATGGAATCGGGCCCATCCTGCCTGACCGTCGAATGGCATCTGTGCTGTTGACAATGCCTCGGCCCGCTCAGCGCGTGCGCGCGCCTTTCCGGCGAGCACAGGAGAAGCCTCAGCGACTTCGGTCATTTCAGCCAGGATGGAGTCGGCCTCATACAGGAAGCCCGAACAATGCAGAAGCACGTCACAGCCGGCAGCAATCGCACCGTCTGCACGCGTCGTCAGGCTGCCGCCCAGAGCCTTCATCCCCAGATCATCCGTCATCAGCAGGCCATCAAACCCGATTCGCTCGCGAATGATGCCCTGAATAAGCTTTTGTGACAGCGTGGCCGCGACACCCGGATCGATGGCGTCGTAAGCGATATGGGCGGTCATCGCCATCGGGGCATCCGCGAGGCGCGCGAATGCGTCAAAATCCTTGGCGAGTTCATTGTCGCCAGCTGTGACGCGCGGCAGTTCCAGATGGCTGTCGGACATCGAGCGGCCATGGCCGGGAATATGTTTCACAACGCCGGCCACACCGCCGTCTGCCAGCCCTTTGAGGGCAGCGCGGGCGAGGTCTGCAACCTGATCGGGTTCCGTGCCGAAAGCGCGGTCGCCAATCACATCGTGGCCGCCCGGCACAGGTAAATCGACCACGGGAGCACAGTCAGCATGGATCGACATGGACGCGAGTTCTGCCGCTATCAGGCGATGGCCGAGCCATGCGGCCTCGGTTCCGCGTTCCCGGTCTTCCCGGTAGATCGATGCATAGTCTTCACCGCGCGGAAAAAGCGGCCATTCCGGTGCCTTCAGGCGAGCCACGCGGCCGCCTTCCTGGTCAATGAAGATCAGCGTCGACCGGCCTGTCGCATCCCAAATGTCGGCGACAAGCTGACGGATCTGGGCTTTCGATACGCAGGAACGGCCCATGAGGATAACGCCCCACGGATCGTGCGCGGAAAAGAGAATCCGTTCACCCGGAGTCAGTCTCGGACCCGAGACGCTAAGGATGCAAGCTTTCGTCACTATCCAGTCACCACAATGCAGTTCTCTCCAGCGGACTTCAGCGTCGTGCAGAACGCCGTCGCCTCCGATCTTTCGGCAAAGGCGCCGACGCGCAAGCGGTAAAACACACCTTTGGCGCCGAGATCGGCCCGCTGGATATGTTTCGACGCGCCCCGGTAGATATCAGGGCGTGACCCGGACGCCTTGCGCCAAGCCGATTCGGCCGCTTCCTCCGAACGAAAGGCCGCTATTTGCACGAGGAATGCGCCGTTATCACTGAATTCGAACTCGGACATGGCTTGCGAATTCACCATGGGCCCGGCGGCCATCGGCATCGGCGCCGGGTTTATCGAAGCAATCGCAACATCTTCGTCCGATTCGGCAGGGCGTTCGTCGAGATTGGCAAGGGCGCGGACCTGGTCTGCGACGATGTTCGGCATGCCGTTTTCAGGATCGGTTTCATTTGCCGCATCCGATTCGATGCCTGGACGCAGCTCGATCGGTGGCCCACCCTGCAGGAATTCCGTGCTGCGGGCATCTTCGAAATCGGCAATGCTTGTGTCCGTGGATTCGGGCCGGTCAGACGCATCCATCTGGTCATAAAAGCGCTTGTCGGTATCGGGAACCGCAACGCCGCCACGATCCTCCGGCGTGCGCTTGTAGGGCTGCGCATCTGCAATGACGCTTGGTATTCCCGCTCCGCTGGAACGCACGCCTTGTCGGTAAGTGTTCCAGACAACAGCGCCAAAAACCAGCAGTACGCCGATAGCGAGCGCCAGGATCAGCGGGCCGCGGGCCGTCTCATCATCGCGGATCTCGAATCCCCGGTAGTCATCGTCAAAAGGCGCGTAGTTGCCCCTCTCGCTTCGCGATCTGCCCATGGAATACTTCCTTCAGTATTGTTCTCTGAGGTTAATATTAGGGGGCGTTTCGTTAATGACGCTTGAACATCAAGGCTTTTCCACAGTCTCGGGCAGCCGCTCATGATGGCAAAAAGGCGCGAAAAGGGCCGTCAGCGCATGCCACTGGCATCGAAAAGACGCCGATGTTCTTCCATGGCGAACGTATCGGTCATGCCCGCAATATAGTCGCAGACGATACGGGCGCGGCGCGCGTCGGGCACCTGCTCGGCATCATGGCGCCATGGCGGTGGCAGGGTCTCGGGTTCGGCGAGAAAGATGCTGAACAGGTCGGCCAGAAGGCGTTTCGCCTGGCTGCGCATGCGATTGACCTTGTAGTGCTTGTACATGCGTTCGTAGAGGAAGGCCCTGAGCGCGCGCTGACGGGCCTCCAGCTCGGCCGAGAAGGCGACCAGCGGCACGTCCATGGCGCGCACGTCGGCTGCACTGGCAGGCTTGTGGAGCTTGATGCGGCGGCGTGTCTCGTCGGTAAGGTCATTGATCCAGACGCCGATGAGGCGACGAACGGCCTCGTAAGTGACCATCCGGTCACTCAAATGGGGATATTCGATCCGGACGCCGCGAAATTGCTCGCCGACGACAGGAATGTCCATCAGGTCGTCAATCGTGAACAGGCCCGAGGCGATGCCATCGTCGATATCGTGGTTGTTGTAAGCGATGTCGTCCGACAGGGCGGCGACCTGCGCTTCAGGGCCGGCAAACTGGTCAGGTTCCAGGTCAGCCAGGTGATGAAAGTCGCGGAAAGCGGCGGGAAGGCTGCTGATCGGTGTGTCCGGACCTGTCACAGGGCCATTGTGCTTAACCAGCCCTTCCAGCATTTCCCAGCTCAGGTTCAGGCCTTCGAAGCCCGGATAGCGCACTTCCAGCTTGGTCACGATGCGCAGGGTCTGGGCATTGTGGTCGAAGCCGTCATAGGCCCTCATGCATTCGTCGAGCTGGTCTTCCCCGGCGTGCCCGAAAGGCGGATGGCCGAGATCATGCGCCAGCGCCATGGCTTCGGCGAGGTCTTCATCGAGGCCAAGGGTCCGGGCGACGCTGCGGGCAATTTGGGCGACTTCCAGGGAATGCGTCAGGCGGGTGCGGTAATGGTCGCCCTCATGGGCTACGAATACCTGTGTTTTCTGCTTCAGACGGCGAAACGCTGTTGAATGGACAATCCTGTCGCGGTCGCGCTGGAATGGCGTGCGGGTGGCAGATGGCGCCTCGTCAAAATAGCGTCCCCGGCTGTCTTCGAAGCGGGTCGCAAACACGGCTCTCTTTTCCATCGACCAATTAGTCCCTATCTTGTTCGCATGAGCACCGTAACAGTTCCTGATGTGACCCTGTCCGCCTCCGCTGCCAAGCGGATTAATGCGATTCTGGCAAAACAGGACGGCGTCGATTTCCTGCGCGTCTCTGTCGAGGGGGGAGGATGTTCCGGCTTTTCCTACAAATTCGACTTTGCCAATGCCGCAAACGCAGACGACCTGGTCGTTGCGCGGGACGGCGCCCACGTGCTGATTGACGAGATGAGCCTCGAATTCCTGCGCGGCTCAGAGATCGACTTTTCGACCGAACTGATCGGTGCCGCGTTCAAGATCAACAATCCGAATGCAACAGCTGCTTGCGGCTGCGGGACGAGTTTCTCGGTCTGACCTGCCCTTGCGTCCGGCTCGCCTGACCTCGCCATTGCGCCTATGGTGACGCGCAGGAGGACACGCGCATGAGCAAGGCAAAACCGTTTCGAATCGATATCCCCGACAAGACGATCCAGGCGATCCGCGAGCGCGTCGAAAATTACAAATGGTTTCCGGCCCCCGCCAATGAGCAGGGCTTTGCCTATGGCATGTCGACACCGGTGATGAAGGAGCTGCAGCGCTACTGGCTCACCGGCTATGACTGGCGCGAGGCAGAGACCGATCTCAACCGCTATCCGAGCTACAAGGCGGACGTGGACGGGATGGACATCCACTTCGTGCATGTCGTTGGCGAAGCGGGCGGCAGCCGCCCTCTCCTGCTGACGCATGGCTGGCCGGGGTCGGTCTTCGAATTCTGGGAGGCAATCGGCCCGCTCGCTTACCCGTCAAAGCATGGCGGCAAGGCCGAGGATGCGTTCGACCTGATCATCCCGTCCCTGCCCGGCTATGGCTTTTCCGAGAAGCCGGCTTCCCCGATGGGGCAGCGGGCGACGGCGAATCTGTGGAACACGCTGATGCAGGATGTGCTGGGCTACGAGACCTATCTGGCGCAGGGCGGCGACTGGGGCGGGCTTGTCACCTCTTGGCTTGGCTATGAGCATGGCACGATCGACGGCAAGGGCGGGTGCAAGGCCATTCACCTCAACATGATCGGCTTCCGGCCCAATCCGCCCGTACCCGAAACACAGGCGGAGACCGACTGGCTCGGCACGTCGCAGGCCGCGATGCAGCGCGAGGGCGCCTATTTCATGGAGCACGCGACGAAGCCGCAGACGCTGGCCATGGCCCTGATGGACTCGCCCATGGGCACAGCGGCCTGGATCATTGAGAAATTCCATGGCTGGTCGGACCTCGAGGATGGTGACCTGTTCAGCGTCTATTCGAAAGACCAGCTGCTGACGAATGTGATGATCTATCTCGTCAACGACGCCATTGCGACCAGCATCTGGTACTATAATGCATTGTTCCAGGAAGGCGTCGCCAGCCTGCCGGAAGGCAAGCGGTGCGAGACGCCGACAGGCTTTGCGAACTTTCCGGGCGAGGCAGTTTACCCGGCCCCGCCGCGGAGCTGGTGCGAGCGGGCTTATAACATTACGCACTGGAGCGAGATGGACAGCGGCGGGCATTTCGCTGCAATGGAAAAGCCGGACCTGTTTGTCGAAGATGTGCGCGCCTGGGCCCGCGAGGCCGGCTAGGCGGCGGAGCCTGTCCGCAGGTCGCGGCCGACATTCTGCAGCACGGCGTTGACGAACTTGGCTTCGGTCTCGTCGAAAAAGTCATGCGCGAGCGAGACATATTCGTCGAGGATGACCGCCTCTGACAGTTCCTGATGGACGATGAATTCAGCTGCGCCGGCGCGCAGGATGGCCCGCGACGTGGCGTCGAGGCGGGTCAACTTCCAGCCGTCGGACAGGCGCGACAGGATGGCGGTGTCGATGGCGGCCTGGTGTTCGACGACGGCGTTGAGGATGGCCTTGAACAGGTCCGGGTCGGCTTCCTCGATCGGTTGCTCGTCCGGGCCGATGCCGAGACGGTCATCCATGAAGCCGCGAATGGTCGCTTTGGCCGACTTGCTGGTCTGCTCCATTTCATAGAGCGCTTGAACGGCGGCCAGCCGGGCACCGGCGCGCCGGGCGCGGATGACTTCGAACGGGATTTTCTGCTGGCTCAACGAATGAGTTCCTTGCGGAACTTGATCATGGACAGGCAGGCCTCGGCGGCGTCCTTGCCCTTGTTCTTCTGCTTGCGGTCAGCACGGATCCAGGCCTGATCCTCATTCTCGACCGTCAGGATGCCGTAGCCGACCGCCTGGCGGCGCTGGACGATCAGGTCCATCAGGCCGCGGGCGCTCTCGCCGCAAACATAATCGTAATGGGTCGTCTCGCCACGAATGACGCAGCCGAGCGCCACGGCGCCGTCGAAGCGGCCACTGTCGGCTGCCATGGCGATCAGGCCCGGCAGTTCGAACGCGCCCGGCACTTCCATGACGGTCACTTTCGCGCCGGCAGCTTCCAGTTCCGCCATCGCACCCAGTTCCAACTCGTCACTGATGCGTTTGTAATATCTCGAAATGGCAATGAGGACGCGGTCCGCCATCAGTTAGTCTCCTCGTTCAAGCGGCGCCAGCCCTCTATGGTCAGGCCGTATCCGTCAAGCCCTGCAACGCGGGTCGGCTGCGTATCGGACAGGAAGGTCATGCGCCGGACACCGAGTTCACGCAGTATCTGGGCACCGATACCGTATTCGCGCAGGGGTGCCGTCGGGTCGCGGGGCGTGTCGGATTTCAAACCAAGACGCTCGGCCAGCACATTGGGACGCATCGTATTGACGAAGACAATGACGCCCGGCTCGTCGGATTCGGCGATGATTCGCATGGCTTTTTCGACCAGGCCCTGACGCGGGCCGGTCTCTCCCAGGATATCCGAGAGCACGTCGGGGTGATGCACCCGCACGATCGTCGTCGAATCCGGTTTGATCTCGCCGTGCACGATGGCGATGTATTCAGAATTGTCGAGCGCGTTGCGGAAGCAGACTGTTTTGAAGCCTCCCCCATAGGTCGAGTTCAGGACCGATTCGACACGGCGTTCGAGAAAGCGGTCATTCTCACGGCGCCAGGCGATCAGGTCGGCAATCGTGCCGATCTTGAGATTGTGCAGCTGCGCGAAGGAGACGAGGTCTGGCAGCCGGGCCATCGAGCCGTCTTCGTTCATGATTTCGCAGATGACGCCAGCAGGGTAGAGCCCAGCCATGCGCGAAATGTCGACGGCCGCTTCGGTATGGCCGGCGCGGACCAGTGTGCCGCCATCCTTGGCGACCAGCGGAAAGACATGGCCGGGCGAGACGATGTCATCATGGTCGGCAGTGGGGTCGATGGCGACCGCGATGGTATGCGCGCGGTCGTGTGCGGATATGCCGGTCGTCACGCCCTCTTTCGCCTCGATCGACACGGTAAAGGCCGTCTGCATGCTTTCACGATTGTTTCGCGTCATCATGTCGAGATGCAGCGTGTGGGAGCGCTCCTGCGTCATGGCGAGGCAAATCAGGCCGCGGCCATGGCGGGCCATGAAGTTGACCTGTTCAGGCGTCGCGAAAGTCGCCGGGATGATGAGGTCACCCTCATTTTCGCGATCCTCAGCGTCGACCAGAATATACATCCGGCCATTGCGGGCATCTTCAATAATTTCATCGATCGACGAGATCGCGGCGTGGAAGTCATCAGACATAGTTGGAAGGTCCTTCCGGCGCATCAGCGCCAATCATGCGCGCCACGTAGCGCGCCAGCATATCGATCTCAAGGTTCACATGTGCGCCGGGTACCAGCTCTGACAGTGTTGTGACATCCCAAGTGTGGGGAATAATTGCCAGTTCGAAATCACCATTTGGCAAGGCTTCGGCCACGGTCAGCGACACTCCGTTGATGGCGGCGGAGCCCTTGGTGGCAAAATAGCGTGCAATCGCCGTCGGCGGTCGGATGGTGAGTCTCCAGCTTTGGCCTTCGGGTACGATGGAAACGACCTCCCCGACGCCGTCGACATGACCGAACACGAAATGCCCGCCAAGTTCGTCCCCCAGTTTCAGGCTTTGCTCGAGATTGACGCGCGAACCAGCTTTCCATTCGCCCAGTACGGTTTTCGAGAGGGTCTCGGGAACGGCCTCGACTGCGAACCAGGCCCCGCGCTCACCCTGACCCATGTCGACAACCGTAAGGCATACGCCGGAATGCATGATGGAAGCGCCCATGGCGATGCAGTCCAGCGGGTATCCGCTCTCGACTTCGAACCGGACAAGCCCGTTGCGCGCCTCCGCCTTGCGGACCGTTCCGACGTCAGTGACAAGTCCTGTAAACATGGCTGGGATAATCCTTCGGGGGACTTATGCTAAATTCGAACATAAGTGTCGAGGACGTCATCTCCAATCCGTTCCGTAGCGACAAGGCGCCAGCGTGACGCAGCGGCGAGGGTCTCGAGCCCCAAGCCGCCAAGCGCCGGCAGGCCGTCCCCTCCGATCAGGATCGGGGCGCGGAACCATGCGATTTCGTCAACGAGCCCTGCCCGTATGAAGGACGCTGCCAGCGTGCCACCTCCCTCCAGAAGGATGGAACTGATCCCTTCGCCTTCTGCGCGGCGCACGAGCGCTGACACGTCGACCCGCGTACCATTGCCGCAGCGCCAGATATCGATACCGCCAGCCGCGAGAATGTCCTGCGGCCGGCCCGCCGTGGCCACAACCACCGGACCACTGGAAATGGACTGGACGAGCCGCGAATGTTTCGGCGTTCGGCCGCGGGAATCAGCCACGATGCGCACGGGCTGTTTCTTCGGCATCGGAACCGTGCGGGCGGTCAGCAATGGATCGTCCGCCAGCACTGTGCCGATGCCGACAAGGACCGCGTCATGCTCAGCGCGCATCTGATGGGCCCGGGCGCGGGACCCGCTCGTCGTGATCCACTGGCTGGTGCCATCGGCAAGAGCAATGCGCGCATCAAGCGAGGTCGCGATCTTGAGGGTAACCCTCACACCGCTCATGACTCGTCGATATCTTCTTCGAGCGCGGTCTTTTCGATGAACTGGGCGAAATCGCTCGGATCCTTGAAGTCGCGATACACGCTGGCGTAGCGGACATACCCAACCGGATCGACGCGTTTCAGCGATTCCATGACGAGTTCGCCAAGCTGGGACGACGGCACTTCCGACTCGCCGCCACTCTCAAGCTTGCGCACGATGCCGGACACCATCTGGTCAATCCGGTCGCGGTCCACCGGCCGCTTGCGCACGGCAACTGAGATCGATCGGAACAACTTGTCACGTTCGAAAAGCGACCGTTTGCCATCGCGCTTGATCACGACGATCTCTCGCAGCTGGACCCGCTCGAACGTCGTGAAGCGCGCACCGCAGCTTTCGCATACGCGGCGGCGACGCACGGCAGTGTCGTCCTCAGCCGATCGGCTGTCCTTTACGGCTGTATTTTCAGAACCACAGAACGGACAGCGCAAAACGCATCAAGCTCCCAAGCCGTTGTAGATCGGGAATCGCGCTGTCAGGGCCTTTACCTCGGCGCGGACCTTGTCTTCGACTATTGTGCTTTCACCCGCTGCGACCGCGCCGACGACTTCGCCGATCCAGTCGCCGATCTGCGTGAACTCTTCCTCGCCAAAACCGCGGGTCGTGCCAGCAGGCGAGCCAACGCGTATGCCGCTGGTGATGGTCGGTTTTTCGGGGTCGAATGGCACGCCATTCTTGTTGCAGGTGATGAATGCCCGCTCGAGCGCGTGTTCGGCATCGCGACCGGTGACCTTCTTCGGACGCAGGTCGATCAGTGCGAGATGCGTGTCTGTGCCGCCGGAGACAACGTCCAATCCGCCCGACTTGCAGGCGGCTGCCATCGCCTGCGCATTCGCGACAACCTGTGCGGCGTAGGCTTTGAATTCCGGCCTCAGAGCTTCACCGAATGCGACGGCCTTGGCTGCGATGACGTGCATAAGCGGGCCGCCCTGTATCCCTGGGAAGATTGCCGAATTGATCTTCTTCGCCATGGCCTCGTCATTTGTGAGGATCATGCCGCCACGCGGTCCGCGAAGGGTCTTGTGCGTCGTCGTCGTCGCGATGTGGCAGTGCTCCAGAGGGTTCGGGTGAACGCCGCCTGCCACGAGACCGGCAAAGTGCGCCATGTCGACAAGGAAGAGCGCGCCGACTTCGTCTGCTATCTCGCGGAATTTCCTGAAATCGATCTGACGCGGGTAGGCAGACCCACCTGCGATGATCATTTGCGGACGATGGACTTTCGCCAGACGCTCGACCTCGACGAAGTCGATCTGATCATCGTCACGGCTGACACCGTACTGGACGGCATTGAACCATTTGCCCGACTGGTTCGGCTTGGCACCATGCGTCAGGTGGCCACCTGCATCGAGGCTCATGCCGAGGATCGTGTCGCCCGGCTTTATCATTGCCTGGAAGACGCCCTGGTTCGCCTGACTGCCTGAGTTTGGCTGGACGTTGGCATAGCCGCAGCTGAACAGCGCCTTCGCACGCTCAATCGCGAGATTTTCGGCGACATCCACGAATTCGCAGCCGCCATAATAGCGTTTGCCGGGATAGCCTTCGGCATACTTGTTCGTCAGGATCGACCCTTGCGCTTCAAGCACCGCTTTCGAGACGATGTTTTCCGACGCGATAAGCTCGATCTGGTGCTGCTGGCGCGTGCGTTCATCCGCGATCGCCGCGAACAATTCCGGATCCGCATCCGCGAGCGGCGTTGTAAAAAATCCGCTATTTCTGGCCTGCGCCGGAGCCGCCGTATCAGCCATGAGAATCTCCTGTGGCAAGGGTCACAAAGTCTTTACGCCGCCTGCACTCCTGCTGCAACCGCGACGAATTGCTTAGAAGTGCATGCGCACGCCACATTCTTGTTTACATCCGGTCTTGAGTATTGTGTGCCATTACTTCGATCTATATGGTATTAAGCCTTGCCAAGATCGAATTGCTTGGAGATCTGCGCATATTTACCGCAACGGGGCTAAGAGCGACATGGGTGAGATCGACGACACTGATGTGCTGAAGATGGCGACGGGTATCATCTCGGCTTTCGTTGCCAATAATGCAGTACCCGCAGCAGACCTGCCAGACCTGATCAGAACCGTGCACACCACGATCATTGATCTTTCAAAGGGCTCCCCACCCCAAGAAGAAGCGCCGCAACCTGCAGTCTCCATTGCGAAGTCCGTCACGCCGGAATACCTGGTTTGTCTCGAGGATGGCCGTAAGCTGAAGATGCTGAAACGCTACCTTCGCTCACGCTACGACATGACACCAGAAGAATACCGGACGCGCTGGAACCTGCCTGCTGACTATCCGATGGTCGCCCCGAATTATGCAAAACTCAGGTCGCAACACGCCAAGGATATCGGCCTCGGCAAGAAGAGGTCATCATAATTCTTATAGTATTCAATGTAGTTTAAGTAAAACGAACCGACTCAAGCGGCCTTGTCGAGCCCCAGCTGCTTCCAGACGGCAAGAATGGCCGCGACCAGTTCGTCCATCATCGCCTCACCGTGCACCGGGCTTGGCGTGAATCGCAGGCGCTCGGTTCCGCGCGGGACCGTGGGAAAATTGATCGGCTGCACATAGATGCCGAAGTCGAACAGCAATGTATCAGACAGCGCCTTGCAGCGCTCAGGATCACCGACGAGCAATGGCACGATATGCGACGGTGATTCCATGACAGGCAGGCCTGCATCGGTGAATTTCTGCTTGAGCAACGCTGCGTTGGCCTGATGCACCGAACGCAAACGGCGCCCTTCATCTGTCCGCAGTTTCGAGACGCTTGCAAGTGCACCAGCGGCCATGACCGGGCACGTTGATGTCGTGAAGATAAAACCGGACGCCATCGAGCGAATCGAGTCGATCACGGTCGTGTGCCCGGCGATATAACCGCCCATGACACCATAAGCCTTGCCGAGCGTCCCTTCAATTATGTCGATACGGTCAGCCAGGCCCTGCATCTCGGCCACCCCCGCCCCGTTGTGCCCGTAGAGACCGACCGCATGGACTTCGTCGAGATAGGTCAGGGCATTGAACTCATCAGCCAGATCGCAAAGCTCTTCCATCCGACCGAAATCGCCATCCATCGAGTAGACGCTTTCGAACGCAATGAGCTTGGGACGATCCGGATCATCAAGTTCCAGCAAGGCGCGAAGGTGGTCGACGTCATTGTGACGGAAAATCCTGCGGTCCAGACCCGAACGGCGAATGCCTTCAATCATGGAGGCATGGTTCAGCGCGTCAGAATAGATGATCATGTTGGGCAGGATCTTGCCCAGCGTCGACAGGGTTGCCTCATTGGACACATAACCCGACGTGAACAGGAGTGCCGATTCCTTGCCATGAAGGTCGGCCAGTTCGCGTTCGAGATCGACATGGTAGCGGGTCGTGCCGGAAATGTTGCGCGTACCGCCGGAACCGGCGCCAAAACTGTCGATCGCCTCGTGCATCGCATTGATGACATCATCGTCCTGACCCATGCCAAGATAGTCGTTGGAGCACCAGATCGTGACTTCGCGCTCGCCATCCTCAAATCGGGCGGTCGCCTTCGGGAAGCGCCCCCGATGACGGTGAAGGTCGATGAATACCCGATAGCGGCCTTCGCCATGGATTTCGCCAAGGGCGTCTTCGAATGCTTTGAGATGCTTCATGGCTGTACAACGCCCTCATACTAGGTCTGGCGGTTAAATAGGCGGGCGCAGCCCGCTTGATAATCCTCAACTACGACAAAGGCTGTATTTGTCGCATACGTGGATACCCTTAGGAATCGTATCCGGGCGACTCGCGATCCAGTTTGCGCAGCAGCGCTGGCCAGGCCAAGCGATTGGCGAGCACGTTCGTGCCTTCCGGATTGCTCTGCCCTTTGACAACATTCTGAACGGATTCCGGGGCAAGGATGACGCCATCCCGTCCGGCTGAAAGCGCCCGGACCTGCATGGTGCACGCACGCTCGAGGAAAAACATGCGCAGGAAGGTTTCGGCTGCCGTGCCACCCACCGTCATGGTGCCGTGATTGTAAAGCAGCATGTTGTTCTTGGTGCCGATGTCCGCGACGAGGCGTTCGCGTTCGCCAAGATCCAGCGCGACGCCTTCATAGTCATGATAGGCCAGATCGTGACGTACCAGCATCGATGTCTGGCTAAGCGGCATCAGGCCCTCCTTCTGGCACGAAACGGCAACGCCATCATTCGTATGCAGGTGCATGACGACATGGGCGTCGTCGCGCGCCGCATGGACAGCAGAGTGGATCGTGAAGCCCGCCGGATTGATGAAATACTCGGTTTCCTGGATGACATTGCCATCAAGATCGACCTTGACGAGTGAGGACGCGGTGATCTCTTCAAACAGCATGCCGTATGGGTTGATCAGGAAATGATGTTCGGGGCCGGGCACGCGGTGGGAAATGTGCGTGAAGATCATGTCGTCCCAGCCGTGCAGGGCAACGAGGCGATACATGGCCGCCAGATCAACGCGCGCTTTCCACTCTTCAGCGCTGACGGATCCGCGAATATCCACTTTCTGGGCACCATCGGCCATATTCATCTCCTCCATGTTTTGAGGCGAAAGTAGCGGAAATTGCAGTCCTGCGCCAGTTAAACCTGACGCAGGCGTCATCAGGGCGCACCTCGGCGGGTGCTGGCTCCCTGCCGAAGAATTCGCGAAATCCTTGACGATTCAGGCAACGCCGCCGACATGTGGTCGCAATGACCCAGCTCCGCCTTGCATTTTTCGCCTCGAAACGTCCTGAAGCCCAGGACGCCCTGCCGGAATTGATCCGACGCTATGGGCAGGTGTCCGAAACCGACGCCGATGTCATCGTCGCGATTGGCGGCGACGGCGCCATGCTCGACACGTTGCGGCGCCGATTCGACGACAACAAGGCTGTCTACGGCATGCACCGCGGCACAGTCGGGTTCCTGATGAATGATTACTGTCTTGATGGACTGGTTGAGCGCATCAACGCGGCGGAACGCGCCAGCATCATTCCCTTGCGCATGATCGCCACTGACATGCACGGGAAACAGCACCGGGCGCTGGCGATCAACGAAGTCTCGCTACTGCGGCAGACGGCCCAGTCGGCGCGCCTGAAAATCACGGTCGACGACCGGATCCGGATGGAGGAACTCACGTGCGACGGCGTGATGGTGGCAACGCCCGCTGGCTCAACCGCCTACAATCTGTCAGCCCACGGCCCGATCCTACCGATTGGCGCCAACCTGCTGGCGCTGACCCCGGTCAGCGCCTTCCGTCCGCGCCGCTGGAAAGGCGCGCTCCTGCGTCATGATGCGACCGTGAATATCGACGTGATTGCGCCGGATCGTCGGCCCGTCGCCGCTGCGGCCGACAACCAGGAGGTCAGGGACATCGTCCATGTGCAGGTGCGCGAGAGCCGCGACCGGCGCCTCACGATGCTGTTTGACCCGGGCCATGCGCTGGACGAACGGATCTTGCGCGAACAATTTGCTTTCTAAATTTGCCGACCCTGATTTGTCAGCGGTTTTTTAAGCCTTGCTGGTTACATTCGTCCGACAAACTCGGGACGAAACGATGATCAGCAAGCTATTTGGAAAATTCCTGCCGTCAAAGACTGCCTCAATGGCGGATGCCAAACAGATTCAAACGCCTGATATTTCCCGCGTCATCAAGATTCGCCCGGCTGTGCCTGCGCCAGAAGCAGAGTCAGACATCGTCCAAAGCGCCGATCCGGCGGACATGGCCGATCGCGCCGAGGCGGCGGTCGACTCCCTTTCAGGTCAATTTGAAGCATGGATGACGACCGACCTCGACAAGCTGGTCGCCGCATGGAGGGACGCGCAAGCACCCGAAGCCACGCCGGAATCCTACCGGGCCGTCTTCACTGCCTCGCACAATATCCAGGGTGTCGCGGGCTCATACGGTTACCCCGCCATCTCCAGGCTTTGCGGCTCGCTGTGCACCCTGCTCAGCGACACACACCCGGGTGAAAATTCCGCCCTCATCAATCTGCACATTGAAGCGTGCAGGGCAGCCTTCGTGGGTGTCGGGTCTGGCGACAGCGCGGCGTCAGTTGCTGACGCGGTCTGCGACGCACTGGAACAGAGCGTCGCAGCGAAAACCGCCCGCAAATAATCAGACGTTGACACGCGACAGCAACTCGACGGTCTGCCCGTAGCCCGCCTCTTCCGGTATGAACAGGCAAGGTTGGCCGGATTCGTCCTTGCCGGCATGCGGCAGGACCTTGACGACGTCTTCGGCCCCGAACCGCTCAGCTGCGTCCGCGACTGACGTGCCGCGGGCCAGTTTCACCAGGTTCATGCGTGTGGGAAAGATGATCGTGGCCTCTCCCGCCAATTCCATGTCGAGCGCCTCCTGCGCGCCGAGCCAGACGGCATCCGTCGTTTCGCGGCCGTCATGCGCCGCGATCTGATCCTTTGGCGCTGGCGCAAGATAGAAATGGGTGTCGAAGCGTTTCGGCATCATTTCCGGCGTGATCCAGTGTCCGAAATGAATCAGGCTGTCGAGCGCGAGGACGAGGTCGTGCTGGCGCATCAAGCCCAGAAAGCTTTCTTCCCGCCTGTCGACCGGGCCGCGGTGTGGCGCCAGCAATTCAGAAATGGCCGGCCCCACGAGTGGTGCGCCGGGGCCGCGCCTGTTGGCATGCCGCGCCAGCAAGAGCCCGGATTCCTCAAATGCCTCCCGAACGGCGGCGATCCGCGCATCCTGCTGGACAGGCCCGAAATCACCATCCGTGAAGGCGTCCCAAGCGGCATCCGAGTCTTCATCGTTCGCCTTGCCGCCCGGAAACACAAGCGCACCCGCCGCAAAATCGATCTCGTAGTGCCGCTTCACCATCAGCACTTCGGGCATCTTTTCGCCGTCCCGGATGATCAGGACGGTGGCGGAAAGCCGGGGATCCGAAGGGGTCTTTGTCATGCTCGTAACCTCGATTGGTCAAATTTCGCAAAAATACAGCCGAATATCTGCGCGTGATGTTCAACTCTCGCCCTTAGGGAAGGCAATAGACAACACACAGGAAAGCACAGGCCATGCGCGCCACTCACTCCCCGCTCGATCGTCAGAGCCGTCTTTCCCCTCCCCCGGCGTTCCGCTTTCATAGCGTGGTCCACCTTTTGAGCGGTGATTCGCTCGGCCAAGTTTGTGAAACGCCCCTGGCATTCGAAGAGCGCGTCGTGTTTGGCCCTCGGACCCAGCCGACCGAAGTGGCCAACCCCGCGAAATGGCTGTCAGAACAATTGACGCAAATCGCCAGCGCAACGCATGGGCAGCCAACAAGCCAGCGCCCTATTCTCGTACCCGCGCCGGTCGCGTCCCTCGCGCATGCCAACACGGCTGTCGCCTGCGACGCGGCAATCCGCCGGACTTCGCTCTGCCAACAGGAAGTGTGTCTCGAATTTTCAGATTCCGCCTTCGCGGGCGGCGTCAGCGATTATGTCAGCCGCGTCGGCCACCTGCGCCGCCACGGTTTCCGCGTCGCAATCGACATGCGTCGTTCGTGGCAGACACCGCTCAACGATGCACTCCGCCTGCTGATTGATACGATTCGCGTCGATGCCCGCGCGCTGGAAACCAATTCCGATCTGCTGGACCTGGTCGAAGTCGCCGACGCATCCGGCATCCTGATCGTGGCAGAAAACGCCCATTGGCGCGACGGTGAATACCTAGCGAATATCGGCGTCCATGCCGCCACGCGTCCCAGAACAGACGCCTAAGCTGCGTCGGTCTCCTGCTCCACGTCTTCTTCAGCTGCCATTTCAGAATAATAGTCGAGCTTGTCGAGCAGGTATTCGAGATCATCCTTCGGGATGGCCTGGAACTGCGTCAGCACGCGTTCGATCATGCGGGCGCGGAAACGCGCCCGATCATTCGGACCACCGTCATGGCTGGTTTCATGGAAGACGTTCACGGCCGCCCGAAACGCCGGAAGCATCTTGCGTGGCAGGCCGGCGCGATCGAACACCGCCTGCAGGCCGAGCGGGCCGGCATCATGAATCATAAGCCAGACACGCTGGTGCCCAACGCCCGAGAGTTCGGCAAGCGCGTGTTCGACGAATGGCATTTGCCCGCAGCAGAGCGCGCGCATGATCAGCGAATGGCTCAGGCGACCATTCAGGTTCAGCTGTGACACGAAGCGCGGAAGGTCGTGAGTCCGCCCTGCCTGTTCAACCAGGTCAATCGTGGCGCGCTCGCGGGCACTGCCCGCAAGGTCAATCGCCATCTGGGCCGGAAGCTCGTGCCGGTTGACGAGCAGGTCGAACAGCTGGCCTGACACCAGCGACACCATCTTCTCGGCGATGTGAGTCGGGATGAACTCCCGCTTGATCAGGCCAGTCTGGACGATTTCGTCCTGACCGAAACGCCGAAGGGTGTCGTCATAAGCCTTGTCGCTGAATTCGGCACCTTCATTCCTGGACACGGCCCTGACGGCCTCGACGGCACCATGTTCCGAAATGACTTCAGTGAGCGTAATCGAGAGCGTTTCCCGATTGGCGATCGCGGCCTGTTTGGCTGCGGTCACGGCAAGCACCAGTTCGATCAGGTCCTCATCGGTAAAGACCGGCGAATCCTGAAGCACCGGAATCGCGACGGCCTCAATATCCTGCGCCAGTTTCAGCGCGATTGCGCGTGGCAGGACGGGTGAATTTCTCAGTGTGACGGACAACGTACGACGAACAAGGTCGGCTGAATCCTCAGCGAGGATTCCCATAATCTCATCTGCGAAGGCCTTTTCCCGGTCGCTCAGCACGTCCAGCGCAATACGCCGGCACACCCTGTGGGCCACCGACGCGCGCTGCTCAGGGGTTTCCCCCCGCATCAGGCGTTCGATATCCTGCTCGGTCAGTTGCGGTCTTATGCTCTGAACGCTCATTGGGCCGTATTCCTTCAGAATCGCTATCCATGAACTTCGCCTAGTGCGGTTAACACAGCGTTTACCAGCCTTGCCCACTGTCATGCAAACGAAAGGCGCCGGGCTTCTTATCTGAAGCCCGGCGCCTTTGTTTTTGTTCCGGATTGGTCGAAACTAGTCGTCTTCTTCCTTGAAGAGGTCCTCGCGAGACACAGTCTCGTCGGTAACCTTGGCCGTCATCAGGATGTGATCGACAACTTTGTCTTCGTAGATTGGCGCGCGAAGCTGGGCCATCGCATTCGGGTTCTTCTGGAAGAACTCGACGACCTGCCTTTCCTGGCCCGGATACTGTCGGGCTTCCGCGATCAGCGCCTGGTTCACTTCCTGCTCCGTGATGCGAACGTCGGCGATGCGACCGATTTCGGCGAGCACAAGCCCGAGGCGCACGCGGCGTTCGGAAATCTTGCGGTACTCGTCTTTCAGCTCGTCTTCCGACTTGGCCTTGTCCTCGTCAGACACGCGACCGGCGTCCATTTCGGTCTGCAACTGTTGCCAGATCTGGCTGAACTCCTGCTCGACCATGTTCGGCGGCAGATCGAAATCGTGCGCATCGTCCAGCTTGTCCAGCAGGTCGCGCTTTGCCTTGGCGCGCGAGACATTGTCATGCTCGGCCTTAAGCTGGTCCTTCACAAGGCCCCTCAGCTGCGCCAGGTCATCCAGGCCGAGGCCCTTCGCGAAGTCATCATCGAGTTCGGGTGATTTTGGTGCGCGAACTTCACTGACCTTGACCTCGAATACCGCAGCTTTCCCAGCCAGGTCCGCCGATGGGTAGTCCTCGGGGAAGGTAACGTTCAGCTCTTTTTCCTCGCCGGTTTTGACGCCGAGAAGCTGTTCTTCAAAGCCCGGGATGAACCGGTTGGCACCGAGAACAACTGATTGTTGCTCAGCCGTGCCGCCTTCAAACGCAACGCCGTCGACCTTGCCGACGAAGTCGATGACAACAGCGTCGCCATCCTTGGCTTTCGCCGTCTTGGCACGCGGCTCGTACTGGATGTTCTGCTCGGCAATACGGCCGAGGGCCTCATCGATCTGTTCGTCGGAAACTTCGGCCACGGGACGCGTGATCGCGAGGGCCGAAATGTCGGCTGGCGTGAATTCTGGCATCACATCGATATGCATGTGGTAGGAAAGGTCGGCCTCGCCTTTGACGACGGCTTCCATGTCGGCATTGAGCTGAACGTTTGGCTGGCCCGCAGGACGCAGTTCGTTTTCCTCGAGCGCTTTCTGGTTGGTCTCGTCGACAAGCTTGTTGACCAATTCCCCCATCAGGTCACGACCGAACATCTTGCGAACGTGCGCAGCTGGCACCTTGCCCGGGCGGAACCCCTTAATCTTCATTTGCGGGCGAATTTCCTCGATCCGCGCATCAAGCTTCGTTTTGAGTTCGCTCGCCGGAACCTTCACTTCGAATGTGCGGCTAAGACCTTCTGCCTTGGTCTGGGTAACTTCCATTGGTTTATTCATCCGTTTTTGGGGTCGCGAGGCAAAAAAGCACGCTGGAGGCTGTGTGAAACCTGTCTGAAGGCGCGGCTTATGTCATAGGCTAAAGCCCCTGTCCACGCAGACTCTGCGGGATATGCTGCATGTTCAGGAGCCTGGTGCGGATGAGAGGACTCGAACCTCCACGCCTTGCGGCGCTGGAACCTAAATCCAGTGCGTCTACCAATTCCGCCACACCCGCGATGCGCGGTTCCTACGCGAGCAGGCAGGGCGTTTCAACAGGAAACACCATGGGCCCGAATTTTCAGGCCTTTTCGCCGTGCAGAGCGCCGAGAATGGCCGGAATTTGCCGCTCCAGATCCTCGGAAACAAGCCCGGCGCCGACCCGCCTGCCCGCTTCACCGTGCAGCCATGCGGCCATTGCGGCGGCCTCAAACGTCGGCATGCCCTGTGCCATGAGGCCGGCGATCAATCCTGCCAGGACATCGCCGGAACCCGCGGTTGCCAGCCAGGGAGTCGCATGCGTGTTGACGATCGCGCGCCCGTCAGGCGCCGCAATCAAGGTGTCCGCCCCCTTGAGCAGCACCACGCATCCCGCCTCCCGGGCTGCCCGCCGCGCGGTCTCGATCTTGTTAACCTCGGATTCTCCGATGTCTCCGAAGAGCCGACGGAACTCACCGACGTGAGGTGTCATGATGTCGTCCGGCCGCAAGCGCTTGAAGAGCGATTTCGGCGCGCTGTCAAAAACGGTCAGCGCGTCAGCGTCCAGCAGCACCCGCGCAGCCGATTTCAGCAGGAGTTCGACATTAGCGCGGGTCGCAGGCGTGATGCCGGCAGCCGGGCCGATCACGACCACTTGGGCGGTCGCTGCAGCCGCTTCCAGGTCGTCGGAGCCATTGATAGGCTGCAACATGACAGCGGTTAGGTGGTTCGCATTCGTGGCCACTGCGCCTGGCGGCGACAGGACCGTCACCAGGCCAGCTCCGACCCTCAGCCCCGCCGTGGCAGCCAGGCGCGCAGCGCCTGTCGCCGATGCCGGCCCGCTGATGACCTTAAGATGACCGCGCTGATGCTTGTAAGCGGCCTGCCCCGGACGCGGCATGATCGGCGCCCACAGGACCGGACTGTTTTCGAACGCGGATGTCCGGACCGGCACGCCGATATCGGCCGCGGCAACCAGTCCGCAATACGCTGCTGCAGGCTGAAGGACATGCGCCGGACGCAGGCCTCCAAACGTCATTGTGCCCTCGGCGCGAAAACAAGGTCCGAGCGGTCTGGCCGTCAAGCCGTCGATCCCCGATGGCACATCAACCGACACGACCCTGCCGCCGCGCTGCGCCAGCACTGCTGCCACCCCGTCGAGCGGGCGCGACAGCCCGCCACCAAACAGCGCATCAAGTACGACAGCATGCGGCGCCTGCACGGCTGCTTCGAGTGGATGAACTTCACCGTCCCAGAGCGCCGCTGCCTTCGCCGCGTCGCCCGTCAGGGATGTCGTTTCAACGGAGCAGAATACGTCGACCTTGCGCCAGAGCTTGGACAGACGTGCCGCTGCAACGAACCCGTCACCGCCGTTACCGCCCGGCCCGCACAGGACTTGTACTATGCCTTCAGGCCAGCGTGCGTGGAGGAACTCTGCGACGGCCGTTCCAGCGCGCGTCATTACCTCAAAACTGTCTGTGCCGGCTGCGAAGGCCGCCTGTTCAGCGGCGGCCATTTCCTGTGGTGTAATGATTGGTCTGCCCATGGGGCGACCTCATAACACGCGTGTTGCGGATTCGCTTCCATATTCAGCAACTGAAAGTGCGCCGTTTGCCCGCACCAATTTCGTTACAGAACAATGCCCCGGACGAAACACGACGACCCTCGGATCCGCCCCGATCATTCCGACGAGCGCATTGATCGCGACGAAGTGCGAGAAAACCACTGTCTGGTCGGGAAGCCCTGCGACGAAGTCCAGCATGGTGCCGCGCCAATCATTGAAGCTGTGCGTGCTGCCCTGCCACTCCCCCGCCATCAGCGTGCGAAGCCAGGTGACGCGGTCATCTATGCCTTCCGGCGTATCGATCTCGGAGACTTCCGGCGCGACTGTGGCGACCAGGCCCGTGCGTTGTTCGAACGGCAAGGCTGTTTCCCGGCATCGCAGCATCGGGCTGGTAATGGCAGACGTCGCCCCGAGCGCCATCAACGCGTCCGCCGCAACTGCCGCCTGCTTCTGCCCAAGCTCGCTTAGTCCCGGATCCGGGTGATCGCCCCAAGTGGCTGCGGCCTCACCGTGCCGTACAAGATAAATCACGCGGCGATCTGAATCTGGTCAGCCTCGATGCCGATGTCGGCACACACGTCAAGCGCATGCAGGTAGGCAACCGGCGTGGCGATATTCAGGCGCGCACGGGCCGCCGCGAGGGGTTCATGCAATAGCGCGATGATGTCCTCTCTAACGATGCGAGATGCTACAGCCCCGTTTCGCTTGCCTTCCCGGAAGCAATCCATCACGCGCGCCTCTTTCGGTACGCTCTTCATGATCTGGCGGGTGCCCATGAAGGAAATGAAGATGACGCCCAATCCGGGGTTCTGGCTGTAGGTGAAAGCAAGCAGGCTCGCCTCGCCAAGCGCATCGCGGCCATACCCGGAGAGCACGTGGAACAGGTCGTGCGTATCGCGCAGGCGGTTGCCGTACCAGAAATAGTCGTCGTCAAAGTCGCGCATCGCGCCTTTGAATTTCTCGCTTTCCTCGACAAGCCCCTGGGCTGAGAGCCCTTCGCGCTCCATGAAATCGACATAGGCGCGGCCTACCGTGCCCTCTGGCAGTGCGCGGATCCAATCATGGTCGTCCAGCAAGGGTGGCAGGTCCTCCTTCTTGGCGAGCAGCGCCTGTCCCGCGTCGCTAGCAGCGAAGGCGCCGAAATTCTTCTCGAACGAACGTCCGTTGAGTGCCTCGATAATATGAAAGACCTGTTCGGTGTCTTCCTTGTCGGCGATAAGCTTCTGCATGTGCTTCCAGGCGACCAGCGGACGAAACCTGGCCGGACGGCGATCTGGATGGACGAACACTTCGGTCATAGAATTCTGCTCTCGCTGCAATTTCGTCCCCTGAATACCATATGCCGCCTGACAATAAAAGTGACGCTAGCGTCACCGTCGTTAATCGGATCCAATCGGTCGGCGCACAAAACTTGGGCACTGATGTCCAATATTCGACCACGCACCCCAATCACCTGCTGTTTCGGTATCTTGTGCTCGCCTCTCAGGCCGAGTGAGCTTACCCAAAACCAATATCAATTCAGCGGCTGGGAGAACATGGGCCATGAAGAAAATCGAAGCAATCATCAAGCCATTCAAATTGGACGACGTGAAGGAAGCGCTGCAGGAAATCGGCTTGCAGGGCATGACAGTCATCGAAGCCAAGGGGTTCGGTCGGCAGCGCGGCCATACCGAGCTCTATCGCGGCGCAGAATATGTCGTCGATTTCCTTCCCAAGCTCAAAATTGAAATCGTCCTGGCCGACAGCGCTGTCGACGGCGCGGTGGAAGCCATCAAGAAAGCCGCGCATACCGACAAGATCGGCGACGGCAAGATCTTCGTTTCGGCCGTTCTCGAGGCTGTGCGAATCCGCACCGGAGAAACAGGCGACGCTGCGCTCTAATCCTGCAATAGTAACATTCTAGACTCAGCAAACCGCACAATCCTGGAGGGCAAATCCAATGGCTGACAAGCTAATCAAAATGATGAAAGACGAAGACGTACAATACGTCGATCTTCGTTTCACCGATCCGCGCGGCAAGATGCAGCACGTGACATTCCACAAGAACATGGTCGAAGACGATTTCTTCTCCGAAGGCCAGATGTTCGACGGTTCGTCCGTCGCAGGCTGGAAGGCTATTAACGAATCCGACATGCTGCTGATGCCGGATCAGGACACGGCCATTATCGACCCATTCTTCCAGCAAACGACGCTGGCGGTGATGTGTGACGTGCTCGATCCGGTCTCCGGACAGCCCTACAACCGCGATCCGCGCACGACTGCAAAGAAAGCCGAAGCCTACGTGAAAGCGGCAGGCGTGGGTGACACGGTATTCTTCGGCCCGGAAGCCGAGTTCTTCGTATTCGACGACGTGCGCTGGTCTGTCGAGCCGCATTCGACCGGCTACAGTTTCGATTCGACCGAACTGCCGATCAACACGAACAAAGAATACCCGATGGGCAACATGGGCCACCGCCCAGGTCCAAAGGGCGGCTATTTTCCCGTGCCGCCGATCGATTCCGAACAGGACATGCGCGGCGAAATGCTGTCGGTCATGTTCGACATCGGCCTTGATCCCGAGAAGCATCACCACGAAGTGGCACCTGCCCAACACGAACTGGGCCTGAAATTCTCGACCCTGACCGTCATGGCCGATCGCCTGCAGCTCTACAAATATGTCATCCACAACGTGGCGGCATCGTACGGCAAGACAGCGACTTTCATGCCCAAGCCGATGTTTAAGGACAACGGGTCAGGCATGCACGTGCACCAGTCGATCTGGGGCGGCGGAAAGCCACTCTTCGCGGGCGACAAATATGCCGGCCTGTCCGAAATGTGCCTTTATTATATCGGCGGCATCATCAAGCACGCCAAGGCGCTGAACGCGATCACCAACCCGTCGACCAACAGCTACAAGCGTCTGGTCCCGGGTTACGAAGCGCCCGTCATGCTGGCCTATTCGGCCCGCAACCGGTCGGCTTCGATCCGCATTCCGTTCGGCTCGAACCCGAAAGCCAAGCGCATCGAAACACGCTTCCCGGATCCGGCGGCAAACCCCTACCTGGCTTTCGCCGCGCTGCTCATGGCCGGTCTCGATGGTATCGAAAACAAGATCCATCCGGGCGATGCCATGGACAAGGATCTCTACGATCTGCCACCCGAAGAGGCCAAAGCCATCCCGCAAGTGTGTGGATCACTGCGCGAAGCCCTTGCGGCGCTCGACGCGGACCGTAAGTTTCTCACCAAAGGCGGTGTTTTCGACGATGATCAGATCGATGCCTATATCGAGCTGAAAATGGAAGAGAACATGCGCTATGAGCTCCACCCGCATCCGGTGGAATTCGAAATGTACTACAAGGTTTAAGAGCCGAATCTCTCTCTCTTAAGCCTTGTGGGGCCGGCATCTTCGGGTGCCGGCCTTTTCTTTGCCCGGCATGTTCGCCAAGAAAAAGCCCCGGACCGAAGGTCCAGGGCTTTTCACGTCTTGATTGTGTCAGATAGCTCAGCCGGCTTCAGGCTGGCTCTTCTTTGAATGCACGTAAAGCGGCTCGGCATTGCCTTCGACCACTTCGCCATTGATGACGACCTCTTCGACACCGCGCAGGTTGGGCAATTCGAACATCGTGTCGAGCAGGATCGATTCCATGATCGAACGCAGGCCACGGGCACCGGTCTTGCGACCGATCGCGCGACGCGCAACGCTCGTCAGGGCTTCAGGCGTGAACGTCAGTGAGACATTCTCCATGTCGAACAGTTTCTGGTACTGCTTGAGCAGTGCATTCTTCGGCTGGGTCAGGATCTCGATAAGCGCGCCTTCATCAAGATCTTCCAGGGTCGCGATGACCGGAAGGCGACCGATGAATTCGGGGATCAGGCCGAAGCGCTGCAGGTCTTCCGGCTCCGTGTTGCGCAGGATTTCTCCCACGCCGCGTGCTTCCGGGTCCTTGAGCGACGCGCCAAAGCCGATCGAGGCATTCTCGCCGCGCGAGGAAATGATCTTGTCGAGCCCGGAAAAGGCACCGCCACAGATGAACAGGATGTTCGTCGTGTCGACTTGCAGGAATTCCTGCTGGGGATGCTTGCGGCCGCCCTGGGGCGGCACGGCAGCAACCGTGCCTTCCATGATCTTGAGCAGCGCCTGCTGGACACCCTCACCCGACACATCGCGAGTAATGGACGGATTGTCGGACTTGCGTGAAATCTTGTCGATCTCATCGATATAGACGATGCCGCGCTGGGCGCGTTCAACATTATAGTCAGCCGACTGCAGCAGCTTCAGAACAATGTTTTCGACATCCTCGCCGACATAACCGGCTTCGGTCAGAGTCGTGGCATCAGCCATGGTGAAGGGCACATCCAGGATGCGGGCCAGCGTCTGCGCTAGCAACGTCTTGCCGCAACCCGTCGGGCCAACCAGCAGGATATTCGATTTCGCCAGTTCCACGCCGTCCGTCTTGCCGGCATGCGACAGGCGCTTGTAGTGATTGTGCACGGCAACCGACAGGATGCGCTTGGCATGACGTTGCCCGATGACATAGTCATCCAGCACGTCACAGATTTCCTGAGGTGTAGGCACGCCTTCGCGCGACCGGACCATGGCCGTTTTGTTTTCTTCGCGGATGATGTCCATGCAAAGTTCGACGCACTCGTCGCAGATGAACACCGTAGGTCCGGCGATAAGCTTCTTAACTTCGTGCTGGCTCTTTCCGCAGAAAGAACAATATAGCGTATTCTTCGAATCGCCTGAGCCGTTTTGCTTGGTCATGCCGTCCTCAATGCCGGGTAAGGTTTAACGGGGCCTTTAAGCGCCCTCACCCGGTTTCTTAATATGACAATAAGGGTCATGGCCCACCCTGCAAGAGGCGGGCCGCAATTGGTGGGGAGCGTCGCCGCCTATTTTTCGTCCTCAGCGTCGCGGCGCTCAAACACCTTGTCGACTATGCCGAACTCGACCGCTTCTTCCGCCGTCAGGAACGTATCCCGGTCGAGCTTACGCTCGATCACGTCATATTCCTGACCGGTATGCTTGACGTAAATATTGTTGAGGCGCCGCTTCAGGTCGATAATATCCTGCGCATGACGCTCGATATCTGTAGCAACGCCTGAGTATCCGCCCGATGGCTGGTGCAGCATAACGCGGGCATTGGGCAGGCAGGTGCGCATGTCATGCTGGCCCGCAGCCAGCAGAAGCGAGCCCATGCTGGCCGCCTGGCCGAAGCAAACAGTCGAGATCGGGCAGCGAATATATTGCATCGTATCATAGATCGCGAGGCCCGATGTGACGTAACCGCCGGGACTGTTAATATACATGGCGATGTCTTTTTTCGGGTTTTCCGACTCGAGGAACAACAGCTGCGACGTGATCAACGCGGCCATGCTGTCGTCAATTCCGCCCGTGACGAAAATGATTCGCTCTTTCAGAAGGCGCGAAAAGATATCAAACGCCCGCTCCCCCCGGCTGGTCTGTTCCACCACCATGGGAACAAGGTTGAGGGCAGTCTGGTACGAACTCGTCATGAAATCAGGCCTCAGGGCTGGCTGTCAGGAATCTCTATTCTGCCAGAACTGGCAGAATGACCTATATTTGTCCACGCACGACTGACCGCAAGGGGCTTTGGGCTGTGGAATGCGCGCTTCAGCGCCACGGCCATTCCGACCCGCCGCTTGGCAAGGGCGATACCGGGTCCCTCATGAACGCGAGATAGTCAGCCTGCACGGATTCGGCCTGAAGGTCTCGCAAGAGCATATGATAACCGTTCGGATAGTACACGGTGCGAACACCGTCCGGCAGGCTTTTCGTTGTCCGTTTCACGCCAGCAGGCGGTATCACGAGGTCGTTCGCCCCATATGACAACAAGGTCGGTAAGCCAGCCGGTAGTCGCCCGGCCCGCATGTGCGCTGTCTCCATAAGGCTGACGACGCCATACACCTGGTCAATCCGGTTAAAGGGCATCATCAGGGGATCAGACCATGTCCGGCGCAGCATCTCGACATTGTCCGATGGTTCGATCTTCACCAGGCGGCGCGGCGGTCTCACGATCCAGCCCGGGCGCGCATGGGTCGAGGCCCAGAGGCTCGCCTTGTAGACGGGATTCATGGCCCCCCACCCGCGCAGGCCCGGCCCCGACGCGATCAGCCTGTCAGCCGCCGGAGGCCGGTCCGATCCAAACGCGCTCATGGCGACAGACCCGCCCATCGAGATGCCAACCACCGTAATAACCGCTTTTGGGTGCCTGGCCCGCGCGACACTTACAGCCGTGCGCAGGTCCTCACGCATCAATTCCTCTTGGGGCCATATCCCGCGACCGGGCGACCGGCCAAACCCGCGCTGGTCATAGGCATAAGTCGTCACGCCATTCGCCGCCCAGTACGGCGCCGCCATATGGAAGGCGTTCGCATAATCGTTCATGCCATGGACGCCAACCACGACAAGGTCCGGAGTCTCGACACCCTGGGCCGGCCAGACCGTAAGACCCAGCCTCGCACCGTCCTCGGCAACGAACACATGATTTTCAGGATCGAAACGCGGCGTGACTGGTGCAGGCATCACGAAGCCCCCCTGGGTTAAGGGATGGGTGCAACTGGCGACCGCGAAAGCAGCGATCAGGAGCGTCAGGAGTCCAAGGCATCCCGCACGGCGCGCCGGAGTTCCGGCAGCACGTCGGCATCGAACCATGGATTTCGCTTTAGCCATCCGGTGTTTCTCCAACTAGGGTGCGGTGTAGTGAACATACGCTCACCTTTAAATGCCTTCCAGTTCCGGACCGTTTCCGTCAGCGACGTCCCGGCGCGTTTGCCGAGATGCCATTTTTGCGCATAGCTGCCGACAAGAATACTCACCTTGAGGTCCGGCAACTGCGCAAGGACGTTCGCGCGCCATGTTTCGGCGCAGCGTTTCATCGGCGGCAAGTCGCCGCCCTTTTTATCGTTTCCGGGAAAGCAGAAGCCCATTGGCACGATGGCCACCCGCGTCTCATCGTAGAACTCGGCCTCGGTCACACCCATCCATTCGCGCAAGCGAACACCCGACGGATCATTGAACGGCGTGCCCGTCACATCGGCCAGGTTTCCCGGAGCTTGGCCTGCTATCAGTATCCTCGCACTGTCGCTCACCTGCAGCACAGGGTTCGGCGCGCGGCGCATCTCATACTCACACAGACGGCAAGCTCGGATCTGATCGAGATATGATTTGAGATTGTCCGTCATGTGGCCATATTCGAGCATTGATGCAGCTCAGGAAAGGCTTTGGTCCCATGACTAACGAAATTGTCAGGAAGATAGAGCCGCGTGCACGCGACCTTGGCGGTGGTTTCCGGGTCCGACGTGTGTTGCCACACCACGCGCACAAGATGGTCGGACCTTTCATTTTCTTCGACCATTTCGGTCCGGTGGAGTATGCGCCGGGCGATGGGTTTGACGTGCGTCCGCATCCTCATATCGGCCTCGCCACCGTGACCTACCTGTTCGAAGGCGCCATCCGCCATCAGGACAGCCTCGGGACAGATCTCGTCATCCGACCGGGTGCCGTAAACTGGATGACCGCCGGCCACGGCATCGTCCATTCCGAACGCACACCAACGCCCGAGCGCGACGCCGGCCAGAGCATGCACGGCCTGCAGACATGGGTCGCCCTGCCACTCAGCCACGAAGCCATCGCGCCGTCATTCGTGCACCACGCCGCCGACACGCTACCCGCGTTCAAACAGAACGGCGCTGACGTCCGCATCCTCGCCGGCGAAGCCTGGAGCCACCGCTCGCCCGTCGAATTCCCATGGCCCATTCTATATGTTGCGATTGAAGCACCAGCCAGCGCCAGCCTGATACTAACCGCCAGCCTCGCCGAGGAACGCGCGCTCTACCTGGTTTCAGGCGGCGTAAGCGTGGATGGCGAACGCTTCGAAGAAGGCGTCATGCTCATCCTCACGCCGGGCAGTGACATTCCGGTGGAATTCCTGCCGGGCACGAAGGCCGTGGTCTGTGGCGGCGCGCCGATGGATGGACCCCGAAAGATCGACTGGAATTTTGTCGCATCCGATGAGGCCATGATTGAGCAGGCCAAGCAGGACTGGAATGAATACTCGCAGTCACACGGCACAGACCGGTTCCCGCTGGTACCGGGTGACGAGACAGAATGGATTCCCCTGCCCTGAAATCGCCGCATTTGATTGACACGCCCGCCTTAGGCGAATTCCGGGAAGGGCGTTCGCCATACACAAGACAATAAAGTCTCAGAGAGGGTGAAATTCATGAACATCAAACTTATCGCCGGTGCCGCCGCATCGATGGCTATGCTGGCTGCTTGCGCAACACCAACCGTTGCCGAATCCGAAACCGCTGCTAGCCTCGACGCCGCATCGGCAGAGGTTTCTGCTGACGTGGCTGCAGACGCAGCTGATTCCGCCGAAGAAGCTGCTCCTGCCGCTGAAGTGGCAGAAGAAGCTGCCGTCGAAGCCGCTGTCGCTGCTGAAGTCGCTGAAGTTACCGAAGATGCAACCGTCGCTGCAGAAGCCGCCGACGTTGCAGAAGATGCCGCTGAAGCTGCTGCCGACGCTGCCGCAGTCGCAACCGAAGCCACTGCTGTTGCAACGGCAGAAGTCGCTGACGAAGCAGCCGAAGAAGCTGACGCTGCTGCCGAGCAGGCTGCTGAATAGTTTCAGGCACTTCCAAAGACCAAGAAAGGCGTGTTCCAGCGATGGAGCACGCCTTTTTGCTTTGCCCGGTCTTGTCACCGGCATCTTGAAGCTGAACGCTCCGCATGCCAGACCCTGTTCCAAATACTACACGACGCCCATTGGAGGGGCAGACAATCATGAAACATCTCGCACTCGCCGTGTCGCTAATTGCGCTCGCTGCATGCGGTGGCCCGAAACAGGACTTACCTGTCGAAGCACCCGTCGCCGAAACGCCGCCAGCCGAAACGCTGCTCCTACCGCTCCCAGCCGATACGACAGCTGATATTAACGCAAGTGACCTTGCCCAGCGCATCAAAGCGCTGGCTGACGACACGTTCGAAGGTCGCGGCCCCGGCACGCCAATCGGCGAGGCCGCGGCTGCCTGGATCGGCGCCGAAATGGCGCGCATCGGCCTCCAGCCCGGCGGTGACGACGGCACGTATTTCCAGAAGGTTGCCATGGTCAACCAGACCATTGACCCCGCACAATCCTTCCTCACTTTCACGGTGCCGGACGGCACGGAAATGCCGACCGTCCTGAAGGAAGATTCGGTCATCTGGACCAAGCATCAGGATTCCGCGACAATTTCATTCGCACCGTCCGACGTCGTCTTCGTCGGCTACGGCGTTGTCGCGCCGGAATATGACTGGAACGACTATGCCGGCCAGGACGTCACCGGCAAGACAGTGGTCATCCTCGTGAATGATCCTGGTTTTGCCACGGGCGACACGGATCTCTTCAATGGCAAGGCCATGACCTATTACGGTCGCTGGACTTACAAGTACGAAGAGGCGGCCCGTCAGGGTGCCTCCGCCGCGATAATCGTCCACGAGACCGAACCAGCTTCTTATGGCTGGGATGTTGTGAAGAACTCCTGGTCGGGCGCACAGTCTGACCTTGTTCGCGCCGATGGCGGCGCCAACCGGGCCCTGATGGAAGGCTGGATCAGCCGTGCGATGGCTGAAAAGCTTGTCGCCTCCGCCGGCAAGGATTTCGAAGCGATGAAAACCGCCGCGAAAACGCCCGGCTTCCAGGCGGTCCCCCTGACCGGCGTCAAGGCGACGGGGGAAATCGTGCAAACGATCGAAAACCTCGACAGCCGTAACGTGATCGGTGTCCTTCCGGGCGCAACCACGCCAGACGAATATGTGCTCTACACGGCGCACTGGGATCACCTCGGCAAGAAGACGGGCCAGAAAACCGGCGCCCCGGGTGAAGACTTTTATGACGACCAGATATTCAATGGCGCAGTGGACAACGCGACCGGCGCTTCGGCCCTGCTCGAACTGGCCGAGGCTTTTGCCGCCGAGCCGCACGATCGTTCGCTGTTATTCGTATCGGTGACGCTTGAAGAGTCCGGCCTGCTCGGCTCCGAGTTTTTCGCCGAGCATCCAACAGTGCCGCTCAACCGGATCGTCGCCGGCGTGAACATGGACGGCGCGCTGCCTATCGGCCGTACGCGCAACATGGTCGTGATTGGCTATGGCGCATCCCAACTTGAGGACCGCCTCGCGGCCATCCTGAAGGCCAATGACCGCGTCATCACACCGGACGGCAAACCGGAAGCGGGATACTTCTACCGGTCCGACCACATCTCGCTCGCCAAGCGCGGCGTGCCGATGCTTTATGCCGACGGTGGCGAGGACAAGCTTGAAGGCGGCGTAGCCGCTGGCAAGGCCGCAGCAGCGGCTTACACAGCCGAGCGCTACCACAAGCCCATGGACGAATATTCGGATAACTGGGACCTCTCCGGCTTCACCGAGGACATCCAGGCGCTCTATGCCGTGGGTAAAGGCATCGCCGATTCGTCCGACTGGCCGACCTGGTATCCGGGCAACGAGTTCGAGGCCGCCCGCAAGGAATCGCTCGCTTCCGAATAGACGCGAACGCCCAAACGTCTTAGTCCCGGACGGCCCTGACGGTCGTTCGGGACTATTTCATTCTGACGCCAGAAAGACGCCTCCATGCTCTCCTACCAACATGGCTACCACGCAGGAAACCGCGCCGACGTGCTCAAGCACGCCGTCCTTCACGCGCTGCTCGGACATATCGCGGCGACCGGCAGGCCGATCCTCTATGTCGAAACGCATTCTGGGCGCGGACGCTATGACCTGACAGGCGAACAGGCACGCAAGGGCGGCGAGGCGGAAGCAGGCATCCTGGCCTTGCACCGTGGCAAGCCTCCGCGCGCCCTGAAGCCGTGGGTATCTCATGTCGAAGCATGCGGCATGAAAAGCTATCCGGGCTCTCCTGATCTTGCGCTTCAGCTGTTGCCGCCGACAGCCCGCATGGTGTTTTTCGAAAAGCACCCCGCAGAGTACGCCACGCTGGAAGCCGCCGTCGGCAAAGACCCCCGCGTTCAGGTCAAGCCTTCCGATGGTTATTCCGGAGCGCTGAAACTGTCGCCCCGTGGCGGCGAACAGATGGTCTGCTTTGTTGACCCGAGTTATGAGACCAGCCGTGACATTGACGCCCTTGCCCTGTGGACACCGCGCGCCCTCAAGCGCTGGCCGCAAGGCATCCTGATCCTCTGGCTGCCCCTCTTCCGAGACGGCCGCGAGGCTGAGTTTGGTGAATACCTGTCCAGCCTCGACGACTGCATCATAGCCGGCGCCAGATGGCCGGTGGACGTCAACGACGAAAGCGCGCTCGAGGGCTCGGCCGTCGTCGCCTTCCGCGCTCCCGCTGCCGCCAGCGACCCAAGCCACGCCATCGCCGCCGCCATCCAGTCCTGGTGGTCATCGCCGGCAACCAGCGCATGACCCGCATCCTCCTGATCGGAGGAGGACACTCGCACGTCGTGGCGCTGAGGCACCTCGGGCGGCGCAAGCTTGCGGGACTCGACATTCACCTCGTCAGCCCGGATCTCACGACATCATACAGCGGATTGTTGCCCGGTCACATTGCCGGACACTGGACGCGCCACGCCCTTGAAATACCCCTCCCGCCTCTTTGCCGCACCGCTGGTGCCACCTTGCATTCCACCCGCGTTACCTCACTGGACCCCGTCGCACAGACCGTTGATCTCGCTAGCGGTGGCACGCTTTCATTCGACTTTGCATCCCTGGATATCGGCGCAATTGCTGAAGTCCCGGGTCCGGAAACCCTGCGAACACTCGGCGTTCCCGTGAAGCCGCTGGGCCCGTTCGCGGACCGCTGGTCGGCGTTCGTTTCCCAGGTAGAGACCGGCAAGATTCAGCCTCACGCGGCCATTCTCGGTGCCGGAACAGCGGGCGTCGAACTGGCCTTGTCGATGAAGTATCGGTTGGACGAACTGGGCCTTTCCCGTCCTGTCCGCGTGTCATTGATCGAACGCGGGACCGAGCTTCTGCCAGGCGGCAATGTATCAATGCGCGCTCAGCTGCAGCGCGAGCTACAGCGGGCTTGCGTAGCAATATTCACAGGCGAAACTGTTGCAGATGCCAACGAGAGTGGCCTCCGTCTCGCATCTCGCGAACATGTCCCGGCAGGCTTCGTGGCCCTCGCGACGGGCGCCCGCCCACAGGCCTGGCTGGCCGGGACAGGGCTCACCCTGCACGACGGATTCGTTTCCGTGATTCGGACGCTTCAAACCGTCAGCCACCCCAACGTCTTCGCGTGTGGTGACACCGCCCACCTGGCGCTTGATCCACGGCCCAAAGCCGGTGTTTTCGCCGTCCGACAAGGCGCGGTCCTGGCGGAACAGATAGCCAGGCTCGCCATCAATCAGCCGCTCGCTCAATACCACCCGCAGAAGGACTACCTGAAGCTCGTCAGCCTCGGTCGCCGCCGCGCGATCGCTGAAAAATGGGGTATCACTCTGAACTTGCCGGGACTTTGGGCTCTGAAGCGCCATATCGACTTGAAATTCATGGATAATTCCTGACCCGCAAAGTTGATCACACTGTGCGGTGGCGGCGCCCGGCTGGAAATGCCCCCGGGCGCCAACCGGACTATTCTGTGATTTCTTCTTTGACGTCCTTGGCGACATCCTGGACAACTTCGCCGCCCGCTTCAACGTCTTTGCCAACGCCTTCGACTGTGTTGCAGGCGGTGACGAACGGCACATAAGAAACGGCCATAAGGGCGATCAGAAACTTTTTCATGGAATGCTCTCCTTCTCGACTGAGCGATTTATGATGAGCATCTAATCGGGAACCGGCAAGCAGTAGTTTCGCACCGGCCGTCCCGTCGTGAATTGTTTCGTCCCATGCAGCCGATTCCACCAAAACCAGTTCCCTTTTCCTCCGACTCCCTGCTAAAGGACGCGCATGAAAACCGCCGTCATCGTTTTTCCCGGATCCAACTGTGACCGGGACGCGCAGGATGCCCTGGCCAAGGTCACGGGCAAGGCCCCGGCCATGGTCTGGCACAAGGACGGGACGATCCCGTCCGACACCGACCTTGTCATGGTGCCCGGAGGCTTTTCCTACGGGGATTACCTGCGGTGCGGCGCGATTGCCGGCAACTCGCCAATCATCGAACAATTGACCGCGCACGCCAGACGCGGCGGCTATGTTCTGGGCGTCTGCAATGGCTTCCAGATCCTCTGCGAAACGCGTCTCCTGCCGGGTGCGCTGATGCGCAATGCGTCACTTCACTTCGTTTGCAAGCCACAACGCCTGTCCGTGGAAAGCGCCAATACCGCCTTTACCAGCGCCTATGCCGGGCGCGACACGGTCACCTTCCCGATCGCCCACCACGACGGCAACTTTTTCGCTGATGACGAGACGCTCGACCGACTCGAAGGCGAAGGCCGCGTAACGTTCCGCTATGTTCAGGGCGAAAACCCGAACGGAGCCGCGCGTGATATCGCTGGCATCCTCAGTGAAAATGGTCGTGTGCTCGGTATGATGCCACACCCTGAACGCGCCGTCGGCGGCAACGAAGGTGGCCTTGATGGACTGGGCGTTTTCGAAAGCCTCGTCAGCGCCGCCTGATCCGCTGGCCACGCGCGCCCGTCACACTTAAAACGACAGGCAGCATGACACAAAAACCACTGCCCCCGCGTATTGCCCAACGCCTTGCCCAAGCATCGATGCTCAGGGAATCCGGCAAAGTGCCCGAAGCCATAGCCGCCTATCGCGCCGTGCTGGCCGAAGCGCCGAACCTTCCTGATAGCTGGTACAATCTCGGCTGGCTTCTGCGGCGTGCCGGCGACCCGACTGCCGCCATTACCGCCTATGATCGCGCCATCGGGCTCAATGTCAGCGGTCCCGAAGAAGTGCTCCTCAACAAGGGGGTGATCTTTGCCGACGATTTGCTTGACCCAGCCAAGGCTCAGGACTCGTACCGCGCCGCACTCGCGATCAATCCCGGCTATGGACACGCCCGGTTCAATCTCGCCAACACGCTTGAAGACCTGGGCGACCGTGAGGGCGCGGCATCCGAATACCGTACACTGCTCCAACAATCGCCGAGCGAACCGGAACCCCTCGCCCGCCTCGCCAATTTGTCGAAAATCGATTCGCCGGATGATGAGCTTGTCGTACAGATTCAATCTGCGCTTGTTCGTCCCGACTTGCCCGCCTCCGCCCGGACGAGTCTTGGATTTGCGCTCGGTCGCCTGCTCGATCAGGTCGGCGCCTATGATCGCGCATTTGAGGCGTTCAAGAACGCGAATGCCCAGAGCCTTGCGGCGCGCGACCCGAAGCAACCTGACTACGATCCTGCGCGCCAGGATGCGCTGGTAGCAGCGCTCATGTCCCTGCCGGCTCCCGGGCCGATCACTCCTACCAGCACTGGCGCGCTTTCACCTGTGTTCATCCTCGGCCAGTTCCGGTCCGGTTCGACTTTGCTGGAACAGGTCTTGTCCGCGCACACCGCCGTTACAACGGGCGGAGAACTTCCCCTTCTGGGCACGATCGCAGCGCGCGACCTGAGACCTTACCCGCAAAGCCTGGCCAATCTTTCTACCGCACGAGCCGCCGAGCTGCGCGACGTGTATCTCTCAGGCGTAGCGCTCCGCTTGCCTGGCGCTTCAGGCATCTTCACGGACAAACGCCCCGACAATTTCTACCATATCGGTCTCATACTCAGGTTGTTTCCGGATGCGCGCATTCTTCACACGGTCCGAGACCCCCTCGACACGTGCCTGTCGAACTATTTCCTCCACCTCAGCCACACGCAGCCTCACGCCCTCGACCTCGCCCATCTCGGCCACCAATACCGTGCTTATCAAGAGCTCATGGCGCATTGGAAATCCATCGCTCCGGACAAGATTATCGATGTGGATTATGATGCGCTGGTACGATCGCCTGAACTCGAAATCCGGAAGGTCCTGACCTTCCTCAACCTGCCGTTTGACGCTGCCTGCCTCGACTTTCACAACAGCCGCACGCCTGTTAAGACGGCCAGCGTCTGGCAAGTGCGCGAACCGCTCTACCAGCGTTCTTCGGGTCGCTGGCGGAACTATGAATCCCACCTAGGACCACTCCTGGAGGCCTTGAATGACTGACCGTGCTTCGCTGATCGCAAAACTGCCCAAAGCCGAACTCCACCTCCACATCGAAGGTAGCTTCGAGCCCGAACTGATGATGGCAATTGCGGAGCGCAACAAGATTACGGTGCCCTTCAAGACTCTGCAGGAGGCCCGGGCTGCGTACGCCTTCTCCAATCTTCAGGAATTCCTCGACATCTACTATCAGGGCATGGCCGTCCTTCTCCATGAGCAGGATTTCTACGACCTGACATGGGCCTATCTTCAACGCGTAGCCGCCGACAATGTCCGCCATGCAGAGATATTCTTCGACCCGCAGGCACACACCGAACGCGGCGTCGCCTTTGCGACGGTCGCTGATGGCATTCTCCGCGCGCTGAACGACGGCGAGGAAAAACTCGGCATCACGTCACGCCTGATCATGAGCTTCCTGCGCCATCTGAGTGAGGCGGACGGCTTCGCGCTCCTGGACGAGTCGACGCCTTATCACGACCGTTTCATTGGTGTCGGCCTGGACAGTTCAGAAGTCGGCCACCCGCCGTCCAAGTTTGCGCGCCTATTTGCGAAATGCCGGGAATTGGGATTCAAGCTCTGTCTCCATGCCGGCGAGGAAGGACCGCCGGAATATGTCCGCGAAGCGCTCATCGATATCGGCGCCGACCGCATCGACCATGGCAACCGGTCAATGGAGGATGCCGGACTGGTCCAGGTCCTGCTCGATTCGCAAACGCCACTGACCAACTGCCCCCTTTCCAACCTGTCGCTCTGCGTCATCGACGACCTTCGCGCCAGCCCGCTGAAGACACAGCTGGAAGCGGGCTTGCTTGTGACGGTCAACTCGGATGACCCCGCCTATTTCGGGGGGTACATAAACCAGAACTATCTTGAGATCGCCGACGCACTCGACCTCAGCGGCGATCAACTCGTTCAACTCGCCCGAAACAGTTTCACCGGCGCCTTTCTCAGCGACGCCGACAAGGCCCGCCACCTTTCAGAAATCGACAAGGCGCTGGGAATCTGACAGCACTCCTCGGCAAGCAAAAATCCGAGGAAACATCCATGTTGAAGAAGCTGTTGATCGGCGCTGCCGCGCTCGTCCTGTCATCGTGCTCCAAAGACGCACCGAAGACCAACGGAACGCCCGTCGCCGCGCCAGTTGCGGCGGAAGTCCCAGGTTTCGAACACAATGATTACGCCGACATGGCAAACTGGCTGTGCCACCCCGACAAGGCGTCAGATGCCTGTGCGGTTGACCTGACTGCGACCGCCATCGCTGCCGACGGCACGACCTCGATCATCCCGTTCGAACCTGCCGTCGATCCTGCGTTTGATTGCTTCTACATCTATCCCACCGTCTCGTTTGACCCGACGCCCAACAGCGACATGACTCCCGGGCCCGAAGAACTGAATGTCGTAGCAAACCAGTTCGCACGCTACGGCGAGACATGTCGCCTGTTTGCACCCATCTACCGTCAGCGCACGCTGCTCGAGTTGCGCACGCAGATGATGACGGGCCAGTCCACGGCCAATGCAGAGATGCGCTATGCCGACGTGATCGATAGCTGGAACACATACATGAAGCACCAGAACAATGGTCGCGGCGTGGTCCTGATCGGTCATTCACAGGGCGCCGGCATGATCTACGACATGCTAGAGACCGATATCGTCGGATCCACCGCACAGGACAATCTTATTGCCGTACACGCGATCGGGTTTCCAACCACGATTAATGCGGCAACCGGCAAGGCAGCTGGCCTGCCCGTCTGCAAATCGGGCACCGAAACCGGCTGCCTCGTAAATTTCGAGAGCTTCCGCGCGACCAATCCACCACCAACCGACTCCCGGTTCGGACTAACGGATGGTAACCAACGCGCCGTCTGCAATAATCCTGCTGCGCTCACGGGCGACGCCGATGCCCTGAACGCCTTCATGCCGCGCCAAAGCCTCGGACGCCCTGCGCCAAACGACTATGGCGTACCCGTGGCAACACCGTTCGTATCGCTGCCGGGCCTGCTGACGGCGACGTGCGAGGCAAATGATACGCACGACTGGTTGGCCGTTACAATCAATGCCAATCTTGAAGACCCGCGCGCCGATGACATTCCCGGGGACGTAGTCGTCAACGGCGAAATCCTGGCCGACTGGGGCCTGCATCTCGTTGATATGAACCTCGCGATGGGCAATCTCGTCGAACTGGCCAAATCCGAGGGTGCCGCTTGGCATGCGGCCCAAAACGCCGAGTGAGCACAATCAGGCTGGCGACTCGGGCGCTTTGCGGTTAAAGCGCCCGCATGCCTGATACATCTGCGATACTCGCCCGCCTGACCACGACTCAGACCGCCAAAGAAGGCGTCGAACACGGCATCAAGGCCGATGAGTGGGAACGCCTCGTCACCCGCCTTGGTCGCGAGCCGAACCTTGTTGAGCTCGGCATCTATTCGGTGATGTGGTCCGAGCATTGCTCGTACAAGTCATCCCGGCGCCACCTGTCGAAATTCCCGACCAAGAATGCCCGCGTCATCCAGGGTCCCGGCGAGAATGCTGGCGTGATCGATATCGGCGACGGCCAGGCCGCCATCTTCAAGATGGAGAGCCACAACCACCCATCCTACATTGAGCCCTACCAGGGCGCGGCCACCGGCGTCGGCGGCATCCTGCGTGACGTCTTCACCATGGGCGCGCGGCCGATCGCGCTGGTGAATGCCCTGCGCTTCGGCGACCCGAGCCACCCGAAGACCCGCAGCCTCGTCGCGGGCGTCGTCGCCGGCATTGGCGGCTACGGCAATTGCGTTGGCGTGCCGACGGTCGCTGGCGAGACCCAGTTCGACGCCGGTTACAACGGCAACATCCTTGTCAACGCGATGGCCGTCGGCCTCGCCGACCAGGACAAGATTTTCTATGCGCGCGGCGCGACGCCAGGCAACCCGATTTTCTATGTCGGATCCAAGACGGGCCGCGACGGAATCCACGGCGCGACCATGGCCTCGGCTGAATTCTCGGAAGGTGACGAGGAGAAGCGCCCCACAGTCCAGGTCGGCGACCCGTTCACCGAAAAACTGCTGATCGAAGCCTGCCTCGAGCTGATGGCGACTGACGCGATCCAGGCGATCCAGGACATGGGCGCAGCGGGCCTGACATCGTCCAGCGTCGAAATGGCCGCCAGTGGCGGCGCCAATGGCGAAGGGATCGGCGTGGTCATGGACCTCGACAAGGTGCCCCAGCGCGAAGAGGGCATGACCGCCTATGAGATCATGCTGTCGGAAAGCCAGGAGCGCATGCTCATGGTGCTTTATCCCGACAAGATCGACATGGCGAAGGCGATTTTCGACAAGTACGATCTCTCCGCCGAAGTTATCGGCGAGACGACGGATACCGGCCACCTCGTGCTCACGCAGTTTGGCCAGGTCGTGTGCGATATCCCTGTCGCACCGCTGGCTGAAGACGCTCCCAATTATGACCGGCCATGGATCGAGCCGCCAAAACGCGCCGTACTCGACATCTCCAGATTCCCTGAGCCCGGGGATTATGGCGACGTGGTGCTCAAGCTCATGTCCTGCCCGGACATGGCGTCCAAGCGCTGGATCTGGGAACAGTATGACCGCCACGTGATGAACGACACGCTCGACAGCAGCCAGAGCATGGGCAACGCCGCCATCGTGCGCATCCACGGCACGAACAAGGCACTCGCCATCTGTTCCGACTGCAACCCGCACTATGTCGCCGCCGACCCTTATGAGGGCGGCAAGCAGGCTGTTGCAGAAGCCTATCGCAACCTGTCATCAGTCGGTGCCACACCGATTGCAATCACCGACAACCTGAATTTCGGCAACCCGGAAAAGCCCGCCACGATGGGCTACATCGTCAAGGCCATCGAAGGCATGGCCGAGGCCTGCCGCGTGCTCGACTTCCCCGTCGTGTCCGGCAACGTCTCGCTCTATAACGAGACCGACGGCGTGGCCATTCCACCGACGCCGGTCGTGGGCGGGATCGGACTGATCGAGGATGTCAGCAAGATAGCGACGCTCAAGGGCGCAGAAAAAGACGACGTGCTGATTTTCGTTGGCGACACGACTGGCCAGTTCGGTGCCTCACTTTTTGCGCGCGAATGGCTTGGACTGAAAGGGGAAGATCTCGGATCGCCGCCACCCATCGACCTCGAAATCGAGAAGAAGCACGCGACTTTCGTAAGGCAACTCATTCACGACGGGCTTGTCCATGCCGTGCACGATGTCAGCGATGGTGGAATTGCTTGTGCTGCAGCCGAATTGGCGCTGGCGAGTGGCATGGGAATGACAGTCTCGATCGAAGATATAGGCCGGGACAAGGCCACCGCAATGAACCTGTTCTGCGAAGCCTCGGCGCGTTACCTGATGGCTGTTCCGCAGTCGTCACAGGCCGAGATCGTGCGGAGAGGCAACGAATTGTCCATCAATGCGGGATGGTGCGGAAGTGTCCAAGGCGATTATCTCGTCTTCATTGAAGAGCCGGTCAAAGCTCGAAAAGTGGCTGAACTGCCCCTCTCCCGGCTCCGGGAAGCACATGAAGGCTGGTTGCCAAACTACATGAACGAAGTCGACTAGTCTGCCTGCCTCATGACTTCAATGGCCTCCAGGTCATCGTCGGCCGCCATTGCCGCTATCACGAGCGTGTCGCCTGCGCGGGCGAAGAAGTCCGGCGTGATTTCTGAATAGTCGTCGCTCGGCTTGTGATAGCCGGGATGGTACTCCACGCTGAAATACAGGAACGGGATTCCTGATTCGTGGAACGGCTCATGATCCGAAAGAAGGGTCCAGTCGTCTACCTCGCCCAAGGCGGGATCATCATGCCCCATCAGGACCCTGACCGGCGCCTCTGTCGCAACCGTTTCCACGAGCGACTTCAGTTCGGGCGTATGAAAAGTACCCGCGACATAGATTTCACCAGCGGGTGACCGACTGACCATGTCGTAGTTGATGTTCAGGGCGATCCGCTCCAGAAGTACAGGCGGTGAGGCGACAAAGGCACGCGACCCGAGATGGCCGATCTCTTCGGCATCGACGACCGCGAAAATTATGTCATGCCTCGGCGCATTCAACGCGAAATACTGGGCCACGGCAATCAGGGCTGCTACGCCGGACGCATTGTCATCCGCGCCATTGTAAATTTCACCATCGACGATCCCGAGATGATCATAATGCGCTGTGATCACGATGGCCGGACCATCGCCAGGCGTTTTCCCGGCGATCCAGCCGACGACGTTCACACCGGAAACTGGTGCCTCGCCCTGCTCTTCAGGCACCGCTGTGAACGACTGGAAATACGTGTCGCCGAACTGTCTCAGCCCGAGCGTCTCGAACCGCTTCTGGATGAAGTCCCGCGCCGCCTCATTGCCTCGCGATCCCGTCGCCCGGCCTTCCAGCGCGTCACTCGACAGGGTTTCGGTCAGACGCAGCATGGCCCCTGCATCAATGAACTGGGCGTGGTATTGGACGAGGCTCGGCTCCACGACATCTCGGTCCAGTGTCAACAAAACGCCGCCAACCACCACCGACACAAGCCCCAGAATAGCCGCCAGGCCCCACGCTTTCCTGCTTCTCATCGCTGCATCCACTCTGCCAGAAACCTTGACCCCTCAGGAGCCCGCGTCCATGTGCCTAGCTGAATTGAGGACACGCTGCCATGGCCATGAACCGCGACACCCTGCTCGGCTACCTGACCGACGCTTTCCCGGACGCCGAAATCACGCTGACCGACCTCGCCGGAGACGACAATCACTGGCAGGCTGAAATCATCAGTCCGCAATTTGCGGGGCTTGCGCGTGTGAAACAGCACCAGCTGGTCTATGCCGCACTCAAGGGAACGATGGGCGGCGAACTGCACGCCCTCGCCCTCAAGACGAAAGCGCCCGACGCCTAGCCAGCAACCAGGAAGTCCCGCTTGCCCAGCACAACACCTTGATGGCGCAGCAAGCCATAGGCCATCGTGGCGTGGAACAGCATGTTCGCCAGCACGAAAGAGGTCAGGTACTGGCGGCCCTGCATCGGCACAGTCTGCGGGCCGAGCGGAATCTGCAGCGTTTCAAGTGCGTTGGCATTTATCTTGGCATCATCGGTCGAGTTGACGAACGCCATGGCGGCGTCGCAACGCGCCATCAGTTCCGGAAAGGTTGTCTCGGTGTCGGGAAAACTCGGCATCTCAAGACCGGCAAGACGAGCGGCACCGCGAGCGGCGTTGTCGCAGGCGATTTGCACCTGACGGCTGAGCGGCAGCATGTCCGGGTAGAGACGCGCAGCCAGCATCACCGAATCTTCGACACCCAGGGCGCGGGCATGCTCTTCACCCTTTTTGAGGGTGCTCCGGGTCGATCCAAGTATCTGATTGACGGAGGTCTTGAGAACGTAGGACAGGGTATCGGTCATCGAATTTCAGCTCCATGTGTTGGGCAGACCTTAGCTCCTGAACGATGAAAGAAACAATCATTATTTTGTCGGCTGTTCCGATTGACGGCATTGCGCCAATCCTGTCACTTCGGGCAAAATTTTACCACGGGAGTCCCATTTCACCATGCGTTTTTCACTCGCAACCAGTGCTATCGCGCTAACTATTGCCCTCGCCAGCTGTGCGGCACCAAAAGAAACCCTTCAGGAAACAGCGCCAGTTGCTGCCGAGGCCGTCACTGAGTCAGCCACAGTCACTGAAGCCAAGGCCTTCATGGCGCGCGCTGAGTCGGAACTTTCCGACATGTCGGACGAAGCGAGCCTGGTGTTCTGGGCGCAGGCGACCAACATCACCGACGAGACAAACGCTGCGGCCGCCGAAGTTGGCGCGCGTTACACGAAGCTGGCCGTGTCGCTCGCGAATGAATCCAAGAAATTCAATCTCGCCGACCTGCCCCCGGAACTTGCTCGCAAGATGACCCGCCTGCGCGCCGGCATCACGATCCCGGCCCCTTCCACCGAAGGTGCAGCCGAAGAGCTCGCCAATATCACGACGGGCCTCGACGCGGCATATGGAACCGGCACGTTCAATTACAAAGGCAAGGACCTGACACTGGACGAGCTGTCCACGATCATCGAAACCTCGCGCGATCCGGAAGAGTTGAAAGCCGTATGGGAAGGCTGGCGCACGATTTCTCCCGTCATGAAGGATGCCTATGCCCGCATGGTGGAGATCGCCAATGAGGGCGCCCGGGAACTGGGCTACCCAAGCCTCGACCAGATGTGGCTGTCGAATTACGACATGGCCCCTGAAGAGATGGAGGCGGAAGTCGACCGACTCTGGGGACAGGTCGAACCGCTGTACAAGGAGCTCCACTGCTATGCCCGCAACCGGCTCAACGCGCAGTATGGCGATGACATCCAGCCCAAAACCGGCCCCATCCGCGCCGACCTTCTCGGCAACATGTGGGCGCAGGATTGGTCGGGCATCTATGATGTCGTGAAGACCGACACGCCGGGACCGAGCTATAACCTGACCGCTCGCCTTGTCGAAAAAGGCTACGACCCGCTCAAGATGGTCAAGACCGGCGAAGGTTTCTTCACATCTCTCGGGCTCGCGCCACTTCCGGCCACGTTCTGGGAGCGCTCCATGATCACGCGACCGGAAGGACGCGAAGTCGTCTGCCACGCATCGGCCTGGGACCTCGACAATAAGGAAGATGTTCGCATCAAGATGTGCACGGAGGTCAACGAGGAAGACTTCGACACGGTCCATCATGAACTCGGGCACAATTTCTACCAGCGCGCCTACAAGGACCAGGACTTCCTCTACAAGGACGGTGCCCATGACGGCTTCCACGAAGCCATTGGCGATTTCATCGGGCTGTCGATCACGCCTGAATACCTGAAGCAGATCGGCTTGATTGATGAGAGCGAGATGCCGCCAGCTGACGCTGACACGGCCCTCCTTCTCAACGTCGCCCTCAAGAAGGTCGCCTTCCTGCCCTTCGCGCTCACAGTCGACGGCTGGCGCTGGGATGTGCTGTCGGGCGAGACCGCGCCGGAAGACTACAATGATGCCTGGTGGGCCAAACGCCTCGAACTGCAGGGCATCGTGCCCCCCGGCGAACGCCCCGCCGATGCATTCGACCCGGGCGCCAAATACCACATACCAGGCAATACGCCTTACCTGCGCTACTTCCTGTCATACGTGATGCAGTTCCAGTTCCACAAAGCAGCTTGCGAGCAGGCTGGGTGGGAAGGCCCGCTTCACCGCTGTTCGATCTATAACAACAAGGACGTCGGCGAGCGCTTCAATGCGATGATGGAAATGGGCGCATCGAAGCCCTGGCCTGATGCCTTGGAATCGTTCACGGGCACACGCGAGATGGATGGAAGCGCAATTGTCGAGTATTTCGATCCGCTGATGGTCTACCTCAAGGACCAGAATGCCGATCAGTCTTGCGGCTGGGACGAAGCTGAATCCGAATAGGCTCAATGCTGTTGTGCGCGGTCGCCCGCTTGACTAGGGCCGCCGCGCACCACACATCAGCCGGGAACACGAATTTCAGGAACCTGCCATGACCGACAAGACCACACTCGAGGCCATCGAAAAGGCCGTCAACGCGAACGACGTCGTCTTGTTCATGAAGGGCACGCCCACGTTTCCCCAGTGCGGATTCTCGTCAGTCGTCGTGCAGGTCCTCGACTATCTCGGCGTTGAATACGTCTCGACCAACGTGCTCGAGGACGCCGCCGTTCGCGAAGGCATCAAAGCCTATTCGCAATGGCCCACGATCCCTCAGCTTTACGTGAAGGGCGAATTCGTTGGCGGCTGTGACATCGTCAAGGAAATGTTCGAAAGCGGCGAGTTGCGCGACTTCTTCCAGGACAAGGGCGTCGAAGTCGAGGCGGCCTGATCTCAGGCGAACAGGTAGAGCCCGCCCAGGATCAGCAATGGTATGATCGACATGCCGAACAGGTTGCGCGTGAAAGTGTAAGTCCCGATCCATTTGTCGATCTCCGGATCACCCGATGACGCCGTGGTCGTCACCATTTCGACCCTCTCGCCTTTTATAATTGTGTCATCGGACACGATGTATTTCTGCAGGGACCCTTCTGTCAGCAGGGCGCCGAAATAGAACAGGCCGCTAAAAGTGATGCCCGCAAAAGCGAAGCTCATGACAAACGGCACGAGTTCCTGCTGTCGGAATTGGCCCATCAACCACAGTGATAAAACGAAAACTGCTGCGCCCGCGACCAGCCCGCCAACCTGTAGCAGGCGCAACGTTTTGAAGTCCGGCTGCTGATCCATGCGAGTCCCCTTCGCGGCGATGGGAAGGCTTATAGCAAATTTGTGCGCGGAACTGTACCCGCCAGCCTTCTAGTTGTTTATGAGGCTCGCGACCATATCCGGCGCCGCAGCCAGAGCGCAGCCCGCGCAATTGTTCGGGCGCAGGCTCAACGGCACAAACATGACAATGAGGCTGAACAGGAGCCCCGACAAATAGCCTTTGCGCCGGCGGAAGGGCATCGGGTAACAGGCCCGTGCAGATTTGCGCCAGCGGACGAGCACGTAGCCGATAAGGTACAGTCCCACACCGGATGCGAGCCAATACAACGCGCTTGCGCCAAACACTGCCATCGAAACCTCCGCGTCGCCTCCATGGGCGTTTTCTAGCACAGGCGTGTTTTCCGTCGCGAAAACGCGATGCAGGAAATTGGATGAACATATTTACCCGGTATTAACCGCAGACACGGGTCAGACGGCTGAGACAATCGGCTCGCAAACGTCTCGCGATGTGCTAAAGCGCCCGCCATGACAACAACCACACTCCGCACCAGCGCGCCGAAAGTCGGTATCGTGTCCCTCGGCTGCCCGAAGGCCCTCGTGGATTCCGAACGTATCATCACGCGCCTACGCGCCGAAGGCTACCAGATCGCGCCCGACTATGCCGGCGCCGACCTCGTGCTGGTCAACACCTGCGGCTTCCTCGACAGCGCGCGCGACGAAAGCCTTGAGGCAATCGGCGAAGCTATTCAGGCCAACGGGAAGGTCATTGTTACCGGTTGCCTCGGTGCCGAGCCGGAAGTCATCCAGAAGGCGCATCCGAAGGTCCTCGCAATCACCGGACCGCACCAGTACGAAGACGTCATGGCGGCGGTCCACACCCACCTGACACCCCCACACAACCCCCACCTCGACCTCGTGCCCGAGTCCGGCATTCGCCTCACGCCGCGCCACTATGCCTATCTCAAGATTTCTGAAGGCTGCAACAATCGCTGCAGCTTCTGCATCATCCCGAAACTGCGCGGCGATCTCGCCTCCCGGCCGATCCACCACGTCCTCACCGAAGCCGAACAGCTCGTCCGCGCTGGTGTGAAGGAACTGCTCGTCATCAGCCAGGATACGTCAGCTTACGGCCTCGACGTCCGCTACAAGCCGGAAACATGGCGCGGCACCGAATACGAGACGCGCTTCCTCGACCTCGCCAAGGGTCTGGGCAGTCTCGGCGTATGGACGCGCATGCACTATGTCTATCCCTATCCCCATGTCGACAATGTCATCCCGCTGATGGCCGAAGGGCTGATCACTCCTTATCTCGACATCCCCTTCCAGCACGCCTCCGCCAACGTCCTGAAGGCGATGAAACGCCCGGCGAAACAGGACCGAGTCCTCGAGCGCATCCAGCAGTGGCGCCGCGACGTGCCGGACCTCGCCATTCGCTCGACTTTCATTGTCGGATTTCCTGGCGAAACCGAAGAAGACTTCCAGATCCTGCTGGATTTCGTCCGTGAAGCCAAAATCGACCGCGCAGGGTGCTTCAAGTACGAGAATGTTGCTCATGCCGACAGCCGGGCCCTGCCCGGTCATGTCGACGAAGACGTCAAGGAAGACCGCTGGCACCGCTTCATGCAAACGCAGTCCGAAGTCAGCGCCGCCCGCGCCGCGGCCCAGATCGGCACGACCCAGGACGTGATTATCGACGGCCCGGGCGAAGAAGACGGTGAAATGCTGGGGCGCACCAAGGCAGACGCCCCGGAAGTCGATGCCGTCGTCTTCGTGTCCAATGCTGGCCACCTGAAATCCGGGGATATCATACCCGCCCGCATCACTGATGCGGACGAGTATGATCTCTATGCCGAGCCTGCCTAGCGGGCGATCTTGTTGATCACGCGAACCGTCGATTCGTGCGGAATACCAAGTTCGTCATAGGTCCAACTCAGCTGCGCCAGTCCAGGTGAATCCTCGTTGCAGGCATCATGGTCTGAATAGTCGATCCCGATCTCATATGCCCGTCGGCCGTCCCTATCCACTTCCGCCTCGACGTTCTGCTTGGTGGCGCAGGAACCGGGAATTTCGACAGTCACGACCCCCTGCCCAATCGATACAGAATGCAGGTGAGGCAGGCCGAATTGGGTCACAACATGGAAATTGTCACGGTCGGATTCGTCTGCATCGATGATGATACAGGCAGACAGGCTGGCAGCTGCGACAGCCAGAAACGCAAAAGTCCTTGGTTTCACAAATATTTCTCCTTATTGAAAAACAATATGTTGACTTATCGTATTTCGATATTTCATAGTCAACTAAAATCAACTTGGAGAAACCTCATGACCCGCCCCGCAATGCCTTTGCTCACCCTGGCCGCCATCCTGGCTCCGCTCGCAGGCGCCGACACCAAGTCCTATCCTGCTGGCGACTTCACCGGGATAGATACCCGGGGCGTGATTGATGTCGTCTTTGAAACCGGTCCGATTGCGTCGATCCACGTGGACGAGGAAAACGGCGACTTCAGCGATATCTATATCGAGCAATCTGGTGACACGCTCGAGATCGGTCGGAACAGTCTTCGCGAAGGGTTCGGCTGGTCACGCAATGTGTCCGTCAAGTCCGACAATGGACGCAAGGTCGTCAAGGTCAATGGAAAGCGAGTGCCCGCTTATACTGTCCGTGTCATCGCACCGGCGCTTGCAGACGCATCCGTTTCGAATTCATCCTCGATGACCGCGACGGGTCTCGATAGTCCGACATTCTCCGGGTCGGTCTCATCCAGTTCCGATCTGATCTTGTCCGGCACCGCCGGAGACGTCGACCTGCGTGCCTCGTCGAGCGCGGACCTCGACGCATCGAACCTCGAGGCACACGCATTGAAACTGGACGTTTCCTCCAGTGCCGATGCCCTCGCCCTGGTCCGCGACGGCACGCTTGACGTTGACGTATCGTCCAGCGCCGACGTGACTGTTACAGCGATCAGCGCAACCAAAGTCGCCGTTGATGCCTCGTCCAGCGCGGACGTCGAGCTTTCGGGGACCTGCCAGGCGCTGGAAATCTCAGCCTCCTCAAGCGCAGATGTGGAAGCCCACGACCTCACATGCGCAACGGGTGATATCCAGGCCAGCAGCGGCGCAGATGTCTCGGCATTTCTGAACGACAGCGTCGAAGCGAAGGCCTCGAGTGGCGCGGACATCTCTGTCGCGGGAAACCCGCCATCGCGCAACGTGAGCAAATCCAGCGGCGGCGATATCGAGATAAACGGCTAAATCCCCAAGGAACCAACCCCATGCTAAAGCCCCTACTGGCAGCCCTCTGCCTCACCCTCCTCGCCCCCGGCGCCGTTCTCGCGGACAGCACGAAGACCTACGACTTCACCGGTTTTGACGAACTCGACATCTCGGCAGGCGTCGATGTCACCTATGAAGCCGGGCCGGACTATACGGTCATCATCGATTTCAAACAGGGTGGCCCTGACGACATGAAGCTGCGCCAGGACGGATCCCGGCTCTATATCGCGCGCAAGGCAACATCTGGATGGAGAGACAAGGTCAGGGCCAAGGTGCGCGTGACGTCGCCGCATCTTGAAGAGATAGAGGCCAGTTCCGGGTCGAGCATCCGTGCAACCGGCATTGATTCCGACATCCTCGTTCTCGACGCCTCCAGCGGTGCCAGCATCAAGGCCGAAGGCAAGTGCGGCTCGCTGAAAATCGTGGCCAATTCGGGCGGCTCTGCATCTGCGAAGGACGTAGTCTGCCAGAAAGTCGCCGCCAATGCGTCCAGCGGAGGCTCTGCCAGAGCCTACGCATCAGCAGAGGCCAAGAGCCATACATCGAGCGGCGGAAGCGTCGACATCTATGGTGATCCAGCCGACCGCGAGGCCAATCACTCCGTTTCCGGCGGCTCGACGACCTTCCACTAGCCGATACTGAATTCGCCCGGCTTGTATTTCGAGCCGGGCCATTCAAGCTTCATGTCCTCAAGCGCGCCGCGCACCAACCGGGCAATCATGGCATTTCGCCGCGTACGACTGTCCGCCGGAATGACATACCATGGCGCATGTCGGGTCGAGCAACGTGCGATGGCTGTTTCGTATGCCGACATGAATTCGGGCCACAGCTTGCGGTCCTCTAGATCTGCCGGGTTGAACTTCCAAAGCTTGTGCGGCTCCTCCAGCCGTTCGGCGAGGCGGACCCCCTGCTCCTCATGGCCAACATTGAGCATGCATTTGACAATGGTCACGTCGTTTTCTGCGAGGTGCTTTTCGAACGCGTTGATCTGCCCGTAGCGCTGCTCGACTGTCTCGGCCGGTGCAAAACCGCGCACCTTAACCACAAGCACATCCTCATAATGCGATCGATCAAAAATGCCGATCCGCCCCTTGGCCGGAACGGCATTGTGAACGCGCCACAGATAGTCACGCGCCAATTCGTTGGAGCTGGGCGCCTTAAACGCCTTCACTTCCATGCCGAGGGGCGTCGTATCGGAAAACACGCCTTTGATCGTTCCGGACTTCCCTGACGTATCCATGCCTTGCAGGACGACCAGCAGGGACCGCTTCTTTTCGGCGTACAGCCTGTCTTTCAACTCGTTGATGACGGCCGCGTCTTTCTTGAGGCTGGTTTTGGCTGCTTCCTTGTCGTCGAACAATGATCGATCCCCGGAATCCCGCGAGGCGAGGTCAAATGGCCTGCCCGGTGTGGCGACGAGCGCCCGTCGGGTCGCGGCGATGCTGGGTATGGGCATGGAATGGTCTCCGGAACGAGAAAGGCCGCACCAGTCTGGCGCGGCCTTTTCAAAACTTCAAGAAAAACAGGTCTCTTACGACGAATAGAATTCGACGACTTGCGCTGGTTCCATCTGAACCGGATATGGCACGTCGGCCAGTCCAGGCACACGGACATAGGTTGCCGACATCGCTTTGGGATCGACATCCACATATTCCGGAAGATCGCGCTCGGGGCTGCCAAGGGCTTCGAGAACCAGTGCGATATTGCGCGACTTTTCACGAATTTGCACGACATCACCTGGCTTCAGGCGAGCTGAACCGATATTGCAGCGACGACCATTGACCGTGACGTGGCCGTGATTCACGAACTGGCGGGCCGCAAAGATCGTGGGTACGAATTTCGCACGATACACGAAGGCTTCAAGGCGCGATTCCAGCAGGCCGATCAGGTTTTCTGCGGCGTTGCCCTTCATGCGGCTGGCTTCAACGTACACGCGGGAGAACTGCTTCTCCGTGATGTCGCCGTAGTAGCCTTTGAGCTTTTGCTTCGCCATGAGCTGCATACCGAAGTCCGAGACTTTGCTACGGCGGTTCTGGCCGTGCTGTCCGGGCTTGTAGTTGCGCTTGTTGACGGGGGATTTGGGACGTCCCCAAATATTTTCGCCGACCCGACGGTCGATCTTGTACTTCGCGCTGTGGCGACGTGACATGGTAGTACCTCATTTCGACGCGGGCCGGTGGGCGGCGCGTATTCGCACCCACGATCTCAACGGCGGCTCCGCACCAGCCCGTAGATAAGCGGCGGGTAAAACACCAAATTGACTGGTGCGTCAAGCCGAAACGCTGCTACAGACAGGCGAACTCAGAAGGATGGTGAATGGGACAAATCTACGGCAAAACGGCAAGGGTGACTGGCGCGGGTAGCAGAGCAGGACGAGCAGCGGCTATCGCGTGTCCACCAAAGGGGCTCAATCTTCGCGAGAACGTGGTTCACCCCGGCATCATCGATCCACCGATCTGGCAGAAATCTGTCCCGCCCAAGATGGACACAATGACGCAAGAGCTGGCCTTTTCTTCTGACGCAAACAAGATGGACGTTGACTCCATTGGCGCACAGCCATCCCTCATAGGCCGCGCTGGCAGCCCAGAGGAGGTCGTCAAATTGATCGTGTCCCCCGCATCACTTGCCTTCAGTTACCTCATCGGACAGGAGCACTGTATCGATGGGGCAATGACTGCGCGCTAGTATGAGGACAGTACCAGCACAATCTGAAGCATGGACCCGTTACTGGGCGGGCGGCATGACCGAAAGCTGCTTTATGGGGCAAACGCCGGTGGCGTTCCCTTCAACATGGCTAAAGTTTGCACGCAGCCTCGGTCCTGGCGAACGTGTGATCGATCTGGCCTGCGGCGCAGGCACCGTTGCGCGGCAGATTCGGGCCTCAAGCCCTTCGCTGCGCATCGACGGTGTCGACTTTGCGAACAGCTTGCCACGCCTGCCGGGAGTTCAACTTCATCCTAATACCAACCTGGAATCCCTGCCTTTTGAAGCTGCGACTTTTGATGCGGTAGTGTCTCAGTTTGGCTTTGAATACGCTGATGTAGCGCAAGCCTCGGCAGAGGCAGCTCGGGTCCTCAAACCCTCAGGGCACCTGTGCCTCATCATTCACAACTCAAGCGGCCCAGCGATCGCGGACGCAAAACGGCGCGTCCAGCGGTTGATGGAAGTCAATGCAAACGATGGAATACTCATCGCGATGAGAAACCTTGCACTTGCTCATAAAGACGGCGTCGACGCCTCTGCCACAGAGATGTCTGCCAAAGCAGCCTGGCAGCGCCTTCGCAACGCTCGCGAACAGGATGAAACAACTTCGTGGGCGCTTTCCTTCTCTCGTGAATTGCTCGACAATTGGAAACGCTTCGAGCCTGCCTACCTGGTCGAGAACACCGGGAAACTATCTGCAGAGATCGCGCTTTATGCGGCGCGTATCGAAGCAATGGTGCTGGCGGCGCAAGATCAAAGTGGCATGGACACAATCGCTGATCTGTTTCGTGACGCGGGTATCGAGATTTCAACACTCTCACCTCTACATTACCAGTCAGATCCGGTTGCGTGGCACCTAGGCGGGCAAAAAACGTCGCTGGCGGCCTGAGCCGCTACGTCGATTTTGCTCGAACGCGCAGCAGATGCATCCGGTGCGCCCGCCTCGTCCCAACGAAACTGTCAGTTCCCGCGTTTGTTGAAGGAGGACGTTGGAACGGCCCAAATATTGTCTCGGACCCGGCGGTAGATCTTGTACTTCACACTATAGCGACGTGACATGGTCGTACCTCATTTTGACGCGGGCCTGTGGATATCGCTAATTCGCCATAGGCGGCTGCGCACCACCCTTAGATAAGCGGCGGGAAAAACAACCAAATTGACTGGCGTGCCGAGCCATACGCCTGCTACTGTTGCGGTACAAAACAAGCAAAGACCGTTGGGAGGAAGACAATGAAAAACCTGAAGGGACGGACGGCTATCGTCACCGGTGGTGCCAGTGGCATTGGCCGAGCCTGCTGCGTGGGGCTGGCACGCGAAGGGGTCGCGGTGCTGGTAACGGATATCGACGACGCCGGCGCCAGGCAGACCGTTGCGCTGATTGAGACTGAGGGCGGCAAAGCCATCTCGGCCCATCACGACGTCACGGATGAAGATCGCTGGGACGCCATAATGTCCCTGTGTGAGACTGAACTGGGCACACCCTCCGTGATGGTGAACAATGCGGGCATTGCGATTGGCGGCCCGATTCTCGAATTCAGCCTGGCCGATTGGCAAAAGCAGATGGCGGTCAACATGGACAGCGTCTTCCTCGGAACGCGAGCGGCCATGAAAGCGATGCAGACAACTGGCGGCTCCATCATTAACCTGTCTTCCGTCGCAGGCCTTCGCGGCGCCCCTGGGGTCAGCGCCTACTGCGCCAGCAAGGGCGGCGTCCGCCTGTTCACAAAGGCTGCGGCGCTCGAGTGCGCTCAGATGGGATTCCCCATCCGAGTGAACTCAGTACATCCGGGGATCATCGACACTCCAATCTGGCAGAAGTCCATCGCTCGCATGGCCGGTAGCATGCCTGCCGATCAAGCGGCAGCGCTGGCCACGCATGCAGGAGCCAATGCGCTGGATGCACATGCAATCGCCTCGCAATCGACGCCAATGGGCCGTCCCGGCAGGCCAGAAGAAGTTGCTGATCTCGTGGTCTTCCTCGCGAGCGATGCCTCCAGCTATATCAGCGGACAGGAACACGTCGTCGACGGGGCGATGACGGCCCGTTGAGAGAAAGCAGAGAGGTTGGAAGGCGTTATAAGGCGAATTTCGAAACAGACCCGGACGTCTGCCGGAATGGAGCAAGCTTGAGCCAAACGTTTGCCTGCATCGGCGCGAGTCTTGCAATTACTGGAGCGCTTTACTGAACATTCGCCATGGATTCAAAGGCCGCAGAATTGACTGAAATTACCGTTATTATTCCATGCTATAATAGTGCAGCCACGATTGAAACCGCAGTCAAAAGCGCGCTGGTGCAATCAGAGCCCGTCAAGGTCATCGTCGTCGACGACGCGTCCAAGGATGACTCGGTTGAGATAGTCCAACGGCTGGCAGAGAGCGAGCCCCGTCTTTCCTTGCTGGTCCAGCCTCACAACCAGGGGCCGTCCGCAGCGAGGAACAGGGCGATAGCGCACGCCGAGACCCCCTGGGTGGCGATACTCGATGGCGACGACCATATGCATCCAGACCGGTTGCGGCGCATGTTTCAGGTCGCAAAGGCGGAGAACCTCGACATCGTGGCGGACGACCTGATCCGCGTCGATGCCGAACCCAACCCCGAGATCGGCACGCGCCTGTGGTCCGACAATCCGATAGGACTAGTTCGGATAGACGCTGCCCGGTTCGCACGGGAAAACATCGACAGATACACGGGCAGCCGGCGGGAACTCGGATACCTCAAGCCATTAATGCGCAAAGAATTTCTGTCGAGGCACGACGTCTCCTACAATGAAGGAATGCGGCTCGCCGAGGACTATGATCTCTACATGCGCGCCCTGCTTTTTGGCGCGCGGTTCGGCCTCATCGATCCATGCGGGTACTATTCAATCGATTATCCAAACTCCCTGTCCAAGGAATATGCATCAGCCGATCTGCGCCAGGTGCTGGACCGGGACATCGAATTTTTGCGGCAACCGACGCTCAGCCGAGATGAGCGCAAAGCCATCGGCGAGCATAAGACCCTCGCCCACAAGCACTGGGCGTGGATGCAATTGATCGAAATGGTGAGAAACCGAAACCTCACGGGCGCCGTCCGCACGCTGGTCGCCCCGCCCGACGTCGCCGCAGCGCTCATCTTGCGCATTTGCCGGCATGCTATGGGCCTGGAACCGGTCCCGCACTCTGTTGGAAACACCGCCAAACGTCTGCGCATCGAGGCCATGCTGTCCGCGTCGGGTTAATTTGCTTTGTCCATGGACGCACCTTTGACCAAAGCGATCGCTTCTTCGCGGCGCCCCTGAAGGAGCATGATAGCGGCCTGCAAGGCGCGCCTTGCAAATCGCGGCGACAGTGAAGCCAAAGCTCCAGCATAGGTTAGCACCCCGATCAGCACCAACATCAGAAGGCGAACGGGTGCGGTCATTGCCTCGGGTTGGAACTGCATGGCAACCCACACGACTGCACCCATGATAACGGACCCAATCAATGCGGTTGAGCCGGCAAGCACCTGGCGATGCATAGGAAAACCAACCGATGATTTCACAGCGTAAGCACCCAAGCCCCAAATGAGCAGGGATTGCATCAACAAGGCGACGGCCACTGCCTCCAGACTGATGTGAATAGTGGCCGCTACGGCCATACTCGTCACGATCATGCCCGTAAGGGTTATTTTGAAGGTCCAGTCAATACGGCCAACGCCGTTCAGAACGCCGGAATTGAAAGCCGTCGTCGGTGACCGCAAGCCCATAAGCAATAATATCTGAATCGTCGTAATAGCGGGAATCCACTGTTCGCCGAATACAATGGGCACAGCAACAGGTGCGATGACGCTTGCGCCGATGAACGTCGGATACGCGATGAGCCCGGCCAACCTCATCGCGCCTTCAATCGCCCGGTGGAGCGTCAGCAAATCGTGCTGAGATTGTGAAGCCACAGGCAAGGCGACCGCGGAAAAGGGCGTCACGAAGGCTGATTTCACCTGCTCCTGGAGCCTAACCGCCATGTTGAACATTCCGAGCGCCGCAGAACCGAGTACCGCACCGATGAGCCCTCGAGAAATCGTTGTTTCAATCGCGTAAACGACCTTTGTCGCCATGTTCAGCGAGTTGTATCGGGACAGTTCCCGTGTCTCGGTCCAGCTCGATTTGAACGATGGTGTCCATTTGGCCAATGTCGCGAAAGCGACCAAGCGGATCACGCGGCGCGACAATTCCATGAAAACCAATGCCCAGGCGTTCTGGAGTATGAAGGCCAGAGTTACACCAACTACGGCCGCGCAAATGGTGCCTAATACGTCTACGATGGTAATTTCGCTATACCGCAAGTCACGCTGGAGCAGAGCCGCAGGCACGGACGTCAGCGCACCGAAATATAGCGAAACGGCGAAGACCCTGATCATGGGCACCAGTTCCGGGTGATTGAACGCCTGAGCGATCAAGGGCGCAAGAAGATAGGTCCCGAGCCAGAACACGGTCGCCAGGAATAGCGACTGCATGAAGACGGAGTTGACATGCCCGGCTTGAAGATTGCGGCGCTGAATCAGTGATTCATTCAAGCTTCCTGACGCGAATATCTCCGGAATGGCGAACGTGACGAGAGTCATCCCGTAGATGCCGAAGTCCGTCGGCGACAGGAGGCGCGCGATGAACACAAGCGACAGTATTCCGCCGAGCATGCCGAACCAGTTGCCCAAAGCGTTGAACATCACTGCTTTGCCGGCACGCCTCAATAGGCTCTGTGCCATTATGACCGCTCGATTTTTTCGAACGGGCTAGCAACGGTCTCAGTGGCCGAAGGCACAGAACTCGACGACATTGCAGCAGCTCTCCTGAACTTGTTCATTATCAGATAATAGCTAACTGAATTCCAAAACCTGATCTTTGTAAATTCCGAGCGGACTCTCCAGCGCAGGCCTCGCGCCAAAGACGAAACAATCTCTGCGCCGACCGACGAGACTTCGGCAAGTTGGCACAGCTCGCCGATCAAGTTGGAATTCGTCAGAATTTCATCACAACCATACTTTGAGGCAAAAGCGGAACGCAACGCGACAATCTCAGGCTTGGATAACGGTGCCTCGCTCACACTTTCAGCGGCGCGCAAGTCCTTGATCGCAAGTTCCCATAGCTTCTTGCGAGCCATGACACTGGCGCGTCGCAGAAGGGCGCGCCTCTTGTTCAATGGATCGGATATAGACCGCCCATCACTCAAATACTCATCCAGTTTGATTTGCGGATAGTAGTTGCGGAAGATCACTTTATCGAACTGAGACCAGGACGCGCTTCTCTTCTCGGCCTGCACTTGCTCGGTCTGGGTTCCCCGCATGCCATCATGTACGCGTTGCCGGAACACGAATTCTTCTGTGGACACAGGCGTCCCAACCCGCGCGAGGCGGATCAGCATGTCGTAATCCTGCGACCGAATGAGACTTTCATCGAACGCACCGACACGATCATAGAGTTCCTTGCGCACGATCATGCCTTGCTGGTGGGCAAACATGTCATCCAACGTAGCCGTCAGGAACTCATCGGAATCGCAATTGGTCCAGTATCCCGTTCCAAGTAACCGCACTTCTCCGGATCCATCGACAGAAAAGCGCTCGTGCCGCCCATATGCCATATCGGCCTCCGGTTTAGCCTCAAGCAATCCGACGAGGGTTTCAAGCGCCTTTGGAGCGGCCAGATCGTCGTCGTCAAAAATCCAGACGAGGTCACCCGTGACGTGCTTCAGACCAAAGTTCAGGGCGGCAGACTTACCCGCATTGGACTTGGACAGAATACGGATACGTCCTTCAAAGGCCTTCAGTTGCTCAAGTGTGTCATCCGTTGAACCATCGTTAATGATGATGATTTCATGCGCTGGGCGGGTCTGCGCCAGAATGGATTCCAGACTTTCGAGCAGCAAGGCCGACCTATTGAAAGTCGGAATCAGAACCGTGACGTTATATGGCTTCATTGTTTATTCCGACTCGTACTGTTGGGCCAACTTAAACACCTCGCCGCTATCTGCTGCAGCGTGGCACCGAACTTGCTCCCTGAGATCGTAGCAAATAGCGCGCCAGTTCCAATTTCGATACGCAAATTTAGCATATTGGTTTCCGCAAAACACAAAGGACCGCCCGAGAATGAAAATCGCATTCTTCGTCAATGCCTTCCCGATGATGTCAGAGGCGTTCATTGCGAACAGCGCGGCGGCCTTGATCGATCAGGGCCACAGCGTCGACATTTTCGGAGTCGGGAACGCCGCGCCGACGGGGCTTTCGGTCAAATCGGTTGAAGATCACCATTTGGAGCAACGGACAGTCAATATGCGCTGGCCAACATCAGGTGTCGGGCGCCTTGCCGGCCTGCCAGGCGCCCTCGGTACGATTGTGCGCAAGAACGGTGTGGCAGCGCTCGGCAGGCTGCGTCCGAACATCTATCGGCGCTCGATGCGCGATCTAACGGCCTTCTATCAGGCCAGCGCATTCGATGGCGATGGAGAATATGATATACTTCACTGCCAGTTTGCCACGCTCGCTGAAGGCGTCATCAAGCACCGCAAGGCGGGTTTTCTGAAAGGTCATATCATCGTCAATTTCCGAGGATATGACATCTCTGAAACGGTCGCAGCCATTGGGCCACACGTTTATGATCATGTTTGGCCCGAAGCATCAGGTTATATTGCCAACTGCGACTACTTTCGCAGCCGGGCCGTCGATATCGGATGCCCGGAAGACAGGATTGACGTAATAGGCTCGGGCATCCGCCTCGAGAATTTCCCTTTTGAGCCAGCCACCCACCGTGAAGAAAACCACGTCCGGTTTCTCATGGTTGGCCGGTTGATCGAACGAAAGGGGTTCCAGGTCGCGCTCCGCGCGCTCGCCCAGTTCTCCCAACTCACGAAAACGCCCGTAAAGGTTGATGTCGTGGGCGATGGCGCGATGCGCGCAAATCTGGAATCACTGGCCAATGATCTTGGGCTGGGCGCTTCAGTAGAGTTTCACGGCGCGCGCACACATTCCGAGATTGCAGGCTTTTTACGTCGCACAGATGTATTTCTTGCGCCCTCTATGACGAGCGCCAAAGGCGGCCAGGACGCTCCGGTCAATACGTTGAAGGAAGCAATGGCGGTCGGTCGACCGGTGATTGGTACGATTCATGGCGGCATTCCGGAACTCGTTATCGAAGGAGAAACGGGCGTGCTGGCGACTGAAAACGATGTCGACAGCCTGTGTGCCGCTATCAACCGACTCATGGATCAGCGGTCCAATTGGCCTCAACTCGTGACGCGAGCACGAGCAAAAGTCGAAGAAATGTATAATCTGGATCGGGTAACCCAAAAGCTTGTAGCGCTTTACGAACGGACAATCGCGGAGGAAAACCGGCAGCCAAAGGTTTTGCAGTCGGGATCGCAGCAAAAATTGCAGGCACGAAACTTGCTGCAATACTTCCCGTCCAGTCTGTCTGCGTCCCCTAAGGCGTTGCGATCTGGAACGATATTCAGTTCCGCCGAACCAAGATTGATCAAATCTGTCCGGCAATTGGCCTGCGGGGGACCAGCCTCCAAAAGCCAGCATCAAATTGTTACAGAGTGAAGGTTGGGAGACTATGAAAATCCAAACGATCAAGACCGCGCCCGATGTCACGATTATTGTGGTTCATCGCGACCGGTTCAGCCTTGCGGTTGAAAGCCTGAATCAGATCATCGCGGCCACTCACACCCCCTACAAGCTGCTTTACGTTGACGCAGGCAGCCCACCCAAAGTGGCCGCTGAACTGAAACGGATCTGCGACCAGAGTGGCTTTCGCTACGCGCGTTATGACGAACTCCTGAGTCCAGCCCAGTCACGAAATCGCGGCCATCGCCTGAGCGACACCAAATACGTCGCCTTCGTTGAAAGCTGTACGTTCGTTGCGGACAACTGGCTGGAGAGACTGATCAGGTGCGCCGAAGAGACTGGCGCTGAAGTCATCCAGCCGCTCATGTGCCAGGGCAAGCCTTTTCATACGGAAATTCACCAGGCTGGCGGAACGTTCACGAAAAACATGGAGCTTTTCTTCCACGGCGCTCCCGAGGATCACGTCATTTGCGACGTCGACATGCACCAGGGCAAACAAGTCACCGACGTTCCCCTCACTCGAACGGAAACTCAGGTGACCGAGGTCCACTGCCTTCTGGTCAAGCGTGATACGTTCGAACGCTTCGGCGATTTCGATGAATCGATGCTGTCAACGAAGGACCACCTCAATTTTTCGATGACCGTCTGGAAGAATGGCGGCCGCATCATGCTCGAGCCTTCGTCCGTCGCGACGTTTTATGTTCCAAACCGGCACAATCCCATTCAGCTGTCCGACTATCCGTACTTCATCCTGCGCTGGTCACCCAAATGGCAAGCGGACAGCCTCAATCACTTCAAGACGAAGTGGGGCCTCGAAGGCGATCCGTATTTCCAGAAACGAAACGACATCATCACCTGGCGCTACCGTGAAGCGATCCTGAAACCTTTTGCCCGTCGGATTCCGTTCGTCGGACACAGTTACAAGGTCCAGAAAATTGTAATGTTGGCGCTCGAACCGATTGTCGTCGCCTTGGGCCTCTGGCTGGCAAAGAGCCACGAAAAGACGCTTGTCGAGGACACGGCTCGTTCCCCGCAGCGCAGGGTCGGGAACCCGGCCCACTCGCTCTGAGCAGTCAAGCGCAGCTCAGACCAATCCGCCCTGCTCAAAGAATCGAAACGTCATGCGACATCACAGTGACAATGCGCCGAACGCCACCATCATCGTCTCGGCGAGGGAGCGGTTCAGCCTGGCTGTCCGATCCCTAAATGCGATCGTATCGGCAACTCGGGCGCCGTATGACCTCATCTATATCGATGGTGGCAGCCCTAAAGGCATTGCGTCCGAACTGCGACGCATATGTGCTGAACAGGGTTTCACGTATCACAGGATCGACCACTATCTGAGCCCCGCGCAATCCCGCAACCGCGGCCATCACATGGCTGGCACGAAATACGTGGTGTTCGTGGAAAACGATGTCTTCGTTGCAGACAACTGGCTCGCCCCCCTCATTGAGTGCGCCGAACAGACGGGCGCTGAAGTCGTTCAGCCCCTGATTTGCCAGGGCGCACCATTGCACACCGAAGTCCACCATGGGGGTGGCAATTTCACCAACGATTTCGACGGATTCTTCAACGGACCCGTTGGCGCCCGTCGCCTCGCGGATCGCCACTTCCTGCATCAAGGCAAGCAGGTGGGCGATGTCGCCCTGGCGCGAAGCGAAACGCAGGTTTGCGAGACCCATTGCATGCTGGTGCGACGCGACGCTTTTGAGCGCGTCGGCGACTTCGATGAAAAGATGCCATATTCCAAAGATCACGTCGATTTCAGCATATCGGTATGGGCCAAGGGCGGCAGGATCATGCTGGAACCAACGTCAATTGCGACGGTCTGCCATCCGGATAGATGCCATCCTTTGGAAGCGATGGACTTGCCCTTGTTTGTCCTACGCTGGTCGCCAAAATGGCAACGCGAAAGCCTGGGCTATTTTCGCAAGAAATGGGGCCTCCAGGCTGATCCCTATTTCGACAAATACGCCAAGCAGAAGAATTGGCGTTACCATGACAACGTCGTGCTCCCGGCTGTTCGCAAGGTTCCCTTCGTCGGATCGAGCCATAAAGTGCAGAAGATGGCATCTGTCGCCATGCTTCCCTTTGTGAGCGCGTTCGGCACACGGCTCGGAAACAGGCACGCGGCCCGGACCGCCAACTGGAACAGTCGCGAAACGCAATAACGGGGCATTTCGCTCGTTCGGGGAATTACTCCAAGGCCAAATACTTTATTCGGCGATTTCACACCCACCAAGGGTAGAGTATTCGACCGAAGCGCAAGCGTCACGTTCTTCAATCCACAGCCGGGGCGCCAGTGCCCCAGCAAGTGGTTTGACACTTGCTTTCCACTGGGCCATCAAGTGCATCGGGGATCGCCAATGCCAATATCTGACAGTGTTAAACTTATCGGGGACGTTACCGTGCATCATCCGGCACTCGTCAACCTGTACGGGTGCGAGGTGCGTGATGGCAGCCGTATCGGGTCCTTTGTGGAGATCCAGAAAGGCGCAGTGATTGGTGAGCGCTGCAAGATATCATCCCATACATTCATTTGCGAAGGCGTCACGATTGAGGACGAGGTATTCATCGGTCACGGTGTAATGTTCACAAATGATCGCTTTCCGCGCGCAACGAATCCGGACGGTTCGGCCCAATCCGAGGCAGACTGGACTCTGGAATTCACACGAGTGAAACGACAGGCGTCGATTGGATCGAACGCGACGATCCTGTGTGGCATCACGATCGGCGAAGGCGCGCTTGTCGCCGCCGGGGCCGTCGTGACCCAGGATGTTGCCGATTTCGCAATTGTTGCTGGCGTGCCAGCCAAGGTGGTGGGCGATGTCCGGAAAAAGTAAGAACATCACAGGCACAATTGATCGCGGCCCCGCCGCAAAACCACGTAAAGGGCCCAGAATGAGCGCCGAAGAAGACCAGAAGAAAACCGTCAATATCGGCGTCGTGGGTTACGGCTACTGGGGGCCGAACCTCGTGCGCAATTTCTCCGAACTGAACGACGCGCGCGTTCACACGGTTGCCGATCTCAATCCGAAAGTGCTCGAAATCGTCGCTCGCCGCTTTCCGGCAACAAAGACCACCACCGATTTCCAGGAAATGATCCGCGATCCGGAAATCGATGCCATCGCGATCGCCACCCCGGTCAATACGCACTTTTCGCTGGCCATGGCGGCGCTAAAGGCTGGCAAGCACGTCTGGCTCGAAAAGCCCATGGCGGAGACGTCTCTGCAGGCGCGTTCGCTGGTTGAGGAAGCCGAAAAGCGCGGCCTCATCCTGCACGTCGACCATACATTCATCTACACCGGCACAGTCCGGAAGATTAAGGAGCTCGTCGACGCAGGCGACCTCGGCAAGATACTCTATTACGACTCAATCCGGGTAAACCTGGGTCTGTTCCAAACCGACGTGAACGTGATTTCTGATCTCGGCGTCCACGACTTCTCGATCCTTGATTACCTGTTTGACGAGCATCCGGTCGCCGTGTCGGCATCTGGCATCAATCATTTCCCGGGCACGCCCGAGAACCTCGCCTATATCACGCTCTTTTACGACAGCGGCTTGATCGCCCATGCCAACGTGTCCTGGCTCGCGCCGGTCAAGGTTCGCCAGATTCTCATCGGTGGATCAGACAAGATGATCACGTATGACGATCTCGAGCCGAGTGAAAAACTAAAAATCTATGACAAGGGCGTCAGCTTCACAGACGATCCGAAACAGATCCACGAGATGCGGGTTGGCTACCGGACCGGTGACATGTGGGCACCCAAGGTCGACGGCGCCGAAGCGCTCCGAGTTGAAGGGGAGCATTTCGTCGACTGTATCGTCAATGGAACAAAGCCCCTCACGGACGGCCATCTGGGCCTTCGCGTGGTCGAAGTCATCGAAGCGGCAACCAGCTCAATGCGTGGCCGCGGCGAAACCGTTCACCTCCCCCGCCAAGGAAAGTAGATATGATCCCGTTTGTTGACCTCAAAGCCCAGTATTACTCGATCAAGCCTGAAATTGATGCGGCGATTCAAGGCGTACTTGAAAGCTGCGCTTTTACGCTGGGCCCCGACGTTCTCGCATTGGAGAAGGAATACGCCGACTACTGTAACAATGCTGAAGCGGTTGGCGTGAACAATGGAACAAGTGCGCTGCACCTTTCGCTTCTGGCGGCCGGCATTGGCCCGGGTGATGAAGTCATCACCGTGCCCCACACTTTCGTCGCGTCTGCGGCGGCGATCTACTATACTGGCGCAACGATCAAGCTTTGCGACATCGATCCGGTGACGTTTACGATGGATCCGGAAGCGCTCGAGGCTGCCATTACGCCGCGCACGAAAGCGATCATCCCCGTTCACCTGTATGGGCAGATGGCCGACATGGATCCGATCATGGCCATAGCGAAGAAACACGGTCTCGTGGTTCTGGAAGATGCCGCCCAGGCGCACGGAGCCGAATACAATGGCCGTCGCGCCGGTTCAGTCGGCGACCTTGCCGGATTCTCGTTTTATCCCGGCAAGAATCTGGGCGCCGCTGGCGAAGGTGGCATGGTCGTTACCGGCAATCCTGAATACGCCCGCAAGGTCCGTATGCTACGCGACTGGGGCGCGGAAACGAAATACCATCACGAACTCAAGGGCTTCAACATGCGCCTCGAGGGCATTCAGGGCGCCGTTCTGAGAGTGAAGATGAAATACATCGAGAAGTGGACCGAAATGCGCCGTGACGCAGCGGGCCGGTATGATGAAATGTTTGCCGGAACCGGCGTCGCCACCCCGATCCAGTTGGACAATCGGCGTCACGTCTATCACCTCTATGTTATTCGCACGCCAGATCGCGCACGGTGGATAGAAGAGCTCTCCAAAAAACAAATCCAGACCGGGATCCACTACCCCTTCCCTGTGCACCTTCTTCCGGCATATGCCGACCTTGGATACAAGCAGGGACAATTCCCGCATTCTGAAAAAGCAGGCAACGAAGTCCTCTCATTGCCGATGTATCCGGAGATCACAGCCGACATGCAGGCGGAAGTCGTTGACGCCGTGAAAGCGCTCCAGATGCAACTCGCAGATTCCTGATCGGCAAATTGATTGAACGGCGGTTGCGGCAAACGCGTGACCGACAATCAGCGTAGACTATAAAGGCGATGGAAATGAACCTAGATAACGCGAAAATCCTGGTCACCGGTGGGTGTGGCCTGATCGGCTCCACAACGATCGACGAAATTCTCGCAACAAGCAGCCCGAAAAAGATCGTGATCTTTGACAACCTGGTCCGCGGTTCGATGCAAAACGTCGCCGAGATCCTGAAGGACCCGCGAGTCGAACTCGTGAAGGGCGACATTCGCGATGCCAAGGCCGTCATGGATGTGACGTCAGGCATGGATGCCGTCATCCACATGGCGGCCATTCGCATCACCGCCTGCGCCGCCGAACCGCGCGAGGCCATGGAAGTGATGTGCGATGGCACATATAATGTGATCGAAGCGGCCCAGAAGTGCGACGTCCAGAAAGTGCTCGCGGCGTCATCTGCATCCGTCTACGGCATGGCGGACACGTTTCCGACGACCGAAGAACACCACCCCTACAACAATCGGACCTGGTACGGCGCCTCCAAGGTCATGCTCGAAGGCCTGCTCCGGTCGTTCAATGACATGTATGGCCTGAACTATGTGTCGACCCGCTATTTCAACGTTTACGGTCCGCGCATGGATATCCACGGCAAGTACACGGAAGTTCTCGTTCGCTGGATGCAACGCATCGCCGAAGGCACACCGCCGCTGATCCTCGGCGACGGCAAGACCTCGATGGACTTCATCAACATCGAAGACCTTGCCCGTGCCAATGTTCTGGCCTTGAAATCCGACGTATCCGACGAAGTGTTCAATATCGCCTCTGGTGTCGAGACCAGCCTCAATGAACTCGCCGCCGCCCTCATGAAAGTCATGGGTGCCGACCCTGCAATGGTTCCGGAATACGGTCCGGAGCGTTCGGTCAACGCCGTTGCCCGGCGTCTGGCCGATACGGCCAAGGCCGAACGCATGCTCGGCTTCAAGGCCGAAATCGACCTGGAAGAAGGCCTCAAGCGGCTGGTATCATGGTGGCAGGCAAACAAGGACGCTTTCGAATGATCCCGATCATCAAACCTGTCATGGACCAGGCAGAGGCTGACGCCGCAGCTCGCGTCATCCTGTCAGGCTGGATCACACAAGGTCCCGAAGTCGCCGCGTTTGAAAAAGAATTCGCGTCCTTCATGGGGGCCGAGCATGCCGTCGCCGTATCGAACTGTACCACCGGGCTCCACCTGGCCCTGCTGGGCGCCGGCGTCGAGGCAGGTGACGAGGTCGTCACGGTCAGCCACTCCTATATCGCGACGGCCAACGTTGTGCGCTATTGCGGCGCCGAACCTGTCTTTGTCGACGTCGATCCGGCAACTTTCAACATGGATCCTGCCCTGATCGAGGCCGCCATTACAGCGCGCACCAAGGCTATCCTGCTGGTTCACCAGATGGGCATGCCTGCCGACCTGTCCGCCATTGTAGGTATTGCCCGAAAGCACGGTCTCAAGGTCATCGAAGATGCTGCCTGTGCAGCTGGCTCCGAAATCAACTGGCAGGGTGAGTGGGAGAAAGTCGGGCGCGTCCGCGGCGACGCGGCCGTTTTCTCGTTCCACCCGCGCAAGATCATGTCCACCGGCGACGGCGGCATGATCACCACGCCACATGACGACTGGGCCGCAAAGTTCCGCCTCTTGCGCCAGCATGGTATGAGCGTGCCTGACACGGTGCGCCACAAGGCCAACACCGTGATCTTCGAAACGCACCCTGTGCTGGGCTACAATTATAGGATGACTGACATCCAGGCTGCCGTCGGCCGGGAGCAACTCAAGCGCCTGCCAGCCATAACGGCACGGCGTCGCGAAATTGCCGAAGCGTACAAGGCCCAGCTGGCATCCGCCCAATGGATCGGCCTGCCCGAAGAGCCCACTTGGGCGCGGTCGAACTGGCAGAGTTTTTCGGTGCAGATACCGGACGATTGCGACCAACGTGATGTCATGCAGAAAATGCTCGACGCAGGCGTGTCAACGCGCCGCGGCATCATGTGCGCACACCGCGAGGCAGTCTATAACCAGATGCCGCTGCGCGCGCCCCTGCCGCATTCCGAATTTGCACAGGACAACCGAATCATCCTGCCGTTGTACCCTCAGATGACGGATGATGACATATCGGAAGTTGTTGATGCGCTAAAAGTGGCAACAAAGGCAAGTTTCGTTGGTTCGTAGCGCCAGGATATCAGCGTCAACTCGCGATGCAGTAAGGGAACCTGATCAGAGATCAAAGCAAGTTCGAGATTTGGATTAATGGCCCTTCACGAAACAATCAAACGTTCAGTCAAAACAATCGCAAAGCCGGTCGCACTGGCAGCACGCCCGATGGTGGAGAAAGTCGCTTTTGAAAGCGCGCGGCTCACTCGTGGTCGTCAGGGCCTCAAAGTCGTATGGGCCGACACCTGGACATCGACAATGGACGAGGCCCTGGATCACCTTCCTCCACCACCTGGCGTCTCCCGCGACCAGTACCGTGAGCTTTTGCTGCCGACACAACACAAGAAGCGCCACGCCTTGGTCCTCGAGAAGGACACACCTATTTCGATCATCTCGATGCGCAAACGCGCCAAGGCCTGGGAGCCCGTTTCTTACCAGGCCTTATCCGGCTTCGTGGCACCTGCTACAGACTACGCCGCCCTGGGTCGGGCGATCAATTCGCTCGGGATCGAATTGAAGATCGAGTCTGGTCTCGGCAAGGAAGCTTTGGAAATGGGCGCCAGGCATGCTTGGCCCTATGATGTCGTGCGCGTATTCCTCCAGACGGACTATGAAGAACACTGGCTGCGCGAAGACCGCAAGCACATGAAGTATATCTCGAGCGCCCGGTCAAAGTGCAAACGTATGCACCTCGTCGTCGATAATGAAGGCGATCTCGAATGGACGGTCAATCAATGGGAGACGAACTGGTCCTCGTCTGCTGCGCAAGAGACCGTCGCGGCGCCTGACCGCATCCGTTTCTGGAAGTCGCTCCGGACGACACCCGAAATGGACGACACCATGCGGGTACATACCTATGTACTCTACGACGGAGACAAACCTGTGTCGGGCGCGATCGCAACGAGCATCGGCGCAGACCAGCTTGGCCAGTGTCTAGGCCAGCTTCACGCTTATCGCAATCGCGGCGTCGGCACGCGTGTTTTGGACGCGGCATTGAGTCACGCCGCTGCGGTGGGATACGAAGTTCACGATTTCGGAGGCGGACACGGCTACAAGTCACTTTGGGGCCCTGTCGCAACGCAGCGCTATTCGGCGACCTTTCGCCCAAAGCTGCTTGAAGCTTTGCAATGGTCACGTGATTATCGCCTCTGATTGGCGAACCTTTTTTCCTGGCGACTTTTTGCACCATCAAATTCGATAGCCTGCCATCCATTCCAGCGCGACCTGCGCGCCTAGCCGGAGCGAAAACAATAGCATCAGGCAAAGGTCCGTGACATAAATCGGACCCGGATTAATTCTCGATACAGGCACTTGGTACATGGCAGAAGCGTTTCAAACAAAAGGTCCCGGAAAAGGGGAAGCGCAGCCAGAACCAACGAACGCCGATCCGGCAGAAACGTTGATTTTGGACAATTTCAATCGGTTCCAAGCGAGGGTCTCGGAAGCGGAATCCTTTCTCGACCAGGGCAATCTTGAATTGGCGGCTTTTCAAACCATGCTGGCGGCGACGATCGCGACACACGCGCACTGCGGTATATTTGCGAGCAAGAGACTCGAACTGGTCATCCGCAAGATATCCGAAAAACTGGTTTTCCATGATGTACCAGTGCCTCGCAAGACGCGCGCGACTGACGTCAAACGCGTCCTGCACATTGCGTCCGAAGTTTCCAAGGTCGGCGGACTTTCACGCATGATAAGCCGGTGGATATCGGCCGATCCCGATCGGTCGAATTCGCTGGTTCTGACACGATACCGGAAAGCAATACCGGCGCATCTCGAAGACTCCGTCAAGTCGTCCGGTGGAACGATCCATCTTCTGAACCAGGAAACTGGATCCATGCTGGACTGGGTTCGACATCTGAGGCAGATCGCTAGGGACTTTGACTTGATCGTCCTCCATACCCATTGCGAAGACGTCCTTCCACTGATTGCCTTCGCAGAAGGCGAAAAGCATCCGCCCGCCCTGCTTCTCAATCACGCGGATCATCTGTTCTGGCTGGGACCAGGATCGGCTCACGCCGTTTTGAACCTCCGCAATGCAGCTGACGAAATCACTCGCAATCGTCGGGGCGTCGCCGCGCAGAGGAGCCTGATGCTACCAACGCTGGTCGACAACACGACATGGCGGCAGACAAAAGAACAAGCACGCCAGTCCCTTGGCATCAGCAAGGACGAATTGGTCCTTCTTTCAGTTGCCCGGGGCGCAAAGTACCGTTCGCCTGAAGGCCCCTCCTACGCCGATCGCTTTGTCCCGGTTCTGCAAAAGCATAAGAACGCGCGGCTCATCGTCGTCGGATCCGGAATGCCAAATGATTGGCAAGCGGCGGCGAAGGCGACTGGTGGTCGGATTGCTGGCTTGCCGGAGCAGGCAGATCCCTGGAAATATTTTGAAGCCGCAGACATATACGTCGATTCATATCCATTTTCATCGTCAACATCCTTGATGGAAGCTGCAGGCTATGAACTGCCGCTGGTAACACTGTTCACCGCCCCGGATGCGGCGAGCCTGGTCGGCATCAACCATCTGGGATTGATCGGAGGCGTGATACAGGCTCGCTCGAAAGCTGATTGGGAGCAGGCACTAGCCCGCCTGCTAACTGATGAATCCTTCCGGAGAGATCAGGGCTCCGCAGCGCGGGAGTCTGTTCGTATCGCGCAACCGGACGCGTGGAAAAAATGGCTTGAACGCGCTTATGACGACGCACTTGCGCTTCCACCATTGCTCGACGGCGCAGTGGAAATGCCTGATGCGACCGACACGCCTTGCTTTGGCGAGCCTGATCGCCGGCATGAAAGCATCTATGGATCGGACGTGTCTCTAGTCGACATCGAGCGAGACTATATCGGCCTTTTATCGATCAAGGGACGCATCCGGGCTATTCGAAATTTATCCGGTAAAGGCCACTTGCGCTCGCTCGCAGAAACGTTGCGCTTGTTGCTTCCTGAATGGTTGAAAACCCGCGCACGCCGAATCCGCAACACATAGAATCAGACAGAGACGGTCACTTCGTCGACTGGAAGATCGATGCCGTTGCCCGCCGAAAGGCTGCATCGCTGAAAATGCTTCGCAATGTTCTGGACGGAATAATCCAAAATGCACTCGAGAGAGCCTTGATAACCCCCCAGCGCTCCCCTGCCTCGGAGCGCTGGGACGCCACATCCAGAAAATACAGCCAGTAATAAGTCTGGCATGCATAATAGGAGCGAACCAAGGCTTTCCAGCCGGGCCACCTGCGGCGATGGGACATAGCGTGTCGCAGGAATATCCGCCGCGTAAATGCCGACCGCTGCAGTTGCATCGTGTTGAACGTGCCTTTTGGCCTCTGCCGGAACAGGACACAGGGCACCGCAGCAAATCCGAACTTGCTGTCGGCCGCTATACGAATTTGCCAATCCCAGTCCGAATCCCCAATCAGCGATTCATCCATGTATCCATGCGTTTCGAGGACGCTTGCCCGGAACAGGGTTCCGCCAACCTGTGGAAAGTATCCGTTCATCAGCATCATGAAAAAATCGCCATCTGCGGGAACTTCCATTGGCCACGGATCATCCAGGGGATTAAGGTCTGGGTCCGTCGAGACAATTTGGCCAAATACGCCCGCGAAGTCGGGATTCGCGTCAAGAAGCTTGATATGCGTGCGAATATGCCCCGGCAGCCATAAATCGTCGTCGTCCAGAAAGGCTATGAACTCACCCGTCGCGCGGCGCATGGCAAGGTTACGCGGGGCCGGACAGTAGTTTTTAGGCGTATACTGATGGATGGCGTCAAAGCGATCGGCGACTTCCTTGCTTTCCGGCAGGCCGCCATTATCGCCAACAAGAATTTCGAATTTCAGGTCCGGTCCTTCGAGCGCGCGAATAGATGCTAGCGCTTCGCCAAGCAATTTGGGTCGGTCACGCGTCGCGACGATCACGGATACGAGTCGAGGTTCGGTCATCAGAACCACTCTTCCCAGGAATCGAACTTGCCTTTCAGCAGGGCATCGAAGATGAAGTCGCCATCATATTTGGTCACGAATGTGCGGGCCACGGTATCGGTTGGCCGGGTCTCCTCGGCCTGGGCATAAATCGTCAAATAGCCTGCGTCCCGCGCCAGCTTACGCGCGTCCTCTGTCCAGTTGCCCGATTGTCCGAAGGGAATGGCAAACGTTTCCGGCGCAAACCCCAGGCGATTGGCGAACAATTCCCGGGAACCTGCCAACTCGTCGACCATCTGACTGGCTCCAATGCAGTTGAACTGCGGGTGCGTCGCTGAGTGGCTACCCATCTCAGCGCCTGCCGCAAGCAGCGTCTCGATGTCCCGCCACGACAAGACAAAATCATCCGGCATCGTGTGTCGACCATCCGACCATTCGGACACCGGGAAAAACATCCAGGGCAAGGCCAGGTCCTTCAGGATCGGCGCAGCGTTCGTCAAGACGCTTTTGAGCCCGTCATCAAACGTGATCGCCAGGTCCTTCGGTCCACCGCCCGTGCGCACGATTTCGCTGGCCGGCACGAAGTTGAAACCCGCGTCCAGCGCACGTTCCAACTGGCGCCGAAACTGCGAGGGCGTCACATCATTGACGCCCCATTCGGACTGTCCGACTGTGTGATAGCAGAGGATGCGGCCAATATAGCGTTTTCGTGCCTGGCCCAGCGCAGCAATGACATTGCGCTCGCAACACATGCGCACCGGTGCAATACTTGCCCTCGTGATCCCGGCCAGTTTTAAGGCCCTTTTCATCTATTCGTCCCCTATCCAGACCTGGCTCAGGTCCAAATCCCTTTCTTACGGTAAAGCTATATCAGCCGATTGCGCCGCCGGGCCGCAATACAAAACCCAAAAGCGGTATCCTTGCAATCCTCGCCTCAATGAAATCAAGCGCCCAAGCCAACAATCTGCGCAATTTGGGCTCAAAATACAACGAGATAACCAACGCTGCGGCCACGACCGTCAACAAGGCCGCAGGGAATGCAGCGAACGGACGCAAGCCCCATTCGATGTATACCCGGATCAGGCCAGATCCCACCATGGCGTGTATGAGGTAAAGAGGATAGGTCGACTTGCCGATTTCACGCAGAATTTTGCGCGACCGCATTTTTGCAGGAGTAAATTTTTCAGGCCACCGCGTAAACGCGAACTGAGCGAGCACGACAGCGCCCCATAGGGCGATCGGCCACCCCACCCAGTATCCCATCGTGACGCCTAGCGAAAAGTGTGACTGGTCCCAGATCGCTAGCGAGGCAACCAGGGACGCAAACGCAAGCCCAAACCAATCGGAAAACTTCATGAGTCGCCGACTTGTCAGCCACATCCATATTCCGACCGCAAACACTGAACCGTGCCTCAATAGGAATGTGCTTGAATGATAATAGACCCACCCTCCTCGCGGAAACAATTCGGTCTGTATCGTGACAAAGTACAACGCGTTGACCAACGTAATCGCCCAAGCCAGATAGGTTAGCCGCGAAAAGTGTCCACTGGCCAGGAGCAGGAATACCAGTGCGTAGAAGGTGATCTCGACAGCAAGCGTCCAATAAACCGCGTCAATCCAGTCGCCCGTCGGCCAGAGCCCAATCGCATGTATGTAGCGAACCAAAAGTTGGCTCATCTGGACCTGGCCGATGTTCAGGATGGCAAGCAATGAAATGGTCGCGCATATCCACACTGCCGGGTAGAGACGCAAAATTCGGCCCTTCAGGAAGGAAAGCGGCGTGGCGCCATTCGCTGAATTCGCAATCACGAAACCTGACAGGACGAAGAAGACTTCGACGCCGACCCAGCCAAACCAGGATACCGGCGCAAGCGCATGGAATGTCGTCACATGCCGGAACATGGGATCGAGAGGCGACGTGTCAGCTGCCCAGGCATAAAATCCCAAGTGAAAAAACGCGACAGCCAGCGCTGCGCCAAACCTGACGCAATCAAGCGCATAAAAATAGGGCAGCTTCGGTTCCAAGAACTATACTTTCCGACAATGCCACGAAATCTGTATTTAGTGCTCAAAAGCAATTCTAGTATCTAATGTTAGTTGCCACAATACTGAACCGCCCCGGTAACCCCGGAGGCAATTTGGTTGGGGTCATGCAGCGATAGCGGTTTCCTTCAGCGCTGCATAGTCGTTGGCCTCGGCTTCTGCCGGCGGGATGTGCCCGATGGGCCCCAG